>MDSZ01070582.1_pt1 | contig 29545 bp, 26 predicted proteins | sample 811201 | NCBI WGS metagenome assembly MDSZ01 (sample SAMN05326647, study PRJNA326480) | marine metagenome | isolation source: seawater | place: Indian Ocean: North | collected 2010 | reverse complement strand
TTTCTTTTGTTTTTTTGTTCATAAAAAAAACTATTGCATCTGCTAAATCATCAACATGCATAATTTCTCTTTTAGGCTTACCAGTTCCCCAAACTTCGATTATCTTCTGTTTTTTTTTTTATTGCATTATGAATTTTTCTTATAAGAGCTGGAATAAAATGAGAATTTTGTAAGTTATAATTATCATTTTCGCCAAATATGTTTGTTGGCATCAGGCAAATATAGTTTTTATTATATTGCTCATTTAAAGATTGACAAAATTTTATTCCTGAAATCTTCGCAATTGCATAAGCATCATTTGTTTGTTCAAGAGAACCAGTCAATAAATACTCCTCTTTAATTGGTTGTTTGGATTTGGCTGGATAAATACAACTTGAACCAAGAAATACCAATCTTTCAACATTATTTTTAAAAGCTGAGTGAATAATATTATTTTGAATTGTCATATTTTCATAAATAAAATCTGCTTTATTATTTCTGTTCGCATTAACTCCTCCAACTTTTGCTGCACAGATAATTACTGCCTTAGGTTTTGTTTTTTTTAGAAAATTGAACACTTTTTTTTGATTAAGTAAATTTAAACTTTTTTTACTTGAAATTATTACTTTATTATAACCCTCCCTTTTAAGTTTTTTTAAAACTGAACTACCAACTAATCCTTTATGACCTGCTAGAAAAATTTTATCATTTTTCTTAATATATAATTTGAGATTTTTCATAGGAATTTACTTAAGTATTTTTAAATAAGTTATACTTTAAGATTGAATATATCGCTCTCAAACCATCAAAGTAAACTATTTTTTTTCCTTCAGAATGTGTTCTGCCAAAATAATCAATTGGAACCTCATGTATTTTAATTCCAAGTCTAGATATCTTTGCTGTAACTTCAGGACAAAAGCAAAAACCATTTTCATACAAGGTAACTTTTTTTATGACCTCAGATTTGAAAACTTTATAACAAGTATGGCAGTCTGTTAATTTTTGACGATTAAGAATGTTTGATAAGAAAGTTAAAAATAAATTTGCTAAATACCTTACTTTAAAATCAATAGTTTTAGGTCTTGTTCTTTTGCCTCCCGGCAAAACTCTAGATCCATAAACGACTTTAGCTTTATTATACTTAATAGGATCTATCAGTTCCCTATAATTTTCTGGGTTATATTCTAAATCTGCGTCCTGAATTATTATAATGTCACCTTGTGATACATCAATACCGGATCTACATGAATAACCTTTGCCCATATTTTTTTTATTATTTATTAACTTTGAGTATAAATGTTTGCAATCTTTCTCTAGTATTTCTTTAGTTTTATCAAAAGAGTTATCATTAATTACAATAATTTCTTTTTGAATATTTTTTACCTCATTTACATTCATTAATAATTTTTTGATATATTTCTCTTCATTGAAAACTGGAATTATTACTGAAACTAACATTGATTTAATTTGATTGTTTTATGAATAAAGTAAATATTTCTAACTGATAAAAAATTTTTTTTATTTGATCTTGATATTTTCTTTTGATTAATTTTTGTAGGTAGTGGTATCATTGCATTTTTATTTAAATCGTAAAAGTAAGGAACATATTGTTTCAAGATTTTTTTTATATTATTAAAATATTCTTTATTATACTCAATTAAAAAAATAGGCTTATACTTCATTATAGTTTTTTTCATACCCATAAGAATATATTCTTCATACCCCTCAGTATCAATTTTAATAAAATGAGGTTTAATTTTTAAATTTAAATCATCATATTTTCTACATAATATTTTTTTTTTCTTAATTTTTAAATTTTTAATTATTTTCGGAAAAGTAATTTTAACGCTATTTAGCAAATATTTTTTATCAAAACTTGAAAAGTAATGAATGAAGTTTGAATTATAATATGGAAAATACATATTTTTATAGATATTTTTGTTACCAAGAGCCATATTTTTTAAGAAAATATTTTTATCTTTAGTAAAATTTTTCTTTAAATAATTTTGATATAAATAGTAGTTTGGCTCAAAAGCGTATATTTTATTTTTAAAACCAAGATTTCTAAAACTCAAAGATGAAATACCTAAGCTTGCACCAATATCTAGTATAATCTCTTTTTTCTTATTTTTACAAATTAAAAGCATCCCATAATAATCTTTTTCATGAGGTAATAAAAATTTAAATAAGTGTATATTATTATAAATTAATAAATTTATTTTATAATTACTTTCAATATATCTTATAAACTTATATTTTATTGCTTCAAAACTTTTAAAAAACATATAAAAAAAAATTTAAAAGATACATAATGACTTTTATTTAATGGTAGAAATTTTACTTTACAGTTATTTAACATCAATTCATATATATATTTGTGGGTATATTTTTTCCCATATTTTTATTAATAAGAATGATGAAACAAAAAACAATATATTTGAGCTATTTTTTTACGGTTCATTTTTATTATGTTTTTTAGCTCTATTTTTAAATTTTTTTTTCAGTTTAAATGAAATTCTTAATACATTTATATTAATTTTACCCTTTATATTATTTTTATTTTTACTTAATAAAAAATTTTTAAAAAAAATATTTTTATTATCTTTTCCAATTAGTTTATTATTTTTGTTGACTATTGCATATGATGGAACATATAGACCAGATGCAGGTTCATATCATTTGCCTTATATAAGCATTTTAAATGACAGCAAAATAATCATTGGTATAAACAATATTCATTACAGGTTTGGTCATACTTCAATAATACAATATCTTTCTGCAATATATAATAATGTAATATTCGGTGAAAAAGGGATTGTTATTCCTTTGGGTCTTATTTACTGTAATTTTATTGGTTACTGTATTTATGAATTATCAAAATATAAAAATAATAGTATCCAAAAAATTATAATATTTTTGATTTTCTCCTTTGTTGTTTTTAGAGTCAACCGATATAGTGATTTTGGAAATGATGCTCCAGCTAATTTGTTATTTTTTTTTTTAATTATTGAGACTATTAAAAATAATGAAGTCAATATAAAAATAAAAAAAACAATAATAGCGTCTACATTTATATTATTAAATAAAGTAACACTTTTATTAGGTGTATTTATACCAATTTTTTTAATTTTAAAAAATTTTGATCTAAAAAAAATTATGAACAAAGTTTTTATTTTTTCATTTATATTTATTTTTTTCTATATCGGTAAAAACATATTAATATCAGGGTGTGCAATGTTTCCTATTGAACAAACTTGTTTAAAAAATTTATATTGGTATGACAGCAATAGCACAAGAGGAAGTAATGCAGTAAATGCACGAATTGAAAATGAAGCATGGACAAAAGGATGGGTAAATCAAAAAATTGATAAGAAATCATACAAAGAATACTTAAAAAATTTTAATTGGATAAATACATGGATAAAATCTGAAGGGAAGACAATTACAAAAAAGATTTTACCATTTACGATATTTTTGGTAATTCTTCTAATTCCCCTAATTTACTTTGAACTAAGATCAAAAAATATAAAGTATAAAGATAAAATATTTATAAATAATTATATATTAAGTTTTGTAATATCAATTCTAGGTTCAGTATTATGGTTCTACAAATTTCCCGTTTTCAGATATGGATACGCATATTTAATTTCATTTTTAGCCATTGGAATAGCAATTTATTTTAAAAATTATAAATTTTTCCATTATCCAGATAAATTCAATAAATTAACAACTTATCTCATAATATTTTTAATGTTTGGAATTTGTTTAAAGAATTTTAACAGAATTTATAAAGGAATTAACAATAATGAAGCCTTATGGCCAAATATCTATAATAGCAACAATATTTTTAAAAAAAAAATTAATTTAGCTATTAAAAAAAATAACGAAATAATTTTCTATAAATCAATTGAAAATGAATGTTACTACAGTATAGGACCATGTACTCATTTTTATAATGGAAATGACTTTAAATTAAATGAAATTGGTGTAAATGAATTTTATGGTTACAAAGTTTATTATTTCAATAAAAAAGGTTGAAAGCATTAATATGATTATTGATGGATGTAATTTTTAAAAATTTTTTTTCTTTTTATAATATAAAAAATATCAAAAAACCCATTTAGAATTGATAGTGTCATTTTCTTATCATAATCTACACTAAAATTATCTCTAAAAAAAACTCTGCTTTTTATATTTTTAATATTATTTTCACCTCTGATACCTAAAAAAATAAAATCATATTCTTTTTTAGCTATTTGATAAGAAGATTTACTTATATCTTCTATCTTTCCAAAAGGATAAGAAAAAAATTTATTTTTTAAAATTATTCTTTTTAATTTTGGATTTATTTTTCCAGCTATTTCATCTTTTAACTTTTTCTTTGACTTTATTTTTGAAAGATTTAAATGATTTTTAGTATGAAAACCAATGACGTGTTTTTTTTTATCAAGTTCGATAATATCTCTTAGGTTGCAGTTTAATTTACTAGTGTATGGGTAATCATAATTATTTATTCCCAGTCTATATTTTATAAATTTAAGACAATTTTTTTTGTTTTTTTGAACCATAAATTTGTATGGTATAAAATAAGCAGCTTTAATTTTGTATTTTGAAAGTATTTTTTTTTCTACTAAATAATTCGAAAAAAAACCATCATCGAATGTTAATAGAATTTTTTTACCAACTATTTCTTTTTTTAATATATTTTCAAGAGATCCTGGATTTATAAATTTCCATCCATCATTTTTAAAAATTTTAATTTGCTTCTCAAATTTGCTAAAGTCATTTTTATTTATATCATGGTACATTAAAATCCTAAGAGAATTTTTTTTATTCAACATTATAAGTTTACTTAATAAATATAAAAAATATGATATGAATGAAAATATATGGTGGATAAATTTCATAATTTTAGAGATTTTTTAGATTTTTATTGTTCAAAAAACAATAAAAATATTTACTATCTATCTAATAAAAGTTCAGAAGCTATCAAATATAATGAACTTAAAAACATATTTTACAATTTTGAAATTTTTCTAGAAAAAAATAATGTGCAAAAAAATTCAAAAATTTTGGTAATATTAGATAATTCAAAAGAGCTATTACTAACTTATTTGTCAATAATTTATAATTACAGAATTTTTGTGCCACTGAACCCAAATAGTGGAATTGATGAGATAAATTATATAATTAAAAAAACGAAACCAAAGTTTCTAATTTCAAATAAGAATTATAGTAAAATAATTAAAAAATTACCTGAAATACCAAATTTTTTATTTAATAAAAATAACTTTAATAAAAATTTTCGTAAAATGAATAGAAAAAAGAAAGTCTCAATTCGAAAATATAAAGCAAAAAATTTTATTGCTCAAATTTTATTCACATCTGGATCAACAGGGAATCCTAAGGGCGTTGTACTTTCTCACAAAGCAATGTTAACTAATTTGTATGATATAAATGAATCCTTAAACATCAAAAAAGATAAGCAGAGGTTTTTATCAGTGACACCAATCTATCATAATAATGGTCAATTTATACCTTCATTATTACCTTTCATTATAAACGGCAGTACAATTTCGATTAGTCCTGATACCAGCTTATTAAATTTCTGGCCAACTTGTAAAAAATATAAAATTAATTACTCATCTGTCATGGCAACACACATAAATTATTTTAATACTTTAAATTCAAACAAAATAAATAGTTTAAAGTCAATTTTTTGTGGAGGTGCAAAATTAGACATCAAATCTCAAAAGCTTTTTGAAAAAAAATTTAATACTAAAGTTTTATGCAATTATGGTCTGACCGAAACATCTTCTATAGCGTCAACTGAAAGTATAAATAATAAAAACTATTTTTATGGATCTGTTGGCAAAACATTGAAAAGTAATTCTATTAAAATTATGAATAAATCAGGAAAATATGGAGAAATTTGGATAAAAGGTGAGAACTTGTTTAGTCGTTATTACAACGATAAATATTTGACAAAAAAAGCATTTAATAAAAGCTGGTTTAAAACAGGAGATATTGGTTATAAAAATAAAAATAATTTCTTATTTATTAAAGATCGAATTGATAACATGATTATTGTTTCAGGAGAAAATATTTATCCATCAGAAATAGAGAATCATATTTATAAATTTAAGGGCATTAATCTTGGAATAGTAAGTTCAATACCAGACAGATTAACCCAAAATAAAATGATTTTTTTGTATGAAAGTAAAAGTTTAATAAATTATAATACATTTTATAATTTTTTTAAATCAAAAATATCTAGGCATAAAATTCCAAAAAAAATAATTCATGTAAGTGAGATTGGTATTAAGGAGATACCAAAAGCATCGAATAAAAAAATATTAAGAAAAAAAGTTAAGGATTTATTAAAAAAAAAATTATTTAAATAAATTACTAAACTTTTTTAAATTTATATTTAAAATATCTTGATCTATCGATGGATGATATTTTTTTTTTAGTTTAGTTTCTATTTGTCTCACTAATTTTACAAATTCAAATGAGTCTATATCAAGCTCTAAAAATAATTTTGTATCTGATTTCATTTTTTTTTTATATTTTAACTTAAGGTAATTTATTATTTTTTTTTCCTTATCCATGGTATTAAAGTAATATAAAACATGTTTTTAAAAAAACTAAATATTAATTTCTACAAAAAAATAAAAAGGTTAATAAATAAAAATGGTTTTGAAATACCAAATTATAAATATTGGCGAAAATTATGGAATGCAAATTCAAATGTAGTAATAGGTGAAGGAATATTTAAAGGAACTAATTTAGTTGGATATCATTCCTTCTTTGAAAAAAAAATCATTTTTAAAGGTAAAGTATATAATTTGTTAGTCAGTTCTAATTGGAATGTAGATAAGAATTTTAGAAATTACTCATTAAATCTTATTAATAGTTACTTTAATAAAAAAGCCGATTTATTTTTAACGACTACCGCAAATTATAAAGTCTCTGAAATATGGAAATCTTATGGTGCGAAAGAGGTTAATAATTCTGGGTGTAAAAATATTTATTTTAAAATCATAAATCACAAAAATTTAATTAACGTATACTTAAATAAAAAAAAATCATTTTATATAAATTATTTGAAACCTATTTTAACTTTAATGTTATTTATATATGACAAATTAAAATTTGTTAGGATTGAAAGAAAAGGTATAAAACTCAAAAATATTAAAGAGATTGACGACGAAATTGAAAAATTTAATTTTTTTTATGAAAAGAAAAATTTGTTTCCTTGTGAAAAAAAATCAAAAAATGAATTAAAAAAATATCTAGATATAATCAAATATAACAAAAGAGAATACACATATAAAATATATTTTGATAAAAGTTTTATTGGATATGCAATATTAGTTAAAGAGAATATTCCTTTTACTAAATATAAAAGAATGCATCTTGCGGTAATTAGGTTAAAAAATAATTATTTTAAATTTATAGATGAAATTTTTGAGTCATTTACTGAAATCACTAAAAAAAATGATTGCATAATTATAGAATTTAGAAATTTAAACTTTAAAATATTAAAATATTTTAATAAAAAAAACTACTATTGTAGAACAATTTCTAACAATCCATATTTAATTAAATTTAATTCAAAAAAAAGTTTTAAGTTTAGAAAATATGCTAAATCACAATGGGAGACTACTTATTTAGATGGTGATTGTTTATTATAAAATATTTTGCTAAAAAAATTTCTGAAAAAGCAACAATAAAACCTCCGTTAATATATCCTGCACCTCTAAATAATTGAATTATAAAAATTGATAAAAAAAATATCTCTATTTCAGATATTTTACTGTTTATTATATATTTTAAAAATATAAATATTAAAACAATGTTTAAGTAACCAAATTCAATAATAAGTTTAAAAATATTTCCTAGAGCATCTCTAATGTTTAACTCCCATATAATGGGGTCCATATTGTTATCTAAGTAATCCTGTTTCATTGGACTTATATGGTCATTAGTTGCTTTTAGAGTTCCATCATATCCCCAACCAAATGGTTTTTCTTTTAATGTCTTCAAAGAGATAATTGTTGATCTGACATATATTGTGGATGTCAAGGCTCCACTTTTGTCTTTTTTAATTCTATTGTCTTTGACATCGCTAAATTTAAAATAAGTATATTTTTTGCTACAATCTGGAGTATTGAATAAATAAATAAAAAAAATAATTGAACTAGTAATTAATAACAATCTAAACTTATTATTATTACATATGACTATAAATAAAACTGAACATAATAAATAACCTAACAGAAATGTGGTGCTTAAGTTAAATATATTAATTAGTAAACTAAAAGAAGCTAAAATTAATAAAATGTAATCTTTTTTTTTAAAAAAATAATAATAAGAAGACAGTATTGCAGCTATATTTACCATAGCTAAATGGGAATTTTCAGAGAAAAAACCTTTTGAAATACTCAAATTTTTTAAAAATGGAAGATAAGAGAAAAAACTACTACTACAAGAACCATGATCGACGAATTGACTACTAAATAGCGAAAATAATATTAAGATAATGAAATATATTTTAAATATATAAATAAGATTTTCATTAATAAAATTTCTATAAATTAAGTAGGTATAAATAATTAATGTTAAAAATATTAGACTGTAAATTTCTCTTAAGTTAATTTGATTAGAGTACCAAAAGTTTATTAAAAAATAATGAATTAGTAGAAAAATTGGTATACATAAAAACTTGTATATACTGACTTTAATTAATACTTCTTTATAAAACAATGAACAGATTAAAGGTATAATTATTAGGTACCTAAGTAAATTTTCTCCTTCAAAAAGGTAACTCCAGAAAAATAAATAAAACAAAAATGAGAAAACAACTATATTATAATTTATTTTTAAATTTATTTTCATTTATATAACTGAGAAAAAAACTTAGTTGTAAGAAAATTAGACTTGAATTCCAATTATTAAAAAAGTTACCTGTTGTAGTTATTGGCCAAAGAATAACAATTAACCCACTTAATAATATGATATACTTTTGTATAATTATATTTTTTTTAAATTTATTAGTTAAATGTAAATAAGTAAATTTAAAGTAATTTGTAATACAATAAATAAAGGACAAAAATAAGAAAGAAAATCCAATTAATCCGGTCTCGCTTAAAAATTGTAAATAATAATTATGTGGATGAGTTGAACAAAAATCTATCCTAGGTCTAATTTCAATTATTTCTTTTTTCAATTTACTATTGTTTAATTTGCAGGTTTCCCTAAATGATTTAACTCCTGATCCTATTAATTTATTTTTTTTAAAATTTTCATATGCAGAATTAAATAAACCGATATGCTCAGGAAATAAAAATATTTTATCATTATGTTTTAATATTAAATGATCTTTTAGTTGAATTACATATCTATCATGAATGACATTATTTGAATTAATTATTATTAAACTTAAAATAACAAAAGTAATTACTGTAATTAATAGTTTCTTTAAACTAAATACTATAGGTAAAATAATCAAGCAAAATAATAAAGTCATAAAAAAAGCAGCTCTCTCTCCACTTAAAAAGATTAAAGGAATTATTGTAACAATAATTAATAGATTTAGGGTTTTTAAATTTTTATATTTGATATTCTCATAATAAAAAAAAACAATTAGTGGTAAAAATTTACTAAGAAATGAACCCAAGATTAATTCGTCTATAAATAATCCAGAGAGCCTATCAGGTCTAATTTGTTCGTATCCTAAAATATTTTTACCAAATACAAATTGAACATATCCATCAATTGTTAAAATTAATAATGCTGATATCAGAAAAATATTAAAGTTTTTAAGAAAGTTCTTATTATTTTTACATAAGAAAATAATTACATAAGTAAATAAAATAAATCTTATGAAGCTAACACTTGGTCTTAGAGATGTGCTGCCATAATCATTAATTAAAGCTGAAATAAATATATAAAGCCAAAAAAAGGTTAAGATATTTAAAAAAAAATTATTTTGATGTAAATTTCTATTTAATATAACAATTATAAAAATATACATTATGGCTAAAATACTTATAAAAAGATCAGTTATAAAAGGTCCTGAAATTTGAGCATAAGGAATTAAAAAAACTATAAATGAAGCTAAAAAGATGAACTGTTTTGTATAATTTTTATGTGTCAACATAAATGAATTATTTAATTTTTTTTATAATTAATATTCTTTTAATTACATCAATAAACTATGTCCAACATAAATTGAATGTTTTAATTGATATAAATCTCAAACATAAAATATATGATAAAAATAAAGTTCCACTTTCAGGAGGTTTATATATTTTAGCTTCTATTTTTATTTATAAATTTATATTCAATTTAAATATTGATATAAATGTATTAGTTATTCTAGTTAGTATTTTCATTCTTGGTTTCTTTTCCGATACAAAACCAAATTTTAAACCAGTAATAAGATTATTATTACAATTATTATTAATTATATTATTAATCATATTTTGTGATTTAAATATAAACAAAACTAATATTTTTTTTATAGATAAGTACCTATCTATTTATTATTTTAATCTGATTTTTACGAGTCTATGTATAATCGTTTATTTGAATGGTTCGAACTTTGTTGATGGAGTTAATACCAATTTAATAGGATATAATATAATTGTATTAATTTTTATCTCTAATTTTGAAACACAATTTGAATTAAATATTCTATTATTAATAATGGTAGTTTTTTATTTATTTAATTTATTTGGAAAATGTTTTTTAGGAGACAATGGTGTTTATATAATATCAATTTTAATGAGTTATATAGTTATAAATACGTTTAATCTTAATTCTATAAATCCTATATTTGCAATAAATCTTCTATGGTATCCAGCTTTTGAAAACCTATTCTCTATAATCAGAAGATTTGTGTATAACAATAAAGTTGACGAAGCAGATAAAAAACACCTACATAGTTTACTTTATTTATTTTTAAATAAATTAAAATTAAATAAAATAATTACTAATTCATTAACTGGTTTTACTATTTGTTCATTTAATTTAATATCGATTTTTATAAGCTTTAAATATATGAATAATAACCAAATATTGATAAGTATAATAACAATTAATATTTTAATTTATTTATTAGTTTATTTTAAATTGCTCAATATTTTATCAACGCGATCATTTTCCAATAAATAAATTACTAATATTGATAAGAAAATTGAGAAAATAAATAAATAACTATCCTTTGGTGCATATCCAAAGCTAAATATTCTAAAATTGATATAATGCGAGAAAAATGAAACATAAAATAAATTATTATTTGTAAGTATAAATAATTTTTTTTCTAAATAGATAAGTGTTAAAACTAAAAGTATTGTAATTAGTAATAAAAAAGTGATGCTACCTGAATAAAATAAGAAAGTAAAAAGACCAGGCAATGTATTTCCTTTTACATAAGTTTCACCTGAGTAAAAATATGGTTTCTTATTTTCTAGGTTAAATGTATTTTCATAAAATGTATTACTAATTTTTGACTTTTCTTCTTTAAATGCCTTAAATAGTAAATCAAATCCTAATATTTTTGAAGATGAAACATTTATCAGCGAATCTATACCAGTCCAACGATTTATGATTACAAATGTACTTAAATTTTTAGCACTAATATTCCCATCAACTATCTCATTTAATTGAAAATTAAAATTTTGGGAGTTTTGAACATTTATCTCGTCTTTGACAAAATTATCTTTTAGTTTTACTTGAAGATTTTTAACATTTATTCTTCTCAACTCATTAGAACAAAGAGTTGAGATAAAACTCAATACAACGAATATAAGAGTTAAAAAGAAAAAATTTTTTTTAAAATTAGAAATCTTATTTTCATAAAAAATGAGCGCATACAAAAATGGAATACAGAATAATAACATGGATCTACTAAACATTGAGGTGTAAGAAAAAAATATTTCAAAAATAACAATAATCCCAACAAATAAAATAGTTTTACCTTTCCAAATAATTTCATTTTTTAACAAAAAACAACTAAACGTAGAAAAACCAAAGAGTATTATCCACTTAAATAAACTTGAAAAAAATGGATTTATATTATGTTCAAAAATAAACCCTTTTATATATATTTTAAAGTAATAGTTAATAAAAGCTATCGAAATAAAAGAAATTATAAAAAAAATTAGTATTTTATATTTATTGCTTCCGTAAAATTTTTTTGAAAAATTTTTATTAAAGCTATCTTGAAATTTATTATAATAAAAAAACTTGTTTCCTAAAAAGTTAGCGACAATGACTGTTAAAAAGATATAAATTGAAATTAATAAGACGTGATCAATTGACGACGAATTTAATGAACCAGAATCGAAAACATAACCATTATTTATAACTAGACTTAAATTATATTTAAACCAAAATCCCATAAACAAATAAAAAGACAAAAAAAATGAAAAAAATGAAGATTTTTCTGATGTTAAATTTAATAACATTACAAGGCAAATTACATTGAATATTAAAAATATAATTTTTGATCCTGAGTAATATTCACTTGCATAAAATGAAAATGCTAGACAGGATATAATAAATATTAATCTTAGATAATTAAATATTTTTAAAACCATTTAGAGAATAAAAAAAGTAAGATATTAATGAAGATACTAAATATGCAAAAGAAATTGCATCAACTCCATTAAAATAAAACAACATTATAATTAATGGAAAGATAGATAAACTATAAGCTATATCTTTCTTAAATATAACATTTTTATTATTATAAAAATTGTATAAATTTTTGTGTCTCTTTCTTAATGAAGCTATCATAATGATAGTACCAATCATAGACATAAAAGTAATATTAATAACAAATTCATCAAAATATTCTGTTAAATATAATCTAAAAAATAAAAAAATAATTAATAAAAACAATAAAGATATAATATAAAATATATTTTCAAATTTTAAAAAGTAAAAGCTTAGTTTTTTATTTCTAAGAACTGATTGACCTAAAATATTATTAAAAAAAGTTCCTGGAAATGATGCAATGGAGAATATTGCGAAAATTAACCCAGCTAATTCTTTATTTGTAAAGTAAAGTATTGAATATCTCCAAAAAATTACCGAAATGGAGTTAGATAAAGTGGAGAGAAAAGAATAAATATTTTCATAAAAAAATTTTAATTTATATTTTATACCTGATAAATATTTGAAATTAAAAAAGTAAAACAATACAAAAATATTTATTACAAAGAAATTTATAAATAAATTATTCAAATTAATTTTAAAAAAGAATAAGGATAAAGTTAAAAATATGTAAAAAACGATTAATAAAAAAATATAAGCTTTTAAAAGAAATTTTAATTTTTTCTTTTCAATAAAAACAAGAGTTATTTCATTTATCCATAGAATTAAAAGAAGACAAATTAATGGAACGTGAAAATTCTCTTCTATAAAATTAATATCTTTAAAAAAGAAATAGAATACAGTTAATATAATTATAGATATCAAGGATCTAAAAAATATAAAATTTTCAAAGTTTTTTTCGTTACTATCTAACAAAAGAATAACTCTACTATTAGATGAAAATATTTGTAAAATAAAAATTATTGTTCCTTGAATTATTCCTATTTCGGCTGAAATTGCTGGGTTTATAAAGCCATAAATTACAACAAGATATGGGATTAGAAACGAATTTAAACCGTTTGCGATAGAAATATTAAATAAGCTTACATCGAATATTATTGGTTTATATTTTTTGATTTTTGTTATTAAATTTTTATATTGTTTATTAGCAACAGATGAACTGTAAATTTTTTTAAATTTCTCTTTTATTTTATTTCTTGAATTAAAAGAGTGATTGTGAACATGAGTAATTTCGTTAATTTTCTTTGCTATTAATTTTTCATTTGGCTCGGTAAAGTATAACAATTTTGATATATTTTTTGGGTATTTTATATTTCTATTCACTAAACTCTTAGTCCCCACACTTAATGATTCTAATACCGACAAACTTAAAATCTCAGATTTTGACATAAGAATATTTAAAAAATTTTCTGACATTTTTTTAAACTTTAATTTTGTATTAAATATCGGTTTTTTTACTAAAATTCTTTTATGCAATTTAGAGGCAGATATTATTTTTAATATATGATTTTTATAATTTTTATCATCATCTATTCCGTATATAATTAATTTCCAATTTTTATTTAATTTTGCATTTATAAAAGAATTAATGATCAAATCTAAGTTTTTATGAGGACTAAATCTTCCGAAAAAAGAAATTTGAGATTTGATTTTTTTTTCTACTTTAAAAGGGGAAATGAAAGGGTTAGGAATAACAAAAATTTTATTTTTTTTAAAATATTTATATATAGATATTTTTTCGTCTCTAGTAACAGCAATAAAATATGCATTTGAAAGTAAAAACTTGTAAAAAAATAAAACAATTAATTTCAAATAATAACTGAATAATGATTTAGATTTGATTGCTTCATTCAAAAGCATTCCATGTGGCTGAACAATAATTGGAACATCTAAAAATCTAGAGTTTATAATAAATAGTATATGTATAGGTCTCCAAAGCCCATGAATATGCAAAACATCTGGTTTATTTTCTTTTATAAATTTATATATCTCAGAATTAAATTTGAAAAATCTTTTTAAAACATCAATAGTTTTTATATAATTTTTTTTATTTTTATTAAAATTTTGGCTTTGTGGAATTACTATTCTTGATGAAGTTAAATTTTTATATTTTGATAAAATTTTAGTTACACTTATGATACTATTATTCTTGTCAGATAATTCTTCAACAATATGAAATATTTTCATCTTGATATTGTCCAATTTTCTAAGACTAAATAATCCATTTTCGTTCTAAGAAAACAGTCAATTGCTTCTCGTGGGTTTTGAACGATTGGTTCATTCTCATTGAATGATGTATTAACTAAAACTGGGACGCCGGATAATGAGTGAAATTTATTAATTAAATTATAAAAGTGCTTATTTTCACTTTTTTTTACTGTTTGAACCCTACATGTGTTATCTGTATGTACTACCGCAGGTATTGTGTCTACTGCTAATTTTTTTGCTTCAACTACATTTAACATATACGGAGAATGATAGTCTATTTGAAAATACTTTTCTTTATGATCAAATAAGACAGCAGGAGCAAATGGTCTAAATTTTTCTCTTAATTTAATTTTTGAATTTAAAATATCTTTAATGTTTTTGTTGGTTGGATTTGCAATTATTGATCTATTTCCTAGCGCTCTTGGTCCCCACTCCATTCTTCCTTTAAACCATCCGATTATAAGATTATTAAAAATTTTTTCAGCAGTTATATTGTAGATTTCGTCATCGCTTAATTTAATCACTTGAAAATTACTCAGATCATTCCTGTCTTTGATTATCTTTTCTATATCGTCATTAGAGTAACTTGGTCCTAAATAAGCACTATTTTCATTTATAATTTTGTTATTTTTTTTTGTTAAATTTAAATTTGCAAAAATTGAAGCTCCTATTGATCCTCCAGCATCACCAGCATTTGGTTGGATGAACACTTCCTTAAATTTTGTTTTTTCTCTTATTAATCCGTTTAATTTTGAATTAAACGCACAGCCTCCGGAGAGACACAGTTTGTCAATATTGTAATCCTTATATAATTTATTTAAAATATTTAGAATAATATCTTCAAAATGTTTTTGCATGGAACAAGCAATATCCATGTGTTTTTTTTCAATCAAATCATCTTTTTTTCTTGGTTGACCAAATGTATCAATAAACTTTTTACTATATAGATCATTAAAAACTGGCAAACCATCATCAAAAAAATATCTAAACTTTTTATCAGTATGATGAGTAAAATATTTCAAATTTAGTCTAAAATAATCATTTTCTGAAAACCTCGCAATTTCTGAAAACTCTTTTAAATATTTTGGATCACCGTAAGATGCTAACCCCATCAATTTATACTCATCACCATAGTTTTTGAAACCTAAGAATTGTGTGGTCGCTTGATAAAAAATTCCTAATGAGTGGGGAAATAAAACTTTTTTTATTTTTTTTATATTTTCATCTTCACATAAAAAAGACTCCATACTACAAAAATCACCAAAACCATCTATTGTTAGACCTATAGATTTTTGAAAATTTGACAAAAAATATGATGAATACAAATGGCTTAAATGATGATCAACATTTATAATTTTACCTTTAAAGTTATTGTTTTTTAAAAAATATTTTAATTTATTTTGATTTTTTAATTTATTTTTTTGACCTATTAATTTTTGTAAAGTGGTAAATTTATAAAAATTTTTAATTGTATAGGAAATCTTTCCTTTTAAATTAGAAAGAGGGTGATAATTTAAGGCCACTAGATCTACTTGAGACAATTTTAAATCACTAAAATTTAAGCAAAAATTGATTGAATTCTCTGGAAAACCAGAAAAATGTTTTATCCTAACAAATCTTTCCTCTTCAACAGCTGCTATTAATTTGCCATTTTTTATTAAACATGCCGATGCATCAGGATGAAAATAGTTAAGTCCTAGTATAATCAAAATAACCTCTTTTTTTAAACATTTATCAATTTTAATTTTATATTTTTAAAATATTTTTTAAATTTACTAATAGATGCCACAATAGATTCAGGATCTTGTTTAGTTTTATGATAATTAATTATGTTAAGCTTATAATTAAACTTATTTTCAAAATAATTAATTAAATTAAGCATAGATATACGTTTACCTGTTCCGCAATTAAAAATTAAATTATTTTTTTTCATGAATATTAGTTTCGTTATTATTTTTGAGACATCGTTGACATTAATAAAATCTCTTTCAGTCGAATGAAAGAATTTTTTTCTTTTAAAATTAAACAATTTAAATTTTTTTTTTTTTGTTTTTATTGATTTAATTATTTTAAAATAAATAGATTGTCTATTTTGAAAGTATTTGTACAAATCTTTTTTATGACCAATTAAATTAAATATTCTTAAAATATAGTATTTAGTATGTCTTGATTTTAGTTTTATATACTTTTCTGCTTTTAATTTCGAAATTCCATATGGATTTATTGGAATTGTTTTGTGTCCCTCATAACAAAATTTATGCTTTGTATTCCCATATACTGCAGCTGAACTCGTAAATATAAATTTTTTAACATTGTGTTTATTTGATAAATCTATTAAATTTTTGGTAGCTTGAAAATTTGTTAACAAATACTTTTTTTTATTTTTAATACTTTCCTTTGCATCTATTAAAGCTGCTAAATGTATAATATGATCTATATTACACTCTTTAAATATTTTTTTTAATTTTTTTGAGTTTGTAATATCTATTTTTTTTAAAATTATTTTTTTCTTTTCTTTGTTTAATATATTATCTAATATTTTTGGATTACTATTAATAAAGTTGTCTAAAATTATAATTTTTACATTTTTTAATTTAACTAATTTATTAATAACATGTATTCCTAGGTACCCCGTTCCTCCTGTTATTAAAATATTCATAATTTACAATTTTTAAGTTTATCAATATCTAGTTCATAAATATAACCATCATAATATTTTTTTTTAAACAAAGGATTTCGACCTGCTGTGTGTCCTATATCTTTTTTGTAACTAAATAAATCACCTCTGCAATTTTTGAAAATATCTAAATTATTATTTAATTCACTGCTAGAGTACAATATATAGGATGGTTTCTCTTTTAAAATATTGTTCATATAATATGTATAGCCCTCTTTACCATATGATTTTTCATACAATCTAAATTCATAAGATAATGCTTTGTATTTATATAATGCCAGTGATCTATGTGAACTTATTATAACTGTATTATCGGGCAAAATACTATTTGCCCATTTATACAAATGATAACCATCCGCGTTTTTCTCAAGCACCTTTTCATATAGTTTTTTATTAAAGTTACCCTTAAATAAGTTTATAGAATAATAAGATAATAAAATTAAATATATAGTTGATATTATAATTATAAAATTGTTAGCATATTTAAAAAACAAATCTTGGTTGTTTTTAGAATAAAATAATGAAAAAAATAATAACCATACGAACGGCTCAATAAAAAATCTTCCTACAGGTTGAGCAAAAATTAAAGCTAATAATATAAAAAAGGTAGATAATAATAATATTTTCTGTGTAAAAATTTTTTTAAAATTAAAATTAAAAATAAAATATAAAGATGTTATACCTAGGCAATAAGTTATCCCTGTTAACTGTGGGTAAGGCAAAAAGATCCATATTGGCAAATATGGTGGATTGCCAGTACCATGTTTTAAACTAAAGTTGTAATTTTCTGAAGCATATGGGTCTGTTACTGGATTGAAAAAGTTATAAAATACATTTTGATTTAGATTAATAAACTCATAAATTTCTCTAGGTAATATTAAGAGAGATGATAATATAAATACTATAAATACACTTCTAACAATAATTTTCTTTTTAAACATTTCAAATAATGCCAAGCCGATTATCAACGCTGATGAAAGAAAAAATGAAAATTTAAATTGTGTTGAACAAATCAAAAGATAAATAATAATTGTAAAACAGATGATTGAATTTTTTTTATTTAATTTAGGCAAATATATTGAACAAAGAATTAATGAAATAAAATTTGTAACTATTGGAAAAATTTGTGGTTTAGAAGTACTAGTCAGAAATAAAAATACAGGCATAATTAATATGCATAAAACAACAAAATACTTATTATGATCATTATAAGGGTGAGATTTATTATTAAAGTTTAAAATCAATAAAATTAAAAGAAATAAAGAAAAAAATTGCAGAAATTGAGAAAAATTAAGTCCATTAAGAATTAAACCATACAAAAAAATAGACTCACCTGACCCAGAGAGTTGACTTGTTAACCAATATTTATCTATTGGGTGATCGTAAAAATTCAATTGATATAAGGGAATAGTGATATGATAATCAAGACTGTCTGGATCTGTGATAGGAGATAATGAAAGTAGAAAATAAAAGAACAAAATTAAATAAATTATATATAATTTATAATCTTTTATTTTAGAAAAACGCAAGAAAGATAATAAATATTCAGGTTTATAAAAGCCAAAACATATAATTAGAATTGAAGTAAGTTTTAAAATCAAAACATTTATACTATAAAATAAAGTATAAATATAAGTTGATGTTGAAAAAAAATTTATAATCAAAAAAAAATTTATAGTTGCTAAAACAAGTTTATTTCTCTCAAATATGACTTTTTCAATAAGTTTTGTACATTTGTAGGACAAATTAAAAAATCCATTAATTAGTAAAATAGAAATAAATATTGAGGTAAATTGTGAAATGTTTAATATCATTTTTTTGATTTTATCAAAGAATTAATTTTATAAAAAAATTCTTTGCAGAATATTTTAATGTTAAAAAAATTAGTTGAAAAAATTTTTCTCAGTTTTTTTTCATCTTTATACTTATTAATTATATAAGAAATTTCATAAATTTCTTTGTATGATTTTTTTGACTCGTTAGCATCATGTATCCTATATTTGCAAATATAATCTTCTAAAAATTCGAAATAACAATTTGCACTTAAACGAATAATTAAATCAAAATCTGAAGCAATATGAAGATTTTCATCAAAAACATATTCTAGATCTTCTATACTCTTTTTTTTTATCATTAAGGTTAACCAAGCTGTAAGGGGTTTTCCATTGATATAACTTAAAATTATATCTCTTTGGCAATATCCTTTAAATAAATTTTTTTCTATTTTAATATTTTTATTGTTTTTTAATTGAAAATAATTTGAATACAAAATATCTATTTTTTCATTAGACAAAAATTTTTTTACTTGAAGATCTAGTTTATTATCAAGCCATAAATCATCGACATCTAAGAACGAAATAAAATAACCATTGCATTTTGAAATTGCAAAATTTCTTACTGATCCTAAATTTAAAGTTTTCTCACTTTTAAAATAATTTATTCTCTTATCATCAAATGATAAAATTATATTTTTACTGTCATCTGTTGAATTATTATCTATAAATATTAATTCCCAATTTTTATAAGTTTGAGTTAATATACTTAACACTGCATCTTTTAAATACCTTTCTCCGTTATGACATGTCATTATTATGCTTACAAGTTTCATTTAATAGATTATATAATAATCATTTATATATTAGATTTATGATTTAATGATTAAAAAAGATAATATAATTTTTTATTCTTTTATTGTTGCGGTATTAACTTTTTTATTAACAACCACAAAATACTTAAGTCTTCACGATATTATTCATATTGCTGGTCAAATGGATGTAATAAGTTATACAGAAATATCCAAGTATTCCCCATTTCTTCCAACAGATAACGAAGTTATAATTAAACATATAGCTCAAAGATTTTTTATACCTTATTTAGCAGGTATAATTTCATATTATACATCTATAGATTTATTTTTAATATTTAAATTTTTTACTTTTATATTTATTATTTTTTTTATTTTTATCATTTTGTACTATACCAATAAAAACAAATTTAATACTAAAGAGAAAATTCTATTTTTTTCTCTTTTATTTTTAAATCCCTATATTGTACGGCATCATATCTTTCAGCCAGTGCAAGCACATGATATGCTTTTTTTTTGTATAGGTTTAATAATTTCCTTTTTAATAATTAATAACAATAATAAATCGATAATTTTCTTTGGTTTTTTTCCTATCTTTCTTAGACAAACTGCAATAGCAATTTTTGTTGGATCGTTATTATTTTTACTAAAAAATAAAAAATATTTGTACGGAATCATACTATCTGTTTTATTTTTTTCATCATTAAAATTTATTTCTTTAATTTCTGATATGGTATCTGTTCATAATTTTAATTTTAAGTATGCTTATGGAATAATATTTTATGATTTTTCTCAAATAGAAAAGTTGTTTAGATTTTTATGTTTGCCTTTAGTTAGTTTTTTTCCTTTAGGAATTTTCATTTTTTCTAGAAGAAAAGATAATACTGACAAAAAAAATTCATTAATATTGCTTTTTATTTGTTTGATGATGATTGGTCAGCCTATTTTGGCTGGACCTGATGGTAGTTTAAGAAATGTTGTTAGAATAACTACACTTTGTTACCCAATTCTCGTTTCCTTACTATTTTATAATTTTAATTTAAATAATTTTTTATCAAAGAATTTCTTGTATATTTGTTTTATTATAGGGCTTTTTCTTTGGTCATTACACCCAACGTTCTCTATTTTTAGTTTCTTTAGTTTTTTAAGATTTTAATTAAACAAGATCGAATGAGTCAAATTTTTTTTTTTTATTATTTAAATAATTATTAAAAAGTACCAACGCCTGTATTGAAAAAAAAGTTACCCATGAATTAGGGTGTTTTAGTTGTTTTCCATAACTTGTCTTACCCCAAAAAAAAGCCCCTTTAATTTTTTTATTATTATTTTTTAAATTTTGATATTTAAGAATAATTGATAACAACTTATTAATTTTTTTTCTATTAAATCTTAATCTATTAAAATTAACACTATTTAAAAGTGCCAATCTAACAACTTGAGAAATGGCATCTACTCTTTCATGATATATTTTTTTTTCTTCAAAATAGAGTCTTGGAATTTTACCATTTTTATTCTGTTCAGATAATATCCACTTAGTAGCCTTGTAAGATGCATTTAAATATTTTTTGTTTTTTAAATAATTTCCAACAGACCATAATCCTTCTGCAGAATAGCAATGAGGATGTGCATTTGTTCCTCCTCTAAATGGGAAAGATATAAATCTTCCATTTTTTTTTTGAAACTGTAGTGATCTTTCACATATTTTTTTTGCAAATTTGATATATTTTTTTTTTTTTGTAACTGAGTATAAATTAATTAACCCAGTAGCTATTTTCGTATGATAGCTACTTGATGTTAAAGACCATTCCTTGTCAGATTCATAGAATTTATTTTCAGAAATTTCATACACTGGTTTGACATAATTGTCTTTATCTATACAGTGATTTATCAACCAATTACCGCATTTTAATGCACACTTTAGCAAAAACTTTTTTTTTGTTATCTTATAAAGAGATACAAATCCGTTTAGTATTACTCCATTATCAAATGAGTAAATTTGGTTTTGTTTAAACGCATGAGGAGAAGATTTATCTATTAAAAAAAGACATTTAAATCCTCCATTTTTATGAAGAGCATATTTGCTAAGCCATTTTGCTGACATTAATCCTAGATCTATGTATTTTTTATTTTTTGTTTGTTTATATAAAAAAATCATCATAGTTATAAAATAACCATTTATTTCTGAATAAATAAATGAGTATTTTTTTTTCTTTATGTCATACCATGCATTGACACTCCCTGCCCTTTTTCCTGTGGAGTTTTGAATTCCAGAACTAACTAACCATTCAATGGCATGATCTATAGATGTATTTATTTTTTTTGAATTTATAACCAATTTTTTTTTGCCCAATCAATATTTAATTTTAAACCTGTCTTAATGTCTACTTTATGTCTCCAACCTAATTTTTTGCATAACATCGCGTCACATGTTAATCTCTGCACTTCTGCTTTTCTTTTTTCAATGTAAATAATTTTAGATTTACTTTTTGATAATTTTTTTATCTCTTTTGCTAAAAAATTAATTGAATAATCTTTACCAGTACCAAAATTAATTACTTTTCTTAGACTTTGTTTTTTTTTAGAAACTAGTAAAAAAGCATCGACAGCATCGGTAACATAAGTAAGATCTCTAGATTGTTTTCCATCTCCATGAATTGTGATATCTTTATTTTTAATTGCCATTTTGATAAATTTAGGAATTACATCGTATGTATGTCTTGGTCCATATGTATTGAACGGTCTAATTATTGTAATTGGTAAATTGTATGTTTTAATATACGAAAAACAGTATCTGTCCGCAGCGGCTTTTGAGGCAGCGTAAGGTGAAGTTGGATTAAGCGGGTGATCTTCATTAATTTTATTAGTTAAAGCACTACCATAAACTTCACTTGAAGATGTGCAAATAATTCTTTCAATTCCTTTTATTTGTCTAGCAGCTTCTAAAATATTTAGAGTTCCTACCACATTAGCTTCATTTACTTCAAGAGGATGTTCAAATGAATAAGGAACATAAGCATTTGCTGCTAGATGAAAAATAATTTTTGGATTATCTTTTACTATATGTCTTATGATATCAGTTGAAGATATATCACAACAAACAATTTTCTTACATTTCTTTACATATTTTGAATCTAAATTTTTAAAATGATAACTACTTGTTCCATGATTAGAAGTGGCTCTTACAACAATTGTTAAAATTGCACCTAAATCAATCAATTTTTCTGCTAAGTGGGAGCCAACAAAACCATCAGCACCTGTAATTAGTACTTTTTTATTTTTCCAAAAATATTTCATTTATTTCCAAATTAAATAACCTTTAATAATTGTTCTTAATACTTTTAATCCAAACAAAAATCTACCAAAAGGAACATTAAAAAGTTTTGATATTCCGTGTTTTCTTTCATATCTATGAACAGGAACTTCTTTAATCCTGAATTCTTTTCTAAAAGATTTAATTAATAGTTCCGTTTCAATTTCAAAACGATTGCATTCTAAGTTCAATTCTTTAAGTTTTGCAGCTTTAAAACACTTAAATTCAGACTGACTATCTGTTATGTTTTTATTAAATAGTAAATTAATTAAAAAAGTAATTGATTTATTTCCAAATTCATTCACTGGCAAAACAGCTTTTTCTGAAAATCTATTATTTGATTTATCAAAATTTAAAAATCTTGATCCAATTACATAATCGTAACCATTTGATATTTCATCAATCAAAAGTTTAATTTCACTAGGATCATCTTGGCCATCACCGCCCATAAAAACTATATAATCACCTTGGGCACTTTCAATGCCTTTTCTCATGGCATATCCTTTTCCCATATTTTTATTTAAGTTAATTAAAATACACTTTTGGTTTTGAATTTCATTCAATGTTTTATCAGTACTTCCATCATTTACTATGATCAACTCATCATTATTATTTAAGAAGGTTTTAATTTTTAAAATTAAATTACCAATATTTCCTTCTTCATTGTATACAGGAACAATTACACTTTTTTTCATTACTGTAATTTTTTAAAAAATATTTCGAAAACTCTAGCTATATAATTTATTTTACTTTTATTTAGTTTATGATTTAGTCCTATAAAGAAACCATTTTTCATAATCAATTCAGAATTTTTTAGTTTTGTTTTTTTATATCTAAATTTTTTTAGAAAAGGTTGCTCAGCAATATTACCTGCTATTATAGGTCTGTTTGCTATTTTATATTTTGATAAATGATTTACCAATTCTTTTTTTGAAATTTCCTTATTTTGTCTAACTACTATTGGAAACGTAAACCAACTATTTTTTATATTTTTTACAACTTTTGGTAAAATCAAATATTTATTATATTTAGAGAGTTTATTAATTAAGGAATTTGCTGCATAAGTTCTTGCAGATATAAATTCATCTAGTTTATCTATCTGATTAGAAACTAGGGCTGCCGACATATCGGTGGGTTTGAAATTAAAACCTATATAAGGGAACATAAATGACTCTTCTATATGTTTATTGCTTCGAATAAATTTATCTCTGGTTTTTTTATTTTTTACTTCTCTAAGCCATCCATTTGCTCTCATGCTCCTTAATATATCAGCATAATAGTTGTCATTTGTTAATATCATTCCTCCTTCTACAGAAGAAATATGATGAGACTGATACATTGATATTGAGGAGAATTTTCCAAATGTTCCTGAAAATTTATTTTTATACTTTGCACCAATTGATTCACAATTATCCTCTATTAATAAAAGGTTGTGTCTTTTGCAGATTTGATTAATTTTCATAATATCACATACATGACCTAGTGGATTAACAACCATTATAGCCTTTGTTTTTTTTGTTATTGCTTTTTCAATAAGTTCGACATTTATGTCATATGTAGATAAATTTACATCAACAAGCTTTGGCACAAGTCCATTTTGGATTATTGGGCCAATAGTTGTACTCCATGTCACCGCAGGCGTGATTATTTCATCTCCAACTTTTAGTTTATCTTTTTTTTTTGCATATACAGAAGATAGCAAATAAAGTATTAAAAAATTTGCAGATCCTCCAGAATTAAGCATTATCGCATTTTTTATATTAAGGTATTTTTCAATTTTTTTTTCAACAATTTCAACTTCTTTTCCTATAGTGGGCCAACCCCTAGTAAGAGTATTTATACAATTAATTATATCGTTTTCATCATATTGAATTACACTTAGAGGTAAATTACGACCTGAATTTACTTTTTTATTTAGAATTAATAATTTCTTTTTTATATTTGATTTAATAATATTTGTTTTCATTTTTTTTTAATTGTTTTTTTATTATATAATATGATTTTAAAGATGCTTTACCATCACCATAAGGATTTCTCCATTTAATTTTTTTATTTAAAATTTTTATTGAGTCCTCATAAATCATATTGTTGTCTATTTTGCTAAGAATGTTGCATCCAATTTTGATTGTCTCAGGCCTTTCTGTGCTATTTCTTATAGTAATAAGAGGTACTTTAAGTATGCAGGCTTCCTCTTGTATCCCTCCAGAATCGCTCAAAATTAATTTGCAGTTTTTTAAAAGTGATAAGAAATTAAAATAATTTAAAGGTTTAATAGAATTAATAAGTTTTTTATCATATTTAATCTTTTTTATTATCTTTTGTGTTTTTGGATGTGTCGGAAAAATTATCTGGTATTTAAGTTTTTTGGATAATTTCTCTAATGATTTTAATATTTTTTTTAGATTTTTTTCGTTAATTGTATTTTCTTCTCTGTGTATCGTTATAAGAATATAATTTTTTTTTGTTTTTTTTATACTTGCTATTTTTTTTCTTACAATTTTTGATTTAATTGCATCATATATAGTATTTCCCACAACAAAAATTTTTTTTGTAGAAATGTTTTCATTCAACAAATTATTTTTAGAAATTTGAGTTGGACAAAGTAAAACATCTGAGCAATGATCTATTATTCTTCTATTTAATTCTTCTGGCATATTTTTATCAAAGCTTCTTAGACCAGCCTCCAAATGGATAACTTTAGTTTTGTTAAACTTAGATGCTACTAGCGCACCTGCTAACGCAGAATTAGTATCTCCGTAGACAATCATAGCTTTAAATATGTGTTTTAAAAATAATTTCTCAATTCCTATCATCATATTGGAAATTTGTTCACTATGAGGTTTTGATCCAACCTTTAAATTATAATCTGGTTTTAAAATTTTAAAATCCCTAATAAAAATATCATTAAGATTTCCAGAATAATGCTGTCCTGTGTGAATAATTTTATATGAAATTTTTTTCTTCTTTAAAATATTTACCATAGGATAAATTTTTATTAATTCAGGTCTTGTTCCAACAACTATTCCAATCATATAAGGTTTAATATTTTTAATTTAACTTTAATAAATGTAAATTAAGATAATTAAAGGGTTTTTTTATAATAATTTATTGTTTTTTTTAATCCAGATGCGAATTCGACTTTTGTTGACCATTTTAGTTTTTTTTTGATTTTTCCAGTATGGGGAAATAAATTGACTATTTCATCATCTCTCATTCTTAATTTCCCATAGATAGGGTGCCCTTTTTTTAAGGTATTTTTTATTTGTGAAATTACATCTCTAACTTTTAAAGGTTTCGAAGTACCTATATTAAAAATTTCACCGATAATGTTTCTATTTGAAAAACATTTAAAAATTGCTGATATAAAATCATCAACGTAAAGAAAATCTCTCAATTGTTTTCCATGTGAGCATGGAAAGTTATTATTTTCTATACAAGATTTTATGACTATTGGGATTAGTCTATTAAAATCTTGATTTGGTCCAAATATCAAATATGGCCTTAAAATAACACATGGAAAATTTATTTCTAAATTTTTTTTAATTAGATATCTAGTTGCTAGCAGTTTAGCAATTCCATATGTTGATCTAAGTTTTTTTATATTAATTTTTAAATTTTCTTTTTGTGGAGACTTAGATGCTCCATATTCAACTGAGCTACCTATTTGAATGAACAATTTCAGTTTTTTACTTTCTAAAAAATAATCTACTAAATTTTTACATCCAATATAGTGACTATTGAAAGTTTTTTTTTTTTCTTTATGATCAACATACCCGCCAAAATTTACAACATAATCATAATCTAATTTTATTTTTTTTTTTAATTGATTAATATTTATTATATTAACAGATAAATATTTAACATTTTCTAGAAACCTAATTTTTTTCGGCTTATGTGTTGATATGCTTGTAACAGACCAACCCTTTTTTATACATTTTTTTGCTAAGTGATATCCGAGAAAACCTGTTCCGCCGATAATTAAAATTTTTTTTTTCAAATTGATATTACTTTTTTAAAATTTGCTCTAAACGGTCTTTATCTCTTTTTGTGTCCATGCATTGCCAAAAACCATTATGCTTGAAAGCCATGAGTTGTCCTTTTTTTCCAATATTTTCAAGTGGCTCTTTTTCAAGAAATGTTTTGTCATTCTTGATATAGTTTAAAAACTTTGGCTCCATAACAAAAAATCCACCATTAATCCAACCTTCATCTACTTTATCTTTTTCTTTAAATAGTTTTACTTTATTACCTTTTATTTTAATTGCACCAAATCTTGCAGGTGGCCTAACCGCACTTAGTGTCACTAATTTCTTATTTCGTTTATGAAATTTCAACAATCTGTTTAAGTTTATATCTGAAATACCATCCCCATATGTCATCATAAAAGTCTCGTCTCCAATTATTTTTTTTAACCTTTTTAACCTACCACCAGTCATAGTATTTAAGCCTGTGTTTATTAACTTAACATTCCAATTAAACTTTTGCTTAGTAAAATATTTTTTAATTACATTTCCTTTATAGCCAATAGCAATATAAAACTCGTTAAAACCAAATTTGTTATAATGTTCCATAATATGAATTAATATTGGTTTGTTGTTTATTTTAACCATAGGTTTTGGAATTTTTGATGTATATTCAGAAAGCCTTGTACCAAAACCGCCAGCTAGAATTACAACTTTCATTATCTTCGTAACAATCTCATAAAATATTTAATCTGATTCAATGTATTAATTTCCCTATTTCCTGAAGTATAAAAATTATAATACCAAGAGCTGACTAAAGATGCTGTTTCTTTTATTGATAGAATATTTTTCCATTTAAGAATTTTTTTTGCTTTTTTATTATTTAGTTGCAAAAGATTAGTTTCTTTAAATTTTTTATTTTCCTTTAATTTCCAATTGAGATTTGGCAAATTTTTTTTTAACTCCTTAACAAATTTTAACACACTATAATTTTTAATATTATCATTGCTAAAATTAAAAGAATGTCCATTAAGTTGGGAATTATTTGACAATTTATATGCTAATGTTAAATAACCATTTAAAGCCTCTAATACATGTTGCCATGGCCTGGTCGATCTAGGATTTCTCAAAATGACAAACTTTTTTGATGACCATTTTTTTATACAATCAGGAATTAATCTATCTTTTGACCAATCACCACCTCCTACAACATTACCTGCTCTAGCTGTACATATTTTTAAATAATTATTTTTATTAATTATAAAAGATTTAAAAAAAGAATTTATCATTAATTCCGTTGATGCTTTTGATGAACTGTAAAAATCATCACCACCTAGTTCATCATTTTCTTTATAACCTTTAGAAATTTCTTTATTTTTATAACATTTGTCACTAGTTACTATAATAGCAACACATTTTTTTTTAAGTTTACTTAGAGAAGTTAGTAAATTTAATGTTCCTAAAACATTCGTTTCAAATGTATATTTTGGTTTATCATATGAAATTGAAACAATTGACTGAGCAGCTAAATGAAATACAAAGTCTGGTTTTATTTTAAAAATTATTTTTTCTAATTTTTCTGCATTTCTAATATCTAATCTAATATCGTTAATATTAATTTCTTTTTTAATATATTTAAAATGATAATTTTTATTCTCCGGAGTTAAAGAAACACCTGTCACATCGGCCCCTAAATGATGTAACCAGTTAACTAGCCAAGAGCCTTTGAAACCTGTATGTCCTGTTACGATTATTTTTTTTTTTTTAAAAATTTTAAAATTCATACAATTTTATTACAAATTAAATTAATTTAAAAAATTTATTTTTCAATTTTTTAATAATGTTTTCCATTTTTTAAGATTTTTATCTACAAAATAATAATTTTTAAAGTTTTTAGTTATAAATTTACTAATATTTTTTTTTTTTAATAATTTATTAAATTCATACAAATTTTTAAACATTAATGGATAATTTAATTTTTTTAATGGTGATAAATCTAAATCATCCTCATCATCAAGAACAAATATTTTTTTTCTATATCTTAAAAATTCTATAATTGCAGAGGTTGAGCTTGATGAAATTATAAAGTTAAAAATTGGAATGAGATCAATAATATTTTTATTTACTATTTTTAAATTATAATCATCATAATTTAAAATATCATGCGGGTGCTTTTTAAAAAAAATCCTTCTTCTTTT
>MDSZ01253470.1_pt1 | contig 29554 bp, 25 predicted proteins | sample 811201 | NCBI WGS metagenome assembly MDSZ01 (sample SAMN05326647, study PRJNA326480) | marine metagenome | isolation source: seawater | place: Indian Ocean: North | collected 2010 | reverse complement strand
CGAGTTTTGTAAAAAAAATTGAAGAAATAAGCTCAACAAATAAAAATGTTTAAATTCAAATATATTCAAGATCTGGAATATATGAATAATTTTTGTTAGGAAAAATTTAGTTTGATCATAATTAAAAAAATTAAAAAAAATATTTTTGTAGAAAAATTAATAAAAATATTTAAAAGATTTATATTTTTATTAGGATCTGCAGCTTTTTTATTTATTTTTTTAGTAGTGGTTTTTTATTTTAAAAGTGGAATTAATTATGCTCATACTCCAAAATCAATTTTTTTTAAAGTTAACGATATTATTTTAAATAGATATTTAGGTTTTGATTTTAGAAATACAAAAAATTATCTAAATATTTTAAAAATTAATTTTTTAAGTAATTTTAAGACATCTAAATTAGATAAGGTTTTTATAGAAATTAATCAAAAATCTATTTTAGGTCTTGAAATGCAAAGAAAATTGCGATCAGAGAATGGAGGTGAGTTGCCACAAAAAAATTCAGGCACTTTTCCTGCCAAAATATCTTACAACGGTGATAGTTACGACGTAAAAATAAGAACAAAAGGTGTGAGAAATTTACACTGGCGTAAAAAAGACAAAACTTCTTACAAAATAGATATAAGAGGTGAAAAGAGATTATGGGGTTTGGAGGAGTTTTCCCTTCAAAAACCAATTACAAGGAATCATACATATGAATTTATTTTCCATGAATTATTAGGTTATGTTGATCTAATAAATATTAAATATTTTTTAATAAACCTATTTTTAAATGATCAAAACCTAGGTGTATATACAGTTGAAGAAAGTTTTTCAAAAGAACTAATTGAAAGACAGAATAGACGAAATGGGCCAATTTTTGGTTTAAGCGAGGAGCTTGGCGAATATTATCCTAACGTAAGATATGAACTCTATTCTGAAAATTTTTGGATAAATAATTTTCCAAAACTAACTTCCGATTTATTTTCTACTTTAAATAATATTAAATTAGGTAACTTTCATGTAAATGATCATTTTGATGTTGATAAATGGGCAAAATATTTTGCTATTATTGATTTAACTGGCGCTTACCACGGATCATTATCAAAGAGCGTTAAGTCATATTACAATCCCACTACAGGTCTCTTTGAACCTATAGGATATGATTTGCACAAAGGTGCTGGAACATTTGAAAATTTTATATTGTTAGATTTTTTACAAGAAGAAAGCCCAAAATGTTCGTTTCTTTGTGATCACAAAGATTGGTATTTGAAATTTTTACAAAATAAAAATAAAGAACTTAATTATAAATTTATAAACTCATATGTAAAATATTTGAAAAAATTCAGCGAAGAAGTTTTTGTTGAAGATTTTCTAAGAAAGTACGAAAAAAAAATCAAAAGTTACAATGAATCAATTTATGCTGATTATTCTAAAACTGATAGAATAACGTGGGAAGGTTTGGGTTTATTTGTTTATGATTCAAGTTATTTGAGTAAAAGAGCAGATTTAATAAGAAATAAAATAAATTCAATTAAATTAGAAAATATCAGTATATCAAGCTCAAAAGGTTTTTTTATTTTTGAAGACTATCAGGCATCAAATTTTCCTGTTAAAGGCAAAACATTTGATTGTGTAAATAAAAATGATTCTAAAGAATATTTTTTTGCCGGAAGCATGAAAATAAATTGGGATAGCTCATGTAAAAAAATAGTTTTTACTGACAATAAAAATAATTCAAAAATATTTGAATTAAAAGAGGATATGGTTTTAAACATAGATACAAATATCTCTACAAAAAATAATTATACTTATCTTGGAGAAAACCCTCAAGTTATAAAACTTTCAAAAAATCAATTTGCTATAGACTCAGACATTAATATAAATAAAAATTCCTTAATTAAAAAAAACGAAAATTTTACTTTAAAAGAAGGTAAGGTTATCAATATAACTAACTTCTCTACTCTATTTGTAGATGGAAAAATAAATTTTATTAATGATAAACAAAATTTTACTAAAATTATTTCAAGTGATGGTACTGGTTCGGTAATTTTTAATCAAAATGATTTTAATTTTAAAAATATTTATTTTGAAAATTTATCTAAACCTAATTTAGATAATTATATTTTATACGGTGGTATAAATTTCATAAATTCAAATATTAAATTAAATAATATATTTATTAAAAACTCTAATAACGAAGATGCAATAAATATTATCAATTCTAAATCAGAAATATCAAATATTTATTTTGAAAATATTAAAGCAGACGCGTTAGACGTAGATTTTGGCGAGCTTAAATTTTCTAACATTAATTGCTCTAAGATTAATAATGATTGTGTCGATATTTCTGGAGCATTAGTAGAAGGCAAAAATTTAACTTCAAAAAATACTTTTGATAAAGGAATAAGTATTGGGGAAAATGCAAAAGTAAAAATACAAGATGTAAACATAATTAATAATAATATTGCTTTGGCTGTAAAAGATGGTTCATCTGCTGATATTAAAAATTTAACCTTAAAAGAAAATAACTATGATATTGCTTTATTCACAAAAAAAAAAGAGTTTTCAAAACCAAAATTAGTTTTAAATAATATAAAAAATTTTGATAAAAAAAGAATACTTCAATCTAAAAATACCACCTTAATAATTAACGAAAATACTTTTGTAGGAAGTATGGAAGATGATTATATTAACTCCTTAATATATAAATAAATGATAGAAAGTAGAATTGAAAAAAAATTTGTTTTTGTTGAAGGAGACGACTCTTATAAATATTTTTTAATCTCAGGAATGTTTAAAAAAATTTATTTTCAAAGAATAGTCAATTCAATTTATATAGATAACGAAAATTTTAAAAATGTGTGGGATAATATAAATGGATTTCCTCAAAGATCAAAATATAGGATTAGATGGTATAATACTATAAAAAATTCAAAAATTTTTTTTGAAGAAAAAAATAAATTAAATCAAACAACATTTAAAAATAAAAATGAAATCGGACCATTTAAAAATGAAGACGACCTTATGATCTTCCTAAATAGTGATGAATTTAAAAAAAATTTTCTTTCTAAATATAAATTTAATTTAAAAAATATACTGAAAGTCTCCTATAAAAGATCATATTATATTGATCCTAAAAATAAAATAAGAGCAACTTTGGATAAAAATATCACTATAAATAAAAAATATCTCAATAATAAAGAGGGTATATATTTAGATAAAAATATTCTTGAATTAAAATATAAAGTGGAAGACTCAAATTATTGTAATGAATTAGTCTTAAATTCTAAACTAGAAAATAGAAACAAAAAATATTCTAAATATGTCCAATCTTTTGTCGAGATGAATGAGAGTGGGCTTGTTTAACTAAATTTATTATTTAAAAAAATGAATGATTTAACTTTGATCATACCCGCTAAAAATGAAAGTGAATCTCTTCCAATTGTTTTAGAAGGTTTAAAAAGTTTTACTTGCAATATAATAGTTTCATTGCCCAAAGATGATTTATTAACAATTGAATCTATAAATAAATATAATGTAGAGATAATTAAACAAAAAGAGAACGGATACGGTAGTGCTTTAATAGAGGGTATTAAAAATTGTAGAACAAAATATTTTTGTATTTTTAACGCAGATGGTTCATTTGATTCAAGTGACCTTCATAAAATGTATGTTTTAATAAAATCTAAGGACTTCGTTTATGCCTCAAGGTATCTTGAAAATGGAGGAAGTGAGGATGATACTGTAATCACATTTTTTGGAAATAAAATTTTTTCAACAATTTGTAAAATTTTATTCTCTTTAAAAATCAATGATGTTTTGTACACCTATGTTATGGGCGTTACTGAAAAATTTAATAGCCTAAACATATCTAGTAAAGATTTTAGATTTTGCGTTGAATTTCCAATTAAAATGCAAAAAAATAAATACTCATATTCCTCTGTACCTTCCTATGAAAAAAAAAGAATAGCTGGAATAAAAAAAGTCAATAATTTTAAAGATGGTTTTTTAATTTTATGCGAGATAATAAAGTTAATTTTTTTTAAAAATTAATTTACTTAATTTATAATAAAGGACCAAATATATTGCTAAATTAAAAAATATTAAGGAAACTAAAATTCCTGTATCATAATAAAATTTAAATTTTATTGCAAAAATAAATATAATTAGATTATAGAAAAGAATTATTAAACCAGTTTTTGTGTTGTTGTATTTTGATTTTTTATAGAAATATCTAGATAAATATAAGTAAATTAATTGATGTAAATGTAAAGTATCTGGATATGAAACCTTTTTTTTATTAATAAAAACTCTTCTTAAAATACTAAATAAATTTTCGAAAGCTGGGTACCAAAGTATTAAAGCAACAAAATAAGGTGAAATAGATCTATTGTTATTAAAAAAATCAATTAACAAATAACCAAATAAAAAAGCTAAAGTGTAGCTCCCTCCATCACCTAAAATAGATTTTCCAAAAAAATTAAATATCAAAAATATTAGTAAAACTATAGATAAAAATAAAAATATTTCTGAATACATGATTAAATTTAGATTTTCACCTAAATAATAAAAAATACTAGATATTAAAAAATAATAACCAGAAACTAATGTATTTAGTCCGTCAAGAAAATTTGTTCCATTAATTAAAACCATAAAACAAAATAAAGAAAAAAATATTGAAAATATTTTATTTTTTAAAAAATCATCAATTAAATCAATATTTATTGTAGTAACAATAGTATTTGTAATTACTATAAAACTTAATAAAAGTATAAACTGAATTATAAATCTTGGTAACGGTTCACTCAAAAGATTGAAATCAGATAAAAGACCAATAAACAAAATTAAAAAACTAAATAAAATTAAGTTATTTAAATCATCAGGAAAAAAAAATAAAATACTTACAAAAATAAATAAACCACCTATAAATTTTGTATTTTTATTTTTAGCGAGTATTTTATGCTTAGATTTTGTTTTATTATCATCGAAAAAATTATTTGTTTTTGCTAATAGAAAAATTGTTAAAAAAATAGCGATTTCAATAAAAACTACAGAAAAATCCATTTTAAATTTTTTTATTAACTACTAAAGCTATACCATCTTTAAGTTTAATAGAGGGTTTCCAGCCTAATTGTCTAATTCTTGAAGAATTTAGGTTTTTTTTAGGAGTTCCGTCAGGGAAATTTTTATCAAAATAAATTTTACCCTTATATCCTGTTATTCTTCCTATAAGTTTCGAAAGTTTTAATATTGAAATAGACTCTCCACTTCCAATATTCATTATTGGAAGTCTCTTCCCACATATATTGACTAATTTTTTCTTATTTATATTTAGCGTTAGATAAATAGCCCTGGCAAGATCGGAGCTAAATAAAAATTCTCTAATAGGTCTTCCTGTTCCAAGTAATTTAATTTTTTTTGATTTTTTTCTCTTAGCATCTAAAAATTTTTTGATCATAGCTGGTATTACATGACCATTAAATTTGTCAAAATTATCGTTTATTCCATATATATTAGTTGGCATTAAACAAACTATATCTAAATTATGATTTTCGTACAAAGCTTCACATAGTTTAATACCTGCAATTTTTGCTATCGCATAACATTGATTGGTTTTCTCTAATTTTCCAGTGAGCAAATAATCTTCTTTAATAGGATTCTTGGCAAATTTTGGATATATGCAAGATGTTCCCAAAAAAATTGTCCTTTTAATCTTTTTTGTCAATGCAAGTTTAAGTAAGTTATTTTGTATTTCTATATTATTAAAAAAAAAATCTTTTTGATATGTGCTATTAGCAAGAATTCCTCCAGCTTTTGCAGCTGCCATAATTAGATAATCAATTTTTTTATTTTTAAAAAATTTTTCTACTTTAGAAAAATTAGTCAAATCAAGCTTATCTCTTTGGGCAGTAATAATATTTTTATATTTTTTTTCTTTAAGTATTTTAAGAATCTCGCTTCCTACTAGACCTCTATGACCAGCAAGGAAAATATTACTATTTTTATTCATATTTATTTTGTTTTGCTTGTATTTCTTTTATGTCAGACTCAAGCATATCTTTTATCAAATCTTTAATTGAATATTTAAATTTAAAATTTAATTTTTTGAAGGCTTTTTTTGGGTCTCCTTTTAAATAATCTATATCAAGTGGCCTAAAATATTTTTTGTCTATTTTGATGATTAGCTCTTTTTTTTTACCTGAAACTAAATATGCTTTTGTTTTTAACCCCTTTCCAGTCCACATAATTTTTAATCCTAAATAATCGCAACACATATTAACAAATTGTTTTACTGTGTAGGATTTGCCTGTTGCGATAACAAAATCCTCGGGTTTTTTTTGTTGCAAAATTTTCCACTGCATCTCAACATAATCTTTAGCGTGTCCCCAATCTCTTTTAGAGTTAACGTTCCCTAAGTAAAGTATACCCTTATAACCAAGTATTTTTTTTGCAAAAAACATGGTAATTTTTTTTGTAACAAAAGTTTCTCCTCTTCTTGGACTCTCGTGATTAAATAAAATTCCATTGCAAGCAAACATTTTATAAGCTTCTCTATAAAGTTTGGTCATCGTAAAAGAATAAAGTTTTGAAACACCATAAGGAGATTTTGGATTAAATCTTGATTTCTCATTAAAAGATTTATTGCTATCTCTTTCACCATATAATTCAGATGTACTTGCTTGATAAAATTTTGTTTTTTTTAATTTTAAAAATCTCATAGCCTCTAAAATTCTTAAAGTTCCTAAACCAGTAACCTCAGAAGTATATTCTGGTATTAAAAATGAATGTGCAACGTGACTTTGAGCTCCTAAGTTATATATCTCATCAGGTTTAGTTTTGTTAATTAAATTAAATATACTATTTGAGTCTGCAAGATCACCATAATGAAGAAAAAAATTTTTACTTAAATGTGGATCCACATATATGTGGTCAATTCTTTGTGTATTAAATGAAGAGGATTTTCTTTTGATTCCATGAACTATATAATTTTTTTCCAATAAAAATTCTGCTAAATATGAACCATCTTGTCCTGTTATTCCTGTTATTAAAGCTACCTTTTTTTTCATTTGTAATTTTTTAATTTATTGACTGAAAGAATTACTACACTAATTATTGATATAATTAAATTTTTTTTTTCAAAAGAATAATAAACTGTAAATGCGTCTGAAATTTTTTGCAATATATTTGATGATAAAGAATTTTTAGTTCTACGCCAGCTAGATAAGATCTTTTTAATAGGATGAAATTTTAATCCTTTTTTTATAAGTATTAACCATAACGAAAAATCTTCTTGAGTTTTAAGCTCTGGAAATTTGTTTAGTTTTAAAAAATTTTTTTTAATCATAACTGTGCTCAAACCAATTTCGCAGTTTCTTAAAAGTTTTTCATAACTTATTGTATTTGATACATCTCTTGTGCCTAAAATATTTCCCTTTTCATCTATTACTTTGTATGAGGTGTAAGACATATCTGCTTTTGCCTTATTCATTGATTTTAATTGAGTAATAAGTTTCTTACTTTCCCAAGTATCATCAGAGTCAATAAAAGCTATATATTTCCCTTTTGCAAATTTAATTCCAATATTCCTTGACTTAGAAACTCCATAATTTTTTTTATTTACGATAAGTTTATGATTTTTAAAAATTTTTATTAATTTCTTTATATATTTAAGGTCTGTCATGTCGCTATCATCATAAACAAAAATTAGTTCGTAATGTTTATATGTTTGTTTTTTTATTGATTTCAAAGTTTTTTGAATAAAACTTTTTTTTTTGTAGTAAGTTAAAATTATGGAAATTAATTGATTCTTCATTTTCTATAATAAAAAATATAACCTTTTTTCTTTTTTACATTAAAATTTAAATCTCTTACACATGTGGAATTAGCTGCCCAACAAGATTGATTTACGTAGTAAACCTTATGTCCATCCACATATTTTATTTTAGTTTCAATTTCTTTAACAAAAAAGAGAGGAAAATTTTCGAAGTTATTAAGGTTAGTATTGTTTACTTCATTTTTAATTCTAACTATATTTTTAAAATTAAAAATTAAAAAAGAGATTACAATTAATAACACAACCTTTTTTTTTGAAAATTTATTATCAAATTTGATATTAAAAAATAAAAAAACAATAGGTAATGATATGATGAAAAAAACTAAAACAAAGCCCCCATATCTAAGTTGAGGAAACTTCAAAAACCAAAATATAAATAGAAAAAAAATTGATCCATAAATTACAAAAGGAAATTTATTTTTAAATAAATCTTTTTTTTTTAAAAAAGATTTTTTTCCTGATAAAAAAAAATAATTTAAGGTCAAAATAAATAAAATTACTAATATAAAATCGCTCACCTTTGTAAAAAAATAGTTATTTATCCAATTATTAATCCAATTTATTCCCTTCACATAATGCTCGCTGTTTTCAACTATGTAACCTGGGCCTCTGCCAGATTTAGCCCAAAGTTCGTAATGATTGTTTAAATATGTAACAGTATCTAAATTTAAACCCCATTCTAAATAATTACCTAGGCAAGTACTTAAAATAGGAAAAACCAAACATCCTGTAGCTGAAAAATTATAAAAAATTATAAAAAAAAATGGAATTATAAGTATAGAAACAATATATGGTTTAAAAAAATATTTAATTAAATCTTTTTTTTTATCAATAAATAAAAAAATTATAAATGATAATAATAAATAAATAATGAAATATATCTTTGTAGTAAAAGCAAAAATAATTAATATATTTATCAATAAAAAATTATTTTTAGAATTTTTAAAATTAATTTTTTTTTTATAAGAAAATAGTATTGTTTCTAAAATTACAATTATAATAAGAATCTGCCCAAATATATCTGTTCCATATTCTGCTAATCTGCTGAACTTTGTAAGAATTAAAATTAAAGAAATAAGATTTATTGTTTTAAAAAAAGAACCAACATGTTCTCGTAAAAAAATATTATACAAAAAGTAATAGACAGAAAATACAAGTAAAAAGAAATTCGGAATATTCACAAGAAAATATTTAATTTTTGGAAAAATAAATATTGAATTAAGTAAAAAAATTGAGGAGATATGTTTAAAACCGTGATTTAAATTACCTAATCCAAATTGTAATTTCTGTTGAAAAAATTGAATAGTATTTGGTAAATGATAGTAAGAAAAATCTTCATTATTTTTTGCAATTAATAACCCAGACAGCAATAAAATAAAGATTAGGGTTAAATAACTAAGCTTTTCTTTTGAAATTTTTTTAATAAAAAAAGTATAAAAAAAATAAATCAATCCCAGCAAAAGAAGAATAATATTATGTATATAACCATGTGGTGTAAAAATATGAGTAAATGAAGAAATAATTGTCATAAAGAATAGACCTAAAATTCCAATTTTTCCTAAATTTAAAACATTAAATTCTAGTCTGAATATTTTATTAAATGCCAACCCATAACCAATTACTGAAAAAAATGATAAAAATAAAAAAAAAGAAAAAAAGAGAATCACAATAAATCCTTAGGTTTAAGTTTATTTTTAATTTGAAAAAAACACCTACCGAAAAAAATAATAAATAGATCAAAAATATTTTGATTGTTGTTAAATCTAATCTTTAATTCCATAAATAATCTATCAAAAAAGCCAAGTTTGCTGGAAAATCCCCCATCTCTAAAATTGCCAATAACTTCTGTTCTTTTTGTAGCAATTCCATTTATTTTATTTGTTACTATTAAACGATAAAAAAAATCATAATCATTAGAATGCCTATATTTGTGATTGTATAAACCTATTTTGTCATGAATTTTTTTCTTTATAAAAAAACCTACTGAGTGGGATGGATAAATATTAAATTTCCATCTTATTTTATTTGGCTTAAATCCCGAAAAAAGCTTTTTTTTTCTAACTGTTCCAAAGATAAAATCAATACTTGGATTGAAATTAAAATACTTTACAATTATTTTGAGAGCATCTTTAGTAAAATAATCGTCTGAATTTAATATTGATATTATTTTGCCTTTTGCAAACCCTATTCCTTTGTTCATCGCATGAAATATTCCTTCGTCTCTTTCACTTATCCAAATATCGATTAATTGCTCATATTTTCGAATTATTTTTAATGTTTTATCAGTCGATTTATTATCAATTAAAATAATTTCGTAATTTTTATAGCTCTGATTAAAAATACTTTTTAAGCATTGTTCTAAGTATTTTTCCGAATTATAGGTAGCAATTATAATTGAAACTAGTGGTCTTGAATATAAATTTTGTTTAACAAATGATTTTGTTCTTAGGCCGCCCACACAGTTTTTTTTAAATAAGTTCATATTAAAATCTTTAAAGAAAAAATTATTTTTTTTTTTTATTTTATAAATATTTTTATAATTGTTATTCACTAGGTAATAGGTTTATTAATTTAATTTTTTTATTGTTTTTATATAATTTTTTATAAATAAGATCTTTATTTTTGTGAGAAACAAGTGGAATAAAATAATCATACTTAATTTTTCCTACTTTATTTATTATTTTATATTTTTTCGCTAATCTAGAATCTATATATGTATCCATACAAAAAATTTTTTCTTTAAATTTTTTTTTTAAATATTTATAAACATTTAGTGGTATAGAATTTCTACTATCAGCTACATTTGATTTATAAGTTGCTCCAAATAAAAGAATTTTTGAATTAAAGTTATTTTTTTTTAAAATATTAATAATTTTATTTATAATAAAATTTTTCATATTATTATTAACTTTTCTTCCTGATAAAATTATATTTGAAGGATAATTCTTTTTTCTTGCAATATAAGCTAAATAATATGGATCTACAGGTAAACAATGTCCTCCTACTAAACCAGGTGAATAGTTATGAAAGTTCCATTTTGTTAATGCTAATCTCTTAACTTCATTAAAGTTTATTTTTAATTTTTCACAAATTAAAAATATTTCATTCATTAAAGCTATATTTAAATCTCTTTGAACGTTTTCTATAACTTTAGATGTTTCTGCCTCCTTAATAAACTTAGATAAAATTATTTTTTTTGAAATAGTTTTGTAAATTTTTTTCACTTTATACAAAACTTTTTTTTTTTGAGTTTCAACTGCTACAACTTTATTTATATTTTCAACTGAATGTTTTTTATCACCAGGATTAATTCTTTCGGAACTATATCCAATTATAAAATTTTTTTTACTTTTTAATCCACTTTCTTTTTCTAAAATTGGAATACAAAAGTCTTGTGTAATAGATGGGTAAATAGTTGACTCAATAAAAACAATATCATCCTGTTTTAAGTTTTTACCCACAATAGTTAATGCATTTTTTAAAAATTTTAAATCTGGTTCGTTTTTTTTATTAACTGGCGTAGGTACTGTTATTATATAAAAATTGGATTTCCTTATTTTTTTTTTATCATTTGTTAAAAGAGAATTATTCTCTAATTTTAAATCTTTTTTAAAAAATTCTTTATTTTTGTCTTTTTTTTTAAGCAATAAGTTAATTCTATTTTTATCTGTATCATAACCAATGGTAGAAAATTTTTTTTTCAATCGTACAAAAAGTGGTAAGCCAACATAGCCAAGACCAACAACACAAGGAAAAATTTTTTTCATAAACCTTTTATTTTTGAATAATTTATTCAATTCAAATTTCTCTTATATGATTATGTCCAAATATTGTTATATTGGTTCAAATTTTTATTTAAAATTTTTTTAAAACAATATAATTGTAATATTTATGAGAATTTTAGTCACCGGGTGTGCGGGTTTTATAGGTTTCAATTTATGTTTAAAATTACTCAAAAGTTTTTCAAAGATTAAAGTTTTTGGCATAGATAATTTTGACAAGTATTACTCACCAAAATTAAAGAAAGATCGATATAAAATTTTAGCCAAGAATAAAGATTTTTATTTTAAAAAAATTGACTTAAATGACTCCAAAAATTTAGAAAAATTTGTTTTTAAAATTAAGCCTGAAATTATTATTAATTTAGCAGCACAAGCTGGGGTTAGATATTCTCTAATTAACCCAAGAAAGTATGTAAATACTAATATAAATGGTTTTTTTAACCTATGTGAAATAGCAAAAAAATATAATATTAAAAAAATTTTTTATGCATCTTCAAGCTCAGTTTACGGTGATTCAAATTCTTTTCCGTTAAAAGAAAATCTTTTTATAAAACCAAAAAATATTTATGGACTTTCCAAAAAAATAAATGAAGAAATGGCAGAAGCTTATTCTGCTAATTCTCAAATAAAATTTGTTGGCTTAAGATTTTTTACTGTTTATGGTCCTTGGGGAAGACCAGACATGATGATCCAAAAATATATTTTTAGCTCATTTAATAATAAAAAATTTGAGTTATATAATTACGGCAATCACACAAGAGATTTTACATATATAGACGATGTGACAAGTATGTTAATTAAATTAATTAATAAAAAAATTGAAAAACATGAAATATTTAATATTTGTTCTTCAAGACCTATACATCTTAAAAAAGTAATTGCTAAATTAAATAAATATTTAAAAAAAAAATAAAATTGTAAAAAAACCTCTGCAAAAGGCAGATATTAAAAAAACTCACGGTTCAAATAAAAAAATTAAAAAATTTATCAAATATAATAATTTTTACAATTTTGACAAAGGAATAAAAAATACATTCAATTGGTGCTTCAATTATTATAAAAATAAATTATAATTTCTTAAGTATATTATCATATGCTTTTATACAATTTTTTTTAGAAAACATTTTTAGATTTTTTTTTGCTTTAGTTGCTTTTTTAATAAATTTTTTTTCATTTTTAAAATAATCTAAAAATAAATTAGATAAATTTTCAACCTTGTTTATATCAAATAAATTCCCATAACTTTTATTTTTTATAATATCGTAAATTCCACCATGGCTTTTTGAACAGACTACCGGAACATTATTAGAAATTGCTTCTACTACTGAGTTAGGGAATCCTTCAAAAAAAGAAGTATTTATAAATAAATCAGATTCTCTAAAATGTTTACTTATATCTTGCTTATAATTCAGAAATTTTATTTTTTTTTCTAAATTTAATTTTTTAACATAAGAAATAAGTTTTTCTTTTTGATCTCCATCTCCAATAATTTTTAAAATGAAGTTTTTTTGTCTAATAGAATTAATTGCATCAATTAAAAAAAAAATATTTTTTTCCTTAGATAATCTTGATGCAACAAGAAAAATTTTTTGTTTTCTTTTTACAAATATTTTTTTTTTATTTACGGGATGATACGAAGGTGAAAAAATAGTATGAACTTTAATATCAAGCATTTCTGCTAAATCTCTAGAGCATCTAGTTGAATTTGTAATTATCCTGAAAGATTTTTTATAAAAAAAATTTATAAGTATTTTTATTATATTTTTTTTTAAAAAGTCAAGAAAACCAAAATATATACTCAATTCTTTAATTGGTGTTCTTTCATTTACAATAATCTTCAAATTTTTAATTTTTGAAAAAAAAATTAAACTTAATACATTTGTATAATGAATATTTGAAATTAGGACTTTTTTAGCTATTTTGTTTTTTAGCAAAATATTTTTTATATTTGAAATTGCGAAAATAAGTTTTGTTTTATTTATCTCATAAACTTTAATTTTTTTTTTTTTTAATTCTTTTTTAAATTGACAATTACCAAGACAAATAACACTTTTATTATATTTTTTATCGTCTAAACCAATTGCAATTCTTTTGATAGATTGACCAGCGCCATATGTAAAGACTGGTAGTAAAAAAAAAATATCTTTTTTCATCTAAAAATTAAATAATGCATCAATATAAATTTTATTTTTATAAGTAGTAATATGATGCACCCCTTCAACATCATGATTTGTGTCTGGTTCAATTTTTGCAATTAATTGTTCTTTATAATCATTTAATGTCAGTTTTTTAATTATATTGATATTAATTCCAGAACCATACTTTTCTCTAATATTTATTTGAGATGGTCTGATAATCTGTCTTCTATTGTTATAAAATATTTTCCCTGCATTTCTTGCAATTCTAGAATCTATTATTACTGGATTTAATTTGTGTGGTTCTAATTTATTAAAGTTATCATCCATAATCTTATAAATATATAATTCTGAATTATGGTCTAAATATTTGTCTCTAGATTTATTTCCAAACAACCATTTATCACCATTTTTATCAAAAAAAATATTAATATCGGCCCAGCTTTCATTTACAAAAATTTTTTTAAATAATCTCCATTTGTGGGGAAATTTTTTTGAAATCCAAATCTCAACGTGATTTTTTTTAGATGATTCCGGTATCATAAAAATATTATTTTTTATTTTAAATATACTTGGATATGAAAGATGGTAGCTGGTGTTTATAGCATCTTTAATATTTATAATATCTTTTCCTTTTATTTCACCAAAACTTATTTTTCCTTTATTTTTCAAAATTTCAAAGTTTTCAAAAAATAAATATTTTTTTTTTTTATTTTTAAAAAAAAATGGATCAGCCCAGTACTCAAAAATTGGACTTTTAAAAATACTAATTTTTTTTAAGTCAATATTATTTAATTTTTGCATTGGTATTTCGCATATTTTCCATTTATTTGTAAAAAACTTTAAAAAAAGTAAGTTTCGGAAAATTTTTTTAATTATAAAAAAAGGATATTTTTTCAAAATATATATTATCAAATTAATACTGGTGGGATCTTTGTAATATTTTACCTTATTTTTATTTTTTGATTTCTTGATATCTTTAGTGTGTCTTTTGTAAAATAATTTTTTTAAATTCTTTAAAATAATTACTACAGATTTTTCTTTAATAAAGTCTTCATTATGTTTCCAAAAATACTTTGTACCAAAATAACCTTTATCAAGGATCTTTCCTCCGTCCAATGTATTATTTAAAGTTTGAAGTGTTACTCCTGTTGTTGGTTCATTATTATAAACCTCCCAAAAACCAGGTGCTAAACCTCTATAAAAATCATTATCTCCATGATGTAATGACCATATTCCATGTTTTGTAGCATTGAGTATTTTTCCTTTTATAATTCTAAAATCTCTTCTTAAAATTAGATCTAAATTATATTTTTTTATTTTTTCATAATCTTGATTAGAAAAAATATCTATATACTTTTTTTTTTTATAAAACGGCTTTAAAATTTTAATTTTTTTTAAACTATTTAATATTTTAATTTCATTTTCTTTTCGAGTTTTTTTATTAAATTTATTTTCAACTAATTTGATAAACATTAATATCGTAGATAAAATAAAATTTCCTTTAAATAATTTATTAATTAAATTACATAAAAAATTATTATTTCCATTTTTTTTGTTATCTGAGATAATAAGTTTTATTTCGCAATATTTAGAATTCAATAAATTTTCAAATAGGTTTATTTCCCAATCCTTTAAAGATCTGTTAAGGTTAAGCATTAAACCTATTTTAAGCTTGCTTTTTTGATTCATAATAATTTTGGTAATTCTTTTATCCAATTTGAAATTGAACCAGCGCCCATTCCGATAAATATTTTTTTTCCATAAGCATTTTGTTTTATAAACTTTCCAAGCTCATACTGATCATTAATCAAATAAACTTTTGTTTTAGAGTTTTTTATAATTTCTTTTGAAAAATTTAAGTAGCTAAAACCTAGTTTCTCTTTTTCACCTGCGGAATAAATTGGGCATAAAATTACGTTATCTGAATTTTTAAATGAGAAACTAAATTCTTTTCTTAAATCTCTCAATCTTGAAACTCTATGTGGTTGAAATATACAAAATATTTCTTGTTTTTTATAAACTTTTTTAACTCCATTTAAAACTTCTCTAATTTCAGTTGGATGATGAGCATAATCATCAAAAAAAGGTATTTCTCTATATGTAAAAATTTTATTGAATCTTCTTTGTACACCCTTAAATTCTCTAAGGCCTTCTTTAATAATTTTTTTTGATACTCCAATAGTAATTGAAACAGCTATTGCAGCTGTTGCATTTCTAATATTATGAAGTCCCAATAACGGAATTATTATATTATTAATTTTGTTTTTATTTTTTCCTGGTAATTTTACCTCTATGTCAAACCTTGAATGATCTTGATATTGTTTAACTTTTTTAATTAAAAATTGTGATTTATAATTTGTTCCGTAAGTATAAAAATTCTTAATGTGAATTTTTTTTATAATTTCACTATTATTTTTGTCATCTATACAAATAAATGATTTTCCAAATGAAGGTACCTTTTCAATAAATTCAATAAATAATTTTTTTAAATTATCCATCGATTTATAAAAGTCCATATGTTCTCTATCAATATTTGTTATTATTGAATACGTTGGTGGAACTTTGATAAAACTTCCATCAGACTCATCTGACTCTAAAATACACCAGTTGCTTTTCCCTAATTTAGCAGAGCTATTAAAAGAATTTAATACTCCACCATTAATAATAGTTGGATCAAGTTTAGCTTTTGAAAAAATACTTTCGATAAGTGATGTGGTAGTTGTTTTACCATGGGATCCGGAAACAACGATATTTTTTGTTAATGAAACTATATGAGCTAGCATTTCCCCTCTTTTATAAACTGGAAGTTGTTTAGCTCTTGCCTCTAAAATTTCTACGTTATTACTTTTGATAGCTGACGAACTAACTAAAATGGTTGCTCTTTTTATATTATTTTTATTGTGCCCAATAATAATTTTAATATTATTTTTCTTTAATCTGTCGATATTTTTGTTTTTAGAAATATCACTTCCTTGAACCTTAAAACCCATACTTTTCATAATTAAGGCCAGGCCGCTCATCCCGATACCTCCAATACCAACAAAATGGATAATTTCAGTTTTTGCTAATTCAATTTTCATTAATTATGCTTTTAATTTTTTGACTTATATTATTCCAGGTATTTTGATAACTAAATTCTTTCATATTTTTTTTTTTATTTAAATAGTCTTCATTGTTTTGAACAATATTTATTAAATAATTTGATAAATCATCATTTTTTAGTTTCTTTTCATCCAATACCCAACAACAATCCTTATTTTTGTAAAACATCGCATTGTGAAATTGATGATTATCTTTTGCTAGCTCATATGGGATAGCTATATAAGGTATGTTTAAGAAAGTTAATTCTGATAAAGTAGAAGCTCCAGCCCTTGTAATACACAAATTTATATCTTTCATAAAATCAACGAAACTTTCTTCAAAATTAAATAATGTGCAAGAAATATTATTTTTTCTATAAAATTCGACTAAGCTCTTTTTGTCTCCATAGCTTATTTGTTGATATATATTTAAATTATATTTCTTCGATAAATCAACAACTGCTTTTTTGAGTCCAGTTTCAAAAAATTTAGCACCTTGGCTTCCACCGATCACTAAAAGGTTAATCTTCTCCTTAATTGTTTGGATTTCATTAAGCTTAATAGAATAAAAATTTTTTCTTAAAAGTGGATTAATAACACATATTTTGTTTATATACTTTTGAGAAAAATTTAATATTTTATTTGAATAACAGAAAATTTTTTTACTGTATTTCAAAAATAATTTATTTGCTCTACCAAGAACCATGTTTGGCTCAAATAAATATATTGTAATATTTGAAATTTTAGCTGCAAAAAATAGAGGCAAAGACATATAACCACCTGTTGATATAAAAATATTAATATTATTTTTTTTTATAAAAAAAAATGACTTTACTGTAAGATAAAATATAACAAATATATTGATAGGTAATAAAAATAAATTTGAAGTTATTCTTGGAGTATTTATGATATTTGTTTTGTATTTTTTTAAATTTAAATATTTACTACCCCTAATATCTGAAGTTAAAATAACATCAAAATCATCTTTTAATTGATCATAAAATACAGTTGCTGGAATTACATGACCGCCTGAACCTCCTGTGCTTATTAAAATTTTTTTTTTCATTTAATAATTAATTTTTCTTTTTGTGAGGTTTAAAATGATTCCTGATATTATTGAAGTTCCTATTATAGATGATCCACCATAACTTAGAAAAGGTAAGGTCATGCCTGTCGTAGGAAATAATCTAATATTTACACCTATGTGTATTAAAGCTTGAATTAATAAAATTGATATTGATCCCACAAGTATTAATTTTATTTTATCATCTTTTTCTGAGTATAATTTTTTAAATACTTGATAATTAAAGAAAAGAAAAATAATCATTAAAAAAACTATAATTAATGCACCAAACTCTTCAGAAATTACTGATATTATATAATCTGTATGAGCCTCTGGAACTCTATTTTTTAAAACTCCTTCCCCTATACCTTTTCCAAAAAAACCACCATTAATTATTGCTTCAGAAGCTCTTTCAGATTGATAATTATTTCCTGAAGATGGATCAAAAAATGATTTTAATCTTAGTAAAATATAACTAAATTTTGGTATAAAAAAAATTAAGTATAGTAAAAAAAATATCATTACTGAGAAAAAAACAAAAAAAATTACTAAATTTACTCCAGAAGTAAAAACTAAACTTAACCAAGTTAAAAAAACCAATAACGTTTGCCCTATATCGGGCTGCGTGATGAGAAGAAATAAAATTGGAAGTATGATAAATAAACTCAAAAAATATTTACTATAAATATTGTTATTTTTCTCAGAGCATAAAATTGATGCAATGGCAATAATAATAAATGGTTTTAAAAGTTCAATTGGTTGAAATCTTGGTAAAAAGAAAAAATCTAACCATCTTTTTGAACCCTTAATTTCAGTTCCTATAATTGGAACTAATATTAAAAAAAATAAACAAATTACAAAACATATAAATGATACCTTAATTAAATTTCCTTGGCCTAACAAAGAAAAAAAAATTATCAGAAAAAATCCCAAACATATATAAAATAAATGTTTAAAAAAAAAGTAATAACTATTTGTATTTAATTTATCAGATACAATTAGTGAAGTAGATACTAGTGAAAAAAATAAACCTAAGCTGAAAAGTAGAATTATTAAAAATAAAATAGATTTATCAATATTTTTCCACCACTGATAATAAAATTTATAAATTAAACTATTACTAAACATAGAGTTTTTTTTTTAATTTCAATTTTTTAACTAATTTATTAAATTTGGTTCCTCTGTCTTCAAAATTTTTATAAGTATCAAATGAAGCTGCAGACGGACTAAAGAGTATGGTTTTATGGGCTATTGTTTTTTCTACTTTAATATCTATAAGGATTTTTTTAAGTGCATCTTCTAAATTTTTAAATGTTTGAAAATTTATTTTATTCTTTAAACTCTTAATAAAAAAATTTTTATTTTTTCCAAATATATAGGCTTTAAAAGTAAAACAATTATTTTTTGTTAATAAAAATTTATCTCCTTTTTTTGGAATTCCTCCAACAAGCCAAAAAACATTTTTTAATGATTTTAAAATACCTATTGAAGATGAAAAGCTTGTGGCTTTCGAGTCATTAATTAGAGTTATATTATTTGATCTAAAAATTATCTCTTGCCTATATTTAAGACCCTTAAAGTTATTAATAGTTTTTAATATTATATTTTTTTTTAAATTTAAAATCTTTGATAATGTAAAAATAAATGATAAATTTTCTTTATTTCCTTGGGTTAAAAAATATTGATTTTTAATATTTTGTTTATATTTATTTAATATATAATTATTAACTCTGATTATTTTTGATTTGATTTTATTAGTTTTAATTTCTTTTATTATATATTTATTATTAATATTAAAAATTGAGTAATCTTTACTAGTTTGATTTTTAAACAGTTTAAACTTTGATTTTATATAATTTAAAAAAGTTCCATGACGTTCTAAATGATCAGGTGAAATATTTAAGATTATTGCATAATTTGCCTTAAAAAATTTACTATAAGCTATCTGATAAGATGAAGCCTCAACCACAAAAATAGTTTTAGAAGTAATTTTTTTTTCGGCCAAAATTGGATTTCCAATATTTCCAACGAGTCTGGTATCTTTTTTATGTCGTTTTAAAACATCAAATAATATTTTTGCAGTTGTCGATTTTCCATTAGTTCCTGTAATTACAATATTTTTGTTATTATAATAATATTTATAAAAAACATCCAAGTCTGTAATAATTTTAGAGTAATTTTTTTTTAAGAAATTTTTAAGCTTACATTTATCTACATCAATTCCGGGGCTAATAATTATGAAATCAAATTTTTTTTTTGTAATGACTTTTTGCTTAGCAATTAAATTCTTTATTTTTTTATTTTTAATACTATTTTTTTTATCGTCATATAACGAAATTAAGTTGTTTTTTCTCAAAAAATTGTAACTGGAATATCCACTTTTCCCCAAGCCGTAAATTAAAATTTTTTTTTTAAAAAAAATTTTTTTTGTTTCAGGCATTATCTTAATTTTAATGTAGCTAAGCCAATCATAGCTAGAATTATTGAAATTATCCAAAATCTAATTACTACTGTAGATTCTGGCCACCCTTTTTTTTCAAAATGATGATGAATAGGTGCCATTTTAAAAACTCTTTTACCGGTCAACTTAAATGAGATTACTTGAACAATAACCGAAACTGCCTCTAAAACAAACAGTCCTCCTGTAATCGCTAACACTATTTCATGTTTCGTAATAATTCCTACAGTCCCTAGTGATCCTCCTAATGCTAAAGACCCAGTATCTCCCATAAATATTTTAGCCGGGGGAGCATTAAACCATAAGAAGCCCAAACATGCTCCAATAATAGATCCCAAAAAAACTGCAACTTCTCCAACGCCTTCAACATAAGGAATATGAAGATAATCTGAAAAAACAATATTTCCTGTAACATAACTTATAAAAGCAAAGCATGCTGCGACTAAAATAACTGGGACAGTAGCTAATCCATCTAATCCATCAGTTAAATTAACAGCATTTGAAGAGCCTACTATTATAAATGCTGCAAAAGGTATAAAAAACCAACCAAGATTTATTATTAAATTCTTAAAAAAAGGAAAGTATAAATAATCTAATTCAGAATGTTCTGAGAAATAAATTAATATTAATATTCCTACAACGGCAATTATAATCTGTATTATAATTTTAAAATAAAAAGAAACTCCAGATGAATTATTAAACTTAATTTTTTTATAATCATCGTATGCGCCCAATATTCCAAAACCAGCTACAACAAATATAAGTGTCCATATATATGGGTTAGATAGGTTGCACCATAATAAAACACCTGTAAAAAGTCCCATCAAAATTAAAACACCTCCCATAGTTGGTGTTCCAATTTTTTTAACAATATGTTCATTAGGCCCATCTTCTCTAATTGGATTAGTAAAATGTTTTGCTGAAAAAAAATTTATAAAAGGTGATCCTATTAAAAAAACAACAGTCATCGAAGTAAACATTGCTAAACCAGTTCTTACTGTTAAATATTTGAAAACGTTTAAAAATGAAAATACATCAACATAATTTAAAATAAAATTATAAAGCATTAGTACTCCCTTTTTTTATAAAGCTTACTAATTGATTAAGTCCAGTTGAGTTAGATCCTTTGATCATTAAATAATCATTATTATTTATATTGTTTGTAATCAAATCAAATATTTGGGAATTTTCTCTTAAAATTGCACCTCTTTTTTGAGACATAATATTATTATAAGTTTCAATTATATGTTTTCCACAAACATACACTTTATTTATAGAAGTATAATTTATAATTTTGCTCATTTTTTTATGTAATTTTCTTGAATGGTGTCCAAGTTCTAGCATATCTCCCAAAATCATATATTTTTTATTATTTGTTTTAATTGAGTCATAATTTTGTATTGCGGACTTAAGAGATAAAGGATTTGAATTATAACTCTCATCGATAAGGTTGAATTTTTTTTTATTAAATTTAATTTTAAGAATATCTCCTCTTCCTTCGGGTGTTTTAAATTTGTAAAATGCGTTTTTATCTAATTTTAAAGGATTCTTAAATATTGAAATTATGGCAATAACCCCCATTAAGTTTTTAATAAAATTTTCAAAATTGTTTGAAATATAAAAATATTTTTTATTATTATTTATTTTTAATAAAACTTTAAATTTATTTTTATTTTTTTTAATGTTGATAAATACAATATTAGCCTTTTTATTTTTTCCAAAAGTAACAACATTCAATTTTTTTTTTATTGCTATTTTTTTATGCAAATAGAAAAATTTATCATCAGCATTTAATACAATAAAACCATTAGTTTGAATGTTATTAATCAACTCTGATTTTGCTAGAGCTATTCCTTTAATATTCTTAAAATTTTTTGCATGTGCGTATGAAACATTGGTTATTATTCCGATATCAGGTTTAATAATTTTAGATAGTGAATCAATCTCGCCTTTTTTATCCATACCAACCTCAAATACTCCGAAATCATGTTTAAAATTCAAATTAAAAAGGCTTAGAGGAACGCCATATTTATTGTTAAATGATTTTGGAGAAGAAGATACTTTTCCAAATTTATTAAGCACTTCTTTTAATAACTCTTTTAAAGAAGTCTTGCCGCAGCTACCTGTTATTGCAATTATTTTTGAAGAAAAATTTTGTCTTATAATTTCTGAAGTTTTTGTTAAAAATTTTAGAGTATTTTTAACTTTAATTTTTTTGTTTTTTCTTTTTGATTTATTAGCTTTATCTACAATAGCTAGACTTGCTCCATTTTTAAAGGCCTCATCAACAAATTTGTTACCATCTTTTTTTTTGCCTTGAATTGCAAAAAATACATCATTTTTTTTTATATTTTTTGAATTTATTGATCCTTGCTTTATTTCAGACTTTAAAAAAAAATTTTTATTTTTACTTGTTTCTTTCAAAATATTAAATTTAAGATCATTTTTTAAAAATTTATTTTTTTTATTTATATATTTTAAAATAACTTCTCTATCTGAAAAAAACTTTTTGTAATTGCCATAATCTTGTACTTTTTCATGTCCCTTGCCTGCTACAACTAAGATCTCAGCAGATAAAAGATCTTTTACTGCTTTTCCAATTGCTAATTCTCTATTTGGAATATCAAATAATTTATTTTTATTTATTTTTTTTTTAATACTATTTCTAATTTTTTTTGGATTTTCGTGTCTTGGATTATCATCAGTTAAATATATTTTGTCACAATATTTATTCGCTATCTTGCCCATTAATGGTCTCTTAAATTTATCTCTTTCTCCACCACAGCCAAAAACTATTGATATTTTTTGATTTTTAAATTGATCTTTAATATTTTCTAAACAAATTTTTAATGCATCGGGAGTATGCGCATAATCCAAAATTACTGATGAATTATTTTTAATTGTTCCAATTTTTTCTAATCTTCCTGGTACAGGTTTTATTTTTTTTATATTGCTTATAATTTTTTTTAAACTTATTTTACTTTTATTTGCTGCAATAATTGACATTAAAATATTTTTCAGTTGAATTTTACCAATTAAATTTAATTCAAAAGTATATATTTTTTTTTTATAACTAATTTTTAAAAGTTGTTTTTCTCCTAAATACCTATGAGAGATAATGAATAAATCACCTTTCTTGTCAGAAATAGTATTTAATTTAAGTTGTCTTTTTTTAGCTATAAGCTTAATTTTTTTATACTCGGGAATATCCAAATCTGAAATAATATTTGACCTTTTGGGCAGAAGTTTATTAAATAAATATAATTTTGAGTTCAGGTAATCTCTAAAAGATTTATGATAATCTAAATGGTCGTGAGATAAATTAGTAAATATGCCTGTTTGAAATTTTAATCCATCTAATCTTGATTGTTTGAGACCATGACTAGATGCTTCTAATATTACGTTATCAATTTTTTTTTTTTTTAAATTCATTAAGTGCCGATTCAATTGTAGAGGATCAAGAGTCGTATTTTTCGATTCAATTTTTTTTTTTGCTGTATTGATTCCTAAAGTTCCAATTGATGCTACATTTTTTTTATTTAATTTTAATATTTGTAAATAAAAATTTACAATTGAAGATTTGCCATTTGTGCCAGTAACAGCTATCAAGTTTTTTGGTTTTTTTAGATAAATTTTAGACGAAACTTCTGCAAGTAATTTTCTAACATTATTTGATTTTATAAATAAAATATTTTTTTTAATTCCTTCAAATTCGTTGTTAGATACAATAGTTTTAGCTCCATTTTTAATAGCATGGTTAATGAACTTATTTCCATCAATGCTACTACCTTTTATTGCAAAAAAAATATAATTATTTTTGCAGTAAGAACTATTAAAACTTAAACCCGAGAATAAATGGTTTTTATATTTAGAATTAATATTTTTAAAATAATTCCCTATCAGCATAAGGTTAATTAACTTTGATATATTTTGTGGCTAAAATAGGTCCAATTTTATCTATAATTTTGCCCGCAACTTCAACTGAAGTCCAACCAGCAGTATTTCTAGGAGTTCCTTTTAATTTAAATTCTGAACCATCTCTATATTCATATATGTAGTCCTCATTTATTTGAGGTTCGTCCAATAAAATAGTTAAAACATAATTTGGATTAGATGATGGAAAAATTGAAGTAAATGTGTTGATTTTTTTTTGGTATATATCCCGTTTATTGTTTTATTCGCTGTTCCAGTCTTTCCACCAATTTCATAACCTTCAACATTTGCCAATTTTGCAGTCCCTGTAAGAACAATTTTTCTTAATATAGAATTGATTTTTTGAGAAGTTTCTTCACTAATAATTTTTTTTTGATTAAAATCAGACTTTCTATTAATAAGTGTCGGTTTGATATAATTTCCTCCGTTTGAAATTATTGCATATGCTTTTGTTAATTGTAATAAATTTGTATTTATACCATGTCCAAAAGATGCTGTTGCAAGCTTACATTTACCCCAAGTAACAGATTGGGGCTTTCCTACTTCTTCGATATCAAAATCTATTTCGCCGAGTACACCTACATTGTATAAAAAATTTTTAAACTTCTCTATTCCTAGTTTTTGGCCAATTTTGACTGATCCTATATTTCCAGACTTAATTAAAATCTCTTCTACTGATAAAGTTGTAGATAAATTTTTGTCATATTCTCTTATTGGAAATCCTGCACAATATATTTCTTTTTCTAAATTCTGGAATTTTGTCTCTGGCTTGATCAATCCTTCTTCTAATCCAGCAGTTATTGTAAAGGTTTTAAAAACTGATCCAAGTTCATATATGCCTTTTGTTGCTCTATTAATAAATTTTAAGTCTGTAATATGTTCTCTTTTGTTCAAATTATAATCTGGCAAAGATATCATTGAAATTATGTGGCCATTGTTTACATCCATTAAAATAGCTGCACTTCCTTTGCTTTTAAAAATATCTTGGAATTTTAAAAGTTCTTCTCTGATTAAAAATTGAATATCTGTATCAACAGTAAGCTTTAATGCATATTTTTTACTTTTTAATTCATAATCATAAAATTTTTCTATTCCTGATATACCGTTATTATCATCATCTATCTGGCCAATAATATGACTAAATAAATTTTCATGAGGATAAATTCTAGATAATTTTTTTTCTACTATAATCGACTTATCTCCTAATAAACGAATTTGTTCATATTTTTCCTCACTAATTTTTTTTTTAAAATAAAAGGTTTTATTGCCATAAATTTTTTTTTTAATATCTGCAAAATCTTTATTTGGATAAATTAATTTTAAATTTAATAATAATTTTTTTTTATCGATAACTTGTTTAGGATTGATAAGTATATCTATTGTATTAATAGTTTTTACGATAAAATTATCATTTATGTCCAAAATATCAGCTCTATAATTTGATTTTATTGGTGAAAAACTCTTTACTTTTAGATCTGAGCTAAGGGAACCTAGGTACAATACTTTTAAAGAGTAAATACAACTTAAACCTAAAAATACAAAAAAAATAAAAGCAATTCTATTAAAGGTTATATTCAAATTAGATTTATTTTTTTCATAAAAAAATTCATTTTCATAATCTTCTAGTACTAAATTTTCTAAATGTTTTTTATCTTTCATTGTTTAACTTTTTAAAATCCTCAATTATTAACCCACTATTTTTTTTTATTTTTTTTATAGTATTAATATCAATAGAGGTTAAATCATTTTTAAAATATTCTTTTTGATATTTTAATAATTTTTTGGGCGATGTTAAATAATTATGGTCAAGTAAAACTAATTCAAATTTTTCTTTTAATACTTTTATATCCTCTTTAACTAAGAAAATTTTATCTTCTAATTTTTTTGAGGAATTTTTTGTAATTGTCGTGATTAAAATTAATAATAAAATTGATAAAATAATGAAAAATTTGTTCATAATTTTTTTGAAAAATTTTCTATATCAATTAAATGCTTAAACTTTTTTAAAACATCAGTTTCAAAGTCACTAACATCTTCTTGTTTAATTGCAAATCTCAATTTTGCAGACCTAGATGGTGGATTCTTTATAATTTCCTCATTACTAGGAATTATTGGTTTTTTACTTATTATTTTAAATAAATTTTTTTTATTTTTTTGATCAGGAACATATCGAGAAATTGCTTTGCTTTCTGAAAGACTTTTAAAAAAATATTTAACAATTTTATCCTCTAATGAATGAAAACTTACTACTGCAATTATTCCACCCTTTTTTAAAATTTGAGCACTATTAATTAATCCATAAATTAACTCACTAATTTCCTTATTAACAAAAATCCTTAATGCTTGAAAAACTTTTGTTGCTGCGTGTATTTTGTAATTTTTTCTTTTTTTTGACGACTCTATAATTCTTACCAAATTAGGTGTATCTATATTTTTTGATTTATTAATTTTTTTAATTTTATACGCTATTTTTTTATAATCTTTTTCATCACCAAAAAATTTGAATATTTTTTCTAATTCCTGTTGATCTAATTTATTTATAACATCTTTCGCAGAAAAATTGTTTAAACCCATCCTCATGTCTAACTCACCTTGTGAATTAAAAGATAAACCTTTGTTTGTATCTTTAATTTGAGAATAAGAGTATCCTAGATCAAAAATTATAGCTCTAATTTCACTATTCTTTAAATCAATATTTTTTATTTCACTAAATTTTTTATTAAAAAAAATAAACCTATTTTTGTATTTTTTTTTTACTTCAGATGCAATTTTTTTTGTATCGTTATCCCTGTCTAGACTAATTACATTTGTGTTCGAATATTCTAATATTTTTTTTGAATATCCGCCTTGTCCAAAAGTGCAGTCAATAAATGTGCCACCATATTGAGGGGTAATTATGCTGATTATTTCATCTAGCAATACCGAATAATGTTTGGTTTTTTTCGGTATTATGGTGGCAATCATTTATTTTTATGAAGACCATTAGTTTTTTTGTCTTCTTAAAAATGCTGGTATTTCTAATTCATCCTCTTCGGAAGAATCAATATTTTCATCAGAAATCATTATATCATCAGTGATACTACTATTGTCTGAATTAAATAACTCTGGCGTTTCTTTTTCAATTTCAAAATTTTCTAGTCCATTTGATGTATTTTCGTTTTGATCATTTGTATTTGAAATCTCTGTTTCCTCATTATTTGAATATTCTTTCATTTCATAATTTTCTAGAAGCTGTTCATTATATTCATGATTCAAATCTTTTATTGATGAGGATGAGTCGCTATTTTCTGTAACTTCGGTCATAACCTCACTTTCAAGTTTTAGAGCGTTCGCGCCGTGAGTAACAGGGTTATTTTGCGGATTTGAAAAATTAAAAGATTGTGTTGGAGCTAAATTTGAAAAATCTGAATATCCCGAATTTCTATTTTGTATTCTATGAACCATATTAATTACAGATTTAGACTCAGGTTGTTGGCCGTCTAGAGCTGTCGCTACAATCGAAACTCTCATTTTTCCTTCTAACGCAGGATCAATGATACAACCTTTAATAAATTCTGCCTCAGGATCTACCTCGGCTCTGACCTTATTGACTGCTTCGTCTACTTCAAAAAGTTTTAGATCTTTTCCCCCAGTAATATTTATCAGCAACCCTTTTGCTCCTTTCAAAGTATAATCATCAATCAATGGATTGCTTACAGCTTGTTCAGCAGCCTTTATGGCTCTACCTTCTCCTTCAGCTTCTCCAGTTCCCATCATAGCTTTGCCCATTGAGCTCATTACAGTCTCAACATCTGCAAAATCAAGATTTACTAATCCAGGTCTTACCATTAAATCTGTGATACTTTGAACACCTTGTAGCAAAACATCGTTTGAGAGATTAAATGAATCCTCAAATGTTGTTTGTTCATTAGCAATTTTAAAAAGATTTTGATTTGGAACAACTATAATTGTATCGACGTGTTTTCGTAGTTCCTCTAAACCTAATTGAGCTCTTCTCATTCTTGAAGGACCTTCGTATAAAAAAGGTAAAGTTGTTACTCCAACTGTTAATATATTTAGTTCTTTTGCTGCCCTAGCAATAACATGGGCTGAACCTGTTCCAGTTCCACCACCCATTCCAGCAGTAATAAAAACCATATTTGCGCCTTGCAAACAATTAACAATATCATTTAAAGATTCATCTGCTGCTGCTTGACCAATATCCACTTTTGAACCTGCACCTAATCCCTTTGTTAAATTTGTTCCTATTTGAATTTTTTGTTTTGCTTTACTATGGGTTAAATCCTGAGCATCAGTATTAACTGCTATAAATTCTACACCTTGAAGATTGCTATCAATCATTTTGTTTATTGCATTACCACCTGCTCCTCCAACTCCGATAACTAAAATTCTTGGTTTTAGTTCTCTTATTTCTGGTGCTTTAAAATTAATTGTCATTTTTACCCCTCTAGTTATTATTAAATTGTTTTTCCCATTTAAGACTTGCTCGATTTAAATTAGATTTTTTCTTTGCATTCGCCTTAAATTTTTCAAAAGCTGCTGTTTCCCATATTTGAAATGTTTTACCCTGACCAACAAATAACGCATTATTTTTAATTTTAGCATGTTTTAATAATTTTTCTGGTATTGAAATCCTGCCTTCGCTATCAAATTGCAAATTTATACTCTCAGATAATATCGAAGTAGCAAAAAAATCTTTTTTTTCCTCAAAAGGATTTAAAGCATCAATTGCATTTGAAATTTTTTCAATTCTATCTTGTGGCCAAGCCTCTATACATGGATTATTAAAAGATGGATAACAAATTGCACCGTTATAACCTAAATTTGAGAGATAAGAACGGAAACTAGCAGGCACAGACACCCTTCCTTTTTTGTCCAATTTGTTTTCGTACGTTGATAAAAACATAATTCATAATTCTCATAATTTCCCAATTTGGGAATATATGGGATAATATGGGTTTTCAACCTATACGTCAATATCTATTTTATGCCTGTTTTTGACAATATTTTATGTAATTCCATAACATTTAAAATTCAATTTAATTTTAGAAAAAAACAATTTGTTGATGAAAAAAAAGAACATAGATGACTCAAGAATGAGTCAAAACAGGAACATTTAAATATATTTTGAAACTATGTTGATAACTTTGCCAGATAAACTGTAAGCCGGGTTCTGTCATTTAAACCTATCATTTATCTAGGCCTAAGATCACTCTTAAGCTCAAGCAACCAACCCTGATGACTAGCCAAAGACTGCTTTTAGTTTTTCAACAATGTCATCTCTACT
>MDSZ01217943.1_pt1 | contig 29581 bp, 11 predicted proteins | sample 811201 | NCBI WGS metagenome assembly MDSZ01 (sample SAMN05326647, study PRJNA326480) | marine metagenome | isolation source: seawater | place: Indian Ocean: North | collected 2010 | reverse complement strand
GTGGATTTACTTCTACAGATATTGGATTAGAAGATACATCTGAATCTTTTGGTTTGCCCGCCACCGCAGATTTTATGTTTGCTATTATATCAACAGAAGAACTTGAAGAATTGGGTCAATTGTTGGTTAAGCAACTTAAAAATCGTTATAGTGATCCCACTTTTAATAAAAGGTTTATGATTGGAGTAGATAGAAAAAAGATGAGGTTATATGATCTTGAAGAAACTGCTCAAGCTGGTATCAATGATGTTGTTGATAGTGGTAAAAAGGTAAAGAAAACGGACGCCTATGATGATACCCCTGCTTTTGACAAAGCCACTGATAATAAGTTTCAAAAGAAAGATTTTGGGAGTTTTAACTTCAACTAAATAGATGTAGTATGAAAAATCTACCAAGGAGTCTATTATGTGGTTTGAAGATAAAGCAAGATATAAAAATCTAAATGATGCAATTTTAAAAGTTGTCAATGATCAACCAGAAGAGCAACAAGAAACAACATCAAATGAACCTACTCAACAGGGAGTAGAAACTATTACAATTCCACAAGAACAATCAGTTCTTAAAGAGGATGAAATTCAATACGATGATATCAAAGATATTCCATTGGAAAATATCAAAAAAGCTATTGATGAAAAAAGAAAAAGTAAATACGATTATCAAATCTATCATGATAGTTATTCTAGCGCTGTTCAGCATGCTGTTGATCATACAAAAAAAGTTCATGGATATGATGTTGATCAAGATTCGTATGAAAGAGAAGTTACTTTTGGACAAAGAAAACCATCTGCAGGAAAAACAGTAATGAAAAAAATTGATTTACATAAAGATGGAAAACCAGCAAACAAAAGATTACAAATTCAAGTTCATGGAATGCCTAGTGGTAAATATGAACTTAATAAATATGTTGAAGACTACAATCCAAATATTTTTACTAAAAAGGATGGAATCGTTGAAGCTTCTAAACAAGTTATAGATGAAGCAAATATGGACCGAGTTGGAAAGAATGATATTTTAAAGTTTGCTAAACAAATGAATGTACCATTAAGTGATGTTGTTCATTGGAAATATGGTCATGGTACAGAATATATCATTACATTAAAAGGTGGATCACAAGTTGAATATACTGATTGGGATGATATGGTAAAAATACCTAAATCAGCAAATCCAAATATGAAAGTAATGAGACAATACCTTGCAAATAGAACAAGTATAGAAGGTGATAAAGGAAAAGTAGCAGATGTTAAATTGGGTAAAAATTATTTAATTAGAGGATTAGAAGCGGGAATGTCTATGTTGGGGAGAAAATGAATTCTGAAAAGAGAATAAATTTTGTTAAATCTGCTCTTAAAAATAAAAGAAAAAAAGATTTAATAGAATCTGCAAAGAATAAAAATCCAGTTGAATCAGTTGTTAGTAAAAATTTAAAAATGGATAATTTTTTATCCGAACAAAAAGAAAGTCTGATGGATGATTTTATTTTTACAAATTCTTTGGAAACACCAAAGCAAAAAGTGAAAAATAAAAACATTTCTGATCTAGAATCAATATCTTTAGCTATGGATCAAGTCAGAGTAAATGAGAACTATCATGTGAAAAATACTGTTTCAGAGATACCAACTTTAGATTCTGTTATATCTGATTTAAAAGAATTTCATGAATACAAGAAACAGATAGGACTATTTTTAGATAATATAAAAAATCTTGTTGACGTTGAATCTTTTAATAAAGAATTGTTTACAATAAAAGAGTCTGTTAAGCAATCTAAATCTAATGAAATTTTAGCAGAGGAAGTTAAGCAAGAATTGTTAAGTGAAATTTCAAAAATAGATTCTAGAGTTAAAACACAAATGAATAATGCGGGATCTGGTGAAGTTAGACTTTTAAATTTGGATGACGTTCAAGGTGTTCCTGCTGATGGAGACATTTTAGTTTTCGATAGTAGTATTAATAAATTTAGAGCAGGTCCAGACGATGATGATCACGATCATACTTCATATAGTGTTACATCACATACTCATCCTGGATCAGTTACAATGTCTGATACAATGGCAATGGCAGTGGCATTAGGAGGATAAAAAATGGCAAAAAAATTAGTTTATAATTATGTTTTTACACCTGGTTCTGCAGGTGCAGGAACAATTTCGTTCGTGGGGTCTTACCAAGTTAAGACATTGTTGTTGATTACTAATGTAACTACTAATGAAATCATTTATAGTTTTGCTGATCCAACAAAGGGTGGAACTACATCATATAGTGATGATACAAATACAACTACAATAACTCTTACTACAGATACTTCATCAATGACATCATCAGATGATTTACAAATATTTGTTGATGATGTTATGGGAATGGAAATCAAAGCAAATTCAACATATCAAGATCCTGTTGAAAAAATGAGAGTATCAAATCCACAAGCACTTATTGATACTGACTTTGAATATTCATTACAATCTACAAAATGGGAATCTGTACAATTACAAAATAACATTCCCGGAATATTTCAGAGAGCAAATGAACCAGCTTTTCAAGGTGCTGATGTTTTAAGTGTTAATCCTATTATGACAGGTGGTGGAGGTAATATTGTTGTTTCAAGTGGAACTTTTTCTGAATATGGTAGAAGTGGAATGACACAAGAACTTTCAGGAAATTATGATGATTATAACAAATATCTTGCTTGTCCTTTTCTTATAGATTATATTGGAACACAATATGCAGGAGCTTATTTTGGTTCTAATGGATATTTTACTTTTGGTGGTGGATCGAATTATTACTGGAACATGCAGCAAGTTGATTGGCCTAATTTTCCTGGTATTAAGGTTTTTGCTGCGGATAGAAGATGTTATTGGTTAGGTCATGTAACTATAGGAACCGCACCAAATAGAACTTGGATAGTTCGATGGGAAGGGACAAATTATTCACCATCGCTAACAGCATCCGATGGTACTAATAACATGGGATCAAAAATTTATGAAGTTCGATTTTTTGAAGGTGGAACATCAATGGAATTGCACTATGTTAGAAATGATGGTTCTAACACCAGTTATTATGCTGCACAAGATGGTCCTGGACCTTCAACAACAAATTTAGCAACTTGGAGTCCTAGTACAAATAGTAGTTCACCATATACTACTGGTGAAATGTTTAGTCTTAGTTGGGGCGGTAGTGCTACTTCTGGTTTAAGAGTAGCAGTTTCAAGTCCACCAGCAACACCATTTGCAGTTGGTGATCCAATTATTCTTAAAAATACAAAAGATCCACTATATCTTGATGGTGCATTTTTAATTACAAATGTTAATAGTACTACTGAATTTGATGTTGTAAGTAGATCACCTGAAACATATGAAGGTGATCAAAGAACAGATTATACTACAGTTTATAGTGGTGGATTTTTTACTAATGCGTCACTATCAATTTCATCTGTTGAAGAAATTGCTGGAACAACTAGAGCAAGAATTACATTTAGTTCAAATCATGGATTATATGTTGGTTCAAAGATTTATGTTGTAGATCCTTCAGCAAGTGGAAGTTGGTTAGGTGCTTTTGTTGTTAGTCGAATTTATAGTGATACTGCTGTAGAATATACAACAGATGAAACTGCTGATTATGGTAGTACAGCAACAGTAAGTACTGGAACAACAAAAGTTTATGCTAGAAATGAGGGTATATCGCAACATAGATATTTTGATGGTGGTGTTCAAATTAATCCAGCTTCAAATAGTCCAAATGCACAAATTATCAGACAAACACGTAAATATTTTAGATATCAATCAGGTAAGGGTATTCAATTTTCCACTGGTGTTTTATTTAGACCTGTTTATGATGTTGCATCAACAGAAATTTTAACAAATGTTTATGCGGCAGGAACTAATGAATTTTATGATGTAACTTGTAAGACAGATCAAGAGCATGGTTTTATTAATGCGACAGAATATAGAGAGGGTGCTAGAATACGAGTTTCTGGTTATACTGTAACTAGTGGTTCAAATCCATACAATGGAGAGTTTACGGTTAAGGCAATTGTAAATAGACAAAGATTTACTTACTCTGTACCTGTAGATCCTGCTAACTTACCTACGGATACTTCTCCTGGAGGAATTCCAAAATTTGAAGTTATTGATTGGAATGATGCGGTTGTTAGAAGTGGACTTTTTGATGATCAAAATGGTATTTTCTTTGAACATGATGGTACATATCTATATGCGGTAATGAGAAATTCTACAGAACAAATGGCAGGAAGAATAGAAGTAACACAAAATTCATCTACTGTTGTTGGAACAGATACTAAATTTTTGACTCAATTAAAAGAGGAAGATTATATTGGCATTAAAGGAGTATCATATATTGTTACAAAAATAGTAGATGATACTAACTTGACAATTTCTCCAGATTATAAAGGTATCACTACTTCAGATATTAGATTTGTAAAAGTAAATAATATTAGAGTTAGACAAGAAAATTTCAATGTTGATCCAGTAAATGGAACAGGACCAAGTGGATATATTTTTAATGCAAATAAAATGCAGATGTTATTCATTGATTATTCGTGGTATGGCGCGGGTAAAGTTAGATGGGGTATGAGAACAAATGATGGTGAAATTTCTTATGTTCATGAAGAAAGACAAAATAATAGAAATACTGAAGCTTATATGAGAACAGGTAACCTTCCTGGAAGATTTGAAATTTCATCAAAATCAAAAAATGGTAAGTTGTTAAGTGCGGTAGATGGTTCATCAACTTCCGTTGATATTAAAGAAGATGAAGGAGAATTATTACCACAAAAGGGAACAATTGTAATTAATAATGAATATATAGAATATAACAAAGGTGCTTTGGTTGGGAATACTAGAACATTAGATTTTCAAACTAGAAATATTGGTGGATTAAATGCATTAGCAACTGCATCTATTAATGATACATGGTTGTCTAATAATCAAAATTGTTCTCCGTCTCTAAGTCACTGGGGTGTTTCTGTAATTATGGATGGTAGATATGACGGTGATAAATCTTATTTGTTTACAGCAGCAACACAAAACGCAGTATCCGTTTCTGCGGGTCAAACAAAAGCATTAGTTTCTATTAGATTAGCTCCTTCTGTTGATTATGGTATTCCTGGATTTTATGGAGTAAGAAACTTGGTGAATAGATCTGCAATTACACTTGATACTATTGGATTATCCTGTCAAGGAAACGTTACAATTGAAATGAAAATTAATAGTGAATCTTCTGTATTTGATAGTGATGCTAATTGGTCTAAAGCACCAAATGGATCTATTGCACAATATATGGACCATTCAAACGTACCAGGAACTTTTGTTAGTGGTGACGTTGTTGGTTCATTTTTTGGAGAAGGAAGTTTTTCATGGGGATATTCAAACTCATCATATGAAATTAATGCAATAAGGGAAATGGGAAATAGTATTTTGGGAGGACCTGGTGTTTATCCTGATGGTCCAGATATTCTAACATTATATGTAATTAATAATGGAAGTAGCACCGCATCAGCTTATGGTCGTATTACTTGGACTGAAGCTCAAGGTTAAGAAATTTTATACTTATAACAAGGAAATTTAGACATGAATATTAGAAAAGCATTAGAAAAAATTCAAAATAATGAACAAAATTTAAAAGAATTATCTAAATCTAGTCCTGATTATGCTGATGCTAAACAGTTAGTAAATTTGGCTGAAGATTTGGAGACTTATACTAAAAATAAACAGAATATTGAATTGTTATCTGAAAAAATTTCTAAAATGGAGCAGATATTAAGTCAGCTTGATAATGTAGCTTTTTCAGAAATTGATAATTTAAAATCTATAGTTGAAAATTCTATTAATGCAGAAACCTTAACATCTAAACTTAAAGATGAATTAACAGAAGCTATTACAAAAGTTAATTCTAGAGTTACAAATTTAGTTGGAGCAACAGGTTCTGGTGAAGTTTGGTTAAAAAATTTAGATGATGTTGATAGAAATACTGTAGCATCTCCACAAGACAATCAAGTTTTAGCATACGATTCTGCAATAGGAAAATGGAGAGCTACAAATAATATAGAAGTTGATGTTGACGTAGATCTTGGCCAAGTTTCACAAGATATTGTTCCTTCAGCGGATGAGACATATGACTTGGGTTCAGCTTCTAATAAATGGAAAGACTTATATCTTTCAGGTAGCACTTTAAGATTGGGTGATGTAGAATTTAAATCAACAGCAGAAGGTGATGTTGAAATTAAAAGAGCAATTACTTCTGCACATGGATCTGCTGGTGATAGAGTTAAAATTAAAATTAAAGAATTAGATTCTGAAGTTGCTGTTGCTGGATCTGGTGGTGGTGGTGGAACTGGTGGTGGTGATAAACTTACAGTACATGGTACAAAAGTACATCACGGAACTTCCGGAAAAAATCTTGAAAAAAGTGCAGGATATAGTCTAACCGGTCCTTCTGCGGTTGTTGGACCAGATTATGTTACAGGACATACAACCAATGTTGGTAATGATAACCAAGGTATTCAAGTCCAAGGGATGGGTGATATTGGTAATTCAGATTGGGGATCTTCTCAGCCATGGAAAAAATGGGAGAATGGTGTTGAAACACCTGTTCAAACTCAAACTTCTCAATACATGATAGATTATTACGGACCTCAGAATGTTCCTGCTAATTATGGTTATACAAGTAATTATGATTATCAGCAAAATGGTGGGCCACCTGCATGTTACGCTATTTCTTGCATGTTTTATGACAATCCAGCAGTTACACCGAATGAGCCTGGTGTTGCCATGGCGTGGGGTGGTGACAATATGTACGGAATCAATAGCCAAAATGATTTCGTTGATCCAAATGGAAATATACTTACTTCAGGAATTTATGAATGGTTAAAAAACAATGGATTTGCTGAACCTTCCTCAACTTATCTTAAACATACTGATAGCATGTCCGGTAATACATGGACATATTGGGGATTTGGAATTGATATAATATTAAAGTACCCAGTATCTCCGGCAAGCGGTGGAAATTCCACCACACCATCTACTTGTGATCCAAGTAAAACAATTTATGTGCCATCTGACATGGGAATGCCTGAGATGTACCTTTATCGCTGGGACGGCACAACAATTGATATACCTTGTAAATTAATTGGTGTAGCTGATAAAAGTCAAGCACCATATATGTATAAAGGTGAATTACTTGTTTCTGCACCTGATTCACAAGCACAATTTGAACTTTTACGAAATCACGTTGAAAGTGGCACCATGAGTAACCAGGCCGGTTTGCATGGCCAGCCTTGGCAATGGGTAAGTGGAGTCGGCCCTGATCCCAACCTGGGCAATTATATGGCAGGTTATTATCATCCTGATCCAGCAAATGATCCAAACAATCCTACTGGATTAAGTCCAGCAGAATTGAGACAAGAGCTCAAGTATTGGGTCACTGCTACAGCAACTGCCTCTACTGTTTATTCATGGGGTAGTCATTTTCCTGATAATGGAACACATGGTCCACAAACTATTGATTTCACTGTTGATGCTTCAAGTTCAGATGAGCCTGCCGCTATTGATGCGGGTGGAGGAATAGAACATAATATTCCAGCAGGTTTAGACTTTACTTATGAAACATTTGCTATGTTTGGTAGACCATCCGCTAATAATGAAACAATTGGTTATACTAGTGCTACTAATGTTAAACCAAACACAAAACCACATACAATTTTTGAACATGGTGATAGTTCACAAGATATGAGTATAATTTTATATCATACTAATAATAATACTGATACACAACCTTCAGGTGTTGGAAGTGTAAATGATGGTTTAATTGCCAAAGTTAAATCAGGTGGACAAGAATATACACTAAAATGGAATGCTGGATTTCCTATTGGTAATTTGTATGATTCTATAGTATCTGCGGGAGGAACTTGGGATGGTATGATGTTAAATCGTTTCTATCATATAGCTCTTCAACGCAAAGATGATACTTTGGCATTAATTGTAGATGGTGAAGTAAAAGATAGTACAACACACACTGGTGCTATTAATTTTTCCGAAAATAGTGGTAGTGCTAAGATAGTGTTAGGAAATAAAAATACACCAACATTAGATGATCAATTTGTTGGATCATTAGATCAATTTAGATTTTCAAAAAAAGCTAGATATGCTCACACAGGATTTACTCCACCAGGAGCAAGATTTTTAAATGATGATGCAACATTTTTATTAATTGATTCTACACAACATTCAGGAAGTCAATATTTTAGAGATGTTTCACAAGATGCACATCTTCCTTTAAATGTACCAACAGGAACAGCTGAAACAAAGATTTGGGTTAATACTTTTTCTGCTACTGATGTGTATGTCGATAATAACCAAACGTCAGGTACCGTATATGGTTTTCGGGGGGATGGTTTAGTTGAAAATAATTTTTCGAGTGAATATGCACAGTTTAACGCTGTCTATGGGAGTAACTATTATGAGACACAACAACAATATTATTATTGGGAGGGTGAGGATGATCCTTCTACTAATTCTATTCCTGGAACAAGAATTACCGAAGTAGCAGGATGGGATACTGGACAAAATTCAGTTTGGGCCTTTTCTGTGAATGATGGGGGTGTGGGTGCTTTGGTTCCAATACCTTTAGATAAAGCATCTAATCCAATTTACAATGATGGAAATACAACAACTGGAATTTATAATTATCAAGCGCCCGCATCTTTTCACGCTTTTAAAGATGATCCTAGATTTGCAAATTGGGAATTTTATGGTTCGGGTGGTGATTACCGCGGTAGAGCATTTTTACCACCGAGAAAGGGTAATGGTACGTTTAATGGCAACCCTTCAGGTGGACCAATGGTTGAAGATATGATTGAGTTATTATTATATCAAACTGCAGTTTCTGCAGACAGTTTAAGTACATATCCCAATCACTTAGCAAATGATCCAATAATTGTATATTTAATGGGTATTGGATTTAGAAATAATAGGACTCATTTTTACTTAGTTCCAAAAACTACAGAAGATAAAACTAGACTCCAAGATTTTAATCAATGGTATGCAGGATCTTATGCCATACCTGACGGAGGTATGGAAAATTGGTCGATGTCTACTAATGGTTTAGCGATGCCTTCTAATACATTTATAAAATATACTGATGCAGATGGTTTTCATATGGCACCAGTACCTGCAATTGATGTATTGGGGGATATTGGAGATGTTGATTCAGGCGTTATGCCTAATTCTTCTAATTCCAATTCTAGTTATTGGGATGGTAGAGTACTATCATGGAGTCACAGTAGCATGAAATGGATTACGGCCCAGAAAAGGACTGTATTAGAAGATTTAGATAATGTACATTCTGATGTAGGTGCAGTTTCTGGTGGAGAATTTTTAATTTTTGCAAATAGTAATTGGAGGACGACAACTCTTGCAGAACAAGGTGTTGTTCCATACACTTCTATGTTATTAGAAACAGGCCAAATTGAATCATTTGTTAATTATCAATACACTACTTTTCCAACAAATGGTCAAAACCTATATTGGAATGGTAATCAATATCTTGCCAATATTTCTTCTACTTGGGACACTACTAGTAATACTATTCTTTCCATGGAATCTAATTATCTTCCTGGAAGAGCATATGCGAATGGTACAGTTTTACCTAATGCAACAATTCATGAAAAATATTTTAGAGATAAGATAACTGGAAAAGAAACTGGAAATCGCATTACTCTTAAAGAGTCAGGCGGGTTTCCTCTTAATTATGGTCCGGATGCATTTCCTGGTTCAGGCAATCAAAATGATAGTGAATTTGATGATTGGCATTGGATTCAAGATACTAATAATCATTTAAGTGGTTACATGCATGATAATGAAACACAACGTAAAGGTCTTGTGACATGGTATGGAAATACTGCTACAACGTTTGGAAGTATCAATGATTCCTCTGCCATTGAGATTCGACCAGATCCGAATTATCAAGACCCTTTTGGCCAAACTACTCCACAAAAACAACGTTATAATAATGAAACCAAAGTTGGAGAATTTGATATTACTTCAGGTCATGACTTTGCTATCGATTTTTGGTTTAAAACTTCTTATAATGCAGATACTTATGGAAGATTTGGTGTGTTTACTCTTGGTCAACTTGGTGCGGTAAATGGTACGGGTCCGTCAAATTATAATGATCGAGGAACTGGTCTTGGGATAGTATTACATGATGGTAATACTTCATGGTCTAGAATGATGATTAATAACGCTAATGGTAGTAATGTCAGTCTGGTAGGAGAATCTACAAGTTGGCAGTATTCGAGTCAATTTCCTCATAATAATTTAAGGCATCTGGATGGGAACTCTACTAGTGGCAGATTACAGTTTAGGGATATCAATGGAGATTGGTTTCATTGTTTAATTCATAGAATGTATAGAGGTTTTGGTGTTTGGATTAATGGACAACTCTTGCAGTGGCAAAGAAGACAATATAATACCGATCCTTGGAATGCAATTATTCCTTCTGCAAATATGGAACAAGATAGTAATGGGGTTGATCATAACTGGACGGGTATAACAATAGGTGCTTGTGGTAGAGGTAATAATACTAATAGTTACGGTGCAGATGGAGCAACATGGATGGATGGTGCTGTAGAAGGATTTAGATTTAGAAAATCATTGTCTAAGAGTAATTATCAAAGTTATTCAGATATTGGTTGTTGTCCTGAAGTATGGGAATCTTTTGGTAGTAAACAAAATCTTTCAATGAGTAATCTAAATGGAGCTTACACCAACTATAATACCAATAGTAGTGGTACTCTTTCATCTAAATCTGATTATTGGTTTGATCCTGTTGCACTTTATCCAAGAGATAAAGTGGGTAGGACATCTGTTTCTTTACCTTCTGAAGATAGTTATGTTTTAATGTCTTCATCTACACCACCTGCGGGTGTAGATCCTGCAGATCACGTGGGATTTACATGGGCTGAGTTTGGTCCACCAAAAATGACAACTGCAGAAAGAGATGCTAAAAATTATACACAATCTCAAGCTGGTGCTATAATTTATAATACTACCACAAATAAATTTCAAGGATTAGTTTCTGATGGTACTACACCAACACCAGCCGTAGTTACTATGAATTCTGGTTATAGTTGGTTAGATTTTCATTGGGATGATGATGGTTCTGCGACAAATAGAAATGATATGTCTCAAACTTACGGAAATCCATATATAGGATTTCACAATAGGTGGTTTTTTAACCATAATGTACATTTTATTCACTCTAGTGGCTCTTGGGCTAATCCATGTACTAATCCTATTTATGGAGCTACGCAAGCTCCCACTTATTTCCGTAGTGGTAAATTGTATTGGGGTGGAAGTATGGTAGAGATGAATCCTGCTTTAAATACTCAAGAATTAATTAATGATTTAATGGCTGAAATTGCTAATGGTAGTCAGGGTGTTCAAGATGCTATAGATTATAACGGAACACCTGGTGTTGGTTATTCACAACCAGAGAGTTGTAATTATACTAATGATGAACAGATAAATTCAGATGATTTAATGGCAGTAAGATTTGCTTACTCTGGTCAGTATTGGCAAAATGGAGCCTCTTGGACCTCAGGCCATTCGTATTATGGAAGTTCACCAAATCTTCAAGAATTTTTATGGACACAAGCACAAGCTTATCAAACACTAGGAGCATCAAGTGGGTCTGCAAAATTTGAGGCGGCATGGAAGATTCATGATTCCAATGATTCTAGTGTAACTCCTGGAAGCCTATCTACTATGAGAAGTTGGGGTGGTGGACCGTATGATCCAGCTTATATTGGAAATACTGTAGATAATAGAGGATGGGGTTATGGGGTTCCTTTGAGACTTCAAATAATTCCCGGTTCAACAAGTTTTGGTTTATCAGGACAAGTAGATTTGGAGTTTTACTTATTAAATATGTACTTTGAAGCTGGTTATGGTAATATGTTCTTTGAATGTTTTCCGAAGGATAAAGCAACTTGGGATACATACACAGCTTGGACAAAGGCAGTTCATGATAATTCAGGTTCAACAACTCAACATTTATCTGATTTGGTGAATTCTGGCACGACATGGAATATGCAAATAGCTGATCCTTCAACAATTACATTTTCATCATCTGGGGGAAATCCAGGATATACTTGGCAAGATCTTTAATATATAATGTATAATAAAATTTTTCTAGTATGATAAGGGAATAAATGAATTTTAGAGATTCTTTAAAAAAGGTACAGCAGAATGAATTAGAAATGATATCAGATGCTGCTGAGAGTATTAATAAAATTGTAGTTAATGAAGATGATACAGTAAAAGAATTTAAACAAATAATAAATTCTGGTGCTGTTGACGAATTAAAATCATTAACTATAGCTTTAAATGAATTAAAAGATTTTATAGCTTCTAGTGAAAACCTAGAAGTTATTGAAATTGGTCATATAATAAAAAATTTAAGTGAAGCAGTTACTTGGTTGGGTGATAAGTATTCTGACTTTGAAGAAAAAGTTACAGCATATGATAAAATTCCTGATATCATTGAAAATTTAAGAATTAAGATAAAAGAAGAAGATACTAATTTATCTGAAGTTCTAAAATCTGATTTCAAAAAACAATTATCACATCTTACCGCTAAAATTAATAAAAATTATATGGGTGGTAGTGGCGGTGGAGAAGTCAATCTAAGAAGATTGGATGATGTAGATATTAGTGCTTTAGCAGACGGAAGATTTTTAAAGTATGATGGGGCTCAAGGAAAGTTTGTTTTTGCTTCTCCTGCTGCCGCGGCAGGAAATATTGATTTGGCTAATCTTGATCAAGATATGTTACCAGACCAAGATGATCTTAGAAGTATAGGTTCTGCTACAAAGAAATTTAAAGATTTATATTTGTCAGGTAATACTTTACATTTGGGTGCAATACAAATAAAATCAACTGGTGATAATGTTGAATTTATAAAAACCTCAGATGGTCTGCCAGCTACAGTTGCGGGATTTTCTAATGATTGGGCTGATATCACTAATAAACCAACTACTCTTAGTGGATTTGGTATTACTGATGCTTTTGATGGTGACTATGATTCATTAGCAAATAAACCAACAGTACCAACAAACATTCAAGATCTTTCCAATGTTACAAGTGGAACAAATCCAGCAACAGGAAGTGTTTTGACATGGACTGCTAATAATGCGTGGCAACCACAATCTGTTTTTTCTGGAAACTATGATAATTTGTATAATAAACCAACACTATTTGATGGTGATTATTTTAGTTTAACAAATTTACCTGTTATTCCAGATGAACTTAATGATCTTAATAATGTATCAACAGGTACTCCTAATTCTGGTGAAGTTTTAACATGGAATGGATCTAATTGGGCATCTGCGCCAGTAACATCATCAGGTACACCATCTTTGGCATCTTTATCTGATACTAATATTCAAGGTACTCCTAATAATGGTGAAGTTTTAACATGGAATGGTACTTGGCAAGCTTTAGATATTCCACAAGGTTTTGATGGTGATTATAATTCATTAACAAATCAACCAACATTACCTTCTACTTTAAATGATTTCAATGATGTAAATACTGCATTTCATATTCCACAAAATACAAATGTTTTAACATGGACTGCAAATAATACATGGGAACCACAAGCATCATTTAGTGGAAGTTATAATGATTTAACCAATAAACCAACATTATTTGATAGCACTTGGAATTCTTTGACAGGAACACCAACAACAATTTCTGGATATGGTATTACTGATGCTTTTGATGGTGATTATGATTCATTAACAAATAAACCATCATTGCCTGATGAGTTAAATGATTTCAATGATGTAAATACTGCATTTCATATTCCACAAACATCTAATATTTTAACTTATACTGCTAATAATATATGGGAACCACAAGTTGCTCCACAAGGTTTTGATGGTGATTATAATTCATTAACAAATTTACCAACACTATTTGATGGTGACTATGATTCATTAACAAATTTACCAACACTATTTGATGGTGATTATAATTCATTAACAAATAAACCAACAATATTTGATGGTAATTATAATTCATTAACAAATAAACCAACAATTCCAAGTGATTTAGAAGACTTGGGTAATGTAACTACAGTTGGAACTTTACAATTCGGCCAACACTTAACTTGGAATGATGCCACTGGACAGTGGCAAAACATGACAACACCCGAATATAATAATTTTAATGTTAATTACCATCTAAACGCAACTGACATCAGTAACACCTTTATCATTTCTTCTGGTACAGTATTAAGTTATAATGGATCAGATTATGAATGGGTATCTAATGGCGGGGGTGGATCATCGACTCTAGGTGGATTAACAGATGTAAATATAACTCTTTCAGGTATTGTTGGCGGAGAGGTTATACAATGGGATGATGTTGCTTTACAATGGAAAAATGATAAACTTAATTATAATGATCTTTTAAATACACCAACTCTTGTACAAGATCTTTCAGGATTAAGTAGTGTAAGTTCAACACTTTCACCGAGTACAAATGACATTTTAATTTATGATGGGACAGAATGGATCGCAACTCCACAAACTGCTGGTAGTATTGATATTTCAGATTCCGTACCTTCTAATCCTGATAATGGTGATTTGTGGTGGAAATCTGACGAAGGTAAATTAAAAATTTATTATGGATCTCAAAATGTATGGGTAGATGCATTTCCAGGATCAGTATTAAACTTGGCGGATTTGAATGATGTAGATACGGTTGGGGTATCACCACCACAAACTAATGATGTTTTAGTTTATACTGCAAATAATGCTTGGCAACCACAAATACCTGATACTATTAAAGATATATCAGTTGAAACACCATCAGGATATTCAAAACCACAATTGAAACTTGAAAAGTCTGATGGAAGTTTTACTTACATTTATCGTGATGGTTCTCTTGATGACGTATTTGATGTTTCTATATCTTCTCCACAAGAGAATGATGTTTTAGGTTGGACCGCTAATAACGTATGGGAACCTCTTGCAATGGGTTCTGGTGGAGGAGGTGGAGCTTCCTTCATGGCAGATTTGGGAAATGTTCATCTTAAAGATGAATATGTATCAGGTTCTACATTAGAATGGAGTGCTGCTAATACTACATGGTTTGCTTCACATCCAGGACCAACAGGAGTTATTGCTGGAATTACTACACATTATATTCCTGGTGAACGTTCAGCAAATGTTACTTACCGTAACACCGCAACTTGGAATACTACTTTGTATGAAGAGTTTATGTTTAATGAGATTGGACATCCTTTAGAATATCATTATAACGAAATACAAACAACTGCTAATGGTCATTATTCCACTGATCTTAGCAATGCTGAAAGTTCATGGGTTGGATATGAAAAATTGCACGCAAATAATGCTTGGTGGATTGCGACCAGTGAAGGTGGAGCGATCCAAGGAATGACCGCAGTTAGTCCTCTTGAGGATAATGATACAAGACAAATCTTTAATTATGTAGAATATAGTGGTAAAGAAGTTAATGGTCATCCTATTGAACAATATGAGTGGGCATTTGTTCCAGAATACCAAGATTCTTATATGATGCCTTCTTCAGGGGAGTATGATCCAAATGGTATGCTCGGCGCGCAAATGTCATATCACGCTCATACTTCAAATAATGCTGTACTTGATAGTAGTTTATATGTTAATAGAGAAAATTTACTTTTTATTAGGTGGGGTGAAATGGGTCAATATTTTGAGCTTGGAGAAATACCAACTGAATTTGATGCAAATAATAAGTACTCCGTCGATCATTATATTAATGATTTTTATCATTTAGCATATAGTCCAAGCTGGTCCAGTGAGGATGTACCTGAAATCCATATTAATTTTTCACATATGGGTAATCTAAGAAATCAATCTGATGCAGGAAATTTACATCCACCAACAGATGTTAGAGGAATTTTAGGTTCTTTTTGGGAACTAGAACTAAGAGGACAGCCGATGGGCATTGGTTTGGATTACGTCAATGCCAGTGAAGGTAGTGGAAATTCAGATGCAAGTTTCTGGCCAAGGCATCCTACAGGAGAAGAAGGTGATCCTCAAAATATTACTAGTTGGACCAATGGTTCACTTCCAGGGTGGAATGGTGATGGTGATCCAGAAGTTGATGAAAGCGTTAGGTGGACAGTAGGAACTAAACTTTATGTTAGGGTAGTTGGATTAAGATCTATTTTAAAATATAAAACAAGTGATGGTACTTTTAAACAGGCGTTGGAATGGATAGTAGAAAATGTTGGACCTTCCAGGGGATTTCAACTTACAGCTTTGAGTAATTGGATGAGTGGTTATGTTACTGGTAATTTGTCTTTCAATAATAGTAGTGGTTGTAAATTCAGTGTTCGTAGAATAGATCCACCAAATCAGTATAAAATGGCATCAAATTTAATTGATGTTAATGCTTTAATTACATCTGAATTAAGACCAAATCCCGCTTGGCCAAATCTCGCGGATTCACCTAGTAGAATGGGGAATGTTTTAACTTACACTGCAAATAATACGTGGGAGCCCCAAGAGGCTTATTCTTCGACGTTAACTCAAGTTGGTGATCTGGAAACAAGAGGTAATGCCTCACAATTTAATGCGGCAGGAAATATAATGAGATTACCTGTTGGTACTGATGGTCAAGTATTAACTGCAAATTCTTCAGCATCTGCAGGAATAGCTTGGGAAACTCCCTCTGGTGGGGGTGGGGGTGGAGGAACACCAACTCAAATAGTTGCAAATAATATTCATCTTACTGCTAATACAACTAGTAGTAGATTTGACTATAATGCACATTTTATACCCACATCTAATGCACAATATGATCTTGGTAATGCAGAATATAAAGTTAGACATTTATTTTTATCAGATAATTCTATATGGATTGGTGATCAACATAAAATGTCCATTGAATCTGGAAAAGTAAAAACAAAAAAGAGAAGAACAGATGTTTTGCCAACAGCAATAACAGATCATTCAAATTATGTTGATGAATCTACAGTTGTTTCTTGGATTAATAATGAATTTCAAAAAACATATTCTGGAATTTCAGAATTAAGTTTAACAGATTTATTATCTTACTATGCTCATTTGGAAGATTTGACAGACACTATAACAGGAACAAATGATTCATATTTAACTAATTTATATAATACAGGATACACTTCTCATCATAGAAATGTACCAGAAGGCACCGCAGATTATTATGGAAATGAATGGAGTAATCCAGGTACTGGATTTATTAGAACATTAAATGATTCCTCTTTTCATTCTCATTCAACATATCCTTTGGGATATATGGAAATTAAATATACTAATAAAGAAGGTGCCTCTGATACAACTAATCATTTAGGAACACTTCTAAATTCTTTAAATTGGCCTGATGGTCAGAAAGTTACATTATTCTGTCCACAAACTGGTTGGATTTTTTATGGAATATATGATACTTTAGGAGTTATTTCTGCTAATGATGGATTAGAGAATGAAGTTTCATCTGCAGATACAGTATTAAGATTATTCATTGGTTCAAAAAATAGACTTGCTCCAGATCCAGGAACATTATGGTCACACGGTAATGGTCCATTGGATTATCCACAAGATTTGACAAATCCTGATATGCATGCTCCATCTTCGTCATGGCAATTTGATGGTTCTATGATTCCTGATGGCCTGTTGAATGGACAAAGGGTGAGAAATTTTGCTTACCATTATTTGGAATTTTATAAAGGTTGGAATTGGGAAGTATCTACTTTAACAAAAGATTGGACAGATGAACAAGGCATTGGTGGTAATCCACCAATTGTTTATAATAATCCCAGAATTATAGCAACTGTTGAATCATTGTATCCATCTGAAAGTGATACTAATAATTATACAGAAGATGATTATGAAGAAATTTTTACACCACATCAAGAAGGTAAACATCCTGCTCCTGGATTAGTAAATCAAAGTACACTAATTATTGATTTAAGAAAGAGTAAAAATTATGTAGTGAAACAAGAAATGGGATTTGATCCTGGTGGTGATTTAGTTATTGATGTTGTTGGTGCACAATTGGTTCCAGGAACTACGATGGATTTTGTTATCTACATTGAAAACAGTGATTATCCAAAAACAATATCAGCATTGAATGTTGATGGTATAGCAGCAACACAATTAAGAGTATCAGGAGTAACACCTGCACAATATGAAATGAATACATTTTCTATTAAAGCAATGTGTAATAGTAGTTCACAATGGTTAGCAACAGTTCATATAGCATAGAAAGATAACAATGGCAATTTCTTTTCCTTTAGCACCAAGTATTAATGATGTTTTTACAACTGGTAGTATCTCTTATAAATGGGATGGTACAACTTGGTTAGCATATAATACTGATCCTGGTGCGGGTGCATGGAGTTCAGTTGACATTAATAATCTTGCAGATGTTGACACTACAAATAATACGCCTATGCAATTTGATGTTTTAACGTGGACTGCAAATAATTCATGGGAACCTCAAATTTCTTCTGGTGGAGGCGGTGGTGGAGGCGGAGTAACAAACTTATCGGGATTAACTGATGTTACTACTTCTGGTCTTGCTGATAATGATTTTTTAAGATTTAATGTAAATACTCTTTTGTGGGAACCTGAGTCCGCTAGTGATCTTGCATCAGATATTAATTTATCAATGCTATCTAATGTTACTTCTGCTTCTCCAAGTGATGGTGATATATTATCTTGGAATGATATCGCACAAGAATGGAATGTCATTCAACCAACATCTAGCATAACTTCAAGTGTATTATCTGATTTATCTGATGTTTCAACAAATGCTCCAACCGCAGGTCAAATTTTAGTGTGGGATCAAGGATCAACTGAATGGGCCCCTCAAGATCCTAGTCCAATCCCAGACACGTTAGATGATTTGTCTAATGTGGCGCCCAATCCATATGGAACAGCCGCGAATGATGTTTTAACATGGAGGGTAAATGGAGCCCTTCAACATTGGATGGCTAGGCCTATCGATTGGCTTGATTCAGGAGATCTTGCTGATGTTGATATTACAACTAATTCACCCAATCTTTCAGATACTTTAACATGGACTGCAAATAATATATGGGAACCCCAAGCTGGAGGGGGAGGTGGTGGTGGATCATCTTCTTTATCAGGATTAACAGATGTTGCAATATCTAATCCAAGCGCCAACCATAAATTAAGTTATAATCCTGTTTCAAGTGCTTGGGAAAATGAACTTGATGATCTTTCTAGTTTAAATGATGTAACTTTAGATGGGAATGATTTGGATTGGCAGGTTTTAAGATATAATCAAACGACTAATGTTTATGAGAATGATTATTTACCATTAACCCAATTAAGTGATGTTGAAACGGTCAACTTTGAGAATGATTGGGACGTTTTAAGATATAATCAAATGACTAATAGATGGGAAAATGATCCGTTTCCATTAACACGATGTTCTGATGTAATTGCATTTTCACCTAATGTTGATGATGTTTTAGCATGGACTGCAAATAACACATGGGAACCTCAAATTTCTTCTGGTGGTGGAAGTGGTGGTATGACTACTGCAGTAATTGAATCTGCTGCGATGGTTGAAATAATAGTAAAGGTTGCAACCAAAACTGCCGAACATCCACATTATGGTCAAGGTTCTTCTTTAGGATATACTTTTACAATGAATGGAGTAGAATTACAATCACCATATCTTGATATGGTTCCTGGAAAAACTTATAGATTTAATCAAGAAGATTCTAGTAATGCTACACATCCTCTTAAATTTTATCTTGAATATCTACGGCATAATTTATATGAAACAGATGTTACTTATGTAGGAACACCAGGCCAGGCTGGCGCATATACAGAAATCATTGCTCCTAATTTATCGAGATTATTATATTATGCTTGTCAGAATCATTCTTTGATGGGTGGACAAATTCAAGTTAAAGCTTCACTTCCTTTTGGTTCAGTACAAGTAGGAAATAGAGTAGTTGCGACCTACACAACCAACTCTTTGGCCGCTAATAGTGGTGTATTAATACAATCTTCTTTACCTACAATGGTCGGATCAGGATATACTGAAATTGATAGTTTTTATATTTATGGTGTTGAAACATCTCATGATGCGTGGGTCAAAACTTATAGTTCAATTACAGCAAGGGATAATGATCTTAGAACAATAGATCAAGATCCAGCACCTGGTATTGGTTTAACATTAGAAACTATTCATCGAGCTTCTGATAATCAATTGGATATTCCTATTACACCTGGAGTTTTTCATTGGAATGCGGATAATACAGGTGGTCAAAGAAGTAATTTGTATTTTTCAGTTACAAACTTAACATCATCTTCTCAAACAATAGTAGTACAATTTAAAATTTTTCCATTGGAGTTTATAACATAATGAGTGATGAAAAATTAATGAATGTTGTTTTTCATGATTTTGACGCGCAAGAGGAATTTTATGAACAAATGGAGACTGAAGGAAAAACAGACGAAAATAAATTTGTTCCTGAAAGAAAAGTAGAACTTTTTGAAAGAAGAGCAAAAAGAAAACAGACATCATATTATTTAACAGTTCCGGAAGCTGAAAAATTATTTGAAGACCCACGAGTTGAGGGAATATCTTCATTAGAACCAAATCCAAATGTTAGAATAGTTCCTGATTATAAATTTCCTGGGACACAAAGTTTTGACAGAACTTGTACACAAACCAATTTAAGTAATGTTGTAGATTGGGCCAAGTTAAGTACTGTTAGGTCAGAATGGCCTTCGGGAACAAGTGAATATCCTACTGATCTTCCTGGGGGTTATTATTCCATTGGACAATGGGAAGGTCAGAACGTAAATGTTTTTATTTGTGATGGTCATATTAAACCAGATCATCCAGAGTTTGCAGTTAATTTAGATGGAACAGGTGGATCAAGAGTTAATCAATATGATTGGTTTAAAGACAGTACTCATGTCCTCTTCAGCCAAAGAACTTATAATTACGGTCAGGCTGTCGATGCATCTAGTGGAGCCCTTCTTACAGAAGAAGATGATCATGGTCATCATGTCGCAGGAACGGCGGCAGGAAATAGAAATGGGTGGGCTTCAAAATCAACAATTTATAATCTATCACCTTACAGTTCTAATCCTAATTGGATATATGTTTCCCAGCCACTCGGTTTTCTTATTGATAGTTTGACAGATAATGCTGGTAGCGGTTGGTGGTGGACTCATGGTGGTGGTAATGATCCTATTGTTATAAACTGTAGTTTTAGTTTTCTAATTTTTCAAGATTTACCTATGACAGTTTGGTATAGAGGATCACAAGTGATTTGTAATACTACTGCTGATTGTGCTGAAGTTGGTATAGATTCAAAATATGATGATGCAACAGAAACAACTCGGCCATATTTATATATGTTTGATTATGGTTACAGAGATGATATCAATTGGTTATTAAATTCTGCGCCTGTGCCAATTACTATCGTAGCTTCTGGTGGTAATGGTAATGTTCCTGTGGTTAGACAATATAGACCTGATGGTACTGCAGATCCTGATTATATGAATTGGTTTGAAGGTTGGGAAGGCCAAAATTTATTAGGTCAATCATTTGAACCCCACAAATATTACGCAAGAGGTGGCACAAATAATCATCGAGGGGATAATATATCAGTAGGTGCTACAACTTTTCAAACAATATATTCAGGAAATACATCAATTTTTTATTCTGATATAAAGGCAACTTATAGTAATAAAGGTAGTGCGATAGATATTTACGCTCCAGGATCATGTATTGTTAGTTCTACATATTATTCAGGTTATGATGTAGATGATAGATATATGATAGAAATTCTTATGGAATCAGGAGATCAATTAGTAACACAATCTGATGAAAGAATTATTTCTGAAGACGGCCTTGTAACTGAAACACATTATTTTCAAAGGTATGGTGGTACAAGTATGTCAGCACCACAAGTGACAGGTATGGCAGCAGTAATTTTGTCCCGTTATAGACATTTGAATTGTTCACAAGTTTTAAAATATTTACAATCTAATGCAAAAGATGGTGGTGTTACAGCACTAGATCCAGATACAACACCTGCGGACTATTTAAATTTGTGGAGTGCTAATAATAAATTAATGAAATTTAAATCTTATGGAGGAAAAACAGGTATAGTTTATCCTAAAAGCAATAATTTGTACAGATCATATCCACTTGGTGCTACACAACAGTCTGCAGTTGGTACAGATTATCAATCTTCAGGTCTTAAATTTCCAAGGACTCAATTTCAAAGACCACATCTTTTATAATCATAAATATAATAAGTGGTTTAATTACTTAGAGGATTTATGAGAAATTTATTATCTACATATAAAAATTTAATTCTTGAAAGACAAGGAACACAACCTGGTCCATATAGAAATCCAGGAGAAGAAAAAGCTTCTCCTGAGCGACGTGGTGAATTTGATCATCATAATGAATTGAAAAAGAAAAAAAGACATGGTGAGTTTCATCAATTGAGACATGGAATTGTATATCGAGTAGCCTTACCTAATGGTAGAGAAGGTGGTTGGGTAGGTAGAAGAAAAGATGGACAAAAAAATTATTTTGGAAGTGGACCCGATCAATTTATTCATGCTAAAAAATGGGTTGATAAAGATACAGAATTAATAAGTCGAAAACATAATATCACAAAAGGATATGATGGTACTCAATATAAACCAAAAAAAGGATTACATTGGGACGATGATGGACAACACCATGATATTCCTTATTATAAGCATAAGGAAACAGATAAAGTAGATGATAATCGGCCAGCATTAACAAGTTCTGAAAAAATAAAAAAAGTAAAAGATGGTGAACAAAAAAAATATACAACTAAAAAATCAGTAGATAAAAAAGAACAAAGTTCCCATCAAAATGCCGCGGCAGCAGCATTAGATAGTATTGAGAAAAAAGAAAAACAAGAAACACATCATACAAATCATGAAACAGGTGAAAAGACATCTGTTAGTGACCCTAATGAAACTTATGTAAAAGATACTACACTAGCAACTAAACTTAGTAATGAAAAGTTATTAAATAATTCTCAAAATTTATACCCAAATTCACAAAATCCAAAAGAATTTCATGAAAATTATTTTAATCCAAAAAAATCATCCGTAAAACAATTTCTTTCTGATGGTGTAAAAGACAATAATCCTGAAGAAATTTTTAGATGGGATTCTGATTTAAGAAAAACATTAGAAAATTCACCATTCCCTGAACATTATGTTGATGTTTTAGAAAGAATGATGAATACACATATTAATAGTGATGCGACACAGCCACCAATAACCTCAATTTTACCAGAAGGTGTTCGTGGTGGAGCTGGTAAAATTCCTGCACAAGCTGGAGAAATAATGACAATGGTTGCTTGTTCAATGGATGATAATAATTTTAAAATGTTTAAAGATGCAATGAATGATCATATAGAAAAGCTGGGTGATCAATGGGGAAATAGATGTATAGATCAAAGTTGGATTCATGCTATGCAAGAAAATAGAATAGCAATTCATACATATTTAGAAAGTAAAGGACATAAAGTTCCACCAGAACAATGTTGTTGGGACACACCACAAGAAGCACACGCTTTAGGTTTACAAGATTATGCTAAGAATAAAGGATTTTCAACAGATTTTTTTATGGCACTTCATGCTACAAAAGAATTAAGAGAATTGAGTCAAGAATCTTTAAAGAAAAATTCTGTTGTAAATTTTTTAAATTCTGGAACTGGTCAATTTGATGTTATGAAATTGAGTCAAGATGAAAAACAAACTTTAGCTAATCTTAGTGGTAAACAATCTAAATTGTGGACAAAACATGGATTTAAAGAATCTGTAAATATCAATAAAATAAAAGAACATTCAGAAAATCCTAAAAATAAACATTATGAAAAAGCTAAAGCTTTTATGGAAGAGTATAATGAACATGAATCTCAAAAACCAAGCTCACTTTCAAAAAAAGTAACAGTTGGTCCAAATGGTGAACAAGTAGATTTTTCAGAAATACATGCAGGAACTTTTTCTGATAGATTGAGAAAGTTGCATACAGATTTTATGGGAAAGGGTGATAATCTCAATAAAGCGAAAAATTTTTGGAAAAAATCTATTGAAAAACATACCAATGAATTTGAAACTTTGAGTGCAAAAGATGCTAAAAATATGATGAAAGCAGGATCTCCTTGGTCACAAGAAAAAAAAGATATTTATAGTATGTGGTCTTTTTATAAAGGTGATATTAATTCTTTACATAATGATCTTGAGAAAGGATCATCTGATAAGGGAAATAGAAGACCAACAAATAAAATTATGTATACTAGTTCAAAATATCTTTCTGGATTTGATGAGCATTTGAAATCTTTAGAAGAATTAAATAATAATTATACAAAAAATGCACATAATGCAATTGCTCATGATAAAGAATTGCAACAAGGAATGCTAAGAGAAATTAAAGACAATTTTCCAATCCAAGCGGTCATGGAAGGTGAAGAAAATATGGCTATTGGTCATGTTCATTTTAATCAAGATACTGCTAGAAAATTATTTGGTGTTGATTCTTGGAATGATGTTAAAGAAAATCTTACTGTTAAAGTTGATTCTAGTGGAAGTCCTTATTTAGCACACGTTGCTGAAATTACAGGCAAAATTACACCACTTTCAACTATAGTTATACGTCCAGATGGAATACATTATGGTGGTCAGATGAAGTTTGAACAAAAATTACATCCTGAATTAGCAAAGGGTATGGATAATGTTATGGCTGAATCTTATGGAGTAACAGATCTTAATACTGCAAGAAAATTGTTAGAGACTGAAGATGATGCTGGAATGAAAAAAATATTAAAGTCGAAAAAATTTAGTCATTATTCAGACGAAGCAATAGATAAAATTATGTCAACAATTCGTAATAAATCAAGTCTATATGAACAACAATTTGCGACTCTTGATAGTACAGTTTTGTCTCTACTAGAATCTAATGAAAAAGAAAAAAGAAGAATTGCGTGGGAAGGTGGAACAGTTGATAGAGTATTTCCTGATTTTGATAATCCAGAAGAATTTCAAGATATATTGCAAATTCCTCTTTCACCATCTATGTTGAAAAGAGTATTCCCCACAAGAAGAGATAAAGTATTTCATGTGGTAGATCCACACCATGTAAAAGATTTAATAGATTTACAAGGAACTAAAAAATCAATTTCAACTTTTTATAATATGGACAGTCATCCGATGCAACAAGGAATTAATACTAGAGGTGGTATAGTTGCTGAACTTGAAGCAAATATTTTAATGGCAAATTCTGAAGATGTTATGAGTAGACCAGATAAATCTGGAAGAAGATATGTTGCTATGAGTTATTTTGAAAATAATCCTTTTTGGCAAGAACATATTAAAGAATTTAAAACTGATATGCTTTGGAAATGTAAAGACATATTAAAAAAACAAATATCTGTTTCTCCAAAATTAAGAGGAACAAAAGAGTCTGATATTGATGATATGAAATATAATGAATTCTGGTTTTTGTGGTCTGATGTTGGAAGAAATTCTGATGGAAAAACAAAAAATAAAATGATTAAAGATTACTTTGATTCAACAGAAAGTGTAATGAACAAACATTCTAAAAAATTAGAATCACGTTTATTTGATTATTCAGATGATAAAAAAACAACAGGTTCTTGGGATGAAATCATTGGTAATGAAATTAAAATAGATAAAATGCATATTACAAAAGAAACATTAGATGCAATTGATTCATATGAACCAGGATTATCTAAAGAAATTTTAAATACATTAAAGCAAAATGGAATTGATCATGAAATGCATGATAATTCTACTCATTTATCTCTTTGGGCTACAGAAAAATCAAAAGCAACAAGACCAAAAATTGTTAAACATGATATAGATATTAAAGAAAAAGATCCAGAAACTTCTAATGCTTATGTCGGTTCAACATATCATGATAAACCAATAAGTGATAATCCTAATCATAGAATGCAACATGATATTTTACAAATACACCAAGACGAGGGAGCAATTAGAGGATTTATTCAATTAAGAAGGGGTTTTGTTTGGGAAACGAGAAGTGGAACATGGGGAGGAATTAGAAGACATGATGATCATGGTCATAGATCTAGTGATCCTAAGAAACACAGAAAACATGGTGGATCATATTTTAAGGATAAAGCACATGCTATTGAATATGTAAATGGCAGTAATCATGATAAATTAAAATTGAGTCCACATCCAAAAGATCATAATGATATGGATACTCGGCCATGGTCATCTAGTTCCCAAAAAATGACACAAGATAGTGAATTTTAAAACAACAAAGTGGAAGTAAGATATGAAATCATTTACACAACATAGAAAAAAACAAGAAGATCCATTAAAAACTGGTCTAATAAAAGTTCCTGTAGTTGATGAAATTAAAATAGAGGAATCTTCAGCAGAAAAAATTCCACTAAAAATAGAATCTTTAACAGAAGAACTTTTGATGAAAGATCAAATTCCGAAATCAAATGAATTGGTGGAGGATAATATTGATATTTCAAAATATAAATTTAGTGAAAGAATTAAAAATTTTGAATTTCAAAATACAAATGAATTTCCTCAAGATAGTACAGAACGTAAATATGTTACTAAAGAAGATAGAAAACCAAAAGTTTCTGAAATTGTAGAAGAAGAAGAGACTCTTCATGGGAAAGAACCAATAGAAATTTTTTCTAAAGTAATAACTAAAACAATTAAAGAGGAAGAGGAAATAACTGAGGTTGAAAATAGATTAACACATATTGAAAGACAAATTACAAAAATTTTCGCTAATTTGACAGGTGGCGGAGGATCAAGTGTCACCGGTGGAGATATTCAATTAAGTCAAGTTAATGATGTAAATGTTGTTGGAATTCAAGATGGGCAAACATTAATATGGGATCAAACTTCTATAAGATGGGTTCCTGGTAATACTACAGGAATCGATTTTATTGATGAATTGAACGATGTAGATACCACAACCAATACACCAATAATTAATGATATTTTAACTTATACTGCAAATAATGTATGGGAACCTCAATTAGCTCCACAAGGTTTTGATGGTGATTATAATTCATTAACAAATCAACCAACATTATTTGATGGTGATTATAATTCATTAACAAATCAACCAACATTATTTGATGGTGATTATAATTCATTAACAAATCAACCAACTATTCCAAGTGCTTTAGGAAGTTTGAATGATGTTGCCTTTGGAGTTAATGTTCCTATGGGTGATGATGTTTTAACTTATACTGCAAATAATGTATGGGAACCACAAGCACCATCTGTTGGATCAACAACCTTATCACAATTGTCTGATGTGGACTTCGGTATGTCAGGACCACAAGACGGCCAGATTTTAGTTTATACAGGAGGTAACACACCCACTTATTATATTTCAAGTCAAGGTGGAGAACTTCATACCGGAAACTTTGGATCTGGCGGATCTGGGGGAACTATTGATACACAAGGAACTATTACTAATTGGGCTGCACAAGGGAGTCTTCCAGATGGTACAGTTGTTTATCTATATATGTTTGAAGCTGATGGGATTACTCCATATGGCAGTCCAATACCTCTCACAAGATATTACGCGGGTGATATGACGCAAATGCATATTTGGAGTATCGATATGGGGGATGTTCCTTCATATGGTACTTGGAGAAGTACTCATTTTACACCTACTACCTACGCTGGCCAAGGAATGAAATTCAAAATGGCGGATGGTCTTTCATCTGGTCCTGGTGGATGGGGCAGTGGAACTAACCATCTTGAAGGTCTATCAGATGTTGTTTATTTTGGGGGCGTGGCAGATGGTGATGTTTTAACTTATGATGGGAGTGGTAATACATGGCGACCTGAACAGCCGGCTGGAGTTGGAACGGGTGCAACAGGACCATACGGAGGTTATTTTGTGTGGAATGCTCCTTATCCAAATATTACAGATCTTCCAAGTGCTTCTACTTACCATGGAATGTTTGCTCATGTTCATGGTACAGGTAAAGCTTATTATTCTCATTCGTCAGCATGGCTACCATTAGCAAATGAAACTGGTGCGGAACTTAATAGTCCATTAATTAAAGATTATGCGGAAGTAGTGAATGATCAAGGAACTATAAGTGGTGGAGGACTTCATCAAGTAAGTCTTAATGATGGAAATGTAATTACTGCGACAATTAGTTCTAATGTGGAATTTGATTTTACGGATGTTCCTTCAGGATGTGTATCAGTAACTTTGATAATAACATCAAGTGGTTCTAGTACTGGTTTAACTTGGAGTCCGGGATTTAAATGGGAAGGTAATAATCATCCAGCTCTTACAGCTAATGGTGTTGATATTTTTAGTTTAATGACTGTCGATCAAGGTACTACTTGGTATGGTTTTACTGGTGGTCAAAATATGAGTTAAGGAAATTATGGCTTTTTCATCTTTAAGAACAACAACATCAAATTTTGAAGCAACCCCGGCCCCACCAGTAACTCAATCTCAATTGATAAGGGGAATATTAAATACTACTACCAGTATTCAAGGGGGAGGAGCTCATGGTCTTTCTGTTTATTGGTCTACTGTTAATGGTGATCATGGAGTAACAGATTGGAATTCTATAGTGGCTAGAGGACAAGCTTTAGGAGCTGATACGTCTGTATGGAATATAAGTAATTTACCAGATAATGACAAGTTTTTTGGTTGGTTAAGATGGGCTTCAAATGATCCTGGTGCATCAAATCAATCTCAAGGAATTAACATTGCTTGGACAGGATCACCGCCTTGGGATCCGATACCTGTTACTATATTAGAATGTCGATCTTATCTTGCTCCTGCAGGTATTTGGGAGCTTTCCTGGGGCCATGATAAAAATTCATCGACTTATCAAACTACTGCGACAAATTTGTGGAATGATTCTAGTACATATACATCAAATTATGGTACACATGGTTTAAGGCATGCCTTTGGTAACTGGGAACCTTATTGGAATGCTAATGCGGCTAGTACATATGGTTATAATACTTGTGATTTTATTCTTGATATTGAACACCCACCATTATGAATATAAATATAGTATAACATTTACGGAAATAATCTAATGTCAAAAAAATGTGTAAGATATATTTTAAATGAAGATGGTTCAACTCCGGTTGAAATTTTGGATGGTGATCATTTTTGTTTTAAAAATTCTAATGATTATCCACAAGATTGGGATATAATTGGCATTACCATTAGAAATACTGATTATACAGGTTTAGAAGAGTATACTTCTTTGGAAGATTTGACTGCATATGTTACTTCTAAAGGTCCACATGAATTAAGTGATTTAGAAATTGCTACAAACCTTTGGAATAAAAGGTAAAATATGCTTACATTTAAGTCACATTTAATTAATGAAGCAAAAGAAGGTAAGAATCTTCATCTTGAACATATAGAAGATGAGGTTTTAAACGGTGGGGTGGTAGGGACCAGAG
>MDSZ01146187.1_pt1 | contig 29581 bp, 36 predicted proteins | sample 811201 | NCBI WGS metagenome assembly MDSZ01 (sample SAMN05326647, study PRJNA326480) | marine metagenome | isolation source: seawater | place: Indian Ocean: North | collected 2010 | reverse complement strand
TATTGTATTAATATTGTATTTTTTATTACTATATTTGAGTTAGAATATATGGTTAGTATCCTTATTAGCTAATTATTATTGCAGTTATTTTATATATATTTTTTTTTATTTTTTGGCTTTTATTTCGGGTTTTTACTAGCTTTTTTAAGTAAATGGTTTTTTAAAAAAAATAAACAAATTATAATTTATATATAAAAATGACCTTAGAGATACTACATTTAATACATTGCTTGTATTATTAACTTAAACAATTACAATTAATTAATGAAATTACATTGGCTAGTAAAGTATTATTTTTTTGGATTTATAATTATTTTTGGTTCAGTATATTTGCTTGAAAGCTCTGAACCTTTTGTAAATTGGTCATTATATCCTGAAGTTTCTGAACAAGATGTAAAAAAACTAATTCAGAATAAGGAATGTACTACTTTAAATCAGTTATACACTGATGAGTTAGAAACAAATTACAATAAAAATTATTTTGGGTATTTAATAAGAAAGGATAAAAAGTCAGTAAGAGGGCTAAACCTAATAAAATATTTGAATTACCATATCAAGAAATCGTGTAATTAAACTTATTACAAATAACAACTATATTTTATACGGTATAGAGGAATGGTGAAAAATAATTTTAATGTCGCCTATACTATTTAATATATATCCAAATGAATATTCAACTTTAGTTATCTTATTTTCATAGTTAGTAAAAAAATAATTACCCATAGAAATTACAATAGTATTTAGTAATAAATAATCAAAATTTTCAAAATCAATTTTTTTCCAAGGCTCTAATGCAAATCCTTTGTCTTCTTCGGATATTTTATTATGGCCTATGAAATACGATATAAATTCATTTTTACTTTTTCTGAACTGTAAATTAGAAGCTTTGGTTGGTTTAAATAATACTTTGCCATTATCAAAATAATATAGCTCCTCTAAGAACTTGTTGGTAATACCAATGTAGTCCTCCTTGTTAATAAAAGCTTTTCCTATATTTATAATATTTTTTGCCCATTCATTCTGAATATGAATGATTTTTTTATGAATATCTTTTTTTTCTATATTTTCCAAGTACTGCTCACAAAAAGTTTGATTAAAATGTAATTGTTATTCATGAGCTTTTATTTTTATCACAAATAGAATTAAGTTGTATATAATTAATCAGAATTCATGATTTGTTACTTATTATACTTAAAGTAGCACACTATATGAGGATTGTAGCCTGTTTATTCATAAGTTTTAATATAAAAATTATTAAATAAATTAAAATTTTTTAATATTAATTTAAATATTTAGGGCTGTCTAAACGCATTAGTAAAGAAATTTTATTTAGTGCACTATCAGGTGTGCGGTGCAATATTCCTCTCTTGTTGGTTTTATACTTCTGTCCTTTAAATATTGCAATATCCCATTTCTTTAAAAATTTTTTTTTAGCAGAGTTAATTAATATTTTCTTATTATTTTTTCCACTGTAGTATGCATCATAATCAGCGGCATCACGAGGAAGCCATTCAGTTCCTCTTCCATAGTAAGTTACAAGCAGCCGCATAGGAACATTGTCAATATGATACCTTTTACAACCTCTTGATGTTTCAAGAGCTAAGCATATACTCTTTTCTTTTATAATCTCCGAAAAAACAGAAGTAATATTTGCCATATCCTTCAACCAAAAATAAAAAAAATTATTATTTTTTAATTTAGATGGTATTATGCTATTTAACATAGACTCAATATCTTCTAGACTATTACTTTGAAATATTTCTTTACTAACATTAAAAGGCTTTGTTAAAAGTCCTTTAAAAAATAAATCAGAGCCTTTAGGCGTATCTCTTTCAACAATTCTCATTGTAGATAAATCATTTGCAAAAGTAGAGAGTTCTCTAAATTGTATTATATTTGGTTTATACATTTGAATTTATATTTATATAAATTTATAACATGCAGTATTATTGCATTGCAAAATAAATTTTCTGAATTAAAAATAAAGTTATCAGTAAATAATTAAACTAAAAGATCATAAAAGGAGTTAATAATTTTTCTAAAATTTATTATTACAATGAGTACTATTTATAAATAAATCTTCTGTCTGAAAATGCTCTTACTCTTTTTCTCCATATTTTGTAAGAGTTAGGTTTAAGGTTTTGTCGCATTATTTTTTTTACATCATTTTCATTGATATCATATAATTTTTTTATTTGATCAAATCTGATGTGATCAGATAAAGCCATTTCAATAATTTCACTTTTTTCACTGTCAGAAAAAGTTTTTTTCATAAAAAGAATAAATTCAGGTTAATTTTCTATTTCTAATACAATAAACTTTAATATATTACAATAACATTAAATAGCTTTATAAAAAAGAAATTTTCTAAATTAGCTAAGAACACATGGCCAAAACTATTATATTTATATCTTTATAACTAAATATAAGTGTGGACACTTTTATTTTCTAGAATAACCAGAATAATTGCAATAATAATAAATTAATTTAGTACAACCCAAAATGCTATATAATATTTATATTGCATTTTATAAAATAGTGAATAAAATTTTTAAATTTATGCTTAAAATTTTATCTATATCATTATTTTTAATCAGCACTCTTGCTTTTTCCTTTGATTACGAAGTTGAAACGCATGCTAAAAGAAAAGTAATAAAGTCTTTCCAAATTTCAAAAAATAAAAAGTTTATTAGCTTTACACTCGAAGGAACGTGGACAGATAATTTAGGTAATTATGGTCTCATAGAACAAGCTAGTTCAGTTATCTTAAATAATGATAATGTTATTGAATTAGATGGATATGGTAAAACCATTTATCAAAACAATCAAATAACCTATTTTAGAGGATACAGAAATAGGCAAGAGAAAGACTCAGGAGTTGGGCAAACTATTATTTTGTATTCTACAGAGGATCTTAGTTCGCTTATTGGAATGAAATGTCCTTATGCAGTTAAGTTTTTTAGCAATACTGCGTATGTGATTTCAAAGTGTAAAATTACAGAACAGCAAAAATTAACACTAAGTAAAATTACACAGTAATTTGACACTATTACTTGAGCAATCTCAACTTTAGCATATATTAGGCTTATGATAAGAATAATAATGGTTTTTTTTGTATTGATTATCTTTTTTAGAAAAGCATCAGCTAAAGAGTATATATTTAAAGGGTATGCAGTTAGCAAGCAAGAAACAATAAATATTTCAAGCAAACATAAATTTTCTAGTTATACTTCCCAGGGTATGTGGGATGATAGTAATGGAGATTATGGGAGTGAAAGATGCTCAGGTTATGTCAAACAAATTAATAAAAAAGTGGACTTAGAAGTTTACTGTGAAACAATTAATCAAAATAATGAAATATTTTGGAATTCAAGAATAAGAAGATCTGATAAGGGAGGTGGTATTGGAGAGATGACGATACTTAATGCTACAGGAAAGTATAAAAATCTTATAGGCTTGTCCTGTCCATATGGTATCACCTATAAAGATGATTATGCCTGGTTTAGAGCTAAATGCATTATAAAAAGCAATAAATAATTCATCATTTAGTGCTTATTGAATTTTTAATAGTTATATATGATATGAGAACCAATAGTAAGGTAAATTTTTTAAATTTGCGGTACTATAAATACAATACTAGAAAAATAGAAGCTACAAAACTATTACTTTAGATGTTATGTGGAAATATGATGTCGTACAATTAGAAAATTTAGTGCTATAGATAAAGTTTATAAAACTGATGGTTAATTAGATAATGAGAAAGCTGGTTTTTAGCAGAAATCAATTTAATGAAAATTTCTTTTTATTTAAGAAACAAAAAAGAATAAATTGTAGGAGGAGGTGGTATTTTAAAATATATAGATGGAACCCAAAGATATAAAAACTTAGTAAGACTAAACATATATATTACAAAATACATATAAGGAAGAAGTTTTGTTGGTAGCAGATGCAAAGTAAATAAAAATTTTACAGAAGAGTTTAAAAATTATTAACCTAAGTAATAATTTATACTGATTACTTTTATTTAAAAACTCAAGTAAATTATAAACTATGTACAAAAAAAAGTTATTTTTATTTTTAATAATCCTAAGCGGCTTTGTATTAAATATGCTGAGTGTTCAAATTGTGGGATCATCATTAAAATCCTTACAAGGTGAGCTAAATGCTACTATAGAAGAAATTTCATATGTTATGTCTGCTTCACTTATAACTGAGGTAATAATAATTCCCTTTAGCGGTTGGTTAATAAGAATGCTCTCCACAAGGGTTTTTTTCTTGGTAAGTTTATCAGGCTTTATTATTGCTAGTTTAGGTTGTGCTTTTTCAGATAGTTTTTTAATAATGACAATATTCAGAGGCTTTCAGGGACTTTTTGGAGGCGCAATGATACCAATTATGATGGCTAATATTTATATTATATTTAAACCCAAGGAGGTTCCTATAATATTATCAATAGCGGCAACTATTGGAGTTTCCTCAATTGCTTTAGGGCCTATTATGGGCGGGATGCTGACAGAATATTTAAACTGGAGATGGATGTTTTTGTACAATGTACCATTGGGTATTATAATATTAGTGTTAGGATTCTTATTCATAGATTTAAAACAAAAAGATACATCCCTAATATCTAAAATAGATTATCAAGGAATTTTGTTATTAGCTACTAGTTTAATAGCACTATTAATTTTTTTAGAAGAAGGAGAGAGAAGAGATTGGTTTTTTTCAAACTTTATATTTATCTGTTTCACAATTTTTATTTTGTGTTTACTGCTTTTTTTTAGAAGAGAGATTACCTATGATAATCCAGTAATAGACTTAAAAATATTCATAGAAAAAAGATTTTTTTTAGGAACTATAATTTGTTGTATATTTGCTATCAATATATATCCTCCTATTTTTCTTGTTCCTATATTATTAACTAAAATGCATCATATAGATCCAATAGACATAGGTCTAATTATATCAACTATGGGAATAGGAATGATGATAATTGGTCCTATTGCAGGACAATTACTTAAACTTTATGGAGAAAAATTTGTTATTGTTTTAGGAAGTCTGATAACTGGGGCAGGAACTTACTTGCAATCATTTGTTACATCAGATTTTGTATATTTGGATTTTTTTCCCTCTCAATTATTGAAAGGTATTGGAACACAATTATTATTTATGGGAAGTCAGTATATTTGCTTTTCCTCTCTTGACACTAAAAAAGTACCTAATGCTTCAGCAATGTATAACCTGATAATGCGGTTAACAGCAGCAGTTTCAATAGCAGTTTCTAGCAATTATTTTATAAAATTTAAAAATAAATTTTTTTCTGAAATTTCAAATTATAATAATATAGAAACGGTAACGTTAAGAGCTTTGGAAAATGATAATGTAAATAGTAATTTTTTGGATAGCCTTTTACTTCTATATGAAAGAGAAAGTTTTATTATGGCATTTAATAAAATATCTTTTATAAGTTTTTGGGCTTCAGCTGTTCCACTATTACTTCTCTTAACTATGAACACTAAAATTTACTTAAAAATAAAATAAATATTTTCAAATGAGCTTTTAAAAATTCTCTTTACATTTATAAAAATAAATTATTAAGTAATATAATAATTTCTTATTATATACTGTAAGAAAAAACTTAATATATTCTTAGCTTTTCGAGTTAACTTAAAGTGTTACCTCTAGTCTAAGATTTTAAAAGCTTTTATAAAATTTAAAAAATCTATTGAAAATAATATAAAAACTTTTTAATCATATATTTTTTTATTAAAAATTTATTTAAAAACACTTATTAATTAGTATATTTTATGATAAGTTTTTTAATTTTGTACATTAAAATTATTTAGTTATGGTAAGGTCTAAAGCAGCGTCTGAGATTCAAATTGATAATGATTTGGTAAGAATTACAAAATATACATTTCTACCCGGTGAAGAAACCAGAATGCATAAGCATCTATTTGATTATATTGTTACACCCATAACAGGAGGAAAATTATTATTAATAGACAAATATGGAAACGAAAAAAGATCAAAATTAGAAGCTACTCAGTCATATTTTAGGAAAGCTGGTGTTGAGCATAATGTTATTAATATAGGCAAAGAAAAGTTGATATTTGTTGAAACAGAATTAAAAACTCAAACAGGAGATATATAATATGAATGAATTACAACAGGATGACCTTAATTTAAAAATTAGAAAAATGTTAAAAGAGTTTGGTGTGCAAGCACATAAATTAGTTCGTGAGAGATTTGAAACAAATACGAGTGATTGCAAGGTTGTACTAAAATTAGAAATTGATTCAAATAAGAAACAAGAGATAGAAAATATTATTAAAATCAAAGAATAAAAGATAACCAACTTGTTTTTTAGTCGCAAAATCTTTTTTGTTGCTCAAAGCATAAGATTAAGATTATTGTAAGTAAATTAGTTAGAATTACTTCATTGATAATTATATTGTTATTTATTATGTTTTATAATTACGATTGTTATTATTATCAGAATCAAAGTAGTTTGTAATAAATGAGGAAACAATTTGAGTAAAAATAACAAATGGAAATATCATGGCGTAAAGATTATATCTAAGGATAAACTTGATGATAAAACCCCTCAAACCAAGGGTATGAAAAGGTATGCTGCCATTACAAAGAATATCGGAGCTTTAAATATTTGGGCTGGAAAGGTAGATATAGAGCCTGATGCTAAAACTGGAGCCCATCATCATGGTGAACTAGAGAGTGTAATATACGTTTTATCAGGCAAGGCAAAAATGAGATGGGGGAATAAGCTAGAATTTGAGAAATATGCGTATCCTGGAGATTTCATATTTGTCCCGCCTTTTGTTCCTCATCAAGAAATAAATGCTTCAAAAAATGAAGCTTTAAAGTGTGTTTTATTTAGAAGCGGACAGGAACCAATAGTAGTTAACCTAGATATTCCTGAAGCGGAAGAACAAAATAAAAATATATGGATTGATAACATTCATTCTAAAAAATAATTTTAAAGCATTAATTAACTTTTCAGTTATTAGAATCTAAATAATAAAACATAATTAAAATTTTTGTAAATTTTCAAATAACAAATTAAATAAATATTACTAAAAAATTTTGGTTTTAAATGTTATTATTACTATATTATAATCAATACTGAAAGGATTTAATATGAAATACACTGTAATGATTATTGCTGTTTTTATGTGCACGTTAAAAATATCATCTAAGGAGCTTATAATAGATATGCTCAATAAAAGAGATGATGGGCAGAGAATGGTTTACAGCCAAGATATAGCAGAAGTAGAATTAGGAGATACTATTAAGTGGTTGCCTACTCAACCTGGCCATAATGTTGAATTTGTTGCAGGTCCTGATGGAGTAGAATTACCAAAAAAATCATATATTAATAGAGAGTTTTCGATGAAGTTTGAGACTCCAGGAATGTATCTATATGTGTGCTCGCCACACAGCTTAATGGGAATGATAGGAATAGTTATAGTTGCCAATAATACCTCTAACAAAGAAGCTATTGCCAATTATGATATTGGAGGAAGAGCTAATAAAAAACTTAAGTCTTTACTTAGTGAAATATAATTATTCTTTCTTATATAACTTTTTTATATTAATTTTTACAGTTTAAAAAACTCTTAAATATAGATATATTTAAAATAATTTATAAAAGGATAATGATAAACTATGCATATTAATAAAATCGTAAATATTCCTAGTTTTGCTTTATCACACTGGCTGTTAAGGATACCTTTAGCAATAGTTTTTATTCAACAAGGTTCTTCAAAGTTTCCTGTTACTCTAGAAGATGCGGAGGTTTATGAATTGCCTTATTTAGTTTGGTGGTTTGTAGCTTATGGTGAACTTGGAGCTGGTTTTGGCTTAATTGCAGGTGGCATACTTTTATTTTTTAAAAATATTTGGATTAATATAGGTGATGTTATAACCAGGTTTAGTGGATTTACCATAGGCTGTATAACTACAGGTGTTATTTGGGTAAGTAAGCCTGAGTCTTTTATTGATGTTATATTATATGATAATTTACATGTTTTCCTTTGGGTGGGGGGCTTATATTTTGCTTTAAGAGGAAGTAAAACTTAATTAAATTTATTTAGGTTGAATTCACTCAATAAACTTTTTTTAAATAATTAAAAAATAATCAGTTGTCTTACTACGTTGCCGTCTGCTAGTTTATCAAAAGCTTGATTTATTTCGTTTAATTTGATTTTATCACTCATTAAATGATTAATTGGAAGCCTTCCTGACTTGTAAAGATCTATATATGCTGGTATATCTCTGCTGGGAATACAACTTCCTAGGTAGGAGCCCTTTATAACTTTTTCTCCAACCACTAAATCTACGTGATTAATTACAAAACTCTTTTTAGGATTTGATAAACCTGAAGATATTACTTCTCCACCTCTCTTTAAACTTTTATATGCCATTTCCAAACTTTTTTCCGAACCAACACATTCAAAAGCATAGTCAACCCCACCTTCTGTAAAATTATTTATTTTATCGATAATATTAATGTCATCGGCCTTCAATATTAAGTCAGCTCCAAGCTCTTTAGCAATATTTAGTTTTGATTCAATTAAATCTATTCCAACTACCTTAGAAGCACCTGCAGCTCTTGCTCCCATTAAAGCAGCTAACCCTGTTCCTCCTAGGCCAAAAATAGCATTAGTGGAACCCACTCTAATTTTAGCTGTATTAAAAACTGCTCCAGCACCAGTTATTACAGCACATCCCATTAATGCTGCTTCATCTAAGGGTATATCTTTGCTTATCTTAACTAGAGATTTTGAAGATACAACTGCATATTCTGAAAAGCAAGATACTCCTACATGATGATTAATGTATTTATTGTTAAGTTTAATTTTTTTTTTACCTGATAAAAGAGTCCCTGCTGAGCTTGTAAGCATCCCGGGTTTGCAAAGAGAAGGTTTTCCCTCCTTACATCTTATGCAAGAACCGCACGCAGCTATAAACACAAAAACCACATGGTCTCCAACTTTAAAGTTTTCGACTCCTACTCCAACTTTTTCAACTATACCAGATCCCTCATGACCAATTAAAATCGGCATTTCTTTTGGTCTATTACCATTAACTACTGATAGATCAGAATGACATAGTCCAGCTGCAACGACTTTAACAAGAACTTCTCCAAACTCTGGCTCATCAAGTTCCACTTCTTCTATTATAATAGGTTTGCTTATACTGTAAGGTCTTGGTAACCCACTATTATGAAGAACTGCTGCTTTTGATTTAATTGACATCATTTTTATTTTAAAAACATAAAAAAAAAAATCAAATATTTATGGTTATTTTCAATGATAAATAATTTTGCTATAATTTTATTAATTAATGATTTAGAGGAGTATTGTGAAAAAATTATATCTAATATTTATGCTTGTTTTTGCTTTAATGAATAGCTCGTATTCAAAAAAAATTGCGATTGGACACCTTGTAGACTTTACAGGACCCACATCTAGCACTGGGCAACCTTTTGGAAAAGGCGCAATTGACGCTATTAATTATATTAATAAAAATAATGGTATACTGGGGCAAAAGATTAAACTTGAAACTTTTGATTACAGTTATAAAGCTCCAAGAGCTGTAGTAACTTATAAAAGGTGGAGATCCAAATTAAAAGCACCCGTAATAATAGGTTGGGGCACAGCTGATACAGAAGCACTTATGGAAACAATAGCAAGGGATAAAATTGCTTTTTTTTCAGGCTCTTATGCCGGACAACTTACTGATCCTACAGGTTTAGCACCAAATTCTTTTAAAGCTGCACCTTATAACTTTTTTTATGGACCATCTTATTCAGATGCCTGCAGAGGATTACTTTCATGGGCTATGAAAGACTGGAAGTCAAAAAATAATAAAAGAAAACCTAATTTTGTTCATATGGGCGATAATCATCCTTATCCAAATGCTCCTAAACAGGCTTGCAGTGAGTATGCTGATGAACTGGGATTCAATATTCTACCTGTAATAAACTATACACTTGTACCTTCAGATTTCACAGCGCAATGTTTAACATTAAAGGAAATGGAGGCAGATTATGCCTATTTAGCAAACTCTTCTAACTCTACTACTTCAATATTAAAAGCTTGTAATACAGTTGGAGTTAAAACTCAATTCATGGCCAATGTATGGGGGATAGATGAGACCGTGATTAAAGCCTCCAACAAAGCTTCAGACGGATTAGTTTTTGCAGTAAGGACCGAATCAATCTGGGGCGAAAAATCACAAGGAATGGAATTAATCAATGAAATATCAATGTCTGCAGATGAAGATATTAATTATAGATCATTACATTACATTACAGCTATTTGCATGGTTTATTATATTGCTGAGGCTATACAAATGGCTATAGAGGATAATAATCTTTCAGGAGAAGGAATTAAATTAGCTATGTATAAAAAGAAAAATTGGGTTCCCAAAGGACTCAAAGGTGTTTGTTTGCCATCTACGTGGACAAACGAAGATCACAGAGGCATTATGGATGTTCCTATCTACAGAGTAAATGTGACTTCATCTACGGAAAAATTATCTGTTGAAGAACTAATGAATAATAATATCATCAAATTGAATAAAATAGATCAAATTACTTTGCCAAGAAGAATGGAGTGGCGAGGTTACTAATTTAAATATGATACTCATTTCTTAGTCATCATGGAACTATTACCACTTAAAGGATTAAAGGTATTAGATCTTACAAATATTATCATGGGGCCGTATGCAACACAATTGTTAGGCGACTTAGGTGCAGAAATTATTAAAGTTGAAACGCCAGATGGTGATATTATGAGAGGAATGGGAGCAGGGAAGTCGGAGAAAATGGGTTCTATTTTCTTAGGTACAAATAGAAATAAAAGAAGTATAGTATTAAACTTAAAAAAAGAACCTCACAAACTAGTTTTATGGAAGTTAATAGAAAAAACTGACATTTTTATTCATAACATGAGACCTGCTAAACTTGACCTTTTAGGTTTTTCCTACAAAAAAATATTAAAAAAAAATAAAAAAATAATTTTTACAGCTTTATATGGTTATGGTAAAGGAGGAAAATATTTTGAAAGACCAGCATTTGATGATATTATACAAGGATTATCTGGTATTTCAGGCTTGTATTTAAGAAAAAAAACTAGACCAGAATTAATTCCAACTTTAATTGCTGATAAAACCATAGGTCTTTTGGCCAGTTCAGCAGTTCTTGCTGCATATATAAAAAGGTTAAAAAATAATCTAGGAAGTTGCATAGAAATTTCTATGTTTGAAGGTATGGTATCATATACTTTACTTGAACACCAATATGGAGATATTTTTTCTCCTTCATTAGAGAAAGCAGGATATCCGAGACTATTAACAAAATATAGAAAACCTTTTAAAACTGCTGATGGCTACATTTGTGTTTTACCCTATACAAAAAAACAATGGATTAATTTTATTGACATAATGAACATTACAAAATTGAAAGATGAAAAAAATTTTTTTTCAAATTTAAATAAACCTGATAAATTAAATAAATATTATTCAATTATAGAAAAATGCATAAAAAATAAAAATACCAAGCAATTAATTAATCTTTTTACAGATAATGATATTCCTCACGGAGAAGTAAATACTATAGAAAATCTTCGAGAAAATTCACATTTAAAAGAAACTAATTTTTTTAGAACTTTTAGACATCCTACTGAAGGAAAGCTATCAATACCAGATACAGGAATTAAATTTAATAATAAATCTTTGCCAATTAGAATTCATCAACCCAATTTAGGAGAACATACTGTAGAAATATTAAAAGAACTAAATTTTAAAGATGATAAAATAGAGGAAATTATTTTATCTACTTCAAAAAAATAAAATTAAATTTAAGAATTAATTTTAATTAAAATTTATTTACTTCAGCAAAGTTTTTTGCAAAATCAATTAATGCATTTGTAGTGCTATTATTATTTAATTTAAATGCTAAAATCGAATCTTTGTATTGTACTTTTTGAAAATTATTCTTTCCAAAAACAAACCAACTACTATTTACATAGCTATGCTCTTCATCATTACATAATTTTGCAGTTAACAACCATGATCTATAGTCAATATCTTCTAGTTTAGAAATGATTTCAACACAAGTTTTTCTATTTCTGGCCATAAAATTGCCAAAAAGCAAAGCTGAAAGCCTATAATCTTCATTTATTTTTCCAGATGCGATTGGGTTAAGTTCATAAGCTCTTTCAATCGCATCCAACCCTTTATCTACTTGCCCCGTCCTCACTAATACTTCCCCATACACGGAAAGCACTCTCGGATCATTAGGTACTAATTTAAAACACTTTCTCGCATGTTTTTCTGCTGCGGTAAACTCTTTTTGGCTCAATTTAATTTCTGCAAGCAATCTGTGCACTTCAAAATCACTGTCATCTAATTCTCTTGCTTTTTCAATACAGGTTTCTGCTTCTTTCCAGATTTTATTGGTATTTCCTTTTAAATACCCTCTTCCTAAACCTTGGCCAATAGCACAAGCCTTCCATGCATATGCTTGTCCATTATTTTTATCAACTTCAATTGCTTTATCAAATGTTTCTAGCGCTTGTATAAGAGACTCTTTATTAAATTTATGATGCAATACTTTTCCTTTTAATAGCAATTCGTAAGATGTTAAGTTTTCTGTAGGTTTTCTTTTTGCTCTCTCTAAACTAGAAATCTCTATTTCCCCTAAGAGGGCTAAAGAAATTTTTCTAACTATTTCGTCTTGAACTTCAAAAATATCTTCTAGTACTCTGTCAAATTTATTAGTCCATATTATTTTACTGTTTATAGCATCAGAAAGTTCTACCGAAACCCTTACTCTTTTTCCAGAAGATCTAATATTTCCTGAAACAAAATAATCAATATTAAATTTCTCCGTGAAATCATTTAAATCTCCATTACTTGATTTAAAATCAAAACATGTCTGCCTAGACACTATTTCTAATTCTCGTATCATAGAAAATTCAGTTATTAAATCTTCTACTATACCATCAACTAAGTAATTACCTTCTTCATCATTATTAATATTTGAAAAAGGCATAACTGCTAATTTAGGTTTGTGAGTTCTATTTTTGTTATCTTCTACATTTGTTTTTATAATACGATCTCCTGCAGGCGCAATGCCAAATGTTTGATAAGAGCTTGAGATATTTTTTAAAACCTTTGTACCTGCATCTTCTACATTCATGCATATTTTATTTTTTAATTGGTCCTTTACAGCTGTTGATAATAATATTTGTCCTGGAGTACATGCTGCTTCTAATCTAGCTGCAATATTTACTCCTGTTCCAAAAATATTATCCCCTTCTATTATAACATCGTCTAAATGGATTCCTACTCTCCAAACTAATTTAAAATCATTTCGTATGCTTTTATTTCTTTCTAATATTGATTTTTGAAATTCTATAGCTGCATTTACTGAACTAACAGGACTTTTAAATTCTGCGATTACTGAGTCACCTGCAGTATAAAATATACGTCCTTCATATTTATCTATGATAGGATCTATAATTGATCTACAAAACTTTAGATGATCTAAAGTTAATTCTTCGTCTTTATCCATAAAACTACTAAAATCAACACAATCTGCAGCCAAAATTGTAGAGAGTTTTCTTTTTACTTTTTTCAATTACTTATATATTTGTAAAATTAATTTAAACTATATGTTAATTATATATTTATTCCTTTATTATAATAACTAATTTTTAACTTTTACTATATTACTTTGACAAAATAATTTTAGACTTTCAAGCCAGCTTTATAAAATCCAAACTACTGAGTATATATTAGTTAATTAGTATAATACTTTATAAAGCTCATATGTTACAGATATAGGAGGTGCCATTATTGCTTTTTTACCTTTTCCTATTAATTGTATGTAATTCATATAATCGTACTTTTCACTAGATGTCCTTATCAACGGTGCAGATATCCAGTAGTCGAGACCATTTTTAGGAGTCAATAATTTTCCTTCTTCGTTTAGTTTAGCAGATTTCTCATCCATAATCATTTTACCACCATAAATAATATATAATTCGGACCCATCTTCCATAGTAATTGAGCATTTTACATCTAAATCAATTGTTCTCTCTTTTTGTAAATTTCCAAAATCTGCACATGGGCTAGCAACTTTTCCTTTATCACCATTAGCAAGTATTAGTTCTCCAGCTGGTATATCCGCGATAAAATTTCTTTTGTAGCCATTCATTCTTGTGATATCAGCATAAGATAACGTTCCAAAATATTCTAATTTAGGACCTTTTTTCTCACTATGCCCATCAGCATTTATACTATTATTTAAAAGAAACATAAAACCAAAAAAAATTAACTTTAAATAAATATTTAACAATTTCATTAAACTCTCCTTTTTTAAACATCTTATAATATACCAATTAGTTTATTTTATGAAATTAAATTTTAATCAAGTTTATTTTTATGATCATTTATCTTATTTAATAAGTACATTTTTGAATAGCAAAATAATCTTTATCTAAATAAGTAATGGCATGATTACAAGTAGCATTTAAAAAATATTTATATTTATTTGAGGTCTCTATTATTTTTGCATTACCAATTCCAGAGTCTTGAAAACCTCTATTTCTTTTAAATTTCATAATAAAGTATTCATTATTTTGTGAAGTATATTTACAATAAACCTCAAACTCTACATCATCTTCTATATCATTTTTTAATGTTCCAAAACAATTATGTAGCCCATAATCTCCGATAGACGACTTCCAATGACCATTTGACTTATATAGTCTATATTTACTAGAGTCTTTAAAGGTAATACCAGAAATATCGGCCTTGCCAGTCATATCAACTTTAAATTCATTTGCATAAGTTAATGATGATACTGCTACTATTACGAAGGCTAATATTATTATTTTCATACAGATTTCTTAAAAATACTATATAACACATTTACAAGGTTTATAAAATAATTTAGCTGTGTTTATTTACTTAACTACAGTAATTACAAAAAATTGGTAGGAAAAAAACGCAACTATGCAGTAAAATTTATGACTATACTACATTTTTACTAAAGGCATATGTAAGTTAGATAAGTAAATGTTTTAGCTCATTAAAGGATTAAATAATTTTAAGTGCTACTATTATGGCAACACTGTATAATAGTATCATTGCCACTATGGAAGTGATATTAAAATGTTTGAAAAGTGAAGCTTTGGTCATTTGAGTGGCTTGATAAAATAGATCAGGCCATGTATACGAGACAAAATCTCCTTGAGTAAATATAACCTTAATTTTTCCTGAATTATCAACAACTGGCAATCTTCTGAACCTATCGTTAGACATAATCCTAAGCCAATTTAAAACTTCATCATTTTCTTTTCCAACTCTAGGGTTGTGTGTCATTATTTTTTCTATTTTTGTCTTAGTAGGATCTAATTTATTGTTAACCAGTTTTTTTAAAATATCTCTTTCTGTACATATCCCAACTACTTTGTCTTCTTTGTCAACAACAACAATCGCTCCATAATTTTTTTCAGACATTAAAGATACTGCTTTTGAGACTGTGTCAGTTTTAAAACAAGTTACAGGCTTAGGTTTCTCCCTAAATTCTGGTCTGTCCTTTAATTTGTAAGATCTATCCATATCAATATTTATACTTTATTTAATTTAAATTACTTATTTTAAATTGTAAAGAAGAGTAAAATATATTTAAAAAAAAAAAAATCAAAAAAATCACATTTGTGTATTATTCTGATATGAAATCTTTGAATATTTAATTTTGTTTGCTAAAAATAATTGTGACTCAAAATCTATCATTCTTTTTAAAACCTTAGGGGTTGTTTTAATTTTTTTCCTAAATACTTTTAATCTATAAACATTATCATTATCTAATATAACTTTCTGAATAAAGTTTTCCTCATTAAGAATTTTACTTTCATCTTCCATTAGTAATTTGCCTGTGGTTCTGTCAGAGTCAAAAACATCAGTATAGCCAGCAGATAATATGATGTGTGAATATAGACAAGTAGAAAATAAAATTAAAAGTCTCATTTGTGTATTTATTTCGTATAAAATATTAAAATGGATTAAAAAATATTGTTGACCTTGTTGGAAATACAATGCATTAGCCTATTCATGCAGATTATTCTGAGGTTTTATTAAATATTTAAATCTACACTCATAGTGAATAATAAAATAATTTTTATTTGATTTTATTTTTCTAAATTACTGGTTTAGCTGATTTATTATTTATGCTTAGTTTAAAGATGTCAGGTCTTGAATAATGGCCTACAACATCAAAGTCATATTTACCTTTTATTATTTCATCTAGATTGATTTCAGAGTAGATAATAGTTTTTTTATTATAACCAGCCTTCGCTAAGATTTTACCTAAAGGTGACACAATGCAAGATCCCCCTTTCATTATTGCCCCGTTATTATATTTTTTGCCTATTTCAAAATTTTTTGGATAATCTTTTACTGTTAGATATTGACAAGCAGAAAAAACAAAACATCTGCCTTCTAATGCTACGTGTGTCATAGTAGATATCCAAGTATCTCTATCATCTGCTGTGGGTGCGCAATACAACTGAATTCCTTGATTATACATAGCCATTCTCATCATAGGCATATAATTCTCCCAACAAATTACAGAACCAATAACTCCTAAACTAGTACTGCAAGTTTTAAGTGTTGAACCATCTCCAAAACCCCATATCAACCTTTCCGCTGCTGTAGGCATTACCTTTCTATGCTTACATAGTAATTGCCCTTTATCAGATATATGTAATACTGTGCAATATAAAGTACCTGGTGTTTTTTCTATTACACCAATTACTAAGAAAACTTTATTTTTCTTTGCAATATTCAATAATTTTAAATATTCGTTGCTATTGAAATCTAATGAAGAGTTATAATATTGAAGAAACTCCTCTCTTCCTTTTTGTGTTCTGCTTCCAATTTTTGCACCAAAATTTAGTCCTTTAGGATATGCAGATATGTAAGCTTCTGGAAAAACTACTAAGTTGGCATTATTCTTTGCCGCTTTATTAGTAAGGTATTCAACTTTGTCTAACGTTAATTTTAAGTTGAATAGTTCTGGGGAGTCTTGCACCACTGCTGCTATAAAATTCATGTTTTAATTGTACCAACTTTTATTTAAAAAATCATTAAGATATAAATACTTATAATAGAATTTTATTTAATATTAAGAAGCAAATATTAAAATTAGGTATGTCCTTCTATTAAATTTTAACTCATGCCATAAACATTTATACTACCATTTAAATGCTATTCTATTTAGTTTTAAAAAAACGTTGTATAATTTATGTTAATAAATAACTTTGATTAAATAAAAACTATAATATGATTTAGTAAAATGGCATTTACTTCGAATAACCTAAAAAGTATTTTTATAACTGGAGCAAATAGGGGAATAGGAATTGCGTTAGTTAGAGAGAGTATTGCAAGAAATTACTACGTTTTGGGAACATTTAGAAATCAAAAAAATTCGAAAGAACTTTTAAATATCAAATATGAATATGCTGAATTTTTAAAAATGGATGTAATAGATGAAAATTCTATATTAAAAATATCTCGTAATATTAAACATTCGATTGATTATTTGGTTTGCAATGCTGGTGTAAATAATGGTTTTGGAACTTTATTTGATGAAGACCACAGTCAAAAAAAAATGCTAGAGGTTTTAAATGTAAATGTATTAGGAACAATATTGACTGTAAAACATCTTAGTAAATTTCTTAATAAAAATGCGAAAATTATTTTAATTTCATCTATATTAGGTGTTCAAAAACACAAAGGTTCTAATGCTTTAATTTATAGAGCATCAAAAGCTGCCTTAAATAACGTAATGGTATCTTTATCTGAAGAGTTTAATTCTAGAAGCATAATGGCATGTTCATTTCACCCTGGCTGGGTTAGAACAGATATGGGAGGTCCAAATGCTCATATTTCGACAAAAGAGAGTGCGTCTTCATTGATATACAACTTTGAAAAGTTAAAATTTTCAGACTCTGGTAAATTTTTTAATTATGATGGTAGTTTAATTAATTTTTAAGTGAAAGTATCTATAAAATAAATATTATCAAGTTTTTATTTTTTTTCATGCATGTCTAAATTTCCTTGAGTTTTCAATTTTCAATAAAAAGTCTAATGTGATAATTATATCTTTATAAAATTTATAGAACAAACTTGAATTTTTTTTAAATAATTACATATTACCTTAAGAGTAAAAAGTATGAGGAAAAAATCTGCAAGTGATTTGTTAAAAGAAGCTAATGCTCAAATTAGAACCATAAGTGTTAAGGATGCCAAAGCCAATGCAAATAAAATCCTATTCATAGATGTTAGAGAAAAGCATGAGAGAGAAACAAATCTAATAATAGACAATTCTGTGCTATTGTCTAGAGGTATGCTAGAGTTTTATGCAGACAAAGATGGCCCATATTATAATGAGGTATTAAATACTGACAAAAAAATTGTAGTATTCTGTACCTTAGGTGCGAGAGGTGCGTTAGCCGTAAAAACATTGCAAGATATGGGATACAGTAATGTATATAATTTAGAGAATGGCTTACAAGATTGGAAAAATCAGTAATACTTTTCAAATTATAATTAACACATATATTTTTAAATTATTTATTATTTCTAATTGCTTGTAACTGTGTATAAGCATCTTTTGTTATGTTGCATTTAGATATAGCTAAAAAACTAGATTTGAAATATGATATACTGTATACACATTTCGAATTTTTAAGATCTTTTATTTCTTCACTAACATAAGTATACAACCATCTTCCTACTCCACTTTTAAGGTCTTCACTTGATCTAGTGGCTACATTATAGGCTTTAATATTACTATTGTATAAAAATTCATTATGAGACTCTAATTTTTCTATATTATTATTTTTTGTAATCATATAGACCAAGCTATTAGTCTGGCCAAAATTCCCTAGGTTATCTTTAAAAGTTCCATCTATGGTTAAAAATTTCAAATTATCATTTTCATTATATTGATGTGTTTTAACCTCTTTAATTGTTCCATGTACTTCTACAATGTAATTTGCAGATGTTTTTGCAGAAAAGGTGAAAAGAAAACCTAAAACTATAAAATAAAATTTAACCATAAAGTATTATACTATTTAGTTTCTTTTTTACAAGAAACTCAGAATATTCTATTAATCAATATATAACGTAAATTTGTGAGACTTAAGATTTTACCAGAACTACTTGTAAACTATTAAGTTAATACCCATATGTTATTTAGAACGCCATAATGGGTTCTGTTAATAACTTTGCTTTATAAGGAGGTTTTATGTCAAACGCATTAACTATTTTTAATCAACTAAGACCACATACCATCGGGTATGACAATATCTTTGATCATTTCAATGATATGTTTGAAGGTTCAGGGCTACAAACTAATTATCCACCTTATGATATCATAAAACACAGTGATACAAAATATGATGTGCACGTTGCACTAGCTGGTTACAGTAAGGAGGATATTGATGTTGAGGTGAAAGAAAATACTCTATCAATTAAATCTATTAAAAATAAAGAAGATAAAGATATTGAAATTCTTCACAGAGGCATTGCTACAAGACATTTTGAAAGACATTTTACTATAGCAGATGATGTAAAAGTAAATGGTGCCGAACTTAAAAATGGATTACTTATTGTTTCACTGGAAAGAATTGTTCCTGAACATAAAAAAACAAGATCTATCAAAATAAGATAATTAGTAAATACAAGTGCTAGGTAGTTTTCTGTCTAGCACTTTTTTTTATCAAAGTTTCAATGAATTAAGCCTAGATTAAATGTCTGATTTTGCAAAAAATCACAAAACGTATATGTAAAAAAAATTTAATTTTTATTGAATTCTAAATGAAGGATTTATATTATAATTCATGCTGAATATTGCAATAATAGGTGCTGGAATGTCTGGCATTACTTTTGCTGATTTCCTTCGGAAAAAGACTAGAATAAATATATTTGAAAAATCTAGAGGAGTAGGTGGGAGAATGGCGACTAGAAGAGCCGACCCATATAAATTTAGTCATGGAGCACAATTTTTTAAGATTGAAAGTAATAGTTTTAAAAATTTTCTTAATCCATTGTTAATTGAAAATATAGTAATGCCATCAAATACTGTAAATGTTCAAATTAAAAATAAAGTAATTTCCAAAATTAATAGTAAATACTATAATGGAATACCTAATATTAACTCAATATTAAAATATTTTTTAAAAAATGATTTATCTTTAAATCTTACTTGTAAAATTCAGAGAATTAAGCGAATTAAAAAAAAATGGTACATCTATGATAGTGATAAAATTTCTTATGGCCCATTTGATTGGTTAGTTTTTAGTATTCCTCCTAGCCAAGCTATTGATATTATTTGTAAAGATTTTAAGTTTTTAAATACTTTAAAAAAAATAAAAATGAAAAGTTGTTTTTCTTTAATGTTAGGATTCAAGGAGTTTAAAACTCTCAGTTATGATAAAGCTTTACTTCTTGATGAAGACGTAAGTTGGTTATCTGTTGATAAGACATCAAGCGGCGATTCAAATTTTTATAATGTATTAATAAACTCCTCTTACAACTATGCAAATAAAAATATTAAAGGCTGTCATGAAAAAATATCTAATTATTTGATCAAAAAAACTTCTGATATACTAAATTATAAATTAGACAATTTCGATTACAAGTCATTACATTTTTGGAGGTATGCTACTTCAGAAAAAAATAATAATTACGGTTCATTCTTAGATGAAAATACTAATATTATTGTTTGTGGCGATTGGTGTATGAATGGAAAAATAGAAGGTGCATATTTGAGTGCCAAAGATGCAATTTCTAAATTTTACAAATATATCTGATTGTTTTTACTAATTAAAATTCTATAATTACCATCCCGCGGTACCAGGAGCACCTTTAAAAGGACCTTTTAGATTATTTGTTATCCATCCTCCATAAAAATCTCCATCTTGCTTTTTAACAAGCTCTCCGTTTACTAAGCACTTTTCGGCTTTTGAGGCATAAAAACTTATAAAGTTTTTTATAGGTAAAAAGTCTTTTGTAGGTAAAGAGTAGTACCAAGCTATATTCAATATTTTTATTTTATCCAATGATAAATTTAAATATTTTGCAATACCTTTCCACTCACAGAAAGAATTATGTTTATTTTTTATTAATAATTTTCTATTAACATCTTCTGGTGGGAAATAATAAGTAGGAGGATGAGAGGTTTCAATTACCCTTAATGCTTTGTTAGTTTTCGCAATAATTTTACTACCAACTATAACTTCAATCGTACCTATATGTGGTTCACAAATTGCTGGTCTCGGATACTCCCAAACATTTTCTATCTTCATTTTATGTTTATCATCATTTTTTAATAAATTTTCCTCAATTATTTTCTAATTTACATTTTTGAATACCAAAATAATCTAACTCTTTGTATGTGATAGCATGAGTGCATTCTAAATTTAGATAATGTTTATAATTATCTGATGTTTCTATTATTAATGCTTTTCCTATTCCACCTCCATCATAAGTGCTTTCTCTAAAAAACTTCATAATAAAATAATCATCATTTTGAGATATATTTTTACAATATACATTGTATCCTTTCTTGTTATCTTTATCTTCAGAAAGAGTTCCTAAGCATTCATTAATACCAAAATCTCCAGCTGAGCTTTTCCAATAACCTTTTGATTTAAATAATTGAAATTTACTATTATTTTTAAATGTAAAACCATTTATCTCTGCTTTTCCTTGTCCTTCAAATATTATTTCGCTTTGATTAGCATAAATTAAACCTGGAATTACAATATTGAGTATTAATAATAGGTATTTCATAAAAAAAAGTGTAGATATAGCATTTTTAAAAGTTATAATTTTAAGTCTATTTGCAAAACCTTTATTAAGAACTTAAAACTAAATAAATTATATAATTTACTAAATCTTATCAGGTATCTTTTGAAAAGTAAAAATATATGCTAATAAAATTCAAAAATTGTTAAAAATAATATTAACAATGAATTAAAAAATTTTAGTTTATTATTTAAATTTTAAATTTAGGAGGACGTTTTTCTTCAAAAGACTTTAGCCCTTCCAAAAAATCATTGCTTTTAATAAGTTTGTTTTGCACTCTGTTAAAGTTATTTATTGCTTTGAGTGGGTTTATTTGAGCTAACCTAGAGTTCTTAATTACCTCTTTTATTGCTAATGGAGAGCATTTGCAGATATCGTCAGCTAATTGTATTGCTCTAGCAAATAAATTATTTTCACTTACCACTTCTTGCACAAGATTTAGTCTAAATGCCTCTAGACTGGTAAATTTCTTGCCTGTTAATAAATATTTCATTGCATTACTCCAACCTGCTCTCTGAATAAATCTTATGGTTGCTCCTCCTGTCATAAGTAATCCTCTTTTTGTTTCTAGCATTGCAAATGTAGTGTTTTTAGATGCTAAAGCAATATCAGCTGATAACATTAACTCTAATCCGTAAGTAAAGGTAATCCCTTTTACAGCTACAATTAAAGGTTTGCTTCTCAGAGGTTTGTTTAATCCTAGAGGATCAATAAAATTTTTATTTTTAATATAACTATGATCACCTTTTTTTAGTAATTTTTTCATTTTTATTAAGTCCATACCTGCACAAAAGTTTTTTCCGCTGGTGTAAACTATTGCACATAAGGCTTTCTTATTATTTTCAAATTCTGTAAAGGCTTTTGCCATTTCCTTAAACATATAAGGAGTAAACCCATTCATTTTTTCTGGTCTATCTATATCTATAAAAAAAATATTTTGTATAAGTTTTCTGTTAATACGACCTTTTTCAATATCAGATTTAGTAGCAGGTCTAATAGTTTTATCTGTTAGTTTTTTTATATTATACATATTAGTATTTTGAATCATTTTAAACTAAAAATTACCTATTGGCAGTAATTATCTAAAAAATATTGAAATTAATAGTTCATACAAAAAAAACTTCTACATTATTTTTTTTGAAAGTAGTCACCAAAATAGTATAAAGGGTCAAAAACTATTGAACAATTGATGCAGACTATTCTTTTTCAGCAAATTCAACAATATCTCCCGGTAATATATCATAACTACCATCCATAGTTTTAATGGTTTCTAATATTTCTTTTAACATTACAGAGCCTTTTTTAAAGTCTTCTTCATTGTCATATATTCCAATAGTCATTACTTTTGCTTCTCCTATTTGAGCTGATATAGCTAAGCGCACTTTTGCTTCTGTAAGCAAATGCATTCTATTTTTCATTACATCATGAAAAGCTAAAGCTTTATTTTTTGTAGGAAATCTAGAAATAACAGTTCTTATTATTTTAGGTTTATTTTTCATTATATTTTATATTAAAAAAAAATATTTAGGTTAGCAACTGCTATGTATAATGACTATTTAATAGTATATGCAGAAGAAATGTAAAAACTACTAAATTTATTTTCTAAAAATTAGAAAATGCCTTAATTTTAATTTAAGTCTAGAATAGTTTAAATTTTTTGTAGATAAATTATCAAGTGAGGATGGTTAAATTTTCATATTAAATAAATGATAATTCATATAACTACCAAACTATAAGTTGAGTAATAAGTTAAAAAAGATATATTAATCAGTATGAAATTATTAATCATTTTATTTTCTTTCTTTACACTCCATCTTAAAAGTACTTCAGACATAAACTTTCAAGAAGAATTAGTTATTGAGATAGTTAATAAAACTATGAAAAACCTTAAAAGTAGTCTAGAGACTGCTCTAAAAGATGGAAAAATAGTTGAAGCTTTAAAAGTTTGTGGTGCTGAAGCTGAAAACCTGACCTCACTTAATAATACAGAAAAAACGTATATAAAAAGAATTAGTCTAAAATATAGGAATCCCAAAAATAAACCAACCCGCCAAGAAGAGATTGTTTTAAAAGGTTTTGAAGAAAAACTCTTATCCGGTGCAAAGTTTAACGAACTAGTATTTAAAGAAACTATAACTACTTATAAAGATAAAACATTAACTTACATTAAGGCTATACCTACAAAGGCTGTATGTTTAAATTGTCATGGTACGAATGTTGATAGTAAAGTCTTAAAAGAAATAAAAATAAAATATCCTAATGATAAAGCAATTGGTTATAATTTAGGAGAAATTAGAGGTGCCTTTCTAGTAAGACATATTTTTAATTAGTAAAACTAAGATAATTTAAAGATATGCCTATTATTCCTCTAAACCCCGAACGAGAAATACAAAATAGATCAAGGTTAAATGGTAAGACGAGACAGAATAGAGTCCGACATAAAAGAAGAAAAAAGTTCATATAAAATACTTTGCTGCTAACGTTTTAAAAATTATATAGGACTGAACCGTGAATATGGTATTACAACTGCCTAAAATGCTGTTCTTATATAGTAAAATATATTTAAGTAGTTACTGTTGTATATTTAACCTTTTAATTACTTATAAATAATAATTTATCCTTAAACATATTCTGAAAAATATTAAAAATTAAAGAAAAGAGTTGTGTAAGCAAATGTAAACTTCATAGATTTGATATTTTTAGAAAGGATTTAGGTTAGTCTCTGTTTCAAATTAAATAATTTAACTAAATTATTGTATTATATGTGTTTTATAAATATTTTAAGTTCAATATATTACTTTTTTTCAAGTAAATCACGTTGCTCTTCAGATATTATACATTTTTGTAAACCAAATATTGTATCTTTAAAATATCTTACACTTTGAATACACTTAGTGCTTATTAAAGGCTTAAATTTATCTGAAGCTCCTATAATTTCCATTTCAGCTACTCCTGCATCATAGTCGCTGTCTTTCCTGTTAGCTCTTATATATAATTTTTCTTCATTAGAATAAATATATATTGCCGTGCCTTCAAGTTTAATCAATTTATTGTCTTTAATATCAGATGTTATAACAGCATCAAACTTTCCATAGTTACCATATTCATCTGTAAATGTGCCAATTAATTGATAACTTCTAAATTTATCTACGTTGGAGATATCATATTCTCTCACAATTTTAACATTTGCTTGAAACTCTAATATATATTCTTCACAAATTGCGTAATTAAATGATAAAAAGACAATAAGTTTTAATATATATTTCATTATGATTATTAACATTTATTTTAAAAATATTCTATTCTTTTGAAGGTATTTGCAGTGAGTAAAAGTAAATATATCATTTATCCATATTACATTAGTAAATATGGGTATAGAAAAAAAATCTTGCAGATTCATAAGTTTTCTTTTAGCTATAGTTTTTAATAAAATTAAAAGAACAATTAGCTTAGGTAAGTAAAAATATTTTTTATTACTGGCATGAGAGTTGCTTAAAAAGCTTAGTGACTGATAAAAGCAATAACAATGAGGTTTTCATTACTCCGAATTACATGGCAGAGTTTAAATGTATTGGAGAGAAATGTAAAGATTCATGTTGTACAGGATTTAACATAGATATAGATCAAAATACTTTTAATAAGTATATAAGTTCAACCGATAAAAAAATTAATTCAATATCAAAACAATATATAAAAAAAAATAAAAATAATTCAAATTTATCATTTGCTCAGATAGAAAGAAAAAATAATGCATGTGCTTTTCTTTCTGATAAGAAGCTCTGTAATGCTTACAGTTTTTTAGGAAAAGAGCATTTATCAGTTGGGTGTTCAACTTATCCAAGAGTTATAAAAAAGTTTAGTGGAACTAATTTTATAGCAGGAGAACTATCATGTCCTGAAGTTTCTAGACTATGCCTTAAAAATCCAAATATTAATATAAAAAAACTAAAAATAAATGATTTAAAAAATATTTTTAACTCTAATAAGGTTTTTAAACTTGATATTAAAGAAAATTTACCTGAGCAAATAAATAATTTTATAGATATAGTGTTTTCAAATTTATTAAATAAAGATACGGTATTTAATAATTTATTAGAAATAATTTTATCCTTCTACAAAATTCACAATAAAACTAGTTTTCTTCAAGAGAACAAATTTTCTATTTTTGAAAAAGAAAAATTAAAAGAAAATAACCTTTTAATTCAAAGTCAATTCTTGCCAAAAATTTGTTTTAAAAAAAATATAGATATAACTTTAAGGTATCATATCATATGTGCTAAGGCTGCAGAAAACACTAAATATTTTGTTTTTACTGATGAAGAATTTAAGACAAAATATTATGAATGTTATAAAAACAAATTTGATAAATTTATTATAAAAAATAAATATATTTTAAAAAATTTCTTTTTAAATGAATTTATTAAAAATATTGACACTTTGATATCTTCTACAGACACTTTTGATAATTTTATAAGAGAGGTTTTGTATAAAATAAGTATTAGTAGTTTTCTTACTACATGCCTAGCATTTAATGACAATAACCCAATCACAAATGATGATTATATAGAAGTATTATCAGCGATACAGAAACTAACTCAGAACTCACAAGAGAAAAATATTTTAGTCACTAATTTTTTTAAAAAAATTGATAAAAACAATCTATTTTTAAGATTGTTTGATATTTACTAGTATTTTTTTAAAATTAAGGTTTTTTTTAGTAAGGACTTATTAAAAAGTTAGACGTTAATTTAACTATTCTAGCAATCATTATATAAATAAAAATAATTAGTATAAATTTTAAGCTTTAAAAAAAGAATGCACTTATCATATTAAAAACAAAAAAATAACCTAATTATTTACAAACATACTTGCATATTGTATTTCTGAAATATTAGATATTCTGCTATTAATAGTATAATTATGCAATTTTTTCCATTTTATGTAAGAGTTACTGAAAGGAGTTTTAAATCTTTTATATGTATCTTCTATAATAGAATTCATTAATTCAGTTCTTTCTTGCTTGGTTTGAGAGTAATACACATGAAGAGCATAATCTAGGTCATTGATAATAATTTTTATAGCTTCTTCCGTTCCTTTTTTAAAGTCTTCACATAAACTAGAATTACCTTCATAAAAGCTTCTTGAGGTGAATAAATCTAGGGCACAAAAATTTGGAATATTTACATGTTCTAGATAAACTTTTTTAATTTTTAATCCCTCTAATCTACTTTCTACTCCTTCAAAGTTTTCAAAACATAACCATGCTCCATCCATGCCGTCTTTGAGGTTTTTAATGTGATAAAAATCTTTTACTAGAATTTCTATTTTATGATTTTTTTTTAAAGATAGACTACTTAAATGTTTGTCAATTATATCTAATGCTATAGTATCAGTTACATTATTTGAAACAGGAGATGATATTTTAATTTCATGATCATTTATAAGTTTTTTATAACCAGCTTCACTAAAAATTATTCCACCATTTGTTTCAAAAAAATTTCCTAATGATATAATATTTGGATGATACTTTTCTATTAAATGTAACGGCTCATTAGTTGCTAACTCAATATTCCCTTCACTTAATTCATTAAATCCATCATAATGATCGTCAGGCTCGATTATTTCAAGATCTATATTCAAACCTTTAAATATTTTTTTATCTTTTGCTACAAGGAAAGGTAGGTGATCTGGGTTTAAAAACCACTCTAATGCCAATTTAACTTTCATATTAGGACTCCACTTAATTTATATATGATAGGGACATGATACTTAAATGAGATCCCTTTACAGCATTACCTGTATAGGTTCAATGGGTATTTTCTCAGCTAATATAAAGCACCCCTATAATTATACTATATGAATTTATTTTCCAGTCAATCATAATACAGTTTCAGTTTTACAAATTGTTTATAGTAGATAAATTTTATTTATTCAAAAAAATAGTTTAATTTTAGTATTTTACTTAAATTCCTATTAATTATTACACTTTAGAATATTTAAAAAATTGTAGCTAAGAAATTACTAATCCTTTTTTTTTCTTGTCCACCACTTATCTAGAATAAAGTACCATATAGAATTTGCTAAAGGTTCGACTATCGCATCTGTTAAAGCTATTAAAAACGATACATCAGATATTAACATTAGACAAGTTATAGCGATTATGAAATGACCGATAGTGTATATAAGGGTTCTTATTAAGGAACCTTTAGATTCTCTAATAAAATTATTGCTTGCTTCTATTAAACCTTTTGTTAATTCTGTCAATTTCTGTACCTTAATATAATATAATAATAATGTGAAAAATTTTACAATATTATTTCATAAATATTTATTGTAAATTACCAGGTATGGAATTAAAAGTGGGGGTAAAACCAAGTAAACCTTCCAGATTAAGGGCCTCTCAAAACTTAAGCTTAGGACTACGTAGCAAACTGCACTGATACTGTTTAATATTACTGACTAAACTAAACGATAAATAACTGTTTGTATTTTAAAATAAGTAATTTTTTGTGAAAAACAAAAAGACTAAACATGTAACCCGCCTTTCTTTTAAAAAAATATTATTCTTATTTATTAGGCAGCTATCAATTCACCTCTTAAGTAATGAGTTATGGATTAAGGATGATCATAATAACTACTAGTTTTTTTTTTATTTTTAGTGATATATGATAGAATTATGAAAATCATTTTTTATATTACTTTATTTTTTTACTTAAGCAATTGCCTATCCGAAGATTATATTCTAGAATTTCAAGCAAAGGTAAAAAATACAGTAGAATATAATATTTCTAATACTAAAAAATTTAAAAACTATGATCTAGAGGGAACATTCACTGATAGTTATGGTAATATTGGAACATTTACGGCAGTAATAATTGCGGATGTTGATAAGGGCAAATTAGTAAGACTTGATTCCACGTCTGAAAATATTTATTCAAATGAAGATAGGCTGTATTTAAGGGGGATTAGAGAAAAAAGTGATGTAGATGCCGGAATTGCCTATAATATAATCATCGGAACAACAGAAAAACTAAAACCTCTAATAGGAACCAAGTGCACAACAAGTGTCAGATATGTAAGTGATGCGATATTTGGAATAAATAAATGCAAAATTAATGAGAAATCAAAAAATTTATTAAATGATATTAATTAATAACGCACTAAATAATTTATTTTCTTTTACAACAACTGGATTTTTATAAAATAAATAATATTATATTGCTTTTTAAATACCACTTGGTTTATGTTTACTACTTGCTGTACTTCAAATGATTAAAAAATTTAACATTAAAGATAATACATACATAAGATATGAAGTCATTGGAAAAGGTCCTCCAATTTTACTACTTCATACAATTAGAAACAGATTAGAATATTCTTATAAGGTTAGTGATTTATTAAAGAAAGAGTATACGCTTTATATTCTTGAACTTCCAGGATTTGGAGACTCTCCAATTAATATTAATACTAAATATGACCAAGAATTTTTTACTAATTGTATTGTAGATTTTATTAGAGAAAATAAACTCAAAAATCTTATTATCGCGGGTGAGTCTATAGGAGCAGTCTTATCAGTTACTACGGCTATTAAATTACCAAAAATCGTAAATAAAATTTTCTTATTCAATCCCTATGATTATGACAATTACTTTGGTGAGGGTATATCAAGAGC
>MDSZ01144720.1_pt1 | contig 29587 bp, 19 predicted proteins | sample 811201 | NCBI WGS metagenome assembly MDSZ01 (sample SAMN05326647, study PRJNA326480) | marine metagenome | isolation source: seawater | place: Indian Ocean: North | collected 2010 | reverse complement strand
CCTTGGTGGAGGCTGCAAAAAATAGAACCGTTGGCTATGGGATGGACAAACAAACAGAGATGGGTCCTGTCATTAGCTCAGAAAGTAAAAAACGAATAGAAAATCTGATTCAGATTGGAATTGATGAAGGTGCAAAACCCTTAACAGATGGAAGGAATTGTGAGGTGAGTGGGTTTGAAAAAGGAAATTTTATTGCGCCTACCATCCTCGAAAATCCTTCATTGGATGGAGCGATTGTACAAACAGAAATTTTTGGTCCAGTGATGAGCCTTGTCCACTTCGACAAACTGGAGCAATCTATTGATTTTATCAACCGAGGCAAGTATGGAAACATGGCCTGTATTTTTACTCGTGATGGCTTGGCAGCGCGTAACTTTCGCAGTCAAGTCATGGCTGGAAATATTGGTATCAATATTGGCGTGGCTGCGCCTGTAGCACAATTTCCGTTTTCTGGTTGGAAAGAGTCGTTTTTTGGGGATTTGCATGCGCAAGGAAGACACGCGATTGAGTTTTTCACACAAACCAAAGTGGTCATCGAAAGATGGCCCAAAGACTGGAGTCGAAAATTTTAAACAATGAAAATAGGCTTAATTGGACTTGGAAGGATTGGTCAAGTACACTTGGAGTCACTTGGTTCCATCGATGGCGTGGAAGTCGTATGTGTTTCTGATATCGACGAGACTATATGTCAACAAACAGTAAATAAGTTTAATATTCCAACTTACACGCTTACATACGAAGAGTTGGTTTCTGACCATGAAGTACAAGCTGTATGGGTATGTAGCCCCTCCAATTTACATTACACTCATGTGACTGCCTGCCTGAAGAACAACAAACTTGTTTTTTGTGAAAAGCCATTAGAGATTAACTCAGAAAAAATCCAACAACTCATTAATCAATTTCCAGATATTAATAAAAGATTGATGGTCGGTTTTAATCGAAGATTTGACCCTAATTTTTCATTTGTTAAAAATAATATTCAAAAAATCGGTAAGCCAACAATTCTGAAAATTACAAGTAGAGACCCTCAGCCACCTCCAATTGACTATATAAAAACCTCAGGCGGAATCTTTATGGATATGACGATTCACGATTTTGATATGGCCTCTTTTATGGTAGATGCCAAACCAATTTCAATTTATGCCACTGGTAGTGTGAATTACAATCCAGCGTTTACAGGAATTGATATTGACACTGCCCTGATTAACATCAAATTTGAAAATGGTGTGGTTTGTAACATTGACAACAGTAGAAAATGTGCCTATGGATATGACCAAAGACTTGAGTTTTTCGGAGATCAGGGGATGCTGTCTGCAGAAAATGAAAAGGAACATCAAGCGATTTTTTTCGGTTCAACCGGTTTAGAGTCTTCCTTGTGTAAAGATTTTTTTATTGATAGGTATATCAAGGCCTACTCAATCGAAAATCAAACTTTCATTCAGTGTGCGCAAAAGAATATCGAATTTCCAGTCACAGCTGACGATGCATTGACCGCTCTTCAACTTGCGCAAGCTGCAAATCTTTCGCTAAAACAAAACAAAGTCATTCACTTAAATGATTAATATATGATGCTATTTATCCCATTTGCTTCTTTTTTACTTTTTGTTGCTTTTTTATCTTGGTATTTGACTAGAAAAGAAAAGCTCGGAACAAGTGACGGTTACTTTTTAGGGGGTAGGAGTCTCTCAGGATTTTATATTGCTGGTTCGCTTCTTCTCACCAATTTATCTACAGAGCATCTGATTGGGCTAAACGGAAGTGCCTATCGATATGGAATGGAGGTTATGGCTTGGGAGACCTTAGCTGCTCTAGCAATGGTTGCCATGGCACTTTACTTTTTGCCCAGATATCTCAAAATGGGATTGGTGACCATCACTGAATTTTTAGAAGTGCGATTCGATAAGGCAACGCGTATCATCGTTTCTGGTTTATTCTTACTGTTGTATGTGACTACACTATTGCCAATTGTCCTTTACACTGGTGCACTGAATTTGGAAAGTATTTTTGATGTTTCTACGATGCTTCGGGTCTCACGATTTGAAGCAATTATTCTTATGGTTGTATTTATTGGTGGCATAGGCTCATTATTCGCGATTCTAGGTGGTTTAAAAGCAGTTGCTGTTTCAGATACCATCAACGGAATTGGCCTCATCATAGGGGGTATTGCCATTCCCATTTTGGCATTTTATCAGATTGGAAGTGGCAGCTTTTTTGATGGTGTAAATGAGGTATATACTACCATTCCTGATCATTTTAATGCCATTGGAGATGCTGACTCTGAAGTACCATTTGCTGTTATTTTTACAGGGATGTTCATCCCACAAGTCTTTTATTGGACGATGAACCAATCGATTATTCAAAGAACCTTTGGCGCTAAAAACTTAGCTGAGGGTCAAAAAGGAGTACTGATTGCCGCTTTTTTCAAACTCATTATTCCGTTTATCGTAGTCATCCCTGGTATCATTGCTTTTTATTATTTCAAAGGAGGTTTGGACAATCAAGATTTAGCATATCCTGAACTTGTTAAAGCTGTTCTGCCTGTTCATTTTACAGGAATTTTTGCCGCTGTTATTGTTGGTGCTGTTTTAAGCACGTTTAACAGTGCACTTAACAGTGCATCCACCCTATTTAGCATAGACGTTTACAAAGGGTATATCAACAAATCCGCAAGTGAACAACAGTATGTAAGGGTTGGAAAAATTACAACAACCGTTTTGGCAATTGCTGTGATCATCATCGCCCCGTTTATCAGTCGCGCAGGTGATGGTCTTTATATTATTTTACAGGAATTCAGCAGTGTATTTAATATGCCCATTTTTGCCGTCATCGTTGCTGGGTTATTGTTGAGAAAAGTTTCAGCTAAAGCTGCTAAAATTGGCTTGGTGATTGGCACATCTCTTTATTTGCTCTCGAAATTTGGTTTAGATGCCATGGATGTTGATATTCACTTTTTACATCGATTGTGTGTCGCTTTTTTTGCGACCATCTTTTCCATGCTAATTTTGAGTAAAAGGTATCCTAACCAAAAGGAATTCACGATTCAAAATAAAGGGGTCGTTGATGTCAAAAAATGGAAATACGTAAAACCGGTAAGTTTATTCGTCGTTGTCCTTACAATTCTGATTTATTTATTTTTTAGTCCCTTATTTATGTAGCTAGCGATTCATCTTAATTTACAATCATGAAAATTTTTATTTATCCAATCGTTTTCTTTAGCCTAAGTTATTTTGGGCTAGCACAGTCTGAGATCATTTCTTTGTATCCTGAGGGTATCCCATGTAAAAGTGACTTGAAAATAGAAACCTCATATGATCGCTCTGGAAGAATATTTAAAAAGGTTGGAAGGCCCGAGCTTTGGCATTACCCTGCCTCAAACCCTAAAAATCACGCAGCCTTACTAATTATTCCTGGAGGTGGCTACTATGGACTTTGGTTTGACAAAGAAGGAGTAGATATCGCAAATTGGGCCAATGGCTTGGGGATATCAGCATTTGTTCTGAAATATAGACTCCCCTACTGGGAAAATGAAGATTGCAAAGATCAAGTAGCCCTTATGGATGCTTTAAGAGCAATGAGAATTATTCGAAAAAATGCTATTAATTGGAATTTAAATTCTGAAAAAATTGGAGTCATTGGCTTCTCTGCTGGAGGACATTTGGCATCCACCCTTTCAACACATTATGATAAAGGATTAGAAAAGTCAACACTCAGCATTGAAAAATTCAGTTCGAGACCTGACTTCAGTGCACTAATTTACCCTGTGATTACAATGAAAAAGCCAAATGTAAATCTGGGGTCTAGAGAAAACTTGCTTGGTAAAATTCCTGATCGTGAGAAACTTGACTATTTTTCAAATGAATTGTGGGTCAATCATGAAACCCCTCCTACCATATTAATACACGCTTCTGATGACAAGGTTGTTGTTCCTGAAAATAGTCTAACTTACTACAAGGCGCTAATTGATCACGGAGTTAATGCTGAATTACATGTTTGGCAAAATGGTGGTCATGGTTTTGCCATAAGTGAAGCTAGTGGTTCTGTCAGAAATTGGTTAAGCGTAATAAAAGAATGGATGATGAATAACGAAATTATTGAAAACGTTATCGTAGATTAAATTTGAAATTTCGACACTCTAATATGTCGCCTTGTTTTTTTTCGTTAAAAAATGAATCAAGTCAGTCAATTTATCAATTAGGAACTCTCTCTTCCCCATATTTTAACTTTGTTGAAAACGCACTCTGCACTCCTTTTAAGGGTATTTGGCTTACTTATTGTATTGAAATTATAATTTAATCATTGACCTTGTATGCAATTATAGTGGTCTACTTCCGAATTTTGGACATGCCATTTCAATAAAATAAAAAATGATAATTAATTTTCGTAAAATTATTCACTTTACAGGCCTTTTTATATTAACCTCAAACATCCTGTCATGTGATAAAGAACAACCACTGAGCCTTCCTTCAATTTTTTCAGATCATATGGTATTACAGCAAAATTCAGAAGTTGAGTTTTGGGGAAAAGCTAAACCCTTTGATAAAATCATTATTAAGAGTAGTTGGGGAAGTTATTCTGAGACAAAAACTGATAAATCAGGAAATTGGGAACTACAAATTGATACTCCCTCAGCAGGAGGGCCATTTCAAGTAGAAGTCAAATCATCCTATGATTCCAAAACTTTCATTGATGTTATGGTTGGAGAGGTCTGGCTCGCCTCGGGTCAATCGAATATGGCTTGGAAATTAAATCAATGTGAGGAGTGTATCGATAACCAAGAAACAGAGATACTAAATGCTGATTTCAACCAAATACGTTTTTTTAATCACCCAACTGATTTATCAAAAACAATAATCGATTCTCAAAAATGGAAAATTGTGAATCCAGAAAATGCTGCAGAGCGAGATGGTGAATATGCTATCGAAAGTTTTAGTGCTGTTGGTTACTTTTTTGCAAGAGAATTACATAAAAAACTCAATGTTCCTATTGGGATTATCGGATCATATTGGGGTGGAACAAGGGTTGAGGCCTGGACAAGCAGAAAAAAACTAAATGAAATTCTAGCCTATAAATTACCTGTAACAAATCAAAAAATTATTTCTGCAAAGGACAAAGAAGAGTTGAGTGAATTTTATCAAAAATATAATGATTCGGTTGCCCGACTCAATAAAGAAATGTTTGGATTTGATTCTTTCGATCTACCACAAGATACAAATGAGAAAACTCAAGAGGAAAGTTGGGGTGAAATCATTTTAAATGATGAGGGGTATTCAGATCCCAATTTTGATGATTCAAAATGGAATCAATGGATTAAAATCTATGACATCACAGCTGGCAGTGAAACATCCAATAGGTTTGAAAACATTTTAAATCCTAAGGATTTTCTTCTCCACAATGGGGTATTATGGCTTCGCACCGAAATACATCTTGAAGATCTTTCATCGAATTATACACTAATTTACGAAAATGGAGCAGACGATACAGATCAAACATTTTTTAATGGAAAGTTGATTGGAAATACTTATGGATGGAATAAAGAAAGACGTTACTTCATTGATAAAACCAATTTAAAATTAGGAAAAAACAGTTTGGCGATTCGATTGTCGGATTTAGATGGGCCAGGAGGATTTAATGGTAAAATTTTAATGCAAAATGAAACTACTGAGTTTGAAATCCCGATAGAATCATTCAAGTATAAACATCATGCCTTTTTTCTAGATGGTAAATTGATCGTACATCATTTGACAAAAAAAGAGTTGACAAAAAAGTCCAACTATATAAAAAAAAATATCAAAAGAGGATTTTCAACTGGATCTCCAAATGAATACGCGACACTTTATGACAACATACTTACAAATCTGTTTCCTTACACAATTAAAGGAACAATTTGGTATCAAGGAGAGGCGAATACAGTAAATTCAAGTGAATACCAAATGTTTTTTTCAGCCATGATTGAAGATTGGCGAAATTCATGGGGCTATGACTTTCCTTTTTATTATGCACAACTTGCACCATTTCCAACCGAAGGAACCTTAGGAGTACGGGAAGCGCAGAGAAACACACTTTTGGAAACCAAAAATACAGGGATGGCTGTATTGATGGATATTGGAGAAGAAAATGATATCCATCCACATAACAAACAAGATGTGGGAAAGAGATTAGCACTAATAGCTTTAAAGAACCAATACGATTATGATCTGGTTGCATCAGGCCCCACATATAAAAATCATTATATAGAGGGAAAATTTCTGTATGTTAACTTTGAACATATTGGTACAGGTTTGGTACTTCGGGATGGTGAAAATATTTTTGAAATTGCTGGTGAAGACAATAATTTTTTTTCAGCAACTGTAAAAATTCAAGGTAACAAAATTCGTTTAAATTCTAAGCATGTTGAACATCCGAAAAATATGCGATATGGCTGGAAAAACTGGACTGTTGGAACCTTATTTAATAAGGAAGGCTTACCTGCATCGTCTTTTACAACACTCGTTGAATAAATAATTTATTGGCTACCCTAATGGAAAGAAATATATAAATCGTAAATAAAATGAAATTAAATCTAATCTTTTTGATTCTACTGATGGCTTATCCTTTGAGTGGTCAAGACATGGATGATACAATCGAAATCAAACGCACACCGAACGTAAATTGGTGGGCAGGCATTATTCGAGAGGGTCATAAAATGCCATTAGAAAGTGGTTATGAAGCAAATTTATTTGGGCAATGTTGGAGAAATCAGCTTCAGCCATTATTGTTGTCTACAGATGGTCAGTTGGTTTGGTCTGAAGAGCCATTTCGATTTGAATTTTCTGAGACAAAAATTCTTATCGACAATAATTTTTCTACCGTTTTCAGTGGTAAGGTAGGAAATACGCTAAAAGATGCATATTTGTATGCGAGTAAAAACTTTTTCCCTCCAAACGGAATTATGCCTCCAAAAGAGTTTTTTTCTATCCCACAATACAACACTTGGATAGAACTGACATACAACCAGAATCAAGAAGACATACTCAAGTATGCGAGATCTATAATCGAAAAGGGTATGCCGCCTGGAATCATTATGATTGATGACAACTGGCAAGAGGATTATGGAAAATGGGATTTTCATCAAGGCAGGTTTCCAGACCCAAAGGCTATGATTAAGGAACTAAAAGAAATGGGATTTAAAGTAATGCTATGGGTTTGTCCATTTGTAAGTCCTGATTCTGAAATATACAGAGCACTTGACAAAAAAGGGTTATTCATGATGGATCAAACAGAACAAACTGCAATGGTGCGTTGGTGGAATGGTGTAAGTGCACTGCTAGATCTTACAAACCAAGAAAGTGAAAAGTGGTTTAAGCAAGTGCTAGACGGACTAATTGAAGATTACGGAGTTGATGGGTTTAAATTAGATGCAGGTGATACAAGATTTTATGTCGGGTTAAAATCATCCAAAGAAGTTTCCCCAAATACACATACCGAATTATTTGCGAAAATTGGATTGGACTATCCTTACAATGAGTATCGGGCAACTTGGAAAATGGGCGGAAAACATTTGGTTCAGCGTTTGCATGACAAAAATCACGACTGGACAGATTTGAAAAAATTAATTCCTCATATGCTTCTAGAAGGTATCATGGGTTACCCGTTTAGCTGCCCAGACATGATTGGAGGAGGTCAATTTAAATCGTTTCTTGATGATGCTGTTATCGACCAAGAACTTATTGTTCGATCAACTCAGGTCCATGCATTAATGCCGATGATGCAATTTTCAGTGGCACCTTGGAGAATTTTAGATCAATATCATTTTCAGGCTGTATTGGATGCAATTGAATTAAGAGAAAAATTCAAAGAAACAATCGTAACACTAGCAAAGGAAGCCTCTCTAAATGGAGAGCCGATCATTAGATCGATGGAATATGTATTTCCACATCAAGGTTATGCGCTAATTTCAGATCAATTTATGCTTGGCAACAATATACTAGTCGCACCCTTTATGGACAAAGGAGAGGGTGCCCGAAAAGTTGTTCTACCTAATGGAAACTGGAAATCAGATTTGGGGAAAGTGATCTCCGGAGGCAAGACGATTGAAACTGAAGTTCCATTAAAGAGGATTCCGTACTATATTTCAATGAATTAATCCTCAAAGAATCCCATAATTTAGTGATGCTGTCATGTTTAATTATGATCCCTTGTGCATAGTTTACAAAATAGACAGTTACTTTACTGTATTTAATTCAATTTTTTTGTTAAAACGTTAGCAAATAAATTTTTGAAGACTTGGGGGTTTATCTTTTTCTATTTATAGGTAAATAAATAGTCTATTGTTCAGTATGAATTTAAAAATAGTGCTCTGATATTATTAATATTTTCGTGATCATTATACTATAAAAAATTGGACTTTAACTGTTAATTAGAAAACCTTGTCAAAACACATTTTTAAATAAATTGGTCCACCTTAACATAAGCTTTAATTATAGCCGACTCTCCATTTTTCTCTGGATGACTATTTCCGTGTTCCATTCCTAATATTCCTTCAAAACCTTTTGAATGAATGAACTTAAAGACGTTTTGGTAATTTATTTCACCTGTGGTTGGCTCATTTCGTCCTGGATTATCACCAATTTGGAAATAACCAATCTCATCCCAACATTTTTCAATATTTGGGATTAAATTACCCTCCTGAATTTGTTGGTGATAAATATCAAATAAAATTTTACAAGACGGTGAATCTACGGCTTTACAGATTTCATAAGCCTGTGGACTTTCAGTCAAGAATAAGCCTGGGTGATCTCTAAAGTTTAAGGGCTCTAAAACCATTACAATGTTGTGAGGCTCCAATAAGGCCGAAGCTTGTTTTAAAGTTTCAATTACATTAATTGTTTGATATGCAAATTTTTTACGGGGATCAACATGCCCAGGTACAACAGTTATCCATTTAGCATTGACTCTTTTCGCCACAGAAATAGATTTTTTAATATAATCTAAAAATTCTTCCCTTAATTCTTGATTACCACTAGCTAAGTTGGGTTTTTGCCAATAAATTTTGTGAGCTACAAAAACACCCATACGAAGTCCTCTTTTTACCATTGTAGATGAAATCTTTTCTTGTAAATAAACTGAGCGATTCCGCATCTCATTATCTTCAAAAGCAGTAAACCCTTGATCGGCAATAAAATTCAACTGATCTATGGGGTCGTCCCCCGCATGATGCCGAAACATACCTAAATGCGGAGCATATGCTAAATTGAATTTATATTTTGTAAGACTTTTTTCAGAGCTATACATATTTAGGGGCGAAAACAAACTAAGGCCTGTAGTACCAACTAATTGGGCAAAATTTCTTCGATTCATAATTATATTATTTTTGTTTTCCCAGGAATTGGTATTGGGTAATTTCCATTTTTATCTGGAAGTGAAGGTGGATTCATGTCCCAGTTTATCTCCTCTGGCATCAAATGTAATTTCGAATTTAGTGCTTCATCAAAGCTAATTTTCTTGCCAGTGTATGTCGCCATTCGACCCATTATTGCAGTAAGAGTACTTTTAGCTCCATTTTCAGCATCAGAAATTACATTTCCGTTTCTAATCGATTCGAATAAACGGTCCTGTTCTACTTGATATGGATTAGGCTCATTTTGCCAATTATTTCTATATTTAAAAATAGTCATACCATTTAGATCTGTAATTATTCCTTTGTCTGCCTCAACAGTTCCATTAGTGCCCTGAAAAACCTCGTCAACACGACTCAAAGCCCCCGGAATATGTCTGCATTGACTTGCAATAACACTACCGTTTGCGTAGGTAAATTCAACAAAATGATGATCAAATATTTCACCATGATCCTTTCCATTTCTAACTTGACGTCCACCCATTCCTTGAGCTGAAACTGGATAGTCACCAATAAACCAATTAGCTACATCAATATTATGTATGTGCTGTTCCAAAATATGGTCTCCACATAACCAATTAAAATAATACCAATTTCGCATTTGATATTCCATCTCAGTTTGATTTGACTCTCTTTTACTAACCCATACTCCTGCACCATTCCAATATACTTGACCAGCTCTAATTTTCCCAATAACACCAGAATCAATCTGATACTTTAATTGAATATATTTGGATTCATAACGCCTTTGTAGACCTACGACTACATTAAGTTTTTTTTCCTTAGCGATTTTAGCAGTTTTTAAAACTTTTCTGACACCAAATGGATCAGTAGCTAAAGGTTTTTCCATAAAGACATGCTTATCATTTGCAATTGCATATTCAAAATGATGGGGCCTAAAGCCAGGTGGTGTACTCAAAATAACAACATCAGCCATATCAATAGCTTTCTTATATGCATCAAACCCTATAAATATGTGTTTTTCTTTAACATTTATTTTTTTCTTCCCTTCAAAATGATATTGTATACCTTTTAGACTTTGCTCAATTCGATCAACAAATATATCTGCCATTGACACAAGCTCAACATTATCATCAGCTGTTAAAGCTTGAACAACTGCACCTGAACCTCTTCCGCCGCAACCTACTAATGAAAGCTTTAATTTTTTTTCACCGTTAACTCTTGCCATTACATCCGCTCCTACAGGGGCCACAATAAGACTACCTGTAGCAATTGCTGTTTTTTGAACAAACTCACGTCTTGATTTACTTTTAATATTTTTCATTTTTCTTATTTATCCTCTTATTCGTATTTCCAGTATTTTTTTTGTTCTTCTTCAGAAGGAGTAATTAATGGCCTAACTACTCTAAAGCCAACAAAGGGGGCGTCAGTGTGCCACCAAATGCTTCTTGGAATCTGGGGGTCTCTTTTTTTCCATTGTTTGGATGAAGATTGCCGAGAGGCTGATCGAAGTCTGTTAGAATTATTCATCCATGAACCGCCACGAACTACTTTAGGATAAACTTTTTTTCCTTGATTTAAAGGGTTTGACATACCTGATTTTCTTTGTTCATAAACAGTGGGATTGTATTGATCCAAAGTCCATTCTGCAACATTTCCATGCATGTCGTATAAGCCCCACTCATTTGGCTTCTTAGTTCCCACTACTTGATATTTATTATTGCTGTTTTTGCTATACCATGCATATTCATCTAATTGACCAATATCATTCCCAAAGCTAAATGCAGTCTGAGTTCCTGCTCGACAGGCATATTCCCATTCTGCTTCTGTAGGTAATCTATAAAAACGACCTGTCATTGCGGATAACCATTCACAAAATTTTAAAGCAGCTAATTGTGTCATGCAGACGGCCGGATAATTATTAATTCCCATTCCAAAACTCATATCAACGTAAGGAGTTGTAGCTCCTGAAACTCCATCAACATTTATATTTACTTCACTATCAATCCCTTTTACAGCTTGATTTCTGTCTAATTCGCGAGTAACAAAAAGGTTGTATAAATCCCAAGTAATTTCATATTGCCCCATCCAGAATCCATCTATAAAAACTTCATGTTGTGGCCCTTCATCTCCCATGTGCCCTTTTTCAAATTTAGGACTACCCATTTTAAATTTTCCAGATTTTATATATTTCATTTGTAATTTATAATCATGTCCATTTATTTGCTCTACATATCCGTCCTGAGCCCATGAAGTTTGGTATAATAATACAACGAAGAGAAAAAATAATCTAAGTGATTTCGATGACTTGAAATTGAAAAAAAAATTATCTAGAATATACATTTTTTAATTATAAATACTTTTTGAGTAGTTAATAATTGAACCTGTAGTCAATATATAGTTATTATATCATTTAGCCGATAATCTAAGTTTTAACATACCAATTTCTGAAAACCCCTGCTTGTTGGTATATGCTGTAAAAAAAACAGTGAAAATATTATTTCCTTCATGGATGAGGCCTAAAGGAGTTCGCATTTTAGTCCACCATTTCTCTGTATGATTTTCTAATCTTATAAATTTTGCTTTGGACCAATTTAAACCATCAGTTGATATTGAGTAACCAAATTTTTTAATTCCACCATCAATCATGGCTAGGTATAAACCACTGTCTGTTTTAGTTATAATTGGATTTTCAGCAAAGTTTTTATGAAATTTTACAGGTCCATTTTTAGTGAGCTTTTTCCATGGCCCTGCTAGTTTTTCTGCCTTAGCAAGTGTAAGATTCCATTTAGCAGAATTATGATCAACAGGTAAGAAAGGATGTTTTTCAGTCTGGGTCTGAGCACTTCCATAAAGTCCATACCACATATCCCCAACTTGATAAGGGAAAAAAGAGGTATTCCCTTGCAAGCCTACCCATGGGCCATCATTTTTGTCTGGTTCTAAAATATAATTTGTATTATGATAAGGTCCTCCAAAACCACCTTTACCTTTTATTTCTGAAACTGCCCTCATAATTCTACCTTCGAAATTAATATACCAACCCGTTGAATCATTTGGTTTCGATTTATAATGAACGTAAAATAAATTATATCTGTCTTCCTCTTGGTTGTAGATCGGTATTGGAGACCATATTGAAGCATTTTTATCGCTACCGGAAAAATCGCCACTAGATTCAAATAAAGTTGATACTCGGCTCCATTTTAAGCCATCCATACTTTTCCAGTGTGCTAAATGCATTTTTACAAGATCTGGGTCATCAAAACGCTCCGATGTAAAAATATGATATTCCCCTTTGTATTTGAATGCTCTTCCACCTTCGAATCCATATTTATTACCCTCAGTACCTAAATCTCCTTTTTTAATAATCGGTCCTTCATGAACTTCTACTACTTTTAGAGTATGTTTTTGATTATTGAGGCTAAATAAAATAATTAATTTTAATAAGTAAATATTTACCATAACAGAAAATTGTATTTAACTTTAAAAAAAAATTATTTGTTTTTATTGCTTATAATGATAAGGTGAAATTTTTTTTAGCAACCTGCATATATTTTTAATTCAAAAACATAGTTTTAGCACACAACATAATTTCTAATATAAATTTAAACCTGATTTTAGTTTAAAATTATAAGGTAATTAATCTTAACTAAGTTTAGTTTTTTTGAAAAATCAAAAACTAATTTAACTCATTAATAAGTCTAAAATTTTCTTTAATTTTTTTAAATGCAATTGTTATTTGCGCTTCAACCGTTTTAATAGATAAATTTAATATTTGAGAAATTTCCTTATTAGAATATCCTTGTTTCTTACTTAAGATGAATATTTTTTTACATTTTTTTGGTAGCTTTTCAATTGATTCACTTACAAGATTTAGTGATTTATAATTTTCAGTATCGTTTTCGGGGGAATTAATTTGGTTAAGGTATTTCATGTATTCATCATGAATTTTTAATCTTAATTTATTTTTATGATAGGAATTGACAAACATATTGTAGGTTATTTTGAAAAGAAAGCCCTCAATTGAGTAATCCGGATTTAATTTTTTTCTGCACTCAAAGGTTTTTATAAAAGCATTCTGAACAATATCTTTTGCAAATGAATAATCCCCGGTTAAACTGAGTGCATAGTAAAAAAGTTTATTACTATATTCATTAAACAACTTATTGTAAGCTTGATTATCGCCAACTTTAAGTAAATTAATCATTTCTCTATTAGTCATAAAAAAAATTATTGTAATTGTAAATTAAACGTCTATTTTACGTATATTTAACAAATATATAAAATGTAAATTATACATTTGTGACTGAATTTATAAAAATTAGGGGTATTAATAATTTTAAATGTAATTATTACATATGCAAAATTTTATAAACCTTGAAATGTTGCATTTATTTAATGAAAAATTAGGATATTTTTTAAATTATAAACTTTATGAAAACTAAATATAATCAAGTACTTACCTCCATTCTATTGTTGTTTGGGGTGTTTGCCTTTTCGCAAAAACAAATTAGCGGTTCAGTAACAGACGAAAGTGGTGTGCCACTACCTGGAGCAGCAATTGTCGAATCAGGTACTAATAATGGAACTTCCTCTGATTTCGATGGGAAATTTACTATTAACTTAGAAAATGACGATTCAAAATTAGAAATATCTTACATTGGTTACAAAACAGAAAGTTTTGATACATCTAATGTTAATACAATTGATGCTATTCTACTTATTGATAGCTCATCTCTTGATGAAATTGTTGTTACTGGATATGGAACACAGCTGAAAAAAAATATTACAGGTGCTGTTGCAACTATTGATTCACAAGTGATTGAAAATAGATCTTTAACTAGTGCTGGTGCTGCTTTATCTGGAACTACTTCTGGTGTTTTTGTTTCTCAAAACTCAGGTGAAGCAGGTCAAGATGAAATTTCTATCCGCGTGAGAGGAATTGGAACATTAAATAATTCTCAACCTCTTATTATAGTTGATGGTATTGAGGGTGACATCAACCTTGTTAATCCAAATGATATCGAATCTATATCTGTTCTTAAAGATGCAGCATCATCAGCAATATATGGTTCTAGGGCCGCCAATGGGGTTATACTTGTAAAAACTAAAAGGGGTCAAAGATTTCAAAAAGCTGTATTTTCATATGAAGCAACTTTTGGAACTTCAGAGGCCATAAAAAAGCCTGATCTAAATTTTGATCCAGCATATAATATGGAATTCAAAAACTTAGCAAAAACAAACTTTGGTGGTACAGCCGTTTTTTCACCTGAAACAATTGCTCTAGCACGAAGCCAGAACACATGGTGGAAAAATCCTTATAATGATCTTTTTCAAACAGCTCCAGTTAATATACACAACCTAAGTGTTACAGGCGGTTCAGAAAACATTAACTATCGAGTCTCCCTTGGTTTATTAGATCAGGAAAGTGTTGCAACGGGAAATAATTTTTACGACCGTATGAACTTTAGAGTAAACATTGATGCGAGCCCCACTGAAAAAATTGATATTGGGACAACTATTTCGTTAACAAGGGGTGTACAAACTTCATCCTATGGTGGATTTAATTCATCTAATCTTCAGGGGCCACAGGCAGTTGGTGCACAAATACAAAATATTTTTGGACCTATTTATAATGAAGATGGAAATTATGCAATGGTAAGTGCCGCATTTGCTGGAGTAGGTGTTGGACCAGGAACAGGTAAAAACAACAACTATGCTTATGTAAATGGCGACTATTATGATAACGAACAAATCGTAAATAATAGTTTAATGAATGCTTACGTAGCTTATTCACCAATCGAAAATTTGAAAATTAAAGGAACCGCTGCACTTAGATCTAAAATGGTCAATTCTTCAATTTTTGGTAAGCAAGTTAAAAACTACTTCCCTGACGGATCTTCGTTTAACGCACCAGCTGCAAACAGACAGAGAGTTGATGAAGTAGATCAATTTTTTACCGAAACATATTTCCTTACTGCAGATTATAATGCAGAGATTGGTGATGGGAAATTCAGTGCTTTAGTTGGATATAGCCAGGAGGAAAATACAGTTACAGATCTTTATGCTTTCAGAGATGGCCATTTAACTGATGGTGTCCAGGTACTAAATGCTGGTTCAGCAGAAAACCAAGTAGCAAGAGGTGGAGAAACTGGATTCAGTGTTCAATCTGTATTTGCAAGAATTGATTACAACTATAAAGGGAAGTATTTATTTGAAGCAAATGTAAGAAGAGATGGAAGTTCTAGGTTTTTAAATGATAAGTGGGGTACTTTCCCATCATTTTCTGCTGGTTGGATTTTATCTGAGGAAGATTTCTTGAGTTCCTCAAGTTCAATAGACTATTTGAAAATAAGAGCTTCATGGGGAGAACTAGGTAATGCTAATATTCCAAATTTTGCTTTTGCTAAAGCATTGAGTTTAAATGAATATTACAGTTTTGGTGGAACTATAGTTCCTGGAGTTGGACAGTCATCCCTGGGTAACGAAAATCTTAGCTGGGAAAAAGCTACAACTACCAACTTTGGTGTTAACTTAGTTTTAAATAACGGATTAGGAATTGATTTTGATTTATTTAAAAGGGAGACAACAGACATTCTTTACGAATTACCAGTAAATGTATTAACCGGATTCACATCGCAATATGTTAATGCTGCTTCTTTAGAAACTAAAGGTTGGGAATTAGGTGCTAATTACTCAAAAGAATTTGGTAAGTTAAAATTACAAGTCGGGGCGAATATATCTAAGGCTGAAAACTTAGTGACTGATCTTAATCCACAACTTGATGGTGGTGATACAGATAGAGTGTTTTTACAAAATGGTGGTATATTAGGTGAGGGATATAGACCAGGCGCTTTTTGGGGCTGGAAATCTGATGGAATATTTAACGATGCCGCTGAACTTGCAGCTGCTCCTGACCACTCTATTGTTGGATCTGAGGTTGGTGATGTTAAATTTGTAGACCTAGATGGTGATGGGATCATCACACTAGATGACAGAACTGATATAGGAGTTGATACTCCAGAAATAACATATGGGTTTAATATTTTTGCCAATTATGAAAATTTTGACTTAGCTGCCATTTTTCAAGGCATAGGGTCAACTAGTTTCCAAGGGACTTTTGAGTTGTTTAAGCCAGATGCATCTGGAGGGTACGCAACTGCAAATCTTTGGGCTGACAATTGGACAACAGAAAATACAGATGCAACAATGCCTAGAGTTTGGTCGGGTCAAGCTGCAAGTCCAAGTGATAAATATCCTAGTGATTTCTTTATTTGGGATAGAGCTTATCTTAGATTGAAAAACTTACAAATAGGTTATACCCTTAACCCTGAATCTGTACCATTTAAAAGTTTAAGACTATTTTTAAATGGAACAAACCTTTTAACATTTACTGATTTTCCTATGATTGATCCTGAAATTAGAACAGGGGTCGGAGCCACTGAGTTATATGAACCAGGTGGGGATCAGTCAGCGCAAGCTGGTAGAGCACCATACATGTTTCCTCAGTTAAAAACTCTCTCTATTGGAATTCAGGCAAACTTTTAAATACAATTAATGAAAATAATAATTATGAAAACTAGATTTAAAAACACAATTTTTATTTTTTCCGCGATAGCAATAGGTTTTGTACTATCGTGTGATGATGATTTCTTAGTGAAATCTGACCCAGGGAATGCAACAGTTGATGGTTTTTTCCAAACAGCTGAAGATTTTAAATTAGGAGTTAACGGAATTTATGACTCCATGGCTGATTCAGCAGGAAGTGCTTTTTGGGGAGGTAACTATTTTCATATGAATATGAATTTTGATGAAGTTAGTGACAATATGGTTGGACAAGATGCAACTTTCAAAGGATATCCTGCTCTTGCAACTGGCCTTACTACACCATATCTCGATGGTATTACTAGTTGGAAATTCAATTACGGTATGGGTACTATTTCTAAGATTAACACTATGTTAGATATCATCCCAAATATTGATTTTGGTTCAGAAGGTTCATTAAAATGGGAAGCTGAGTTATTATATATTAGAGGGTTTTTATATGCTGACATGGCTTTTCTTTATGGAGGATTGCCGTTAATTACTTCAGTAATAAGCGCCGATGAGGCAAGTGAAATTAGTAGATCTACTCAAGCAGAAACATATGCCCAAGCGATAAGTGATCTACAATTTGCGGCAGATAACTTAGGAACAACTCCAAATGATGGCCAAGTTGGTAGACCAACAAGTATGGCTGCAAATACCGCAATAGGATTTGCATTGCTAAATCAAAAAGATTATTCAGGAGCAGCTACTTACTTTGCTAAGGTAGTCGCACTTGAAGGTAGCTCTGTTGGTTTAGTGCCTTTGTCTCAGTGGGATTGCTTAAACAGAGGATGTGCTGAGGATAGCGAAGAAATTATTTGGTCTGTTCAAAATGGACCTTTAACTGAAGGAAGCTATGATTTTATTCCGATGGGTATTCCAACCACATCAGGATACAATGGGTGGTCAGGTCATAAATTTACTCAAGATCTTGTAGACGCTTTTGGAATGGCTAATGGTCTACCAATTACTGATCCAAATTCTGGTTATGACCCAAATAACCCACTTGTTGATAGAGATCCTAGGTTAAAAAATACTTTCTATTTTGAAGGAGATGTTTACGATGGAGGAACAATTAGTGACGTTAATTTTCAAGGCGTTTGCTGTAATGGTGACACTAGGTTAATGGCAAATATTGGTATTGCTCCTGTTTTTCCTAGAAAAGGTACTGCTTCACCTGAACATACACCCGAGGCATTTGCTCAAATGAACACTATTACTAACGCATCTCCATTTGATGTAAACATATATAGATATGCAGGCGTTTTACTTGCTCATTCTGAGGCTTTAAATGAATCTGGTGATACTACTGGTGCATATGCTAGTGTAAATAAAGTAAGAGTTAGAGCAGGCTTACCTGCTTTACCTACTGGACTTTCTCAATCAGAAATGAGAGATGCTATTTTACTTGAAAGTAGAGTAGAACTTGCTCTTGAGGGAAGAAGATATTATGATCTAAAAAGAGCTGGAATATTAATGGAAAGGGTAAATTCAAATACTGGCTATGATTTGCACGGTGGAGCCAATTACAAAGCTCATTTTGATCTTTGGCCTTTACCAGGTGTTTTTGTAGACAATAGCCCTGCCATTGAACAAAATCCAGGATACTAAGTTAAATTTTGGTTTTTCATATTAAAGAAGGTAATAAATTTTTATTACCTTCTTTTTTTTAAATTGGATTTAATGAAGAAAGTATTTTGTTTCTATTTATTGTCCTTTTACGTTCAAGGGCAAATTTTTAGCGATGTAACATCATCATCGGGGATAAATAATATTTATAACGTTTATGAAGGTCTTTTTGGTGGAGGAGTAGTTGCTTTTGATTTTAATAATGATGGTTTTGAGGATTTGTATATTACAGGCGGCAGGAGTAAAGATATTTTATACAAAAATAATGGCGACGGAACATTTAAAGATGTAATTAATGAATCTGGCATTATAAAAGACAGTTTAGTTGTTACTACTGGGGTTTCCTCTGCAGATGTTAATAAAGATGGATATATTGATTTATTAGTCACAACAATAACATCACAAAACAATCAATCAAATAAGAATGAAATGTTCTCTAATTTATTATACATAAATAATGGAGATGGTACTTTCAGTAACTTAAGCTCAAAATATGGGCTACAAAAAAGAAATTTTTCTACTTCCGCATCCTTTGGAGATATAAATGCTGATGGTTATCCAGATTTATTTATTGCAAATTATTTTAATGACTTCTATTTTGATGATAATCCACTAGGAGCAAATAGGCTATCACTATTAAATAATTATGTAGTTCAGTCAGAATATGAAACTGGACAGGATGAGTTGTATATAAATATTGATGGAAAGTATTTTAAAGATGTCTCATACTTACTAGTTGATGCGGGTAAGGGATATGGTTTTGGAGGAGTTTTTACTGATTTTGACAACGATAACGATTTGGATTTATTCATAATTAACGATTTTGGAGAGACTCATGAACCTAATCAGCTATTAGTTAACCAATACCCAGAGCTTAGATTTGAAAATAAAAGCAAAGAGATGAAGATTAACTTTGGTCTAAAATCAATGGGGGTGGGAATAGGAGATTATAATAATGATAATTTACTGGATTATCATGTAACAAATATTTTTACTGGACCATTCATAGTTAATAGAGGAGATGGACTTCCATTTGTCAATCTTATGAATAATGTTGGAACTGGTATAAGTAAAATAAAAAGTTTTAATGGTTCTGAGTCTGCAATCATTGGCTGGGGAAGTATTTTTATGGATTATGATAATGATACTGACTTGGATTTATTTAATTCAAATGGACCAATAAATCCTATGGTTTTTCCTATACCAAATATCTTGTTTGAAAATAAAGGAAGAGTCTTTGAGTTGAATGAAAAATCTGGAGTAATGGATTATGGAATTGCGAGAGGTTCTGTTCATTTTGATTATGATAATGATGGTGATCAAGATATTTTTGTAGTAAATCAAAGACCTGTTAATGAAGTTGTTTATGATAAAGCTATAGGTTCTAAACTTTATCGGAATGATTCTGCAAATGAAAATAATTGGATAAAGATAGTTTTAAAAGGAAAGAAATCGACAACAAGGGGGTTGGGAGCAAGAATAAAAATTGTATGCGATGATTTAGTTATGATCAGAGAGATAGATGGTGGCTCTAGTCATGCGTCTCAAAATAGTTCCGTAGTCCATTTTGGGTTGGGACAATATCAAATTGTAGATTCATTAACAGTTACTTGGCCAGGTGGCAAGTCCCAGTCTGTGATAAATCCAGGAGTAAATAAATTGATTGAAATTGAAGAATTGTATATTGAGGAGCCTTCAATCTTAAAAAAAATAATTCATTATTTTATGCAATGATTCTTTATTAGAATTTATCAAAAATACATAATGAAATTTTAAATATTTTTGATTTTTATGCAAAAAAATATATTCTTATTTCTTCTTTCAGTTAGTCTTATGGACTTTTCATATTCTTATTCTCAAAAAGAAAGCATCGCAAGAATTTGGAATGAGGTAATTTTGGAAGCGATTAGAAATGATTTCGCAAGACCTACAGTTCATGCAAGAAATCTTTTTCATCTCTCTGCTGGAATGTATGATGCTTGGGCAGTCTTTGATGAACAATCACAAACATATTTTCTTGACAAATCAAATCATGGATTTTTTATCCCCTATAGAAAAACACATTATCCTGGAAATAAAGAGAAAAACAGGGAAATGGCAATTAGCTACTTTGCATATAGGATTTTAAACCATAGGTTTGAAATATCACCAGGTTACAAAAAATCCAAATTAGTCATTGACAAAATTTTTTTAGAACTAGGATATGATCCTGATTTCAAATCTATTAATTACAATTCTGGCAATCCAGCTGCGCTAGGAAATTATATTGCCAAAAGCATAATTGATTATGGTTGGCAAGATGGTTCAAATGAGAAGTATTTTTATACTAATCTTTATTATGAGCCGGTGAACAAACCTTTGATTTTAAAAAACTCTGGAGTAAATGGAATTAACAATATAAATAGATGGCAACCATTAGCTTTTGAGAAATTCATAGATCAATCAGGCAATGAATTGGCTGGAAATGTACCTGAATTTTTAGGGCCTGAGTGGGGTAACGTACTTCCTTTTAGTCTTAGTGTAAAAAACCTAAAAAACTTAGTTAGAGATGGCCAATCATTTCCTGTATATTATGACCCAGGGCCACCCCCTTATTTTTCTGAGGCTAATGGAAAATTAAACAAAGAGTTTGTATGGAATCATAGTATGGTTTCTATTTGGTCCTCCCATCTTGATCCAGAAGATGGGATAATCTGGGACATCTCACCGGGAAGCATTGGAAATTTAAATATTCATGACAAATATTATAATTTAGATGGTTTACAAAAAATTTATAATATAAATGGTGGGGACAATTCAACTGGGCATTCATTAAATCCATTTACTGGAAAAAAATATTCAGAAAATTTAGCTCCTCGTGGAGATTATACACGAGTAATTGCAGAGTTTTGGGCAGATGGACCAGATTCAGAAACACCGCCCGGCCATTGGTTTACAATTCTAAATTATGTTTCTGACCACGAAGATTTTGAAAATAAATTTGAAGGTGTACGTCCAATGGATCGACTTGAGTGGGATATAAAATCCTACTTTATTCTTGGAGGAGCAATGCATGATTCGGCCATAGCTGCATGGGGGATTAAAGGTTTTTATGATTACGTAAGACCAATTACTGCTTTAAGGTATATGGCTAATCTTGGTCAATCATCAGATCCATATAAACCTAATTTTCATCCTAATGGAATAAAACTTTCTGAGGGTCTTATTGAGCTAGTAGGTTCGGACGATGCTTTAGTGGGAACTGAAAATGAAAATCTAAATAAAATTAAGGTTTATTCATGGAGAGGACATAAATACATTGAAAACACCAATACAGACTATGCAAAAGTAGGATGGATATTGGCAGAAAATTGGTGGCCATATCAACGCCCGACCTTTGTAACTCCAAATTTTGCAGGATACGTTTCTGGACACTCTACATATTCTAGAGCTGCAGCTGAAGTACTTACCCTAATTACAGGTAGCGAATATTTCCCAGGTGGGCTCGGAGAATTTATAGCAAAGAAAAATAAATTTCTTGTTTTTGAGGAAGGTCCTAGTCAGGACATCAAAATCCAATGGGCAACTTACAGGGATGCAAGTAACCAGTGTAGTCTATCCAGAATATGGGGAGGAATACACCCCCCCGTAGATGATCTACCTGGAAGGTTAATAGGTGAGAAAATTGGAATAAATGCTTTCAATTTTAGTAAAGTTTATTTTAATAAAATCGATGACTAAAAATCTATTTATTTTATTATAAATGGTATATTTAAAAGAGATTTTATAAAAAATAGGTTAAGGGTTTGTCTATCTTAAATTGTATTGTTTGTATAAATTTTAGATTAATATTTAAGTTTTGTTTATTGAACTAATACGCTGCTTTGTTTTTTATGAATTTAAATAAAAAAAATAGTTTAATTGCCGTATTAATATTTTCTGGTTTTTTTTTGGTTTTTATGAACATAAAACCTGAAAAACAAATTGACTTTTCCAGTGATATAAAACCCATATTAAACAACAAATGTATTTCATGTCATGGCGGTGTAAAAAAAACTGCTGGATTTAGTTTGCTGTTCAGAGAAGAAGCGTTGGCTAATACAGATGAGGGGTCTCCTGCAATCGTCCCTGGCAAGTCAAAGCTTAGCAGGTTAATTCAAAGGCTCCACGAGTCAGATCCACAACTTAGGATGCCATTTGAAAAACCTGCCTTAAGTAAAGAAGAAATAAAATTATTGACTAAATGGATTGATCAAGGAGCAATTTGGGGCAAACACTGGGCCTACATTCCGCCAAAAAAAGCTAAGCTCCCAAGTAAAAATAAAAAATTTGAAGAAGTTGATTTTTACAATTCTCCAATCGATCACTTCATTTCAGCAAGGCTTGAAGAAAAAGGTTTATATCCTAACGCTATAGCTGACCAACGAATTCTAGCACGAAGGGTTTCATTTGATTTAACTGGACTGCCGCCCGAAAAAAAATTATACGATTCATTTTTAGAAAATACGATTAGTTATGAAACCTTTGTTGACAGCCTCCTTTCTTCATTGGCATTTGGGGAAAAATGGGCAAGTTGGTGGTTAGATTTGGCCAGATATGCCGATACAAAGGGATATGAAGCCGATCGGGGTAGGAAAATCTGGAAATATAGAGATTGGGTAATACAGGCTCTGAATCAAGATATGCCATTCGATGAATTCACAATCAATCAATTGGCTGGAGATCTTATTGAAAATCCAACAGATCAAAGTTATGTTGCAACAGGTTTTCACAGAAATACAATGAACAACGACGAAGGCGGAACATCAAATGAGGAATTTAGAGTCTCTGCAGTAATTGATAGAGTAAACACAACTTTTGATGTTTGGCAAGGTACCACTATGAGTTGTGTCCAGTGCCACTCTCACCCTTACGATCCAATTCGGCACAAAGAATATTTTGAAATCATGGCATTTTTCAATAACACTCAAGATTATGACCATACTACTGAGGAACCAAATTATAGGTTCTATAATAACTCTGACAAATCTAAAGTTGAAAAAGTTTTTAATTGGATAGAAGAATTTGGAAGTAATAAAACCAAACTCAAATATCAAAATTTATTATACACTTTGAATCCAAAAATATTTACAAATGAGACCACTACTGAAATTATATCAAACGCTGGGGTTGTAAACAACAATGGAGATCTTTATTTTTTTGATAATGGTAACGCAATTGTTAAAAATGTAAATACAGAAAACAATGATCAAATATTCTCATTCATCTCATTTGCCCAAAAGGGTGTTAAAGTGAAGGTTAGAAATCAATCCGAAAAAGGTGAGGTATTGGCGGAATTCTCAATTCCAATTGAGACAGATTGGGAATGGAATAGAGCAGATGGTAAAAATAAAGAAAGTTTTGCGATTATTTCACCTTTTAAAAAAGTCAAGGGGAATATAGATTTATATATAGAGGTTGATGGAAGTAATGTTTCTTCTGAAAGTATTAAAAAATATGGCCAGAAGCTAGTTCTATTCCGTTGGTTTGGTTTTGCGCCAAGTTTACCTGGAAAAAATGAAAAAGGTTTTAGACAAATTCAAAATGACCTGTTTGATCTCTTAAATGCTGATGTTCAAACTTCGCCTATTATGCTTGAAAATACCAGCCAAAGAGATACTTATCTTTTTGAAAGAGGAAATTGGCTCAGCCCATCTGAAAAGGTATATCCAGGGACACCTAAATCCCTGAATAAATGGAATCAAGATTGGGAACCAAATCGATTGGGTCTTGCTAAATGGATTTTGGATGAAGAAAATGCTCTAACCTCTAGGACTTTAGTAAACAGGGTTTGGCATCAAATTTTTGGAACAGGAATCGTTTCAACAATTGAAGATATGGGTACCCAATCGGAACCTCCGAGCCATCCTGCACTTTTAGATTGGATGTCTGTAAACTTAATTGAATCCCAGCAATGGAGTTTAAAAGAACTTATTAAATCCATTGTATTGTCTTCGACCTACAAACAGAGCTCCAAGACGACCCCCAAAAAATTAAATATAGATCCAAATAATTTATTTTACTCAAGGGGTCCAAAAGTTCGTTTACAGGCAGAAGAGGTAAGAGACCAAGCACTGTTCGTTGCTGGAATTTTAAGCAGAAAAATGGGTGGTGTGGGTGTTATGCCTCCTCAACCCGATGACTTTTGGCAAAGCCCATACAGTGGTGAAGCATGGATTGAGAGTAAGGGAGAAGATCGTTACAGAAGGGCTATTTATACCTATCTAAAAAGGACGTCCCTTTATCCATCATTTGTCACATTTGATGCTGGAACCCGTGAATTCTGTCTAATCAATAGAATTACAACCAACACACCATTACAAGCACTCGTTACATTAAATGATCCAGTATATTTAGAGGCGGCATATCAATTAGCAGCCAATTATGACAATTTTGATTCAACGGCTATGGTAATTTCTCAAATGTACTCTAAAGCTACATATAGAGACATTGATACAAATACATTACAAACCCTAGTTTCTCTTTATGAGGATTCAATGAATAGATTCAATGACGATACTGGACTTACAGAAGATTTTTTAGAACTTGGAAAAACAACAGTAAAACATGCAGCATTAACAATCGTAGCTAACGCAATTATGAACTTGGACGAATTTTTAAATCACTAATTTATGGACTACAATAAACTTTTTGAAGAATTATTGATTCGACAGTCACACATCAATAGCAGAAGACAATTTTTAAAAAAATGTACCCTTGGAATAGGAGGTATGGCCTTAACAAATTTTTTGTTAGGCTGTGAGTCCAATACCAATGCCAATACAATTGATATACTAACAAATAGTGAAAGAACATTAAATCCATTATCCCCGATTTCTCCCCCAAATCTTCCAAAAGCAAAAAGTATCATTTACCTTCACATGGTTGGAGCTCCATCACAATACGAATTGTTTGACTATAAGCCAGAACTTGAAAAGCTTCATAACAAACCATGCCCACCCTCGCTATTGGATGGTAAAAAATTTGCATTTATTAGGGGCAATCCAAATATGTTGGGTCCGCAAGCGTCTTTTAAGCAGTCTGGTGAATCAGGAAATTGGGTGTCTGACAACTTGCCACATTTTAAAAATGTAATTGACGAAGTTACGTTTTTAAGAGCAGTCCATACAGATCAGTTTAATCATGGTCCAGCTCAATTGTTTATGCATACAGGCAGTCCTAGACTCGGCAGACCAAGCTTAGGTTCGTGGGCAACATATGGCTTGGGCTCTGAAAATAGAGATCTTCCTGGTTTTGTTGTATTGACTTCAGGGGGTAATACTCCTGATGGTGGTAAAAGTTTATGGGGAAGTGGCTTTATCCCATCAGTGTATCAAGGTGTTCAATGCCGTTCTATTGGTGACCCAGTATTATATCTCAAAGACCCCAAGGGTGTTTCAAGAGACATTAAAAAACAATTAATAGAATCTATTAATGATATTAATAAACAAGAGTATGAAAACTTTAATGATCCCGAAATTTTAACTCGAATTAATCAATATGAAATGGCTTATCGGATGCAAATTGCTGTTCCAGAAGTCATGAACATCAATGATGAGCCTGAGTATGTGAAAAATATGTATGGTATAACTCCAGGAAAAGAATCTTTTGCAAATAATTGCTTACTGGCACGAAAAATGGTTTCCAACGGCGTGCGCTTTGTTCAATTGTATGATTACGGATGGGACTCTCACGGAGACAATGAATATACATCACTTAATCATGGTTTTAAAGATAAATGCAAGCAAATGGACCAACCAATCGCAGCGCTTCTTATGGATTTGAAGCAAAGAGGTATGCTTGATGAAACATTGGTAGTTTGGGGCTCAGAATTTGGCAGAACACCTATGCAAGAAAATAGAGAGGGAAGAGAAAATAGTTTTAAAGGTCGTGATCATCATGGTGATGCTTTTACAATGTGGATGGCTGGTGGCGGCGTTAAAAAGGGGCATTCCTTTGGAAAAACAGATGAAATAGGTTTCGGTGCTCTTGAAGGTAAAGTTTCAGTACATGACATTCATGCCACAATACTCCATTTGTTGGGATTTGATCATGAAAAGTTCACTTATCAATTTCAGGGAAGACCATATCGATTAACAGATGTTGAAGGGGAAGTTATTCACGAAATTCTAGCTTAACAAAATGAAAAATATTGTATATGTTTTTTTCATTATCTGCTATTCATTTCCCGTATTATCACAAGAGAAAGTATTTTTTTTTCAGACAGATTGGGGGTTTAATGGAAGTATTGAAGAATTCATCAAAAAAGCGAAAGATTCGGGATATGATGGAATTGAAACATGGGCTCCAAGTGAAGATGATAAGAAGCTAAAGCTAAAATCACTTTTGAAAAAATTTGATTTAAAAGTCATTTTTCTATGTGGAACAAATCCCAGTGATTCTTATAAAAGTAGCATAGAAAACTATAAAAATTCCCTTAATGAAGCGCTTAAACAGAAACCACTGGCAATCAATTCGCACACTGGAAGCGATTTTTACACATTCGAACAAAACTTAGCTTTTATTGAAATTGCTAACAAATTAAGTGAAATTCATAATATCCCGATTTATCACGAAACACACAGAGCTAGATTTAGTTATTCACTTCCCGAAACAATAAAATATTTACAAAAAAATAAAGACTGGAAATTAACATTGGACATCAGCCATTGGATGGTTGTTCATGAATCGATATTAACAAATCGAAAAAAATTAATTGAATCCGTACTAAGTAGAAGTCATCATATCCATGCAAGAGTAGGTTTTGAAGAAGGCCCTCAAGTAAACGATCCAAAAGCTCCAGAGTGGAAAGGAGTTGTTGATAGGCATTTAGAACTTTGGGAGGCGATAATCAAAACAAACCTAGAAAATGGTAAAATTGTAACCATTACAACCGAATTTGGCCCTCCAAATTATATGCCTACAGAACCTCATACTCAACTTCCAATGAGTGATCAATGGGAATCTAATTTATATATGATGAAGTTAATTAAGGATCGAATCAATAATTCCGGATTATATGATAAATGATTTATTAATCTTATTAGGACGATTACACCCATTGATCATTCATTTACCAATTGGTTTTATTGTCTTAGGGTTGCTCATTGAACTGAATAAGAAAAAACTAGCTTGGTCAGGAGAGGCAATCAAATATATATTCTTCTGGTCCTTTATTACTGGAATTTTTTCCATTTTTAGTGGCTATTTTCAGTATGAAAAGGGAGGATATTTATGGGAAACTATACAATTCCATCTCATTGCTGGAATTTCTACTGTTCTCCTTTCCTTCGGATTTTACCTATACTTATGTGGCAACAAATATTTAAACTATTTACCGAGAAAATTTTACACTGTTGGCCACTTTGTTCTATTAACCGTAACAGGTCATTTGGGAGGGAATATCACACACGGAGAAGAACATTTGGTAGAGCCAATTAAAAATATAATTGGTTTGGAAGTAATTGAAGACATACCAAAACCGATGAAGTATTCAGATTATGAAAATGAAACGGTTTACACGACTTTAATTAAACCAATAATAGATAATAAATGTGTAAAATGTCACAATCAAAACAAGTCCAAAGGGGGATTAAAAATGCACACACAAGAAGCATTGGTGAAAGGGGGTCGAAATGGTGCGATTTTGAATTTTTTAGACCCTGCTAAAAGTGAAATGATAAAAAGGATTCATTTACCCAAAGGGGATAAAAAACACATGCCCCCAATTGGAAGCAATCAATTGTCCCGGCAGGAAATCGAAATATTAGATCAATGGGTTTCTATGGGGGTTCGGTTTGACCAAACGGTTGAGCAGTTTGAATTGAATCAAAAATTGATTGATTATTTCTTCAATTACAAGGAAAGTTTCTTTCCTGAAAATCAAGTTGATTTACCCAATATGGACTTGATAAAGGAATTAAAAAAAAGAAATATCTTAATAAATCCCATTTTCAAAATGTCAAACTTTCTCGAAGTCAGCACAATCAATAACAAAAAGTTTAGCGATGCTGATCTACGTCTTTTACAGGGTCTTGAAAATAATATTGTAAGCCTAGATTTAAGCAATAGTGCGGTAACCGATTCCATTTTTTTTGGATTGAATCGGTTTTTGAACTTAACCATTTTGAAATTAAAAAACACAAGAATTGAAGGGAGAGGAATAAGCCATTTGCAAAATTTGAATAATCTAAAAAGGCTCAACCTTGTAAATTCTATGTTTCAAAATCGTTATATCGATTCGTTGATGAAAATTACTACCCTAGAAAAGGTTTATTTGTATAGTGAACATAAATCATTCAAAAGAAGTAATGACAGTATTTTCAACAAAATTATTGATTTTGGATACAATGAATTTAAAAACCTAAATAGTAGTATTTAGTGAGGATTGGTTTCATGTTTTAAATCAAAAGTTTATCTACACCTCCTTTGAACTACATATTAATAATTTATTCTCCATGTTAAAAAAAAGCTTAATAAGAATAAAAATTTTAATTGTTTTTAGTATTGTAATTTCCTGTGAAAATCAAAAACAAAATTTAAAATTACCTTCTATTTTTTCTGACAATATGGTTCTACAACAAAAAACAAATGTTTCTTTTTGGGGGTTTTCTAATTCAAAAGAAACGATAACGATTAATCCTAGCTGGGGAAAATCAAAATGCGTTATTTCAAATAATGAAGGAGAATGGGAATTAAAAATAAAAACACCAGAAGCTGGTGGACCATACAAAATTGAAGTTAAATCAGAAAATCAAACTGTTACTTACAATGATGTTTTAATTGGTGAGGTATGGATTGCCTCAGGACAATCTAACATGGGCATGAGATTATCTGATGGAATCGAAAATCAAGATGAAGAAATAAAAAATGCTAATTATAATGATATACGATTTTTTAGTGTTTTAGAGGATCTAACGGGTAATAGTATTAAAAATCAAAATTGGTTAAAAACAACGCCTGAAAATGCTGAAAAATATAGTGCCGCTGCCTACTTTTTTGCAAGAAAACTACATAATG
>MDSZ01115690.1_pt1 | contig 29591 bp, 20 predicted proteins | sample 811201 | NCBI WGS metagenome assembly MDSZ01 (sample SAMN05326647, study PRJNA326480) | marine metagenome | isolation source: seawater | place: Indian Ocean: North | collected 2010 | reverse complement strand
TTTTTTTTTTCTTTTTTTTTTTTTTTTTTTTTTTTTTTTTTTTTTGAATTGCGAGAAAAGCGATGGGAGAGAGGAGAGAAAAAGCATCACATTCACTTTTTGTTTTTAAGACACACACATGCCCAAACCCCGCGACGACGACGACGACGATTTGGTGGGCGCGTTCTTCGAAGAGGTGGAGCGCGCGGAGAAGGAGGTTAATGTTGGAAAGAAGAATGACCACGACGACGACGATTGGGACGACGACAATGATTCGAGAAGGGAAGAGACGTTCGTGGACGACGACGGGACGACGTACGATTGGGACGAGGAGGACAGGAAATATAAACCGCGTCAAAGTCGCGGGCGAGGAGGAGAGGAAAACGCTCCGGCGGGAAGTGTGGGGAGACGCGACGCGCGAGGAGGAGGAAGAGCAGCAGCAGCAGCAGCAGCAGCAGACGACGACGAAGGTTTCGACGTGAGTCAGATGACGTTTTGTCCAGAGGAGGATACGCTTCCCGCGAAACGCGATGTCGAGAAGATAAATGGGTGTAACGAGAACGAGAACGAGAAGAAGAAGAAGAGAAAGAAACCGGAGATTGACATCGAAGCCGTGAGGCGGAAACGGGAGCAGCAACAGAAGAATAAGAACAGACGAAAGAAAACGAACGCCAGTACGAATAAGACGAAGAATCAGACGACGACGTCTGTGTACTGCGAAAACTTACCTCGCGACGCGACTCTCGAACGCGTGGAGAATTTTTTTAGCAAGTGTGGGCAGATTAAACAAGACCCGGCGACGTTGATGCCGAAGATTAAGCTGTACAGGGAAGAAGGGTCGAACGAATTCAGTGGAAACGCGCTGGTGACGTATTTGTTAAGGCCGAGCGTGGAGTTGGCGCTGACGGTTTTAGACGGCGCGAAGTTCGAGTTGGTCGGCGAGGAGGTGAAAGTGACCGAGGCCGATTTTAGTAAGAGTAAAGGTGCTGCTGGAGGAGATGGTGGGGAAGAGAACAGTGACGACGCGAAAAAGAAAGCTGATAAATACGCGCACGTTCCAAAAGAAGAAATTCGTAAAAACGCCGCCCTCTTAAAACGCAAAGCTGAACGGCAACTCGGATGGGACGGATTCGACGACGAGCACGACCCAACGAAAACCATGGTCGTTCTTCGAAATATCTACGACGAAACTGATCTCGAAGAAGCAATAAAAGACGGCTTGAACGCGCAGACGTTTTCAGACGAACTGAAAGAAGACGTCGCGGAGGAGTGCCAAGCGAAGTGCGGCAAAGTTGAAAATGCGTACGTCAACGCGAACGGCATCGTTACCGTTCGATTCAAAGAGCCGGAAAGTGCCGATACGTGTTTGCACCTCATGCATAATCGATGGTTCGGCGGGAAACAAATTAAAGCTGAATTGTGGAACGGAATCGAGAAGTTTATTGGATTAAAAAACATAGAAAAGAAAGAAACGGAAGAGGAAGAGAAGCGACGTTTGGACGCGTATGCGGCGAGTTTAGGTCAGGATTCGGATTCGGATGAAGGTTAGTTAGTACATAGATAAAATAGTACATTATCGCACACATAGCATTTAGTTGTAGTGGTACATAGGCCAATAAATAATCAATAAGTAGAGCTACAGGCTACATGGCCGTCGTTAACAACACGTCACAACGTCGTCTAAATCCTTCAACAAATCTATGCATTCGCTCACCTCGCGACTATCCGAAACCGAAATCTTCACCCAAAATGAGTGGAATTTCTTCCCTCTCGGTTTAATTTCCACCTCAATCGCTTCTCTTTGACATCTCGTTTCCACCGTCTCTTTGATTTGTTGTCTCACTCGCAATACGTCGTGCGCTTCGCTCACTTTCGCGGACGCTTGAAATGTGTACACGATAGGGTACCGTGTCAGAGTATCCATGATTTCTCCGTAGACTTCGCCTTCTGTTTTCCCTCTGGCTTTGGTAAACTCTCCTCGCATGGCTCGGACGGCGATGTCGAATCTGCTCGCTTTTTGTTGCTTTCGTTGCAGCTCTTCGAAGTCATCCAGAGGTTTCCCTGTTTTGACATCCAACAACTCCGTGTAGTCGTCGTTCCATTTGAGTCCGATTTTTGCCAAAGCGGCGTCGTCTCTGACGTCTATTTGTTGCACGTTCTCTTCTTTCTCCTCCTCGTCGTCTCCACGCGACTTGTCTTCCTTCTCGTCGTCGTCGTCGTCGTTTGGAAAGGCGTCGTTTCGAACAACGACTCGTTTTGAATAACACGCATGTCGTTTTGGCCGCCGCCGCTGCCGCCGACGAAAAGATATCCATTTCCGATTAAAGACGACAGAAGAGGAGGACGCGAACGGAATGCTGGAACGGGAAGGAGAAGAAAAAGAAGAAGCTCTCATTGGCAGAGTTGACGTCATCCGCGCGCGGATTCACGTCGAGGAAGCAAACGCTGTGAGCGTGTCCCTTTTTTTTTCTGTGCGGTTCGTTCGTTGGAAGAGCGCTTTTTGGAACAACACGAACTACATATTTTATTGGATATACTTCTACACTCACACATTATTAATTAACTCTACATATACGTTTACACGCCTAATGCGGTGGTTCCTTCGAACGTCGGCTCGGCCGGTCCAGTCATGATTATTTTGTCGTCGCTCTCTCTCCATTCGATTTCCAAAGGTCCTCCCGGTAACTCGACGACGCATTTTCGGTCGATGTGGCCTTCGATGACCCCGGCGACGACGGTTGCGCACGCGCCCGTACCGCACGCTAAAGTGCACCCAGCCCCGCGTTCCCAAACGCGCATTTTCACGCGTCCTCTATCCACGACTTGGACAAACTCGGTGTTCGTTTTCGCCGGGAACGTGTCGTGTTTTTCGAAAATCGGCCCGATTTTCGGCAAGTCTAAACCGTACACGTCTGAAATCATTTCCCCGTTTGCTTTTTTATACACCACGCAATGCGGATTCCCCATGCCTACCGCGTTCGCCAACCACCCTTCTCCGTCCACGGTCATCTCGTGCGATTTTTCGCAATTTTTCAACGTCGATGGCACCTTTGCAACGTCTAATATCGGCGTTCCCATATCCACCGCCACTTGACCGTCTTCTCGTACTTCCGGCACGATCAACCCGGCTAAAGTTGACACGTTATACTTCTTGCCTCTTTCGTCTTTATCCACGTCGGATACGAATCTCGCCAAGCATCGAATACCGTTCCCACACATCTCCGGTTCCGAGCCGTCCGAGTTGTATATGGTCATCTTATAATCAAATTTCGCGGCGTCTGGGGATGGCATCGCAAAGATAACGCCATCTGCGCCGATGCCAAAGTTTCGGTCGCACAGCAACGCCGACCGCTCCGGTGACAATTTCGGTCTCTCCTCGTCTCGATTATCGATGAGAATAAAATCGTTCCCGAGACCTTGGTACTTCCAAAACGGGACGTTCGCGTCGGCGTAGTTCGATCCGGCGCGTCGTTCGGCTTTTACGACGACATCGTCATCATTCGCGCCGCCTCGTCGTCCTCTTTTCCCATGACAAAGATGATGGGACGACATATTAAACGCGCGCTTTTTTTGCCGCGACAGCAGCGCGTTATTGGTTTCGTGTCTTCTTTTCGAGTCGTCATCACCGCCACGCGAAAACCAACACCGCCGCGAGAAGACGTTGTTGTTCTTCGCGTTGTGAACGACCCCGACGGTCGTCGTTGTCGCCATCAAATCGATTTGTCTCTCGTTACTCTTCTTTTGGAGTAGAGAAAAAAATGAATGGTGGCTCTTTTTGTCTCTCTTTTTTTTGATACCCTAAACAGGACAAGGAAAAGGGTCTCCCCCAAAGTGTTCGGGTTCTCGATTCATTTTTTTTTTGCCCCCCCGTGTTGGGTTTGGTGACGACCGACGAGAGAGGGCGACGATGGAGGACGGGAAGACAACCACCACCACCACTTCCGCTTTGGGAAGAAGAAGAAGAAGAGGAAGAAGAGGAGTACAAGACGACGACGACGACTTTGTCGAGGGCGACGAAGAAAGCGACTGGGACGTGGACGAGTACGAATGGGACCAAACGAACGCGATCGGGCGAGTGAAAAAGAAACCTCTCGACGACCCTTTAACAATAACGGAAGCGACGACGCGACGATTCAGTGGAGAACGACGGGTTGGAGAGGATGCGATGCCAAACGAACGACGGGAGCGGAGGTGGAAACGCGAACAACGCGTTTTGGAAGAAGACAAAGCGTCGAACGATGCGGCGGTGATGGCGACCACCACCAACCCTCTTCTGTTTGTGGGCGTCTCGAGAGGCGCGCGGGAAAAAGAGGCCGACGAGAAGCGGTTTTTGAGCGAGCGGGAGTATCGAGAGGAGGAGACGAAAAAAGACGGTCGCGTCGGCGATCGTGCGAAGGGGACGACGAAGACAAGGCGCGGCGCGCGGGAAAAACTCGTTCGGTGTCGCGTGGATGGGTGCGAATTGTTGTGCGAACGCATATACTCGAAACGATCGAAAGTATGCGAGGTGCATTTAAAAATGGACGAGGTATTTCACGAGGGGATGTTGCAACGATTTTGCCAAAAGTGCACGAGGTTTCATTCGATCGACGAGTTTAAAGATAAGAGGCGCGCGTGCGTGCACGCGCTATCAAAATTGGCGAAAGTGCGAGCGCCGACTGGAGGCAACGGGGTCGGAGCTTTGATGATGGCCGCGGTGGCAAAAAAATGCGGGGTGGCTCGGGATAAGAGCGAATCGACGGTATTCAACAGGCCGGAATATCAGCAGCTGCACGTGCCGTCTGACGCGATAACCGCGCCGACCAAAAGTAAATCTACGAAGACGAAGCTGCAGCAGCAAAAAGATGGACGACAAGAGCACGATCAGATGAATTTTAATGGGAGTAATTCGAGAAGTGCCTCGGTGAGCAGAAAAGAAAGCAGCGAAGATTCGAACACGTATGTAAACAACACTAAGCCTCAGCATCAGCAACAAGATCATCATAATTACCAACAACAGCAACAACAACTAGAGCAAAGCACCATGCGCGAGTTTGATGTTCTTGACTTTGCGTTTCCAGACATGGAAGAGCACGACTCCGCATATTTGAACGACTTCGATAGCGTCGGAGGACAATTCAATTCGCAAAGTAACCTTCTTGGGCTCTACTCATACGACTTTACGACCGAAATGTTACGAAACCCAAGCAGAACGAACTTACACGAAGAGGCGGAAGGGAAAAATGACGGAGGAGATTTGTACAATACACACGATGGAGGAATAAAACAGTTAGAAGAGATTTACAAGGATAAATACACGGGCTACGTGGTGGACGAGTTCTTCGAACAGCAAGGGCAACAAAAGGGACGTGCGAACAGAATGACGGAATTCCCCGATGTGCATGTGTCTCGCGTTGAGATTAAAATTTCAAATCGCACGCCAGCGGACATCTCTCCTGCCGTTGGTAACGGAATTCGTCAAAGTTTCGAAGATGCCGCTCATATTCGCGTGTGCGCCGAGCCAGGGTGCACTAAGCTTACCACTGATGCCGTATTTCCGGATGTTTCGCATTCGAAGAAAGGGCTGAGCCGCGAAACAAACGTGCGAGAACTTGCCAAAAATGTCATCGAAGCAGATCAAACTTTGGACGACGTCAACGCCAGCATCACGTTTCGGAACGAAATCGCAACTCGTAAGAACGGGAGATGGACAGTTTCGAACGCGGAACCCACGAAAATGAATTCTTTCCAGAGTAAATCGGAACAGCCATGGAGCGCTCCGTTTGCGATGTGTACCAATCCGAGTACGAAGAAGAGTAATAATACTAACAATGATAACTTGTTTAGCATAAACAATGTAGCCGAGAACGTAGTTGCACATGTACGGATTAACGGTCAAATGGTAAAAGGTTTGAAGCCCCATGGGCGCATTGGCAGATATCGTTCGGTGTTGTGTTTCTCGGTGCCGCAAGATTACGCTGAGGGCATACTTTCCGTCGATCTCGTTTGGAGCGACGACGAATCAACGCATCCAAGTCTAGTTGGCAAGCCGGCGTACGATACGTTCACGGCAATTTTGACGCCAGATGAGAAAGTGGCGGACGAGGTTCAATCTATCATCATGGAAGTTCATTCCTTGAGTCCGAGAGTGTCTCAGTCGCTTCGAACGCACTTCGAGACAATTTTTGCAGAAGACTTTCGCTTTGAAAACTTCGAACGACCAATGTTTCGGGAAATGGCAAAGAATATCACATCATGGTCGTTGCGAAATGGGTTGTCGTATGCTTCCGAGCGCTTGTTAGAAGGACAAAAACGCGCGCTCGAAAGTTTGCAGCTGTCAGGAAAAGCGCACAAAGCGCTGGCGACGACGTGTAAGACATACCTCCACAGTGCTGCTTTATCGGGCGCATCGAATCTCGTCAAGATGGTTATTATCCATGGTAACGATTACTTCGGAAGTGCTTTAACGATGGTCACTTTACCAAACGGTTCGAAAGAGTCCGCGTTACACGTGGTATCATCGGAAGTATACCCGCGCTCCTCGTCACTCCTCTGTGAACTCTTGTTATTGAGCGAAGAAAACTTGTGCGCGTTCTTCACGTTGGAAAATTCAAAAGGCGAGACGGCCAGAGACATCTTATCTGAACTCGGCTCTTTGCAAAATTCATGCACACACCACTGTATGCAAAATGCATTCGTTGTGTTTTGGAACGTTTCAAAAGCTATCGTCGACGAAAGGCTGAGCTCTATAGCTATGGAGCATCGACTTTTTATACACGACGCGTTGACGTACTGGGTAGACGCTTACGAAGAAGTATGCAGCTTATCGTTGAGTATCATTGACGACATGAAAACAAAGTTTGAAAAAGACACCGCCAATTCATCGGAAACTTCATGTTGTGCTAACGTCGCGGATGGAAACAATAAAGGCACCATGCGTCACTCTTTAGAGCTCGCAAAGGTGCTTTCCTCGTGTGATCGCGTCGTACGAGAAGTTTGCAACGAGCATTTTTCTCACGTTCGTCACAAAATGATTTCGTCGTTTAATAGTCCCGCGATGCACGCGAAACGAAAGGAAGAAAACAATAAGGAGATGGAAGATGGCCGTGGATCGAGCGAGTTCCTTTCGAGTGAAGACGGAAGGCCTCCGCAAAGTGCGGACGTTTTTTTGAATAGATGCTTTTCGCATCAGTCGCGAAGAAAAAGTTGGATCGAGGAGAAACTCTGGACTCGTGTGAATCGTGTCAAAGTCGTTGCACGCGCTCAAATCGCTCGCGCGCAAAACACATGGCATCGATCGACCGATTACGTATCTGGTTTGGCCGTTTTATCTTTCGACGAACCGGAAATGGAAAAGCTTTACGTTCATGAAGATTCCACAGAGAAGACTTCGACTGATGTGTTCGTGCATTTGTTATATTCGCTGGTAGTGATCATCGCTTATGTGCGATTTTATCGCGCGAATCAGTTGTATGATATCCTGTTTTCTCCGTTTACCTTCGCACAGTTGTTCAAAAAGTTTGCGGCGATTTGCACGCTTCCAGCGTTGTGTTACTTGAACTACTTTAAATCAAAGTTCTACGTCCGTCACCGAGAAGCGATCAACGTGGCGTCGAGAATTTTGCTCAGTTTCTTACCATCTAGTAACGAGCAGGTGCTCGAAAATATACCGGTATTAGTCGTGGTGAAAATGGTTATGTTCCGCATGTCCTCTGCGTTGTGGCCTATTCGGGCCGAACGCCAAGCGTGCATTGTCATCTTGGGAGAGATTTTAAATCCAACCTTCGTCACCTCACCATTCTCCATATGCGCCATAATTCCGATGATTTTGAACATCTACTTCTGCTTCATCATCGAGTTACGTCAAAGGCGGATGTTTGCGTGTAAATACGGGTGCGTTTGGTTGAATCAACGTTGGAGCGTGTTTAGAACTAAATCCGGAAAGAGGTGTTCGAAGCGTCTCGCGGGGACGACGTACACGACGAAAAGCGCGGCGACTCCTCCTCCTCCTCCTCTTACTCGATCGCTTCTGCGTCGCTTGTAGAACTCTATTTGTTATGATTTTACTACCACTGGTACCACTGGTACCACTGGTATGGTACCATGCTACAGTACTCCTAATACTGCTACGTACGACGCACTCGCTTTATGCACTCCCTTGGACGCCTCATCAAGTCCTTTTTTTTCTTTTTTTTTTCTTGAACACCCTAAACATGGATTAAAAAAAAAAAGGTATGGTGTTTCCTTTTCCTTACAAGTTTACTCTTTATATACTAACAATGTCCTACGACGCTTTAACCACGGCTGGTCGTCACTTGTTGTCCGCCGAAGCCTTCAGCTTCGCAGACGACGGAAAGGATGCCATCAAAGATTTCGAATGGAGTGCGTTCTCGTTTTTCTTTTGCGTCTTTTACCAAAAGGCGTCCGGCCGCCGAGGCCCCCCGCCGTTTTTCCCGAGAACAGGATAATGCGTGCATTCGTGCCAAAAGCGCGCGCGCGCGCTCGCTTCTGCCACCGCGATGCCTCGAAAAAAAGATGCGGACTAAAGAAAGACGTCGAATCGTCGTCGTCCTTTCTTCGATCGCGCCTTTTTTCGCCGCATTCCTGGATCCATCCATCCATTCGAAAGCCGTGGCGCGAAGAATATTCCTTCTCTGTACAGGTGTTTTAAATCACCTCAAAAAGGAATATTTTTCAAAAGGCGGGGAATTTTTTCCCTTTTTAAACCCTAAACAAGGACTTTCAAAGAATGAAACTTGAAAGAAAAGAAAAGAAAAATTGTTGTTGTTGTTGTTGTTGTTGTTGTTGTTTACTCACCATCACCTTTACTCCTTTTCAAATTTCATTATCCGTGTCGTTACGACGTACCACCGTCAACAACAGTTATCGTCCTCGGCGCCTTGCTCTGCTTTTGCACCGCGTTTGGCATCGGCGCGAACGATGTCGCGAACGCGTTTGCGACCTCCGTCGGCTCCGGCGCGGTGTCGATCAAGTTGGCGATCTTGCTCGCGGCGGTGTGCGAGTTCACCGGTGCGCTGTTTATGGGATCTCACGTGACCGAGGCTATCCGTAAGGGTATCGCGGATTACAAGTGCTTCCAGAACGATCCTGCATTGATGATGTACGGTTGCTTGTGCGTCTTGGCTGCGACGAGTATTTGGTTGATATTGGCGTCTTATTTGGAGATGCCGGTTTCGACCACGCACTCGTGCGTCGGCGGGATGATTGGTATGACCTTGGCTACCAGAGGTCAAAAGTGCGTCATTTGGTCGAAGAAAGTGGATGAGTTCCCCTACGTCAAAGGTGTTTCCGCAATTGTCGTTTCGTGGTTGCTTTCTCCGATTGTTTCCGGCGTCTTCGCGTTTGCCTTGTTCTTTTCTATAAGAACGCTCGTCATGAGACGACCAAACTCCTACAATCTCGCAAGATATTTGTTCCCGGTCATGGCGTTGATCACCGTCGTTATCAATACTTTCTTTATTGTCTACAAGGGCGCGAAGTTCTTGGAGTTGGATGTTATGTCTATTGAAGATTGCATGGCTTGGGCGTTTGGTTTGGGTGGCGGCGTCGGCCTCATTTGCTTCTTAATCATCAACCCGATCTTGTTTAAAAAGATTGAAGCCGATTGGGAGCGCATTCAGCTTGAAAGAGCGGAAGGTGGCGGTGATGCGGCCATGTTCAAGAAACCGTCCGACTTCCCGGAAAAACAACCGAGAGTCATCCAAAAGGGTATCTTCGGTATTCCGTCAAGAATTTACTACGCTGTCGCGGACCACTTGACTGTTTCTTTGAACCACGACAACGAGCAATTGGCGGCTGAGGATGAAATCGTCGCCGCGATCCACGAAAACGCAGAAGTATTCGACGAAAAGACCGAATTGGCTTTGAGACCTTTGCAAGTTTTGACTGCTTGCTTAGATTCCTTCTCCCACGGAGCGAATGATGTCGCAAACTCTGTCGGTCCGTTTGCCGCTATCGTTACCGTTTACAAAGCTGGTAGCATTAAGAAGAAGATGCCAATGGGCGATGATTCCTACTGGATCTTGTCCTTGGGAGCGTTCGGTATCGTGATTGGTTTGGCGTTGTACGGTTACAAGATCTTGCACGCCTTGGGTGGTAAGATTTGCAAAATGACCCCGTCTAGAGGTATTTGCATCGAACTCGGCGCCGCCATGGTTATTATCATGGGTTCTCGCCTCGGCTGGCCGTTGTCCACGACTCACTGCCAAGTTGGTGCCACTGTTGGCGTTGCGTGTTTGGAAGGTGTTGGTGGTATCAACTGGTTCATCTTGATGAAGACTGTCGCTGGTTGGGTTTTGACTTTGATTATTGTTGGTTTCACCGCCTCGGCGTTTGTCGCGCAAGGTGCGGCTGCGCCGATGACCAAGTACCCGGCCTGGGCTGGCCATAACTAAAACGGACCTCACGATTCTATGTTTTAGTGTTACGCGAGATCGTTGTTTCTATTACAAGTCTCTTGCAATTTGTACACGTTTTCAATTATTGCGATTTCAATTAATTCAATTGTGTTTTCAATTACGCTCTATCAGAAATATATAAAGTATATGTATTTAAAACTAAAGTACGTACCTATGTGCTATTTGCGATCGCGCTTTACCTCTTTCCACCAACTCTTCTAAAAAGGCGATATGTTTCGGTAAGAATCGAATATCCCAACCCAAGAAGAACTACGCCAGAGGCTATTTTGATCGGGAATCCCGCTGAACTGCTCTTCGCTTCTGCTTTCATCATTTCATAAAACGAGTACGACGATGCGTCTTTTTGTGAAGGTTTCGAGGCTGTTTGTGCGTGTGGTTCATATTCTGCTACGTCTTTGATTCCTGCCGTCTTTCTGTCCATCTCCATCTCTATCTTCTCCTTTTTCTCTTCGTCATCCTCGTCGAGATAGTACACGTCCCTCGGCTCCGGCTTCTTATCTGTCTGCACTCGTCGCATTATCTTCTTCCCGTCGCTTTTCCTGGTCACAATCTGCTCCGTCTTTACATTCCCTCCGTTATAAGACACCCGCACATGGACAATCTTTGGCTCGATCACGTCTCCGATGTCCCTCGATATACACTCGTACGCCTCTTGGCTGCAACCACCACGTTTATACCGCTTATTCACCCACTCTTGAGCGCATTTAGGCAGATTTCTCTCTCGCGCGAGAATTTCCACCGCGTACAACCACGACGCTTGATCCGTGACGGGCGTTTTCTTCCCCTCTCTTTCGCCGCCGTAGATTTCGACTTCCCCTTCCTCTTCTTCCTCCTCTTCTTCCTCGTCGAATTCAACCTTCCTCCCTTCTTCGTCGTAACTCAAAACGTACTTCAACAAAACCCTCTCCACCTCTCTCACTTGCTCCTCTCTCCTCTTTCTCCTCCTCGTTTTCGGATCGCCGACGTCGAGGTACTCCTTCCTTCTCCGTTCGCTTTGCTCCGCCAACGTCAAATCGGAAGGCATATCCGGATCTTCTTCCCACTTCAATTTTGCCCATAGTAAACGCAATATTCGTGGACAGTTGGCCAAAACAACTCGTTCGCTCTTGTCGTTACATTCGATGCCGACTTCATCGTACGCCGCGGCGCTTTTGTTTTCCTCCTTCTCCAAACATCCATCCTCGCACAGCATCCTCACGTCCTCTTCGATCGTCTTCAACCCACCCCCGGCGGTCGTCGTCGTCGTTTTAAACTTCGCTTGCATCCAGACTGCCATGGAGACGAGTTGTACGTCTCGTCCGTGCTCTCGTTCGGGAAACGCGGATGTGTATTCGCCTTTTCGATGCGCCGCGTAGATCTCGCGTGCCATCGCGCCGCTCTTTTCGTAACGACCGATGAGGAGTAATTTTTCCGCGAAATCTAACGACGTCGGTTCTCGATCGACTGGATACCCCTCGATTTCGTAGAGCTCCGCATCGTTCGGGTCCTCTTCCGGACGAGACGATGCGACGGGGAGGAGAGACGACGAAGACGTTTTGGTGGAGGAAAACAACACGCGTTCGAGACGAGCGTCGTCGTCGTCGTCGTCCTCGGTCATGATTAATTTTTTTTCGTTTTTGTGTGAAGCATTTCGAGGCGAAACCGCGCGCAAAAAATAGAACGGATGCGCGCGCGCGCGTGTGTGTGTGTGTGTGTGTGTGTGTGTATAAAGTAATCTGATGATATTACACGCGCTGTTTCGGATAGGTGTCGTTTAAATCGGAGCACTCGCAGTTCGCGCGCTCATTACACTCCGGGGTATGCATTTTCGTGACGCCCGCGCTAACTTTATCAATCGCATTTTCCTTTCCATTTCGACCATCCTGTTCGCCACTTTCGTCTTCTCCCTCTTCTTCTTCGGTCAAGACGCGAACAATGTCCAACTTTCCAATCTCACCTTCCTCGATAACTTTCAACACCGTTCCGCCTCCAGTGAAGAGATACGTTTGAGGATTTTCGAGAGCGTTGAGATAACTTCCCGGCGATAAGGATTTGAATTCTTTCAGAGTATCACCGCCACCAAAGAAGACGTCTGCTGGCAACGAACTGTTCATGTTGTTGTGAATTAACCGGTCCAAACCAATAGTGCCTTCATGAAAGCCTTTCGAGGTGTATCCCATGACCGCGTTGACTAAAATAGTCTTCGCCGTCCTCATCGCTTCGACAATCTTCTCGTCCGAGTATGAAACCGAAGCGACGTCGTTTATGAACCCGTACTCATCTCCACATTTCATATCTTTCACATGAACCAATCGAATATTGTCGTACTCCCTCGGCATAGTCGTGCATCTCCCATTAACCGGCACGCACCCGCATCCGTCCGCCTCTTTAGATTCCACCAACGTCGGCAACTCTAGAAGTTTCTCTTGCATCTCTTTCGCATCCACTAAACACTTCCTCGCTAACTCCACGTCCTCTTTATCTACGCCCTTAATCTTCACCTCATACTTTGCCGACAAGTATGCGTTATAAATCATCCCACCTAAAATCAACGTGTCGCACTTTTTTGCCACGTTAACCAGCGTTCCAATCTTCGTGTTTACTTTTGATCCGGCCACGACAGCCACAAACGGACGTTTCGGTTCTAAAACTCGCGTCATCGCGTCTAACTCTCTTTGCATTAACAATCCTGCGTAACTTGGCAACAATTTCGCCACGTCAAACGTGCTGACATGCGGCTGCCACGACCCGAACGCGTCGTTCACAAACACGTCCGCAATACTCGCCAAATCTCGCGCCAGTCGAATCCCAATCTCTTCCGTACCTCTTTCTTCTCCGCTAAACCATCTCATGTTTGGCAAGTAAATGCCACCAATTCTTCTTTCTTTTAAATCCTTAATCATCGTTTGCATCGTGTCATCTTTGAAAATTTGCGACATCTCGATCCCGCCGTCGTCGTCGTCGTCGCCTTTTTTGGTGGTTGACAAAGAAGAATCTACTTTTGGATTGGCAAACACGACGCCAAGTTTCTTCGTCAAGTATTTCGCGATGGCTCGAGTCCCGTCTTTTTCGTCCATCGAGATGGTCTTCGTTTTCTTGTCTCGCGGTCGATTGACGTGCGTCATCACGATCGGCCGTCCGCCTCTTTCGACGATGGAATATAACGTTGGAATGGAACTTTCGATTCGAAACGCGTCCGAAATCTGCGCATCTTTCACCGCGTTGTGATCGACGCGCACGAGAACGATTTTGTTTCGAAGGTCCACGTCTTGCACTCGACGCAAAAGCGACCGTCGTCGTCGTCGTCTCGAGTCGTCGTCGTCGTCGTCGTCGTTTTTCGCAAAGTCCTCCGATTGAATGGTGGTGGTGGTCATATCGTTTCTCGTTTGTGAAAAAGAGCGCTTTTATGAGTGAAGGCAATTGGATAATGATGCGAAAAGAATATTCCAATTGACGCGAAAAGAAATGGGCAAAACACCCATGGCCGACGATGATGACTCGAGAGAGAGCGCTTTGAGAAAAGACGACGACGAGGACGCGCAAAGGACGACGACGACGGCGGACGTCGCGCGGACCCCGACGCCGTCGAAAAAGCTCACCTCGCACGCGCTCTTCCCGTTCGCCATCATTTCCATCTCCTACATTCTGTTCACCATCACGGACGGTGCCGTGCGCATGGTCGTGGTGCTCCACGCGTACAGCAAATCGTTCACGGCGATGGAACTTGCAATCGTGTTCACGTTGTACGAATTAATGGGCGTGGTGACGAATTTAATAGCTGGGATTATGGGCGCCAGATGGGGTATTCGAATGACATTATTGATTGGTTTGGCGCTCCAAATTGGTGGTTTGGGCATGCTCTTCGCGTGGACGGATGAATGGTCAAAGACGAAAGCGATGGTGTACGTGACAGCTGCGCAAGCGCTGTGCGGAATTGCGAAGGATTTAACAAAGTTGGGTGGTAAAACGGTCACGAAACTAGTCACTCCGGATGAGAAGCAAAATCGATTGTTTGTACTCGTGAGCAGTTTAACCGGATTGAAAAACTCGTTCAAAGGCGTTGGTTATTTTCTAGGCGCGTGGTTGTTGACAATAAGTTACGAAACGAGTTTGATTGTTATGATTGCATTAATTGCGATTGCTTTTCCATTCGGATTCTTTGGTTTACAGAAAGATTCAGGGCGAGTTGGTAAGGAAAATGTGACTCTAAAGAAAGCGTTGACTCAAAATCGAAATACGAAGTATTTGTCCTTGTCGAGAGTGTTTTTGTTCGGGTCGAGAGATTTGTGGTTTGAGATTCCGTTACCGTACTTCTTGAGAGATTCAGTTGGCGGGGTAGGATGGCCTAGGAGTGCTGTTGGGGCTATGTTAGCAGGGTACATCATCGTATATGGACAGCTGCAATCGTGGACGCCGCAGATGGTGTTGAAACCGTTGAAGCAGTCGCCGCCGAACAAACGCGTCGCGGTGCTTTGGAACATTTTGTTGGTTTTGGGGCCATTGTTTTTAGGCGCGTGCATCTCTACGGATGTGTTTGATACTAATAGCAGTGAAAACCACGAAAACGTTCAGATTGTTTTAGTCGTTCTTGGCATCGCGTTATTTGCGTTTCTGTTTGCGGTAAACAGCGCCATTCACTCATACCTGGTCGTGAAATACGCCGAAGGGAATAAATTGTCCATGTCAGTCGGGTATTACTACATGGCCAACGCATTTGGACGATTATTTGGAACGATATTATCTGGGGCGATATACACGGCGTTCGGAGGGGACGACGTGAAAACCGGGTTCGCGGTGTGCTTTTGGGCGAGTTCCGCAAGCGTTTTGTTAAGCGCTTATTTTGAAATGTTTTTAGAAGATGGCGAGATGTCGACGACACCGGCGGTTTAATGTGCAGAAGGGTACAAATGTTATCACAGAGATAAAATAGATAGATAGAGAGAGGTAGGCGTGTAGGTAGCTATAAATGCAGGTCGCTATAAATACGTGTAGGTTTGAAATTGCTAATATTTTTTGTTTTATTCGTCGTCGTCCGAGTCGTCAATCATCACGCGACGCTTTTTCGTTGGTTCTTCCTCTTCTGCGTTTTTTTCTCCTTTGTCTTCTTCGTTCTTCTCCTGTTCTTTGCGTTTGTTCGCGGCGGCTAAAAACGCCGCGCCAGGCGCATCGTTTTCTTCTTTCTTATCGTCGTCGTTGTTGTTGTTGTTGTCGTCGTCGTCGTCGTCTGAATCGAACAACCCGGCGGCGGCTAAGGCGGCTTTTGCGTTTTCCTTCATCTTGGCCTTCTCTTCCTCTGTTTGCGGCTCTTGGGCGTTGGTAGTTTTGGTATTGATGTCGTCGTCAGAATCCGAGGAAGTGCTCGAATCTGAATCCAAGCTTGAGCTACTCGATGACGAGGATGAAGAACCGCTCGTTGCTGGCTTTTTTGGTTTCTTTTCTCTCTTCTTCGCTGCCGGTTTGCTCTTCTTCTTCTTCTTCTTCGTAGGAACTTCTTCGCCACCGACTCCTTCGCCGCCATCCTCCCCATCGTCGCCATCTTCCGGGTTGTAATCCTTCCCACCTCTCTTTGCTTGCGCTCTCGCTTCCCAACGCATTCGGGTCTCCTTGAACCTTCTCTCGCTTTCTGCGGCAATCGCTTCCAATTCTCGCTTCTTTTGCTCTTCCTCCAAAGCCTTCGCCGCTTTCTCTTTCGCTCGTCCTTCCTCCAACGCTTTTCTCGCTTCCATTTGCGCTTTCTTCGATTTCATTAATTTCTCCTCCTCCTCGTGCGCCTTATCCAAATGTGGCTTGGATTTTTCTAACGCTTGCTTGCAAAAGTTTACGTGCACGGTGGTTCGTTTCGTATCGAAACCAAATTTTGGTTGGTTTCCTAGCGCTTTCAGTTGCGTAAACATGTGTAGCGCGACTTGAATGTTCTCCAAGGCCTTTTCGACGCGTGCGACGCGACCTTCTGAAGAGGCCGATTTCAACGTATCGTTCAACGACCTCTGAGCGAGTTCTTGGACGACGTAGGCCAAGTTAAATCGAATGCGGTGGTTCATTGGGGCGATGTGTAACGCTTCCTGTAAGGCCTTTTTTGCTTGAATCAAGTTTTGGTTCTCGTAATGCGCTCGGGCTTGGAAGAGCATGATTTCGTGCGACGTGCCAAGGTAGAATTCTTGCTGCGCGCGGTCATAGAATTTAAGCGCGGCGGCATATTGCGCTTTGGCTAACGCGATGTGACCGAGGTTGACGAGGACGTCCGCTTGGAGTTCAGAGAGGATTTTGGTGACGGCAGAGGCAGACGTACCAGTAATAGCCGCATTCTCAATCTCCAAGGATTCTTGCACCAACGTGAAAATCGCCTTGGCGTCGTCCATGCGACCGCGTTCGGCGAGCAGAATAGCTAAACCGTTTGCCGCGAATGCGTTGGTTGGTTCTTTCACCAGCGCTTTCTTGTACAACGATTCGGCACGTTTGTAATGGTCTTCTTCTCGTTGGCGTATTTTGGGATCGGATCGTTTGTGTAAACCTTCTTTTAACGCCGAGTAATACGCGGCATTACCAGCGGAAACTAACGCGTACTCATCGAGCTTTAACGTTTTGTCGTCGTCTTTTTTACTCGCCTCGTCCCCGCGTGTTGCTGCGTTGCGAAGATGGAATTTCTCCTCCTCGGCGAGATCACTCGGTAACTCTCTCAGTTCCTCGAATTGCTGTTCGGCTTCTTTCCATCTACGTTGTTTCATTAAAACCCAACCGCTGGTAGCGACTGCGTCCGCGTTGCCCGGGTTTCGTTTCAACGCTTCTGTGATTTTCGTCAAAGCGCCTTCGTAATCGCCGAATCGTTCGCACAACTCGACTGCTTTCCGTAACGCGACGTCGATATCGTTCGGATTGGACTTGTTCAACGTTTCGAACAAACTCGAAGATTTCTTCTCTTCGCCGAAAATCTCTTCGGCTTTGGCCAAGTTGAACGCCACCGCTCGTGCCGGTGTCGGAAGTTTCTTCGCCAAATCGATTGCTACCTTGTCGCCTTTTTGTAGTTTTGAAGCAACGTTCGGGGCGGCTTCTTGATAGAGAATATCAAGGGATTGTTCCAAAGAGTGCAACGATTCCTCTTTGTTCTTCGCGTCGGTATCTTTCTTGCTAACGTTTTTGTTCGCCATTGTTTCTTTGTTGTTTTTATCTTTCTTGTCGCCTTCGGTGGTTGTACTCGTTACCAATCGAGCTCTCAACACGCCGACATTATTCAATGTCACCGCATCGATGGAATCTCCAAGTTTCTTGGCAATGTTAATCGCTTTCTCGTACGCCTCCAACGCTCTCTTAGCGTCCGATCGTTCCAACAATTCTCCGAGCTCTAACATGGTTTGAAAATCCGTTCCGTCTCTCTTGTACGGATCGAAATCGTACATTTCCACGGCTCGTTTGGAATCACCTACTGCCGCGCACAACTTCCCATGCGCCCTCTTCACGAACAAGCTTCCTGGATACGCCGATTGCGCTCGTTCACAGTGTTTCTTAGCTTCGAATGCATCGTTTTGTTTCAAGAAGATCTGCGCGATGCCAAAGTGCGGTGCGGCGAAATTTTTGTCTAAATCAACCGCCGATTGGTAATACGTTAACGCGCTCGATAAATTCCCAGCTGCGTGGAACGCTTGTGCCCGAATAAACAGCGCTTCCGCGCGAAACACGTTCGCTTCTTTCTCGTTTTTAATGATACCTTCCGTTAAAATTTCGATATTTTTCAATTCTTCTGACGCCGCCGATGACGCTCCGGAAGCGGAGGAAGCAGAGGAATACAAATAATGTTCCGCCAACATCAACGACACCAACGGGTTCGTCGGGTCAATCTCGAATGCTTTATGCAAATTATTCACAGACCTTGCCACTGCCTGCATCTGTTCTTCCGTCCCTACCCCCTCAAACTCAGCTAAATCGCACTTCGCTAACCCAACATACGCGTCCACGCATTCGTTATCCATGTCCGCTGCTCTCGCAAACGCCAACCTTGCGCTCGCGAAATCTTTCATCGCAAAGTGACACGCGGCTAATCCTAACCTTACCTCCGCGGGAGCTTGCGGATGCATCTTCAATGCTCGTTTATACCACGTCAAACTCTCCGAATATTTTCGTTCGTCCACGAACAATCGTCTCGCCTTCCACAACATCGCCGCGATGTTGTCTCTCCCGCCGTCCTTCATCGCCAACGCGGAATCCAGAATCTTCTCCGCCGTTTGTTTTTCTCCTTTTTCGAACAACAAATGCGCTCGAGCAATTGCTACGACTTGTTCTTTCGAAGCTATCGCGAACGCTTTCTGTAAAAGTTTGTCCGCTTTCATCAACGCTTCCGAGCGGTGTTTCGCATCTTTCGACGACGAGCGCAATCGCGCGGCGATATTGACTTGATGCGCTGCCGACAGGCACAAAAGTTTTGCCCGGCCGTACACGTCGTTCGGGTAGTACTGTTCGATTTCTGTTTTCGGGAACGTGGTTAGAAGAGAGGAGCGAGAGATGGCACGCGTCAGTGGATTCCATTGCGCGCGCGCGCGCGCGAAGAAATTCGTCGACACGCATACTCCTTACTCCAATACGATTTTCTCTGTGTCCAAAGAATCCGATCGCGTTTCAAAGACAAAAGTCTTTGGCGCATGGATACAAAACGAACGGGAGAGAGAAAAAAGGAGGGCGGCGCGAAGTGCAAACGTCAAAGAGATCGTCGATCGATCGTCGCTCTTACCCGGCGAGCATCCGCTTCCCACGATCTCCAGGAACGCCTCTTCGTTCTCGTCCGCTAAATAGGCTTTCGCGCATTCCATCCACACGGAGAGCGGCGCCAATTCCGATTGGAGGACGCCGAGGACGTCCTCGGCACGAGTCGGGAGCGAGCGCGAATCGATGGCGACGTGCGTCCCGTCGCCGTAACTTATCGGCACGCGGATCGTTGGAGGAATCATGACGACGTAAACGACGACGACGACGACGACGACACGCAAAAGCGCGCGCAAAGTGGCACACTTCTCCTGCGTCGCGTGTTCCAAAACGCAATCGAAGCTTGAATATAGGGTTTAGGGTATCATTAAATTTAGGGTATCACTGGAAAGAGATACGAGACCTGCTTTTCGTATCATCGATTGGAACGCATACACAATCGCGCGCGCACCGCACAAACCAGAAGAGAGAGAAAAACAGAGAAGAAATGGTCTCGTTCTCGTCGATGCGCTTCGCCGAAGTATCATCGACAAAAAATACCCGAGTCTCCTCGGGTTTTGTTGGTGTTCGCCGAAGAAGCGGCTTTTGGGCTTTGACCACCCAACGCAGAAGTCGTTCGTCGGAACGCGTCGTGTCGAAGACGACTTTGACGTTGAAGGGGAGGAGTTTATCCAAAAACGCATCATCATCATCATCATCATCATCGGGGAAGAAGAGGACGTTGAGATCATCCGTCGTCGTCGAGAGCAGCGCGCCGGAAGTCGTGGAAGCGACGACGACGACGACGACGACGACGACGACTTTGGAAGGGACGGAAAACGCGGACGATGGTGTTCTCGGCGCCGCCGTCGACCCGGAAGAAGAAGAAGAGAAACCAAAGACGATTGAGAGGACATCGACTCGAGTGTCTTCTGCGTCGACCACTTCGAGAGAAAATCTGGTGCTCTTGGCGACGGCGATGGTCGCCGGCGGGATCGTGACGTACAATGGTGGCCCAGAAGAATCTCTGAACAAATTCCAAGAATTTTTGTCCTCATTTTTTAACGGTTTAATTCAGAACCACGCGGCCGGTGTCGGTGGGTACATCGAAGACGTGTATCTCGCCACGTTGTTTGTCGGAACCGTGTACGCGCTCTGGAGATCTTCGGCAGTGCCGAGACCAATCGGAAACCCGATTCAGAGGAAATCGAGAACGTTAGCGTCGAGTTTGCACGTGTTTTCCGGTGCTGGTGCGTTAGCGGTTGCTTTATATGCGGTGGTTTTAGAGAGAGTGTTTAGAGAGAGCCCAGGATGGACGTGGATGTGGGTCACGTCGACGTTGTTTTTGGTGAATTCGTTGTCGTACGGGCCTTTGATGAACATATTTAAAGCGAGCAAGGAAGGGAAGTACGCGATGCAGCTCGGGTATTCTTTCGTTGCATCGTTTCAAGGGGTAGTGTGGATTGCGTGGTCAGCACAACCGGACGCTCCAGATTGGTTGTTTTGGGCGGTGATGCCGTTTTGGTACTTTTCCATTGCCAAGTTATGGGAAAGCACGGAGTTTTGTTTAGCGTTGGTACCGGATGTCCCGAGAGGTACGAAGGAAGAAGACATGACTCTTGGGAATAAAATTAACAAATTTTTCACGGCTGGAAGTCGCAAGAGGTTGGGTAAAATGACTCCAGATGCTGCGACGTTGACGTACGTCGGTTTGAACGCCGCTGCTGCGGTGTTCGATAACTGCTACATGGCCGTGTACACGTACTTGGGACCTGAACAGTTTTGGCACACGAGTCGAATGCTGAACGACAACGATTTTCATTTGCGTTTAATTAAAGGCACGACTGGGTCGTTAACCGTCGCTTTGTTGATTTTCATTTCGACGTTAGGGTGGAGGAAACAAATGCCGATGAAATACGCGATTTGGTTGAACGTGGCGTTAGGGAGCGTTGGCCCGTGGATCGTTTTGTTTTGGCACAAGCTGTTAGACCCATCGGAAATGTGGTTCCCACAGTTTGTGTTTGATCCGGAGTTTACTTATCACGCGTATATTCCGAGTTTGTTCGGCCAATAGATGCTATAAATATTGCTTGTTGTATTTACTATTCAGCACGTGCGCGCTATTACACAAATTCTTGTTCCTTTTACTAAAAGCCTCTCTCTTATTTCCTCTTTTTCGACTCTCTGCCTTTCGCCTTCTTCTCTTTACTATCGCTATTGCTATTGGCCATCAAAAACGAAATCATTGACAAGCACGCTAACACAGCCATTAATAACAAACAATACGTGGCGTACATGCGCCTGTGTGAGCCGATTGCCTTTTTCTTTGCTGCTTCCAAGGCCTCTATTGACGTCTTGTGTCCGGGAGCCAACTCCACGGCTTTCCCAAAAGCCTTGACGGCGTCTTCAAATTGACCTTGACTCGCGCAGACGTTTCCCAACGCGAAATACAACGGTTGGTTGTGACTGTCGTGTTTAATTCCTTCTCGTAACAACTTTTTCGCTTCTGGCAATTCGTTCAAGTGTGTTTTAAACTCGCCATAAAACAAGTACACTTCCACGTTTGGCGTCCTCGCGACGTCTCTCGCTATCAACGCCAACTCAAACGCATCTGTCGCGTAATCAGCGTCGCGCACTCCACCTCTCGCGCGAAAACAGTTCGCCACTTGGACTAACTCAATGTAAACCTCCATCGGGCTTTTCGTTTCTTTCGAACTGATGAGGTTTTCCATGAAATCAAGCGTAACCGTCTTCAGGTTTCCGAACCTCTGTTCGATGCCGGTTCGCATGCTAATTTCGCTTCGAACGTTTGCGTTCTTATACTTCGCGCTTCGTCGTGCGCGCGTCATCTTCGGGTTGTGGTATTTTAACACGCGCACGGCGCCGTTAAGCGCCTCCTCAACCATCCCGGCGAACGCCGCTTGCGACATCGACGGACCATCCTTGTCGTCGTAAAACTCCTCGACGTATTCGAACTCGCTCGTCCACTTCTCGTCGTCGTCGTCGTCATCATCGTCCTTCTCCTCTGTGCGTCGTCGACCCCCGTCTCTGATCGACTCCCCTCGTCGTCGTCTTCTCAGCGCCTCTTTTAAAATCGTCTCCCCTTCGTCTTCGCGCACCCCCAGCGTCGTCCACGACGACGGCACTCTCGACGCGTCGAACGTCGACATCGGCACGTTTTCCGGTGGCGCGACGCCCGCGAACGCCTCGTCGATCGTCCACGCGTCGACTCCGTGATACTTCTCCGGCGAGTCCGTGTCTTCGCATTTCTCGTGGGTTTCTCGAGGGCAATAGTACCCCTCGTACGCCGGGTTCTCTTCTTCCTCTTCTTTTCCGTTGCTTTTTTCGTCGTCGAAGAGCAGCAGCACGGGCGACACCGCGCGAGGCGCCCCGGTCGCGACGTCGAGCGTCAGATGTCGACTCAATGTCGAAGCAGCAGCACTTAATTGTTCGTCGTCTCCGTTTTTGGTCCTCCTCCTCTTCTTAAAAGTATTCCCATTATTATTATTGGTCGTCGTCGTCGTCGTCGTCGTTTCAGAGGTCGCTGGTGGTGTGCAGTCGGCGGCGAGGAAAAAAAAGACAAAAAAGAGAACGACGACGTAAACGACGTAAACGACGCGAAAAACAACAACAACGCCACGTCCACTTTTTTGTGTCCTCCTCATATCGAGAAGAGCGCTTCTCTCTCTCTCTCTGTGTGTGTGTGTGTGTTTTGACGACTGTTATACTACTAAAGAGAATTGGAGTTTTTAGTACACAAAATAATTGGAAAATTGGAAAAAAATCGAAAAAGGAGGAGGAAAAAATTCGGCATAATTTCCAAACCCATCAAAAAAAAATCGACTCACACGAGAGGTTGGACAAAGAAAGAGTTGGGACAAACTTTCATACCTCTCTGACTGGTCAACTGCTCTACTGCAATAATATCTGCATTTTCTTGCATCTTTGACCCATATAGTCTTTCTTATCGCAGATCAAGGAGTTACTCTGAAAACAAAAGCTATTTTCTGAAAGCTGATAGATCACTCTCTCACGGGGTCTAGAATTGTGGAAATTTCTCGTAAAAACATATCACCAAAATGGCAGCCATGACGGTTCCACAGGTGCAACAACAACAACAACAACACCCTCATCAACCTGGTGGAAACGCCAACGCGGGGACAACGACGTCCTCTGCGAAGATGGAGCAGCTCGTCGCCGCGCTGCAAGACCCGGAGACTCGGGAAAACGCGCTTTTGGACATCTCGAAACGCCGCGACGCCTTCGTCGATCTCGCCCCGGTGTTGTGGCACTCCTACGGGGTGATACCGGCGTTGTTGCAAGAGATCGTCGCGATATACCCGCTGTTGTCGCCGCCGAGTTTGACGAACCACGCGAGCAATCGGGTGTGCAACGCGCTGGCACTTTTGCAATGCGTGGCGAGCCACCCGGACACGAGGGCGCAATTTTTGAACGCACACGTGCCCTTGTTTTTGTACCCGTTTTTAAACACGGTGAGCAAAACGAGACCGTTCGAGTATTTGAGATTGACGAGTTTAGGAGTGATCGGAGCGCTGGTGAAAGTGGACGACACCGAGGTGATCAACTTTCTCTTGAGCACAGAAATTATTCCACTGTGCTTGCGAACGATGGAATTAGGGTCGGAACTGTCAAAAACGGTGGCGACGTTCATCGTGCAGAAAATTTTATCGGACGAAGTCGGGCTGGCGTATACGTGCGCGACGGCGGAGAGGTGTTACGCGGTAGGATCGGTTTTAGGGGGGATGGTCGCACAGTTGGCCGAACAGCCGAGCGCGAGATTGCTGAAGCACATCGTGAGGTGTTATTTACGGTTGAGCGATAATCCCAGGGCGGCGGAGTGTTTGAGGAGGTGCTTTCCAGATCAATTGAGAGATCCCGCGTTTACGGCGCACTTGAAGGACGATGCGGCGACGCAAAAATGGTTGGGACAGTTGTTGGTGCAACTCGGATATTCCTTGTAGAGAGTTTGCATGTACTTTAGAGAGTTCGTAGGGATTATTCTTAGCATTTTGTATGTCATTATTCAAATATTTACCGCTACCTTTTTTCAAGTGGTACCTTACTACTACTACTACTACTAGAAACACCGATTCGCTTCGCCGTTTCTATCTGTTTTTGTGTTAACTCCTCCCGGTAACTTTACTTTTAACGACCGTCCCAATCCGCGCGATTTTATCTTTTCCAGAGACCATGCCGTTGACCAAAATGCCAACACCTATTCCAACGCCCAAACACGTTCCCAATCCAACGCCAACGCCTACGCGCACGCCGGCGGAGAACCACGAAAGTTCCTTCGCGTGGTGTTCGGATGAAGAATTCGACACCCCTCTTCCATTGACGACATTTTTTATGCCATCGTCAACGATGGTTATTCGCTGCATCGCAGCTAACGCGCGATTCGTGCCTCGAATGCTATCTTCTTCTTCTTCTTCTTCCGCGTCGTCCGAGATAAATTCGCCGGAAGAATTGAGTTTCGCTTTCGTGTAATTCCATTCCTTGGTGAGTTCGGCGTACTGCGCTCGAATCAACGCCGACGTGTCTTGAGCGTATGTCCTCGAATCTTCGATTTTTCGCAAAATCATGTTGCCAGATGAAGATACCGCGGAAGGAATTTCTAACGGAATGAGTTCTCGCAAGCAGGAGACTAATTTTGAGTTGTTTCGCGTCGACGGTTTCTTTTCTTCTTTTTCGTTACTACTACTAAGGTTCAACTCGTCGTCGAACCCGTCGTCGTCGACTGCGCTGCTGCTAAAATCATCGCCTCGATCAACGTTACATTCATCCCAAGACACTGATTTGTCTGAGCACGCACCTCCCCGTTCAGAAGGAGTAGGCGAATACTCCCGGGAAGAGACGCGTCTTTCAAAGGGCGCAAACTTCTTCGCCGCCACTTCGCACGCCGCCTTCAGCGTCGCGCTTTCGCCGACGAACGAAATCTCCACGCGTATCTTTCCCTCTTTATTCCGTCGTCTCTCATTCATCGTCAACAAAGCGTTCTCGTTGTCTTCCTCGTCTTCCTCGTCTTCGCTAGCCCATATCGACACCGCCGCGTCCTTCTCCGTCGCGTCGCCGCGGGGGGGCTTCAACGTCCCCTCGCACACGCGTTCGTTCCTTTCGTTCGTTACCGTAAAGCGCAAAGCTTTGACGAGAGACTCGTCGTCGTTTTCATCGTCGGGTCGAGCCGTCGAAAAGACCACGTGAATCTCATCCATCGCGGCGAACGCCATCGTCGTCGTTTTCGTCGTTTGATTGCGTTTTCTCGCCACTTTCTCCAGAGAGACCGTTTTCGTCGCTTCCTCGTCGTCCCCGTTGATTCTGACACGAGTAGTAGCATTACAGTTGGTGTTATAATTCTCGTCTCTGGCAAACGCGAGCGTCAGCATTTCGTCGTCGTCGTCGTTGTTGGTGTTGTTGTTGTTGTTTTCGGTCGTCGTCGTCGTCGTCGCCGGGAGGAGAAGTTTCACGAACACCGCTGAATAATGATGATGATGCGATGATGATGACGATGATGTAAAAAATGCGTCGTCGTTTTTTTTCTTCTTCTTCTTTGGCAAAGGCGCTTCGGTCGTCGTCGTCGTCGTCTTCATCGTCGTTTTCTTCTTCTTCTTCTTCTTCTTCTTCTTCTTCTTCTTCTTCTTCGCGGCACCACCACCACCACCAACAACAACAACAAAAGCGAGAGCGCTTTTTGACGACGAAAGAGAGAGAATTATATTGAATTCCCTCTCTTTTTTTTTGTGTGTGTTTTTTTGTGTGTTTTATCGAAAGGAGCGCTTTTTGTGAGACCAGTTCTTTTACATTCCCTAAATATGATACCTTAAACTATACAATACCCCTAAAATACTCGTAGTAATAATCTATACAGTATACTATAGACTATGTATATACAGTCAACGATGTCGTTAAACGTATGTAATGAGTTATTTTAAGGAGCAGTGCTAAATCGAGTCGAAACGTATGCTCAGAAGTATAACTTCTGCCGACGAATTCAAGGATATAAGAAAGAAGTAGATTGTAATAGGGTATCACATTTAGGTAATTTAAAGAACTGGTCTGAAGCGTTCAATTATAAAAATGTCTCGAGAGAGAGAGGAGAGATATTTTTTTTTCTCGTAGGTAGGAAAAAGAAAAAAAGAAACGCAAAAAATATTATACTCCACAAACACTTTTTCGGGAGAGCCTGCGACGCGGAGTAAAAGAGAGAGAGGCAAAAGAAGGAGAAGAAGAAGAAGAAGAAGAAGAAGAAGAAGAAGAAGAAGAAGAAGAAGAAGAAGAAGACTCAGCAGAGCTCTCTTTGTGCGGAGTACGTCGAGAGGACATAAAGCACAAAACGGAGCAAATACTCTTTGTTGGAGACATCGTCATCATCATCATCATCATCATCATCGCGCATCTTGAATTGGAAAATGATGTCCTCCTTTTGTACCACCAAAACGCTTTGCGCGACGACAACACCCTTCGTCACCATCTTTGTCCAATCGAGAAGAATCGTCGCGGGGCAACGGCGCGGCCGACGACAGAACCACCACCGCCACCGCCCAGGGTGTGGTCGACGAAGAAAAGGGACGACGACGACAACAACAACAACAACAACATGTATGAGCGCGCCGAATGTGATGATGGCCGATGGGAAGGACAGGGCATCGGTCGCCGCCATCGCCGAGGAAGTCGCGACCGCGTACGGCGTCGTCGAAGCGAACGGCCGAGGGGCGGTGTACCTCGGATCGAGCCGGATAGGTCGAGGGGAGAAACAGTACGAGGCGAGCAAAGAGCTCGCGAGAGAGGTCGGGACGCTTTTGGGATGCACGACGTGGTCTGGCATAGGTCCAGGGTTGATGGATGCCGTGACGATGGGAGGGCTGACGGCGAACGGAAGAGCGAGCGGTAAGTGCGGTATTGATGATGATGACGATGAAGAAAAGGAGTTCGTTCGAATCGATAGATTTGGTTTCTCTCTCTGTGTGCGCGTAATATTATTTCTTCTCCACAAACGTCGAGTTTCAGTGGCGTTTTTACGATCGTTCGCGGGCGGTAGGAATGTACGCTGACATCTTCTCCGCTTTCTATAGGTATCTTAATCTTAGTCGGGGAGAAAGACGAACAAACCGGGAAAGTCGTGCTACAGAAAACCCGGAAACATCCGTATTTGAAAGAGGAACAGTACGCGACGTGTTCGTTTTTTAGCGCTCGTAAGCACGGATTAGTCGACGCGGGCGTGCGCAATGGAAAAGACGACGTAAAAACGGCCTTTTTTTGCCTCCCGGGAGGCATTGGGACGCTCGACGAATTCTTTGAGATTTTAGCCTTGTATCAGTTGCGTCGGATCGGAAGCGAGGAAAGAGTGCCGTTTATGATTATGAATTACGAGGGCGTGTTTGATAAATTGTTAGAGTTTATCACCGAGTCATGCGTAGAACACGGATTAGTGAATAAAGGCGAAATGGAGGAACATGTGAAAGTGTGTTCTACGAACAACGAGGCGCTGGAATATTTGAAGCAATTCTACGCGCTCTAGTTTAGCTAGCTCTATTTGCGCACCTAGGTATTATACATTGTTATTAGATTTTTAGACGTTTAGCGCGTTTTCCACCGGCAGCTTCTTTCTCCTTGGCGTTGTCGTTATCCTCGTTCTTTTTCTTCTCCGAAACGACCCCGAACGCCGAATCGTACTTATCCGAATACTTCTGCTTCATGTGCTTCTGCATGGCTTGATATTCTTTGTTTTCTTTTTGTTTCATCTTTTGAGCTTCTGTGAGTTCTTTCTTGCCTTTCTTGCCTTTCTTACCTCCTTCTTCGCCAGCTTCTTTATCTTTATCGCCGTCGTCGTCGTCGTCGTCGTCGATCTCACCGCCAAACCCAGCGTCGAATCCAGGATAGAACTCACCGTATGCGTCGTCCTCCAACTCCGCACGTTCTTCCAATCGTTTCCGTTCGTACGCCTCGTCCATTTTTTTGATGTTTTCATCCGCTTTTCGCGGTCCAGTTTCGACTTCTGCGAGCGCTTCCCCGTCGAATAATACTTTTCTAGACTCTTTCTTCGTTGCTTGCTCTCCAATTTGAGCTTGTTCTTTTTCCATTTCGGCGATGGCGTCGTAATCTTTTCCGACGTCGGCAAAAATATCCTCAGAATCCGAATCGGCTTTGGTCGCTATTTTGTCTCCTTCTTCTGCGGGGTTCGATTTACTATCTATTGCTACTGTTTTATTGGTACTACCCTTCCGTCCTTCTTCTTCCGTTGCGCGAGGCTCGCGTATTGCCTGCGCGACCGCTCGTAAAATTTTCTCCTCTTCTTTCGAAATCTTTGCAAACTCTCTCCGTCGCGCTTTCCGTTCTTCCTCGATATCCGCTCGAGGTTTAGTTTCCATCTTGACCGTTCTCGTTATTTCTCTCATTCGTGCGTTGATATCGTACACATACGACACGCCCGATAACGGCGGGAGTTTCTTTCGTTTCAATAAAGCATCTTTGCGTCGCTTTTGCGCGGTTTCGAGTTTAGTCACGAGGGCGCGACCGAGATTGGATTTCGCGTCGTATATAGAAGACCATTCGAAAGAAGGGTTCGCGTTCCTCCTTTGCGCATCATCGTCGTCGTCGTCGTCGTCGTCGTCGTCGTGTTTTTCATTTTCATTTTCATTTTCATCATCATCATCATCTTGCTCGTCATCTTCTCCGTCATTTTCCCCATCGCGTTTCTTCCTCTTCTCCAACTCCTCTCTCGTCTTCCTCAACAAAGCGAAATCCAATCCTTTCACCTTATGCGTGCTCTTCTCATCGCCGCCCATGTATTTACTCTTTTCGATGTCCAATACGCGCGCATCTTTGTTCGTTTCGGGGCCTTCCTCGCTTTCGAACACCCCTCTCGTCGCGTATTCTCGTTCGTTCATTGTCCCCCCCTCCTTTTCCTCCGCGTCTTCGACGTCCTTCTCCATCGTTTCTCTTCGTTCTCGCGCTCTATCGCGGTATTTCGGCACGACGCCTCCAAAGTCGTTCTCCTCTTCCTCTCTCTCTCTCTTCTTCCGACGATTGGTGGTCCTCCTTTGCCATCGTCGATTTTGCCCGCCATCGTCGTCGCAAACTCTTCCGTCGTCGTCTTCTTCCGTCGTCTTCGCTTTTTCGTCCTCTTTACTCCGCAAATACGCGCGAAAGTCCGCGTTCGATTTTGGCGCTTTTCCGCCGTCGTCGTCGTCGTCCATGATGATGATGATGATGATGATGATGTTTCCGACAAAAATCCCCTCTTTCTCTCTCTCTCGAATGTGAACGACTCGAAACGCTTTCACCCCTTTCTTTGCACGGAAGCAGAAACACCCCACGCACCACACCACGCGTTGTTCTCCTCGGCCAAGTCGTCGTCAAAGTCGTCAAAGTCGTCCTTCTTTTCTTTCTTTCTTTCTTTCTTTCTTTCTTTCTTTCTTTCTTTCTTTCTCTGAGGAGTAAGTGCTCTGCTTCATTACATAAATGGGCTTTTTCTTCTTCTTCTTCTTCTTCTTCTTCTTCTTTTCGTTTTTTGGTCTTCTTCAAACA
>MDSZ01055792.1_pt1 | contig 29603 bp, 27 predicted proteins | sample 811201 | NCBI WGS metagenome assembly MDSZ01 (sample SAMN05326647, study PRJNA326480) | marine metagenome | isolation source: seawater | place: Indian Ocean: North | collected 2010 | reverse complement strand
TCTTAAAGGTATCAAAGAAGCTTCAAAGGATGATTTAATGACTATCAAAAATATAAATGAGACAATGGCATCAGAAATTAAACAAATATTATGATTGCTTACATACTAAATGCAATAACTCTTTCAAGAATCTTTTGTGCAATATTAATTTATCTGATTTTATTCCTAGAGAATAATTACTCTGTAGCTTTATTTTTATTCTTTGTTGCATCTTTTTCAGACTTTTTAGATGGGTATCTTGCAAGAAAAACAGACTCAGTATCCGTATTGGGAGAAATTTTAGATCCAATAGCTGACAAACTACTAATAGTCTTTGTTTTAATTGGATTAAGTATTAACCTTGATAGTTTCTTAATTGGATTTGTTTCTGCGGTAATTATTTCTAGAGAAATTTGGGTTGCTGCCTTGAGAGATATAAATGCTAGAAATAATCAATCCGATAAAACAAAAGTAACTTTTTTAGCAAAAACAAAAACTGCAATTCAAATGTTTGCTATATTAATGTACCTTTTAGGCCTAACAACTAATAGTATGATGGTGCTTTTCTTTGCAGATATTATTCTTATAATTGCTCTTTTGGTAACAATTCAAACAGGCTTTCAATATACTATCTCAACTTTTAAGAAATGAATAAAGATAAAAAAATAATAGATATAGCTAGGCGAGTAATTGACGATGAAGTTGAGGCCCTTATTGGTTTAAAAGATTATATTGATGAAGATTTTGAAGAAATTATAAATGTCATACATAAATGCAAAGGTCGTCTTATTATTACTGGGATAGGTAAATCAGGACATATTAGTAAAAAGATCTCTGCAACTTTATCAAGCACTGGAACAAGCTCTTTTTTTATGCACTCCACTGAGGCTTTTCATGGAGATCTTGGAATGATTCAGAGTGATGATATTGTTGTTGCGATAAGCTACTCAGGCGAGACAGAAGATCTTCTCAAGACAATCCCAATTATAAAAAAGTTAGGCTGTTTTGTAATAGGCGTGTCAGGAAATGATGAATCAACACTCTCCAAGATTTCTGACTATCATCAATTAATAAAAGTTAAAAAAGAAGCATGCCCACTTGATCTTGCTCCAACTTCAAGTGCTACAGCAACTCTTGTCTGGGGAGATGCATTGGCAATCTCGCTAATGAATAAAAAAGATTTTAAACTGGAAGACTTTGCAAAATCACATCCCGGAGGAACCCTGGGAAAGAGATTGCTTCTCACTGCAAATGATGTCATGGCTAAAGGAGACGATATACCCGTTATAAATCAAAATGCGCTTTCAAAAGATGTAATAAAGATTATTTCTGAAAAGGGAATGGGGATAACATTCGTTGAAGATAATAATAAAATTGTTGGGCTTGTTACCGACGGGGATATTAGGCGAGCGATTGATAAATCAAATTACTTTTTTGATATGACTGCTCAAGATTTTATGAGCAAAAACTTTATCTCAGTTGTATCAGATGATCTTGCTTCTGAATGTCTCAAATTAATGGTAGAAAAAAAAATTGGTTGTCTTGCTGTTATGGATGGAAGTGAATTATTGGGAGTGATAAACCAAAAAGATCTTGTAAAGTTGGGTATCTGATGAAAATCTTAATTATGGGGCTATCAGGAAGCGGTAAAACTTTTTTATCAAAGTTACTCCAGAAGGAGCTTTCATGCGCTTGGTATAATGCTGACAACCTGAGAGAAATGGCCAACGATTGGGATTTTTCAGATGAGGGACGAAAGAGACAGAGTTTTAGAATGAAAGCATTAGCTAATTTTGAAAAAGAAAATGGAAGAATGGTCATCTGCGATTTTATATGTCCAACAAAAGAGGTAAGAGAGATATTCAATGCTGACTATTGCATCTGGATGGATACAATTAAAACGAGCAATTATAAGGATACAGATAAGATCTTTGAGGAACCTGTAAAATTTGACCTAAAAATTTCTAAGTGGGATCAATACAGCCCGTCACAGGTGGCAGACTTAATTAAGAATGTTTGATTCAAAAAAACCAACAGTACTATTATTAGGAAGATGGCAACCTTGGCATGATGGGCATTTGGCTCTTTTTAAAAGAGCTCTTGCAAAGACTGGTCAAGTAGTTATTCACGTGAGGGACGTTAAAGATTCTTCAGGAGGGGAAGGTCAAGAAGATAATCCTTTTTCTTTTGAAGAAATTTCAAAAGATATATCAGAAAAACTTTTGTCAGCAGGGTACAAAGTTGGTAAGGACTTTATTATCCAGTCAGTTCCTAATATTACAAATATAACTTACGGACGTGGTGTAGGATATAAAATAGAAGAAGAGTCTTTTAGTTCAGATATTGAGTCTATTAGTGCAACGAAGATAAGAAAGAATTTGAGAGATGAAGGTAAAATTAAATAAGATGGCTGGGTGGCAGAGTGGTCATGCAGCGGACTGCAAATCCGTGTACGCCGGTTCGATTCCGGCCTCAGCCTCCATTCAAACTATGAAAGTTATCACAAACACTAACAATAAAATTAGATCAAAGTATAATTAGCTTCAATGGATGAAATTTATCCAAATATAAATGTTTAAGGAGAGTGCTTGTAAGCCCGAGTGGTGGAATTGGTAGACACAAGGGACTTAAAATCCCTCGATAGAAATATCGTGCCGGTTCAAGTCCGGCCTCGGGCACCATGCTTTCGATTATGAAAAAAAAATGGCTTATTGCCTCATTCAAAGTCAATGAAATCAAAAGAGTAGAAACCAATCTACAAAATCAAAAATTTGAGTTTTATTTACCTAAAATAATAACAAAAAAGATTAATTCCAACCCCAAAGAGGAAGTGCTTTTTCCTGGTTACATTTTTGTTAATACTAGTCTTGGAAATTATTCAGCTCTTCAGTATACGTTGGGCATTAAAAGTATTATAAAATTTGGCCAAAACATCGCCTATTTGTCTAGTGAAGATATTCAAGCGATGAAAATGGCAGAAAAAGAATCAAAAATAGATCCAATAGTTTCACAAATACGAATAGGGCAAGATGTCCTCATTTCCAATGGTTCTTTAAAAGGAAGCATAGTAAGAGTTTGCTCCCTTCCTTCTCAAGAACGAGTTAACGTTCTTCTAAATTTTCTTGGCTCTCTAAGAAGAGTTACCATCTCAACAGAAAATCTCATCTTCTGATAAATATGTGGCTAAAGTGAAATATCATAGCTTTAATATGCTTTAAAAAAAAACATTGCCTATTAAAAATATATTAATTACAATTTTCATCACTTGAACGGGATTAAGTAAGGCATATAATTAGTCCCGTGCGGTAGCTATAATTCATATTTTTATATGTAAATGGAACCTAAAAATTATTAACTCATCATGATTATTCAAAGTATCTCAAAAGACCAATTAGAACTTATGCATATACCTTTTGCAGAGAGTTATAAAAGAAAAAGTAGCAATCACTAACGACTTTATGATCAAACAAAATCAAGAATATAATAAGCTTAACTCGAGCGTTGGTTAATAATTTTATGGAAGAACCTCTTACAAATAATAATAACGTCGGTCTCGATAATGAAATGAGCCTTCAAGAATTCTTTAATATTTTATTGTCAGGCAAATGGACTATTGTTTCTGTGACGGCTTTTGTGTCGATTATTGGTGTCATTTATAGCCTTTCTTTGCCCAATATATATAGTTCCAATGCTTTACTAGTTCCTGTGAATACATCTGGCAGCATTGCTAGGTCTTTGAACAGTTATACCACTGTCGCTAGCCTTGCGGGTATAAACCTCCCATCTACTGCTAACCAGCCTAATTCTTTAAAAGCAGTAAAAAAGATTGACACTTTAAGTTTTTTTGAAAATAACATACTGCCAAATATTTACCTGCCAGATTTAATGGCAGCTGAATCTTGGAATTCGAAGACGAATACTATGGTCTATGACGAAAGTATCTTCGATACCGTCACTAATAGCTGGGTTAAATCTGATTCAAGTGTACAAAAAAAAATGCCTAGCCCTCAAATAAGTTATAGAGCATTTAAATCAAAACACTTAACCATAACTGATGATAGAAAGACGGGCTTTGTAACTATTTCAATTAAACACAAATCTCCATTTTTAGCTAAGCAATGGGCTGAATTAGTTGTAAATGAAATCAACAGTTTTTATAGACAAAAAGATAAACTTGAATCAGAAAAGGCTGTTAGATACCTAAACCAACAAATTTCAAAAACAGCTTTATCTGAGATCAATGAAGTCCTAGCAAAACTCCTTCAAGAAGAAATCAAAAAATTAACCCTAATCGAAGCTAATGAATATTATGTTTTTGATTTTATTGATCCTCCTGCAGTAATGGAAAAAAAAATAGAACCTAGCAGAGCTCTTATTTGTATACTATTTTCATTGATGGGAGGAATACTAAGTATTCTATTAGTCTTTTACAGACATTATAAAAATAATTAGAGGTGAACGTTGAGTCAAAGCGAGACTAGAGAAAAGGAAATAGATGACTTGCAATCAAGCCAATATTTATTTCCATACCACTATTTGCCAAATGTAAAGGGCTTCCCTAATTTTACTAAAATTTGGAGTTTCTCTGCTTCATATATTGCAGCAATTCGCTTATTTGAGAATTGGTTCGATGAAGAAAATAAAGAAAAAAATGGAAAACATCAACATATGGACTTCGGATGTGGAGACGGTGGTTTTATCTTTCATGTTTCAGCATTAAAAGATTATAAAAATGTAGATTTTTTTGGAATTGACTTTGATAAGAAAGCAATAAGATGGGCAAATCAATTTTCTAATGCTGATAGTTTCCTCTGCGGTGATGTAATGGATTTACCAGCCTCTAGCTACGATAGCGGCTCTCTTGTAGAGGTTTATGAGCATATACCTCCAAGCGAATGCTCAAAGTTTTTATCTGGCATATCTGATTCTTTAAAAAATGGAGCATCTTTGTTTGTTACAGTACCAAGTACACAGAAACCTACTGGGCGTAAGCACTATCGTCATTTTGATTTCGAAACTCTTATTAAAGAGTTTGAGGAGTTTTTTGTTGTTGAGGAAATCTTTGGTTTTGAGCGAAAAAATTTTATAAATAAAATTTTAAGTCGTTTGTTAACTTCACGTTGGTGGTATTTGGAATCAAAGATTACTAATGCTTATCTTATCAACAGCTACTCAAGCAAACATGTAAGCATTGCTGGTTGCGGAAGAATAGGATTAATTGTAAGAAAAAGATAAACTAGGGATATGCTTATAGTCTTGTTTTTAGCACTTCTCTAATATAAAAATATTGATATTTTGCTGATAACTTTATGTGTCAATGCAATTAGTATGAACTAAATTGAAAGGATATTCTTGTCAAATAAAAAAAAAATAACAGTTGTTGGTTCAGGTTATGTAGGTATGTCTCTTGCAGTGCTTCTTGCTCAGCACAATGATGTGGTCGTGCTTGATATAGATGCCACTCGAGTTGAAAAGATTAATAACAAATATTCGACAGTAGTAGATGATGATATTGAAGCCTTCTTGGTTAAAAAAGAGTTAAGTCTTACTGCTACGCTTAATAAGCAGGTTGCATATAAAGGCGCTAATTTTGTAGTTGTAGCAACACCAACTAATTATGATCCCGATTCTAACTACTTCGATACTAGCATTGTGGATAATACTGTGCGTGATGCTTTAGAGTTAAATCCTGAAGCGCTTGTAGTTATTAAATCGACTATCCCTATTGGCCATACAAAATCCCTACAAGAAAATTTAAATACTGACCGCGTTATCTTTTCACCCGAGTTCTTGCGAGAAGGTCAAGCTTTAAAGGATAATCTCTATCCGTCTCGAATTATTTTAGGAAGTCAAGCTGAGGATGGAAAAGCCTTTGTAAATCTTTTGGTTGAAGGTGCTAAGAAGAAAGATATAGAGACATTATTTATGGGCTCAACCGAAGCCGAGGCAGTAAAGCTCTTCTCTAATGCCCATCTTGCGATGCGCGTATCATTTTTTAATGAACTGGACTCTTTTGCACTAGTCAATAATCTTGATACCAAGAGCATTATTGACGGCGTTTGCCTTGATAAGCGAATAGGAGAGGGTTATAACAATCCTTCATTTGGTTATGGTGGTTACTGCTTGCCAAAAGATACAAAGCAACTATTGGCAAGCTATGATCAAGTCCCTCAATCGTTAATAAAAGCCATTGTTTCATCAAATGTAATTCGAAAGGATTTTATTGCTGACGAGATTTTGAAGTTACAGCCAAAAACAGTCGGTATTTATAGACTAGTTATGAAGAAAGATTCGGATAATTTTAGAACAAGCGCAGTTCAAGGAATAATGAAAAGAGTCAGAGCAAGAGGTATTGATGTTGTAATATATGAGCCAGCATTTGATGGTAATGAATTTTTTGAGTCTAAAGTTATAGATTCTATTGATGAATTTAAAAAAACATCTGACATTATTATTGCAAACCGCTTAAATCCTGAGCTTAATGATGTTAGAAAAAAGGTGATAACGAGAGATATATATCGTGACGGTTAGATTTTTTATTTTTTACTACTCTTAAAATACCTGAAAAGCTTGTAGATGTTTTATAAATAGGTATTGTATTATTTGAAATGGTTAGGGTTATTTTATTTGCTTAGAAATTACAATGTAAAAAAAGTTTATTAAAAAATTAAGAAAAATTTATAAAAAATATGAAAAAAAAGGCATTAATTAGTGGCGTAACTGGACAAGATGGTTCGTACCTAGCGGAGTTTCTATTAGAAAAGGGGTATGAAGTCCATGGCATTAAACGCAGATCTTCCTCATTAAATACTCAACGTATTGATCACATATACGAGGATCCTCACACGAATAACCAAAACTTTGTATTGCATTATGGTGATCTCACTGATTCATCGAACCTAACTCGTATTTTAGCTGAAATTGAGCCAGATGAGGTATATAACCTAGGTGCCCAATCTCATGTGGCGGTAAGCTTTGATTCACCTGAATATACAACTGATGTTGATGCAATGGGCACACTTCGTTTATTAGAAGCTATTCGATTTTTAGGGTTAGAGAAAAAAACGAAGTTCTATCAAGCCTCCACATCAGAACTTTATGGTTTAGTTCAAGAAACTCCTCAAAAAGAAACAACTCCTTTTTATCCAAGATCTCCTTATGCTGTTGCTAAGCTTTATGCTTACTGGATAACAGTAAATTACCGAGAATCTTATGGAATATATGCATGTAATGGGCTCTTGTTTAATCATGAATCACCTCGTCGAGGAGAGACATTCGTAACGCGAAAAATTACACGAGGTCTATGTAATATTGCGCAGGGTCTAGAAAGCTGTCTTTATATGGGTAACATGGATGCTCTAAGGGATTGGGGGCATGCAAAAGATTATGTGAGAATGCAGTGGATGATGCTTCAGCAAGATAATCCAGAAGATTTTGTTATAGCAACAGGAGTTCAATATTCTGTTCGTCAATTTATTAAATGGTCTGCAAAAGAGCTAGGTATTGATCTCAATTTCAGGGGTTCTGGAGAAAGTGAGGAAGGTGTTGTTACTAAAGTTTCTGGTGACAAAGCCCCTGGAATAAAGGTTGGTGATATTATCGTGAAAGTTGATTCAAGATATTTCAGACCTGCAGAAGTTGACGCCTTACTAGGCGACCCGACAAATGCAAAAGTTAAGTTGGGTTGGGTACCAGAAATTACAGCACAAGAGATGTGTATTGAGATGGTCAAAAATGATTTAGAGGAAGCAAAAAGAATAAAGCTTTTGAGATCACATGGATACGATATCTCAATGCAGCTTGGAGGATAAATTTTTGGGTAAAGTATTTGTTGCGGGTCACAAAGGCATGGTAGGTTCAGCTATTGTCAGAAGGCTACAAAAAGATGATGTTGAAATAATTATTGCTGATAGTAAAGAGCTTGACCTTATAAATCAGTCCCAGGTCAAAAAATTTTTCAATGATAATGAAATTAGTGAGGTTTATCTCGCTGCAGCAAAAGTTGGAGGGATTTATGCAAACAATATATATCCTGCCGATTTCATATACCAAAATTCTATGATTCAAAATAATATTATTCATGAAAGTTTCTTGTCCGGTGTTTCTAAGTTATTATTTTTAGGCTCATCATGTATATATCCGAGACTGGCAAATCAGCCTATTAAAGAAGATGAGTTGATGAATGGGCATTTAGAATCTACAAATGAACCATACGCAATAGCAAAAATATCAGGTATAAAAATGTGTGAGAGCTATCATAGACAGTTTGGATGTGACTACAGAAGTATTATGCCTACAAATTTATATGGTCCCGGAGATAATTATCATCCTGAAAATAGTCACGTAATACCTGGGCTTATTAGAAGATTTCATGAAGCAAAAATACAGAATTATCCTGAGGTCATTGCTTGGGGTACTGGTACCCCGCTTAGAGAATTTATGCATGTCGATGACCTTGCATCAGCAGCTATTTACATAATGAGTTTAAGTAGAGATTCTATAGATTCAGTAGTAAGTCCTATGAATTCACATATTAATGTAGGCAGCGGCAAAGAATTTAGTATAAAAACTTTAACTCAAATGATTGCTGAGGTAGTTGGATACACCGGTACTATTATATGGGACCCAAAAAAGCCGGATGGTTCTCCAAGAAAAATAATGGACAATACTAGAATTGCTAGTTTGGGTTGGCAAGCTTCTATTGATTTAAAAGTTGGACTTGATGAAACATACGAATGTTTTTTGAATAAAATAGCTAAACGCTCATAAATTTATGAAATAGATTTTTACACCAAATACTTCTTATTCCAAATTTAAAGTTAATCTGGTGTAATTATTTTATTATAAGAGGTAGAAAAAAATAGGTTTAATAAATTGGTCAAATATTTAATTGTATTAAAAAACTATAAGTGTCAAAGATTATTGTGATGGAAGGAGACTATTTTGAATAAAGATTTAAGAATTGCTGTAATTGGTCTTGGATATGTTGGGTTACCTCTTGCTGTAGAATTTTCACATAAACGGGAAATCTTAGGATTTGATATTAATGAAGCTCGAATTAGTGAGTTAAAAAATGGAGTTGATTCTACTTTAGAAGTTAATAATTCGACATTGCATGATTTAGACTCACTTACTTTTACTAGCAATCCTGAAGAATTAGCATCGTGTAATTGTTTTATTATTACTGTTCCAACTCCAGTTGATAAATATAAGCGACCTAATTTATTACCACTTTTGGATGCTAGTAAACTTGTAGGTGAAAGATTAAATAAAAATAGCATTGTAATCTTTGAATCAACTGTATATCCAGGTTGTACCGAGGAAGAGTGTGTTCCAGTTTTAGAGAAATACTCTTCTCTAAAATATAATACCGAATTTTTTTGTGGTTACAGTCCTGAAAGAATTAACCCTGGTGATAAAGACCATCGTCTGAAAGATATAAAAAAAGTGACCTCTGGTTCTACTCCAAAGATTGCTAAATTGGTAGACGAACTATATTCAGAAATTATTACTGCAGGAACCCACATGGCAAAAAGTATTAAAGTTGCCGAGGCAGCAAAAGTTATTGAAAATACTCAGCGTGATCTTAACATTGCCCTTATAAATGAGTTGGCAATTATCTTTGGAAAAATGGAAATTGATACACAAGCAGTGCTCGAAGCTGCTGGTAGTAAGTGGAACTTCCTACCATTTCGACCAGGTTTAGTTGGAGGCCACTGTATTGGCGTTGATCCATATTATTTAACACATAAAGCTCAAGCAGTAGGTCATAACCCGGAAGTAATACTAGCCGGCCGTAAAGTAAATGATGGAATGGGTGAATATGTGGCATCACAATTGGTTAAGGCGATGATCAAAAGTAAGATTCTTATTGACGAAGCTAGAGTTTTAATTATGGGACTATCTTTTAAAGAAAACTGTCCTGACCTAAGAAACACTAAAGTTGTTAATGTCATCGGAGAATTGAGTCAGTATAACTGCAACATAGAGGTATATGATCCTGTTGTTGATTCATCTGTAGCCCAAGAAGAATACGGAATTTCTCTTACTGAAAAACCTAGCTTAGAAGCATATGATGCCATAATAATTGCTGTAGCTCATGATGTGTTTCAAGAGCTTGGAATTGAAACTATTAAAAAATGGCAGAAAAAAAACTCATTAATATATGATTTAAAATATGTACTTTCACCTGACGATGTTGATATTAGATTATAAATTAATATCACGCTTTCAGGTTTTTGATAAAATAGCCTCATAATATGAACTACTATTTGTTGCTGCTTTACATGCTTTAAATTTTAATATGTCCCTCAATCACTAGATTGCCTTTAGTAGCTATAATACCTTTTTTTAATTACTTGAATTATCCTTTGTTAGTATTATGAAAAGACCTTTTTTGATTGAAACAATGCTTCTTGGTTCGGGTATCAAAAATTTAAGATCTGTTGGATCAGATGTCAGGGAGATAATGTACTATGATGAACTTTCTTCTACTTTTGATATAACATTATTAGATTATGACCCTGAAGATAAAATTGAAGAAACTCATTTTTTAGTACAAAAATGCCTTAAGAATAAATGGGCACGGTCAATTTTGGAGCCATTTTTTAAGAGGAAGAATTTCAGTGGCAAAGGGGTAGTTAGAGCTAAGCAATTTTGGGGTTCTTGGAGCGCATTAATATACGCTCGTATTCTCAGAAAAAATTTTATTTTAAGATGCGGATATATTTGGTCGCGGTCAGTAAGTTTCCAGCGCCCAAAACTCAAAAAATTTGTAATTAGATTTCTTGAAGCATTTGAAAGTTTTATATTAAGACAGGCTGATGGATGCATTTATGCAAGTACAGATATCGCTAATCATTACAATTCAATTCAGAAAAAACCTTTCATAACTATTCCAAATGGTTTTGACACTTCATCATTCAAACCAATAAAACATATTCAACAAGAATATGATTTTGTTTATACAGGAAGACTAATAGAGCTAAAAAGAATTAAAGAAATGGTTGAAAATTTAGATGAAAAGCACTCACTTCTTGTAATTGGTGATGGACCATTAAAATCTTTAGTTTTAAATAAAAAAAATATCGATTATTTAGGCCCTGTCCCGAACAGCAAATTACCAAGTCTTTTAAATAAATCTAAATTTTTTATTTCATTGTCTAAAACTGAAGGAAGTCCCAAGTGTCTTTTCGAGGGTATTTTATGCGGTCTTTATCCTATCGTATCTGACATTCCAGCCCATGTCGATATAATTGCTGAACTTGGGTATGGAAAAATTTGGACACCAGGCGATAAGCTTGGCTCATATGATGAGAACTTAGAGGTTATCAACGAAAAGTTATCTTTGTTTCGTGAAAGATATTCTATGAAGAATATTACAAAATCTGAAGCTGAATTTTGTTTAAAGTTTGTGCGTTAAGCACCTGATAAAAAATATCATTTTGTTCTTACCACAGGTTTTAAAGTTTTTTAGCTTTACAAGAATTGATAAAATTATAGATCAAAAGATTATTTAAGTTAGATGTATAAAAAAATTTTTGTTCCTGGATACCAATTAAATAGTGCTATCCATGGTCTTGTGGCAATCTATCTTCTAAATGAAATGGGTTTAGAGACGTCTGGGCGTATTGTTGCTGCAATGACAATTTATTTATTTATTTCTTTAGTTATTACTACATATACTGCTGAGACTTTTATCAGAGGGTTTAAGCAAAAGTTTGGCGGTTACAAAAAACGCGTACGTGCTATCTTGTTGGAAGTAATATTTATCTTACTTTCAATTAGCTTGTTTCTATATAGTTATTTTTCAACTCAACAGATAGAAGAAATCTTAATATCTACTGTACCTATGTTTTTTGCCTTTGGTCAAATATCTTTCAATCACCTAATTCAAAGAGATAATTATGGCTATTTATCAGCTGCTATGATTTTAGATTCACTTTTTTGTTTATTTGTAGTCATAACATATGCAGAATCATTTCCTTCTTTGTGCTTTATAATTCTGACATTTAGCAAGTGGATATTTATAAATATGAGCAGCTGTTTATGTTTACTAAATCACCTTGATTTTGCTATGACAAAAATTATCCGAAGACTAAATACGCTCTGGAATTATAGGCTTCTTTGTATTGAGAGACCGGATTCAGTGCATGTTGTCAATCTAGGATTAAAATATTTTTGGAACACGGTAGACACCCTAGTTGTTAGCTATGGATGGTCAGACTCTGCTGCAGGAGCCTATAAATTAACAAAAACTCTTGGTGGTATCCCTTCTTTGATATTTGGAGCTTTCTGGACAGTCAAAAGAAAATTAATCACATCTGATTGGAAGAGTGACAAGCTTAGCCAGAAATTCAAAACTATTAGTAAAAATGCTATATTGTTTTCGTTACCAATGCCTTTAATTATTTTGTTTTCCAATAATTTACTTGAATTAATAAATGGGACCGAATTTTTCAGTTTTGATTTCCAAATGCCTATGCTGATTTCACTCTCTATTTGGTGGTTAGTGTCCTCATGTTTTGGTTGGATGCGTTTTTTTAATTTGACACAAAATTATTTGAATTACAGCAATATCCAAACTGGATTTCTATGCTTTTTACTAATTACATCTCCATTTTTTGCAACATTTATAAATCCGATAACATTTTTTCCAGCAATTTTGTTAGTCACTAATTTTATACTAATAACATTCTTATCAACAAAAGGGAAATATGCCTAAATTAACTACATTGTCACAGCTAGGAGCACGAACGTCTTTAGCTAGATTACACGTTAAGCTGCTATTAAAAAGCACAGCTGAATACGATATTAACCATGCTTTTTATCTTGTAGATTCAGAAAATAAAATGTTACATGACTTCGTTTTCAATGAATTACATGAATTTGGTGAAGTAAGATCTCGTAGAGATAATTTTTATACTCCTTTTGGTGGCAAAAAGTACCCACAGTTTGGAGGAGATTTTAATTATGACTACCTTTTAAGGGACTGCGCGATAGGAGAAAGCTTTTTAACTTTGCATGATGACACACTCTTATATAAAAGTGATATCTTCGAGAATGTCTTTAGTTCACTTGAGAAATATAACTATGGTGGATTTCTTGATCAAAGAGCTAAGGGCGCTTACGAAAACATTTTATTAGATGGCATTCCAATGGGAGAATTAAGGATAGGAACTTGGTTTTTATTTGGTAATACAGATCATTATAGAGCTAATGATTATCGTCTAGCTGTTTATAAAAACTATTATAAATGGTTAATTAATTTTCAGTATAAGAGCATGAGAATCTCCACAAAAAAATTTAGGGTTTGGCTTAATGGAGGATTTGACTTGAATTTAAGAGCTCGCCTGGATGGGAATGATTTTGCTGTTTTAGATAAATTAGCCTCTGATAAATTAGGAACAAGTATTGAGCATTTTGAAAAAGTAACTGGCTTTTTTTATCACAGAGGCATGATGAGTTTCGTTGATCAAGATAATGAAGTGGATGCATGGAAGGAATGGCTTAAAAAAAATATCAATAGAGATGAGTCCGGAAACATATTTGAAATAGAGTTTATGAAGGCCATGGCGAAACTATTAGAGAAATATGACGTAGATGATAAGTTACTGAACACTAAAACAATTAATAAATTAAAGGAGCATATAGATGCATAAGATTTTTGAGTTACGATTTATAGAAATAGTAAGATGGTATTTTTTTAAGTATTTTACTAAAAAAGAAACAATGACATCTTATGTGCTGGGTCATAAAATGGTTTTAGACTTAAGAACCGATGGTATTTCAGAAGCATTAGCTAAGTATGGGCATAGAGAGGTTGATATGCTTTCAATTCTTCGCAATGCAGTGACACCAGATATGCATGTTTTAGATCTAGGTGGAAATATAGGCTATTATTCCATGGAGTTTGGAAGGCTTTTAGGAGAAACGGGTAAACTTCTTGTTGTCGAGCCCGATCCTCGTAATATCAAAACCCTTAAAATGAATTTATCAAACATTTCAGGTGTTCCAGTTATTCTTCAATCTCTAGCAATAAGCGATAAACCTGGGAGTGCTTCTCTAATTTCTGCAGTAAAGTCCAATCTTAGTACATTAGTAGTCCATGATACGAATGTGGTAGATGATTATATTAATGTCGACACAAAAACCATAGAACAGGTTGCTAAAGACTATCTAGACGATAAAGTTGATTTTATTCGAATGGATATTGAGGGTGCTGAGTATGAAGCATTAATTGGCTTACTTCCATTTCTAAAGCGTAGTGGATCTAAGCCCAAAATACTATTTGAAGTTCATCCCAAGGCCTATGATGAGAAAAGACCAATGAAAAATCTCCTTGAATCACTATCGGTTGACTATGGATATAAAATAAAAGAAATTGTATCAACTCAGGGCGGTAAAGATTTCTTTTCTAAAAAGGGTGTTGAACCATATAAAAAAATGAGATCCGACGGTCGCTATCGATTTTTTTATAGCATTGACGATAATGATTTGGCAATTGAATCAATCATTACTGATCCAAAAGTTGTCAGATATGTGCTTATGACATAACAGCTACTTGATAATCTTAAAGCGCTGCTACAATCAATATATTGATATGTCTAATTGAAATTTTCTAAGTTAAAAAGGTTATAAATTGAGCGAATCTAATAGCAAGTCAATCTTTTATTGTACAAACTCTATTTGGAAATCTAAATCTGCTAATTTCATTCAGACTCACTCTATGGGCAAAGCTTTTGCACATCATATTGATGATGTACACATGGTATTTCGCAGTTCCAAAGATACAAAAGATGATAAAGTGGATTATCCATATCAACAACATATCATATCTGCAGGAGAATCAAGGTTTTCACGATTTCTTTATTCAGTTAGGGCAATATTTTTATTTGTTAAAGTTTCTAAAAGGAATACATTTACCTATGTCTATACTAGGAATATGTTATTTGCTTTACTTTTTAAAATATTATTCCCTTGGAAATCTTTAGCTATTGAGCTTCATACCGGTATTAGGCATAAATCTGACAAGTTAATATTTTATATATTAACGTTTTTAGGTGTGGAAATTATTTCTATTACTGGAAGTATTTTAGACGAGCTAAATACCCATGGAATCGATACTTCATGCGCGCTGCTGGCTCATGATGGACATTCATTCGATATCCAATCAGCTGATAGTGTTGGTCCAAAGGAACAACAACCATTAAAAGTTGGATACTTCGGCAGTCTCACCCCTCAAAAAGGCTTAAATTTAATCAACGAAATCATAGTCTCTGCTGATCCAATAAAATTCAGGTTTCATATATTTTCCAAGGAGTCTAGTGTGTTATCAGATGCGGAGGCTCTCGATGAAATTGGGTTCCTCAATCATAATTCTGTTGCGACAAAAATGTTGGAGATGGATGTCTTTCTTATGACCTTATGCCCCCAAGGAGAGGATGATGCAATAAGTGCTTATACGTCTCCTCTTAAAATGTATGAATATTTAGCATCTGGACGCCCAATTATTGCCTCTGAGGTAAATGTGCTAAAAGAAGATACAGATGACTCAATGATTTTTTATGCTCAAAATACAAGCTCTAGCTTTATTGAAGTATTGAATAATATTTGGGTTGATAGAGAAGGTGCACGTTCTAAAGCCATAAAAGGCTTGGAGCATGCAAGATTAAGAACTTGGAATTCACGAGCTAGAAAAATTATTCATTTTTTAAGCAAGCCTACTTCTTCTTAAAAAATTCTTAATTTTTAATCAATTTACATTTTGGCTAGTTATATTATATTAAGGGCATTCTATTATTTTTGAGAATTATCCTAGTATATAAGTGTCTTGCATTATAATTAAGTCTAAAAAAGGATGAACTATGAAGTATTTAGTTACTGGTACTGCTGGCTTTATTGGATTTCATCTAGCTAAGCGGCTCCTTGAAAGTGGTCATATCGTTCTTGGCTATGATGGAATGACTGATTATTATGATGTTGATTTGAAGAAATCTCGTCATAGCATATTAGATGAATATGAAAAATTTACAGCAGTAGTTGGTATGCTGGAGGACTATGATAAGTTATTAGAATGTGCTGAATCATTTTCGCCGGATAGGATAATTCATTTAGCAGCGCAAGCAGGCGTCAGATACTCTTTGGAAAATCCCAGAAGTTATATTAACAGTAACTTAGTGGGGACGTTCAACCTTATGGAAGTGTCTCGAATATTGAGTGTTGACCATCTTTTAATGGCTTCAACTTCTTCGGTCTATGGTGCAAATAAAATAATGCCATTTGAAGAGACAGACATGACAGATCATCCTCTTACCCTTTATGCAGCAACAAAGAAGTCAAACGAGGTTATGGCTCATTCCTATTCATCATTGTGGGAAATTCCTACTACCATGTTCAGGTTTTTTACTGTTTATGGGCCACATGGTAGGCCAGACTTGGCACTTTTCAAGTTTGTAAAAGCTACCCTAGAAGGTCAAAAAATTGATGTATATAATAACGGAGAAATGGCGCGAGACTTTACATTTGTTGATGATTTGGTAAGAGCGATACATCTTTTAGCTGAAGTTATTCCTCTTAAATGTGGCGAACGTAACGAAAATTCTATAATTCCTGATTATGACACTTTGTCTCCAGCTGCTCCATTTAGAGTAGTGAATATTGGTAACTCTGATAAGGTCAAATTACTTGATTTTATCTCTGCAATTGAAGATAAATTGGGTGTAAAAACAGATCAAAATTTAATGCCAATGCAGTTAGGAGATGTTCCAGAGACATGGGCTGACTGCCGATTATTAGAGCATTTGACTGGCTATAAACCGCAAACTGATATATCAAAAGGTGTAGGTCTTTTTATTGATTGGTACAAGAGCCACTATAATGTAGATGATTAACAAAAGTTTTAATTTTCTAAGAAGTTTTATTAATCAATAATTTTTAATAATCAAAATAAGGAGTATCCAAAAAATGGGAAACTGGATAGTAGTTACATCGATAAATGAACCAACCAAAGCAATTGAAAAAATTGGAGATCTTGTTAATCAAGGGTGGAGAGCTGTTGTGGTTGGTGATAACAAAACACCAAAAAATTGGAGTTTTGATGGCATAGACTTCTTAAGTATAGATACTCAGAATTCACTTTATGGTGAGCTATCTTCATTATTGCCTTTTAACCATTATTGTCGTAAAAATTTAGGATATCTTTATGCTATACAAAATGGCGCAAAAATGATTCTTGAGACCGATGATGACAACATACCTTATTTAAACTTTGGGACTGAAATCTCAAAAGACATTGAAGGTAAACTTGTTAGAAGTTCTAAATGGGTCAATGCTTATAAATATTTTACTGATGAACTAATTTGGCCAAGAGGTATTTCTCTCAAGCACATACATGATAAAGGAAAAGTAGTAGGCGAATATAACAAAAAGTGTTTGATACAACAGTATCTCGCCGATGGTGATCCCGATGTTGATGCGATTTATCGACTTTTGTATAAAAAAGAAGTCTTTTTTAATCGTGAAGTATCCAATATTATCTTGGATAAAGGAACTTGGTGTCCATTCAACTCTCAAAATACTGTTATTCACAAGGAAGCTTTTCATACACTCTATCTCCCGTCTTTTGTGAGTTTCCGTATGACTGATATTTGGAGATCATTCGTGGCACAGGCAGCTTTATGGCATGCTGATAGTAGACTTGCATTTCTTCCGGCCACAGTTGTTCAAGAAAGAAATCCACATGATCTAATGGATGATTTTAATGACGAAGTTCCAGGCTATTTACAAAACGATTTGATTATTACAACTCTAAATAAAACTCTATTGAATTTAGATAAACAGCTTTCAATGGGAGATGTTATTGAGCAGCTTTGGGCAGCGCTTTTAGTTGCTGGAGTTATCTCTGATCATGAAATGGAGTTATATCGATTGTGGTCTAAATCTTTAGATTTATCATTAAAATAATCTATTGGCTTGGAATAAATATTGCAATGATGTGAATGAATGTCCATTATTTCAGTTAGATAAATGTAACTTAAGTTATATTTAATGTTGTAGACTTTAATATTTTATTACTAAATAAGATTATTTATTTTGGTTGATTAAAACAGTAGTCTTCTTTAAAAGATTGGCTCTAATCATACAAAAATCATATTTGTTTTATAGTTTTTACGGCAATTGGGTATATTAAATTGGATGATACTTTCAAAAATAGTTTAGAGCAAAATAGATCTTTTCAATTTATGCTTGGGAAGTCTTTTTGTGCTGTTTTAATTTTTTTATTGATTTTAGGACCAAAGGTTAACGGTTTTGGTGATACCATTTTAATACCAATTTTTATTGGTTTGTTCTTTTTTCTTCCTCGAACACCATCATACATTTTATCACCACCATCAATAATAAGTTTGATACTGCTCATGCTTATATTTGCTGTATCGTTAGCTAATAACACCTTTGATATTGCTATGTTACAACGCTATCCAAGGCTGTTTTTCCAAATACTTGCCGCATCATCAATAGCTGCATATTGTTTGGATAAATATGGCGAATTATTTTTACTTCGCTGTATAGTGATTACTGTACTCATAGGTGCAGGAGCATGTATTTTAACTTTGTTATTTCAAGATTTAAATTCACTTGCGCTCTCTCTCTTTGCCACTTCTGATCTTGAAGGGTATACCGGGGTTAGATATTCTGGTTTTGTAAGAACATTTACTATTTCTGCTATTTTCACCCTAAGTACTCTATTCCTTATAAGATTAGATAAGTTGAGTCCGATGAATATGCTTTCTTTTATTTTTATATTTGCTATTTTTTGGCTTGGAGCTATTTTGAATGCAAGAGCGGGAATATTGATAGGTATATTTGGTTACATATTGCATACTTTACTAACGCATGGCTTCAAGCAAACAGTTATACAAACTCTTAAAATATCTATCATTTTAGGCCTAGTTGTAACAAGTTTATTTTTGTATCTTGATTTTGCTGCAGACAGAGAAGCTTTTCAATTCATAACCCTGACTCTTAAGCATGGTTTTGAGCCATTTATCTCGTTTAGCCAAACAGGTCAATTTACATCTTCCTCAGCTGTAGATTATTTATCTAAGTTTTTTTGGTTTCAGAACGAGACGGTACCAGAAATTATTTTTGGTACTGGAGATTTTGGGAGGATTCCAGGCCAAAAAATTCCCACTGATAATGGATGGGCCTTTATTTTTAACGGATTAGGACTTGCAGGTATATTTCTGCATATTATGCTAGGATTTTCGCTTATAGGTTCATTTAAACGCCACAATCCTTACAGAATCCTTGGAATTATTTTGTTTATTTGCTTTTCAGTATATAACCTAAAAGAGTCTTTAATGTTTGGTAAGTACTTTACGGCTTTGCCAGTTTTTGTCTATGTTCTCGGAATATACTACGATAAACTCACAGAAAAGAAACATTTTAAAATCATTCATAATTAATGCGAAATACTTTGTAAGTTTAATGATTATATAAATACTATGCCGTGTTAATTATAGTAGTTACTTGCATTAATATAGATATGCAAATTTTAACTTCAAATTTAATCCTCTTATTATTCTAGGATTTATTTTTATATGTCTTATAAATTTCAAATAGCATTACCATTTAATAATAAAGACCAGGCTGGCCTTGTTCAGACTTTGAATTCACTTCAACAATCTACTGAAAAAGATTTCTCAATTTTATTAATTAATGATTCAGCAGCTGCTGTAGAAATACCAAGCCGTTTTAGTAATTTGAGAATTACATTCATTGAAATGAAATCTAATTATGGTATTTCCGTGGCTTTAAAGCGAGCTGAAGAGTATTTTGAATCAGATTATATAGCAAGATTAGATTGCGGCGACGAGATTCATCCTGAGCGGTTTGCTAAGCAATTAAAATTTTTAAATGCTCATCCAGAATATGGTTTGGTAGGTGTTAGAACAGACTTATTTTTCAAAAATAATACCAAGAAATCATTCATGCGCACTACGAAGAGTCCAAACGGAATTAAAAATTTACGTAAGTATTTGTTTTACTCTAATCCATTTGCTCATGGTGCAATAATGTTCCGCAAAAGCACTTTCTTTTTGATTGGAGGGTATGATGAAAAAGTAAAAATAGCCCAAGATCTTGATCTTTACTTCAGAATTTCTCAATGCGCCTCACTTTTTATTATTGACGAAATTCTTAACAAACATACTTTTCATTATAAAGGCACCACATTGTCAAATAACCGTAAGTCAGTGATTAGTGGAATAAAAATTCGTTTAAAATACTTAACTATTTATAACATTACTTACTTTGGGTTTTGGATTGGCTTAGCTCGGGATTTAATTTTCTTGCTTTTACCAATTAGGCTTATCACAATATTGAGAAGAAGAAAATTCTAATGTATGCAGTTCATAATACTAGATTAAATCGGACTCTCAATGACTTAAGGTTTATTTAAAGCATTAGGCTAATGGTTAAATTGAATTTAAATGATCTTTGCTTTAATCTTTTATGATGTCAAATTTTAGAGAAAAAATCGTCAGTTACCAAAAGAATATTTATCCAGGTTATAGTGATACTTGCATAAATAGTTCTATATACTCTGATTTGTATCATCTAGCAGTCGCGGACTTCAATCAACATCTCTCAATATATAATAAGTGTAAGTCAAGATTAGACGATGTTATAAATGATTTTGGCATACTGGAGGAGAAGTCATCTAGCATAGGAGCAGGTCATAGCTCTAAATATGTATCACTACACATGACTTCTATTTATTACCATTTTTTAGATAAGCAGAACAAACAACTTGATGAAAATCTTGATGCAATGATTGGTAATAGCATAGAAGAGTTCTGTGAAAAATTATGTTTTGATAATGCTTGGTCCGTGAGCAACGAAATAATGGCACTGGGAACTATTTTATATAGAATTGATAATAATTCTGGAAGCAATAATTTACTAAATCTATCTGATTGGCTCTTAAGACATAAAACTTTCCAAAATGGGCTATGGGAGTCAGTAGATAATAAAAACAGGGGTTTAATTAATTCTGCAGCAGCAACTTTTCATTATCTTCCACTATTTTTACACCTTAAAAAGCTTATACCTGGTTCAAGGGGATATATTGAGCATGCAAAAAAACTTTATATGAGAAATGGATATTTTTCAGCACCCGATGGGTATGCATGTATAGATTATGACGTCATATATATGATTTTTTACTGCCTAGTTAACTACAAAGAGGACTTAAAACCTGACGAGCTAGAATGGGTAACTTTTGCTTTAAATGAACATCTTAAAAATCTTTACGGGCTACAAAATACAGACGGCGGTTTTGGAGAATATGGGTATGGCACTAACATGTTTATAGCTTTTTTAAATAGTTTTGAAGTACTTATTAAGAACCGATGTTTGAATTCTTTTATTTGGAACTTAAAGAAAATAGTCCGACAAACCCTATTTAAAAATACAATAAGTTTTTCTAATTCAGTTATGCATTGCGGTTCTAAAATGAATGAGTCTAATATTTTTGCTACTTGGTTTAGGCTTTTAACAATTGAAACAGTCGAAGTTTCTTTAGGCCTCATTAAAGATCCAGATTCAGTAATTATGAAGCAAGGCTATGATAAGGCACCAGGCCTTGGATATATGCCATATGCTTTAATTAAAAATTAAGATTAATATATATCTAACAAAATGTTTCTAATTAGAAATGCTAATTTATATTGGTTTGGGTGGTTTAGCTAATGTGTGGAATTTGTGGTTTATTGTTTAGCGAGCAGAGAAATCCTTACGAAATAGGACCTGTAATTTTATCGATGACAAATAGTTTAAAACATCGAGGTCCAAATGCTTCTGATATATGGATAAATCCAAATAATAATGTATTTTTTGGTCATTCAAGATTGTCGATTCAGGACTTGTCTCAGGCTGGAGCACAACCAATGATTTCAGAATCAAAAAAATTAGCCATAACATTTAATGGCGAAATATATAACCATTTGTCTATTCGAAAGAATCTTGATAGGTCTCGATGGAATGGCACTTCTGATACTGAAACAATTTTATATGCTATTGAAGAAAAAGGTTTAAGATGGTTTTTAATGCATGCTTCAGGCATGTTTTCATTAGCCGTATATAATCTTGAAAGTTCAGTTTTATTTTTGGCTAATGATAAATTTGGAGAAAAGCCTCTTTACTTCAGCAAGGACAACAAACACTTTTTATTTGGTTCTGAATTAAAGGCTTTAAAATTGAGCAAACTATTCCAACCAAAGATAAATCGAAAAGCTTTAGCTCTTTATACTCGTCTAGGATATGTCCCTGCACCATATAGCATATATGAAAATGTCCATAAAATTGTGCCTGGAACGTTTATTGAAGTTCCAATAAGTGAGGGATGTATCAAAGATATGAATACTGTGCATTATTGGGACACACAAGAAAAAGCAATCTCTTCTTTAGAAAATCCTTTTTCTGGCTCGTTTCAGGATGCAGTAATTGAGGGAGAATCTTTATTATTAAGCTCAGTTTCTGAGCGAATGCTATCTGATGTTCCTGTTGGTGCATTTCTATCAGGTGGAATTGATTCATCACTAATATCGGCAATGATGCAAAAATCTTCAGATAATAAAATTAAAACATTTACTATGGGATTTAACGAGGAGGGATATGATGAATCTCAGCAGGCAGCATATGTTGCACAACATCTGGATACAGACCATACAGAGCTAATTGTAACTTCTGATCTTGCATTAGATGTCATACCGCAGTTACCAAATATTTACGATGAACCTTTTAGTGATTCATCACAAATACCAACTTACTTGTTAAGTAAAATGACTGCTGAACATGTAACAGTCGCACTATCAGGAGATGCTGGGGATGAAGTGTTTGGTGGTTATAATAGGCATGTAAGCACTCTTAAACTTTGGGAAAAAATTAAAAAAATACCATTACCAATAAGAACTAAAATTTCAAGTATGGTAATGGCAATATCTCCTCGCTCATTTGGAACTATTTATAATTTCTTAATTAAAATCACTCCATTAATTGAGCGCATTGAACATTTTCCTGACAAGGCTCAAAAACTTGCAAATATAATGAAATGTAATAGCCTAGACGAAATCTATCTATCCCTTATTTCGACGTGGGATAATCCCAATACTTTGATAAATAATGTGAAAGAACCTAAAAGCCTAGCTAATAATATTCTTAAATATCCAGTTTTAAATCACTTCGAGCATTCAATAATGTTGTTAGATACACAAACTTATCTTCCTGGAGACATACTTACTAAGGTAGATAGAGCCTCTATGGCTTCAAGCCTTGAAACTCGTTTGCCTTTTTTGGATCATAATGTTTTTGAGTTCGCATGGAGACTGCCTCTTAATTACAAGATTAAAGACAATAAAGGTAAATACATACTCAGATCAATTTTAAGTCGACATGTCCCTAAGGAGCTATGGGATCGTCCTAAGAAAGGTTTTTCTGTTCCTCTAGATACTTGGTTGCGTGGCCCACTTAAAGAATGGGCGAGCGAGCTTTTGAATCCTAAAAAAATAGCTAAACAAGGTTACTTTAATCAAGATGAAATAGCTAAAAAATGGAAAGAGCATCAATCAGGAAAGCATAATTGGCAAGACTTACTATGGAATATTTTAATGTTTCAGGCATGGCTAGAAAATGAAGAGCTTGCTTAGATATTTTTAAATATAATTAATTAGTCAAAGATTATTAACAAAAAATATATATCAGTTGGAAATGTTTTTTAAGAAATGAATTGTAATCAGGAAAATACTGTTCTTATCTGTTCAAACTATGGATGGACTATTTTCAATTTTCGATTACCGCTTATCAAAAGTCTTAAAAAAAACGGATATAAAGTAGTTGTAGTTACCCAGTATGATGGCTATGAGAAACAGATTGCAAAATATGTAGATAAAATCCAACCTTTATTTATTTCTAGAAAAGGTATAAATCCATTTTATGATTTAATTACTTTGACTCATTTATTTGTAAATGTATTGAAGGCCAGACCCAATCATTTATTGTTATTTACTATAAAGCCTGTAATTTATGGCTCTATAGTTGGAAGATTATTGAGAATAAGCTCATATTCAACGATTACTGGTTTAGGAACAGCATTTATATCAAATACATGGATCACAAAAATTGTAAAAATATTATACAAAACAGCACTGTATAAATCTAAAGCTGTTTTTTTTCAAAACACTGATGATAGAGATATTTTTCTAACTGAAAAGCTTGTAAGTCACAATCATATTAAAATGGTACCAGGTTCAGGTATTGACTTGTCAAAGTTTAAAGAAACTCAGCTTTTAGACTCAAATCCTTTTATTTTTACTCTAATTGCAAGAATGTTATGGGATAAAGGTATAAACGAATTTATTGAAGCTGCAAGGGCAATAAAGCAGACTAATCCAGATGTAATTTTTCAGTTACTTGGTCCAATTAATGTTGAAAATAGAACCGCAATACCTATAAAAAAAATGAATGAATGGATCGATGATGGGATTATTCAATACCTAGGTGAAACAAACAATGTAGTTAAATTTATACAGAATACATCTTGTGTTGTTTTACCCTCTTATCGAGAGGGAACTTCAAGAGTACTTTTAGAAGCAGCATCTATGTGTAGACCGATTATTGCAACAGATGTTCCGGGTTGCAGGGAGGTTGTTGAAGATGGTTACAACGGCTATCTTTGTGAACCTAAAAACTCTGAAGATCTTGCAAATAAAATCCAAAATATGATTTTATTACCATTTAGTGAACGTAAAAAAATGGGTCTAAATGGAAGAATTAAGGTGAGCAAAGAATTTGATCAATCCATAGTATCAAGCATATATCTAGAAGCTATAAAAGAATTAAATTAAAGATATAATATCCTATAATTTAAATTCAATTTCTCTTTAAGACATAAAGACATATAAGATGAAAATAAAAAAGTTAAGCAAAAGGTTTTAATAGATTTCTTGCATATAATAAGGATTTAATATTAACTATGACAATTTCAAAAAGCCCTCTCACTCAGAAGATCTATGAAATTCCTAAATCAAAAGAGGACTTAATAGGCATTGAATCATTTTTATCTTCAAATGCTGGCAAGAAAATCATTGTAGTTCAAGGTCTTGGTTTTGTTGGTGCAGTTATGTCACTTGTTTGCGCCAACGCTTTAACAGAAGAGTACGCGGTTATAGGTGTGGATTTACCAAACAAAGACACATTTTGGAAAATTCAATCAATAAATGAAGGCATTTTTCCACTTGTAGCCGAGGATCCAAAAATTGATTTATTTTTTAAAGAAGCTAAATTAAAAGGCAATTTATATGCAACTTTTGATCCTGTTGCATATAGTTATGCAGATTTTATAATAGTTGATATAAACCTAGACGTTCAAAAAAAGTCACTTGATAATTATGCTCTAGATGATTTTAATCTTAATTTAAGTGGCTTCAAAAAAGCTATCTCCTCGATTGGGAAGCATTGCAAGGAAGATGCATTGGTATTAGTTGAAACAACAGTCCCACCAGGAACTTGTTCGCAAATAGTAAAACCTTTACTTGAAGAAGAGCTAGAAAAACGAAATTTATCAACTATAAATCTTGGATTAGGACATTCCTATGAGAGAGTTATGCCAGGACCGGAATATATTGATTCTATTCGATCATATCCGCGAGTATATTCTGGTATTAATGATCAAAGTGCAGATAGGGTTAAAAGATTTTTAGATACCATTATTGACACCAATGTTTGTGATTTGACAAGACTTGAAAACACAAATGCAACTGAAATGGCAAAAGTTCTTGAAAACTCGTATCGTGCAACAAATATTGCATTTGCTGTTGAGTGGTCACGTTTTGCAGAAGAGGCAGGAGTTAACCTTTATTCAATTGTTAATGCAATAAGAGATCGAAACACACACTCTAATCTTATGTATCCTGGTATTGGTGTAGGTGGATATTGTTTAACGAAGGATCCTTTGCTTGCAAGTTGGGCACGCAAATATCACTTTGGATCTAAGTCAGATCTTGAAATGAGTATTAACGGTGTATCTGTTAATGATCAAATGCCGAAGTTTGCTTTCAACCGCCTTGTTGAGGTTTTTGGCGATGTCAGTGATAAAAAAGTGGCTTTTCTAGGTGTGTCATATCGGGGAGATGTTGGCGACACTCGTTTTACTCCAGTAGAACCGTTAGTGGAAATGGTTCGTCAGACTGGAGCTGAAATAGTATTACATGATCCGTTTGTATCATATTGGGAAGAGCAGAAGTGTAGTGTTGAGTCGGATTTAAATATCGTGCTTGATTCAGCTGCTGATCTAATAGTTGTTTCTTCTGGTCATAGTCAATACAAGCTAGAATCAACAATTGATAAATTGATGACATTAGATTCGACATTAATTTACGACACTATCGGCTTGTTCGCTAAAGAACAGCTGTCTTTTTTGCAAAGCAAACATAAAGTATCAGTCCTAGGTCGTGGGGATTTGAAGTAATTATTTAGAGGCAAAGCATGAAGGAAGTATTGGTATTAGGTGGAGGCGGATTTATTGGTAGAAATATTGTAGATTTTCTTTTGAATAGAGGAGACTGTAATGTCACTGCTGCTGATATTAAAGAGGGTTCTAATTGGCACAAACTCTCTAATAATGAGATTACTCGAGATCGTTTTAAGTCTGTGCTAGCAGATTTCACTGACATTAGAGCTTTTGACGAGCTAAATCAAAATTTTGATGAAATCTACATGATGGCAGCTGTTGTTGGTGTTAATCGAACGTTAAAGTTCCCTCAAGATGTAATTAGAATAAATACACTGTTAACAATGAATACTTTGGACTGGATTTCACGTAACCCTATAAAACGATTGCTATTTGCTTCATCCAGTGAAAATTATGCAGGAACAACTGATGTGTTCGATACAGAAATTCCCACTGCAGAAAATGTACCTTTATGCATTGAAGATGTAAAACATCCTCGTTGGACTTACGCGATGACAAAAATGCACGGCGAATCAGCTTTTATTCATTCTGCTGATACATATAATTATGAATGCATTGTTGTTAGGTATCAGAATATCATTGGTCCTGAAATGGGTTTTGGTCACGCAATTCCGCACATTGTTGAGCGCTTCACAAAGGGTGAAAAGTCTCCTTTTAAAATCTATGGCCATGATCAAACAAGAGCATTTTGTTATATAGATGATGCTGTAATGGGCACGGTGGGGGCTATGGAGAGTGATAAGTCGGCAGGTGAGATTTTTCATATCGGCAAGCAAGATGAAATCAACATGGAAACTCTAACCACCTATATAGGTGAGCTAATGAACTATAAAGGGGAATATGTGGCAGCAATGACTTACCCAGGTTCAGTCGCAAGACGTTGTCCAAACATCGACAAAGCAAATTCACACTTTGGTTATTCACCTAACATTGATTGGAAGAAAGCCGTGAGTTTGACTGTCCATTGGTACCGTGAGTTTTTTACCTCCGGTCAATCTCCCTATTCAGGTGGCTTTGAAACTCCAGAAGCTGTTTCGGCTAAGGTGAAAAAGTAGTGACAAGATTTTTAGATGTTGCTCTTAGTTTTTTGGCGCTAGTGGTTCTGGCACCGTTCCTAATTCCAGTAGTAGTTATCTTAAGATTTACTGGTGAGGGGGAGGTTTTTTATATTCAGGAGCGAGCTGGTCGTGGGGGTAATTCGTTCGGCTTATATAAATTTGCGACAATGTTAAAAAATAGCCCAAACATTGGTGCGGGCGAGATAACAGTTCGAGAGGATCCTAGAGTACTTCCCTTTGGAAAGTTTCTTAGAAAGACAAAGATAAATGAGTTACCTCAATTGTGGAATATCTTTATTGGTGATATGAGCGTGGTTGGCCCAAGGCCTATGGTACTAAATACGTATGCCCATTATCCGGAAGAAGCGCGTCAGAAGTTAAATACTATTAGGCCAGGATTGACAGGTATCGGATCGATTGTTTTTAGGGACGAAGAAAGTTACTTGGCTAATCTCGATGAACCAATGGAATTTTATAGGGATCACATCATTCCTTTCAAAAGCGATTTAGAGCTTTGGTTTGTCGAAAACAACACACTTTGGTTGTACATTAAAATCATTTTCGTTACTGCCTGGGTGGTGGTCTTTCCATCGAGCACTATAGCGGATAAGGCATTTGACGGCATTCCAAATTTACCAGACACTTTGAATTAAATAGCCATCTTATTTATGTTAATTTCTTAGTTATCTTATGGCAGTTGAATCCGTCTGCCCTTTATCAGATTTGAAGGAAGAGTTTGATTAAAAAATAATAAAACGAAGCGAAAGTTTTTTGTGCGATAAATTATGTTATCAATTATTTAAAAATAAATAGACTTAAGAAACTGCATTTTGCGGCTTTTTTTTTGTTTATAAGTTTTATTTTTAAATTTCTTTATTAGCAATAAGGTGTATATAATTTATGTTAAATTTAATGCAATGATCCAATTTAATAACTTAAATCAAGAAATACCTTATCAAGTTTTTAAAGAGAAATATGATGAGGCTTTAAATTTAGGACAAAAAAATATTGAGGCTATTTCAATCTCCTCTTTCAATAAGGAGACGCATGAGGTTAATTCTAGGTATGTAAATCTTAAATTTATCTCAAATGATGAATTTATATTTTTTAGTAATTATAACTCTCCTAAAGCATCATCTTTTAATTCTCATAACCAAATAGCTGCATTAGTATATTGGCCTAGCATTAATGTTCAGATTAGAATAAAGGCTAAAATAAAAAAAACTTCAGACAATTATAATCAAAATTATTTTTGTGATAGATCAGTAGAAAAAAATGCATTAGCCATTTCATCCAATCAATCAAAACCAATAGATTCTTATAACCAAGTTAAAGAAAATTATGATAATTCATTAAAAAATGATAATTTAAAAAAATGCCCAGACCATTGGGGTGGGTTTACATTTACTCCGTACTATTTTGAATTTTGGGAGGGGCATGAATCAAGATTAAACAGAAGAGATGTATATAAATTAAACAATAATTCTTGGGACCATTCAGTTTTACAGCCATGAAGAAAGATTTGCGTATTCAACTAATTAGTTTAAAATCACACAAAAAAATTATGGATATAATTATCTCTTCCTTTAAATCAAAGATACTTCCAAAATTATATTAATGGTATCGCTATTCCCAGGTTATTGTCATAGTTTCTCAGAGTAAAAAAAATATACCAACGAATCAAAGGATCAGAGCTTCTGAGGTATTACTTATTAATCAAAATGGTGAAAAGCAGGGCATAGTTCCCATTGAAGAGGCTCTAGATACAGCAAAAAATGCTGCATTAGATCTCGTTCAGGTTTCTCCATCGGATTCAAATCCTGTAATTTGCAAATTAATGGATTATGGTAAACATTTGTTTTCAAAGAAAAAGAATGTCTCCTCTTCGAGAACTAAGACGAAGAAGACGGTATTAAAAGAAATCAAATTTAGGCCCTCAACTGATATCGGTGATTACAAAATTAAATTAAAAAAGATTAAAAGCTTTATTCTTTCAAAAAATAAGACTAAAATTAGCGTCCGTTTTAGAGGCAGAG
>MDSZ01147236.1_pt1 | contig 29607 bp, 29 predicted proteins | sample 811201 | NCBI WGS metagenome assembly MDSZ01 (sample SAMN05326647, study PRJNA326480) | marine metagenome | isolation source: seawater | place: Indian Ocean: North | collected 2010 | reverse complement strand
TTAATTTATTAAAAACTATAGTGAATTTGTTTTGATATTTTTTAATATCTGGATAATTAAAATTATCTTTAGGTATATTTATTAAAATTGTTTTTTTCATATAATAATCCTAGGCTTTCTAGGTTAAAACTCTTAGTTAAATTTATTTCTTTGGTAACTAATATTTAAATTATTCTTTTTTTTACAGAAATCAATTTACCTTATCCAATACTTTTTTTAGATTATTAATTTTAGTATCGTATTTTTCTTCATAGTTGATAAAATAATTCCTACTTTTTGTTTTATTTAATTTTTTGAAAGTTCCAATCTTAAGATAATTAAAAATTTTATCTTTAAATTCATTTAAATTAGTGCTCCATATAATCTCATTATTCAAATTTTTTTTAAAAGGCTCAGTAAATAAATCTTCATCATAAAGAAAAATGTCAGATTCGTAATACAGTGACTCAAAGAAAGTAGTGGAAACCCATGGAAAAATATTTAAATCGCTTTCAGAGAAAACTTGTTCCATTCTTTTCTCATTAGATATATATGTAAATTTATTATTAAATTCCTTTTTAACTATATTTTTCCATAATTTTTCAAAACCATTTGGATAATCTTTTACAACAATATTATATTGATCAGAAAAGTGATTTAGTGTTTTTAATATTTCTAACTGTTGCCTCCACAATGAAGTAACTGTATCTCTTCTATTATTGCCATAATAAAAATGATTCATATTTGTATAGCAGCCTATAAAAAAGGTAATTATTTTTTTTTTTTTACTCGATTGATATTTTGAAACCTTGTGAATTTCGTCAAATTTAAAAGATCCAACATAATTTATATTATAATTTTTGTTGTTTATTTTTTTAAGACTAGATTTTTTATTAACTAAATCAATTAGATATTTCCCGTAACCTATATGATTTTTACAGAACTTGTAATCAACCACGTCATAACCTGGATTGGATAATACGAATTGACCTCCATGAACCCATGTAAAAAAAGGTATATTTTTTATTTGTGCTAATAATCTAAAAATAAAAATCGGATAATAAAATGGAGCCATAGATTGAAAAATAAATGATTTAATATTTTTATTTTCTAAATATTTATTAAAGACTTTATATTCGGAGTAAAAAAAGTCAGATCTTGAATATATAAATTTTATTATTTCCTCAAAAATAAAATAAAAACTAATTTTCCCATGTTGAAAGGATTCTGAATTATTTAATAATTTTTTTGTTGTTAAGAGTAAATCTTCATCTATTTTATTTTTTTTTACATCATTTTCAGGAAATATATTATGGATATAATTTGACTTAAAACTTGTATCAGGTAAAATTTCATTACACCCAATTCCAAGGTGTTCAATTTTTTTATATTTAAAAATATATTTTATTTTTAATTTATTAATAAATTTTTTACCTAAAAAAAAATAATTATGCATATTTTTTAAATAGTTCTGTTGAAAAAATAAAAAAGAGTTTCTTTTCTTTTCAACTTGTTTTTTTTCAGTTGAATAGGATAATTTTATTTCTAAATTATATTTTGAAAGCAACTCAATAATATTAACACTTTCATCTATCAAATACTCACGATTAATATTTAAATCTGTTTTTTTTGAAAATTCAAGTTCATTAGGTTGAAAATCAGATACTATTTTACTCAAAATTTTAGAGTGAAAAAATAATGTGTCGTACCAAATTTTAAGTATATAACTAAAGTCATTAAAAATTTTCCAATTTAAATTTTTATAATTTGTGGAATAATTAAAAAAATTTAAATCGATTATTTTTACTATTTTTTCAATAGTTTCGGTGTAATTATCATAATTAACATATTCTAATTCATGATTATAAAAATCTGAATAATCTAAAAACTTTATATTTTTTTTTTTTAACAAATACGAACAATCAGGTCTCAAAGAGAAGATAATATCTTTTGAATTAAAATTTATATTTTCTATTTGCCAATGCTCATCAACAAAAATGATTTTCATTTTAATTAGTCAATAAATTTTTAAATAAATCTAAATCCTGATAATCATCTATATCTAATGAATTTATTTTTTTCATTATATATAATCCATGCTTGTGTGAAATAATTTTTTTCTTTTTTAATAATGATTTTTTAAAAATATATATTGCACCATTTATAAAATAGCTTTCGTTGTAAGACTGTCTTAAAGAATCTTTAGTTTTTACAAAATATTTAATTTTATTTTTATATAAATAGATAGTGTCTGATGGATGCTCAATCGAAGGAGAGACAGAAAATAAACTGTCATATCTCATTTTATTAAAAATTCTTAGCGATTCAAATAAATTACTTTTTGTTCTTAATGGCGAGGTGGGTTGTAATATTACATAATATTTAAAATTATGATATTTGGACAAGTAATTATCAAAATGTATTAAATTTTCTACCAATTCTGTTTTATCACCTGACAATTCTTTAGGTCTTTTGTAATCAATATTTATTGAATATTTGCTCGCAATTTTTTTAATTTTTTTGCAATCTGTTAGTACAAATTTATTTTTTTTATTTATTGAATTTAATATATTGAATGTGTGCTCTATTAAACTTTTCTTTTTGTAGTAAACTAGATTTTTATTTTTTATTCCTTTAGAATTTTTTCTTGCTGGAACAATAAATGCAAAATCTTTTAGATTTATCACTGTATATTATTAATTTTTTTAGCCAACTTACTATAAAAATTTAAATTTTTTTTGTAAAAAATTGGTATAGCAATTGCAAAATCTAAAATTTGTTTAGTTTTTTTTATTGAAACTAGATCTTTTAGATTAAACATATGTTTCCAATAATATGCGCAATGCCATTTAACAGCATCCGGTAAATTTTTTGTTGATATTTGAGATTTATGTAAAATTTCTAGAATTTTTTTTTTTTCGTTTTTGTTATTTACAAAAAAAATATAATTATCGTAATTAGAGACTCCTTTATAAGGCATCTTTCTTTTTTCGAATCTTTTTATGTTTTTTTTTAAGATAAAATATTTTTTTTTATTATCTTTCAGCAAAATATTTAATTTTTTTAATTGCTCTTTTCCAATCGCACCTTGTAATTCAGTCATTCTATAATTAAAACCTGCAATATCTACTCTATCATTCCCCCTAGAAAGATTTTTTATATTCTTGTGGCCATGATCATGATATTGTTTACAATAATTGAAATATTTTTTGTTATTTGTCAAAATCATTCCACCTTCTCCAGTGGTTAATGTTTTTCCAAAATCAAAACTCAAAACACCTATATCTGAAGTATTTCCTAAAAAATACCCATCATAGGTCCCACCAACTGACTCGCAATTATCTTCTAAAATTTTAATTTTTTTTTCTCTTGATATTCTTTTTATACTGTTCATATCGCATGGATATCCAAGCATATGGACAGGTATTATTGCTTTGGTTTTTTTTGTAATTTTTTTTTTCAACTCATTTATATCCATATTTAATGTTTTATCTACATTAACCAAGACTGGTTTTGCTCCACAGTCAAGTATAGCCTCGATAGTTGCTATAAAATTAAAGGCTTGAGTAATCACTTCATCTCCTTTTTTAACACCTAATGCCTTTAGACCTATTTTTATAGCTGCAGTTCCTGATGAAACAGCAAGAGCATAATTTGATTTAAAAAATTTTTTTGTTGAGTTTTCAAATTCCCTAACATGAAAATTTTTTCTAATTTTTTCAAATCCATGAGCAAATAATATACCGCCATTATCAAAAATTTTTTTTATAGCTAAAAATTCCTTTTTGTCGATTAATTCATATCCTGGCATAAATATTTTGATTATCGTGCTTCGATTTGTTGCCTTAAACTTTTTTCGTAGGATTTTATTTGTTTAAAATCATACTTTGCAAATTTATCCTTAAACTGGATTGTCCATCCCCTTCTAAATTTTTTTGATAAGTTTTTGGAACTTCCATGTACAACTAAGGAATGATGAATGATTGCATCACCTGGTTCTAATTCTGGCTGAGATAATTTAAATGATTTCAGAAATTTTCTATCAGAAATCTTCTGCGAACTACCTTTGGCATAAGATGGATCATGTTTTAAAATCCCAAATTTATGTGTTCCATCATAGTAATGCACTGAACCATTTTTTTTTGTTGATTTATCTAGAGCTATCCAGAGCGTTAATGCATTAGATCCTTTTACTCCCCAATAAAAATTATCCTGATGATTGGGAGATGGAAGACCTTTTCTAGCAGGTTTTGCGAACAGCTCACAACTTCTAAATTCTGGTTCCGAATTTAAAAAAAAGGAGGCTATTTTTAATATTTTTTTTGAATTCGCCAACAATTTTATTTGTTTATTTTTAGCAAGTTCATGAAAAGAATTAACTTGATCAACTGATTTAACTGTATCATTTATAAAGTTTATTGATCTAGACTTTTTATATGTTTTTTTTATTTGTGAATCTAAATAATTATTTATAATAACTTTAACTTTTTGAATTTGTTGAAAATCGAATAATTTTCTATACACGACCCAACCATATTTGTCATAATGGTATTTTAATGTTTCAAGTTTATTTTTTTGTTTAATCATTTTTTTAGATACTGGCTAACATCGTTCCATTTGTCAACTATTGGATACGGAACAATTTTTTTTTTAAATTTCATTAACTTTAAAATAAATTCATTCATATCATAATATTTATTTTTAGGTATGTGTTTAAGAAGAGTTGAATTAATTACGTATATGCCCGCATTTATATAACTCATATTTATTGGTTTTTCTACCATTTCAACAATTTTTCTATTTTTTATTTTTATCCTACCAAAAGGATTTTGTGTTTTGTATTCTTTTATAACAACAGTCAAATCACTTTTCTCTTTTACATGAAAATTAATTAATTTTTTATATTTTAAATCAGTTACAATGTCACAATTTGTAAGTAAAATTGGTTTGATAGTTTTATTTTTTAATTTACTTAAACATCCTGCAGTTCCTAAGGGCTTATTTTCAGTTAAGTAATTTATTTTTAAATCTTTTTTTTTATTTTCATTAAGTTTTTTTATTATTTTATCTTTAAGATACCTTATTGAAATAAATACATTTTCAAAACCTTCTTTTTTTATTTTATTTAAAATAATATCTATCAACATTTTTTTTTTATATTTTAATAGTGGTTTTGGTGTTGACTTTGTTAGAGGCATATTTCTTTTTCCCCTACCACCAGCCATAACTAAAATAAAGTTATCTATTTTTTGATTTGTTAAATTTGAATTTCTGGTGAAGACTCCTGTTATTTTTTTTTTATTTACTATAGGTATATGGTTTATAGTAAATTTGTTCATTAATTGTAAAGCTTTCTCGTATGACCAACCGAATTTAGCGATTTTAGGATGGCGATTAACTAAATTTTTTACACTAGAATTTAATGACTGACCTTTTAGAATTCCAGATCTTATGTCTCCATCTGTAAGGGTTCCGACAAATTCTTTTTTATCATTTATTATTAAAATAATTTGCAAACCAGTATATTCCAAATTTTTTATTGCATCATAGATACTTGTATTTTCATGCAAAATTGCGCTTTTCCAATTTCTCATAAATCAATAAATTTTTTTATTTTCAAATCTTTAAGCTTAATCTTTTTTAAAATACTTTTAATTCTCTTATAAGTATCTTTTTTATAATAAGGATTTTTATAATTGTGCTTCTTGCTAATAAATTTTAATATTTTATTTAATAATTTTTTATCATTATAATCGGACTTAATTATACTTTTAGAAAATATTCTTCCACACTGTCTAGAGCCGATATTTATTGTATATATTTTAAAACTTGGCGCTTCTAGGACGCCACTCGAGGAATTTCCTATGATTAAATCTGAAAATTTTAACAAAGAGTAATATTTTTGATTTCCTAAGTTTTTGTATACTTTGCAATTGATTTGCTTTTTACACATTTTAACAATTTTATTGTTTAAAGACTTTGAATTTATTTCATGAGAAGGAAGTGTAAAAACAAAATTAATTTTTTTTAATTTTTTAATAACTGAAAATATATTATCTAAAGTCCTTAAGGTATCTTTATGATTGAAAATTTCATTATACATATTAACAATAATAGTGGGCTTATTTAGATCTAAATCTATGGACTTTGCCAATATATTTTTTTCCAATATTTTAGTATCTTTTATTAAATTTGCTCCCAGTCCCCCTACTACATAAATATTTTTTTTATTTTCTCCTAGTTGAATTAATCTTTTTTTATTTAATTCATGAGACACTAAGTGAATATTTGATAATTTACTAATAGAATGCCTATAATTATCATCTAAGCTGTTAAATGTTTTTTCACCACCGTGAATATGTAATATTGGAATTCTATTAATATAAGCTGATACAGCTGTTGCAAATGTTTCATATCTATCTCCTAATAAAATAACTAAATCGTAATTTTTATTTAAAAAGAAGTTGTTTGTTTTTTTTACAACTTCCGAGAAGGCATTTGCTATGTGCCAATTTTTATCTTTTTTAATATTAATTTTAATTTCTTTTTTTACCCTAATTTTATCTTTTAATACTTGGTCTATTGAATATCCAAATTCATTTTCCAAATGAGATCCTGAAACAATAAAATCAGTTTTAAAGAATCGGTCATTTTGTAAATCTAAAATTATTTTTTTTAACAAACCATATTCTGATCTAGATCCACTAAATATACAAATTTTCATAAATAAATCATCTCATCTTTTTTAAAATTCCTTTTTGATTTTTTTCCATTAATTTTTAAAAAATAAGATGGATTAAAACCAAGTTTTCCAGTTCTTTTTGCGGTAATATTTTCATAACTAAATTTATCTCCAATATTAATATTTTTCTTTGCTACCAAGAATTTTCTAACAAACTTAATATTTTTTTTTTCATCTGATTTAATTTTTTTGTTAATAACAATTTTTTCTGCTTCTCTAATTGATAAAACAAAATTTTTAAAATTAACTGGGTTTAAGCTTGATAAATGATCTGGACCTTCTGCGTTATTATTAAACGTGATATGTTTTTCAATTACCTTCGACCCGTTCAAAATTGATATTATTGCTGCCAAAGTCGAGTTTGTGTGATCAGAAAATCCTATTGTTTTAAATTTTTTTTTAATAAGTCTAAATTTTTTTATATCAAATTCCTCTATTTTTGTTGGATATGAGCTTATACAGTAGAGAGGTAATAAAAATTTTTTTTTTTTTAAATAATTCTTAAAATATAGAATTTCTGAAATCGAAGACATGCCAGTTGAAAATATTATTGGTACATCTTTAGTATTTATAACTTTATTCAATAAAAAAATGTTGTTTATTTCTGATGATGGTATTTTTATAAAATCGACTTTAAATTTCTTTAAGTTTTCCAAGCTTTTTTCATCAAAAACTGAAGCAGAAAATCTTATTCCTATTTTTTGACAGTATTGATAAATATTTTTAAGTTGCGAATAATTTAAATGGTATTTTTTAAGCATTAACTTTTGAGATATTTTTTTTCCCATACTTTTGCTTTGATATTTTGCCTTTGAAGCATCGTTGGTAACTAACTCATCATAGTTGTACATTTGAAATTTTACATAGTCTGCGCCACTTTTTTTTGCAATTTTCACTAATTTTTTTGCCAGACGTAAACTACCATTATGGTTTACACCGACTTCAGCAATTATTTTAACTTTTCTTAATTTCTTTTTTGACAACATTTTTAATGGATTTCGATATATATTTTATGTGTTTTTTTTTTAAAAAGTAACTACTAGGTATACAAAGAATTTTTTTATAAGAGCAGTCTGCATTAATAATATTATATTTTTCGTATTTTCTAAGATAATTTTGCTTATGACACGGATACCACAAAGGTCTTACTTGAATTCCTAAATTATTTAAATTTTTAATAATTTTTTTTAAAGTAACATAATTACAATTTGTTAATTCTAACGAATTTAGCCAATAATTTGGTTTTGTATCTGGGTTAAATTTAATTAGTTTAATATTTTTATAATTTTGGAAGTTTCCCTGGTAAAGTTTGTGAATTGATTTTTTTTTTTTTTATTATATTTTTTATATCTTTAAGCTGTCCCAATCCAATAGAAGCATTAATATTGGTCATTCCATAATTATAACCCAATTCTTTATGTATGAATAATTGGCTATTTGATTTACCTTGGGCAATTAATTTATTGGCTCTCTTATAGTCATTGTCGGACTTCAACATAAGAGCTCCACCTGCTGATGTTGTAATAATTTTATTTGTATTGAATGATAAAACCCCATAATCACCTTGTGTTCCTGCATGCTTATTATTTTTATAAAAGGAGCCAACGGCTTCTGCTGCATCTTCAATAAATTTTATATTTCTTTTTTTTAATTCACTTTTTAAAATACTTAAGTCTGAAATATTGCCAAATACATGAGTATAAATTAAAGCTTTAATTCTTTTTTTTGTTTTTTTATTAAATGTAGATCTATTTTTAGAATAAGTATTATTTTTTAAGAATTCTAATATTTTTTTTACATCACAATTTAAATTTGAGGAATTGTTATCAATAAATATAGGACTTGCACCTAGGTATAATATTACGTTTACTGTAGCAATAAAAGTAACTGTTGGGACTAAAACTTCGTCTTTATTTGTAATATTGGATAATACAAGGCTTAAGTGAAGAGAAGAAGTCCCAGAATTAGTAAGAACTAATTTTGAATTTGTGTATTTTGAGAGTTTTTTTTCAAATTTTTTGACATTTCCACCACTTGGAGAGATCCATCCTGAACTTAAGCATTTTAAAACCTCATTTCTTTCAAATGATCTAATTTTAGGTTCGTGTAAGAAAATTGTTTTTTTCATTATTTCTTAATAATAAAATTACCAAAATTTAAGAATTTTTTTGGATTTTTTTGTAACTTTAAAAAGTTAATAATTTCTTTTATCCCAAAATCTACAGTTTTAAAGGATTTGTTATTCATTATTCTTGATAATTTATTGAAATTAACTCTATAATCTCTTGGATCTTTTGATCCTTTAACTATTACGAAATTAAAATCTGGTAAAAATTTTTTAATTTTTTTAGCAATATCGATTTTTCTATAATTATTTTTATTCGAGCCAACATTGTAGATTGCAAATTTATTTAATTTATTGAAATCAAGAAATTTATTTATAACTTTAGTAAAATCCATAACATGACAGTATGGCCTCCATGTCTCATGATCATATATTTCTATTTTCTTTTTTAAAAATGCATTTAATACAAATTCATTTATAGTTAAATCAAACCTAGGTCTAAAAGACATGCCAAAAGCAGTTGCAAATCTTAAAATTATTGGGAAAAATTTTGATTTATTCTTTAAACTGATAATATATTTTTCTATTTTAACTTTTTGGATTGCATAAAGTGATATGGGGCTTAGTTTTGTATTTTCTTGAGCAATTTTATTTTTTATGAAACCATAATTAGAACAAGTTGACATAAAAATAAGTTTTACATTTTTATTTTTATAATAATCAATTATTTGTTTTACACCCCTAAAATTGATTTGATTAGAAAGTCTTTGATACTTTTTAGTGATTGGGTCACCAACTAATCCTGCAAAAATTACAACGTAATCAAAGTCAATTTTCGATTTAAATTTTTTTCTAATATCAAAATTATCAAATACAAAATTTTTATTTTCTTTTAAATTTTTTATTGAATGACTATTATTGTAAATAAAATTATCTAAACAGTATACAAAATTTCCTTGAAGTAAATGGTGATTGCAGAAAAAACTTCCCAAATATCCTGCACCACCAATTACCAAAATTTTTTTTTTCATTTATTTTATATATTTCAAAGCTGGTATTACAGTGTTTTCCTTAATGATTTTATTTTGCTTTATAATACTTCCGCTGCCAATAAATGAATTCTTCCCAATTTTTACATTTCCCAATATAATTGCACCTGGCGCTATATGAACATTATCCTCAATTGTAACATCGTGTTCAATTATGGCTCCTGTATTAATTATACAATTTTTCCCAATTATCGCATTTTTATTTATTATAGTCCTATGAAACAATATTGTTCCTTCATCAATAGAAGAGTGTTTTGAAGCATAAGAGGAACTAGCAATTATTTTTGGAAATTTACAGCCTTTAGATTTATAATATTTGAACAATTTACCTCTCAAATTTCCTAATTTGAGCTGACCTACTGAAATATGTAAATTTTTACCTTTGAGATTTTTTTTTAGAAAGTCTTTTTCTAAAATAAATTTATATTTTTTATATTTAAAGATTTTTTTATCAATTATATTTGAGACTCTAAAAATTTTTCTTGATGATAAAACATCTATACACGATACTGAATGTGAACCCGCACCAATGAGTACTATGTGTTTCATACTCTGATTTTTTTTAAATTTATGTTTGGAAACATTATCAAAACATCAATGTTTATCTTAAGTTTTTTAATATCATCTATAATTTGCTTGCTGTAATAGGATGAAATTATAACCAATTTTTTTTTTTTTATTTTCTTTTCATCAATATTAGATATTTTAGTCGATCGATCATTAATACTTAATCCCTTTTTAGATTTATCTTTATCAACAATTAATGTTTTGAAAGAAACGGGTATTTTATATAAATTAGTTGCTGCAATAGCAAAACCGCCTGCGCCCCAAAGCATTATTTCTTCTTGCTTGTATCTTGACAGTATTTTTTTAATACTAGATGAATTTTTGTATATTTTTTCTTTGAAGTTTTTAAAGTAGTGAAAATCAGTATTAATTTTATTTTTTTTAATATTGCTATCTTTTTTACTTAACAATACAATCAAATTTTCTGGCGTTTCAATTATTTTAAATATTTTAAGTTTATGATCATTTGAAATTATTTTAAAACTTTTAGGTGAAAAATAGTGAATATGCTGGAAAGAAAAAACCTCTAATAGGCCATTTTTCAAATAAAAATTAATATTTGGAACTTCTATTGCTAAATAAGTATTTTCATTCATAACACTTTTTATATTTTTTATTATTTTATCTATCTCATAAATATGCTCTAAAGTGTGTCGAATTATAACGAGATCAAATGTTTTTCCCTCATACAATTTTTTATTAAAAAATTTCTTTTTTATATTTAGCCCAAATTTGATAGCTATATTTGCTCCATCACTTGGTTCACATCCATGTAAATTTATTTTAGGATATTTTTTTTAATCTGGCTCAATATATAACCGTCATAACATCCTATTTCTAGAACAGTTTTAATTTTTTTAAAATTTAAAATATTAAAAATTTTTTTTACAAAAAAATCATCTCTAGTTGGATTTATCTGGTTAAGTTGAGCAGATGGATATTTATAAAATTTACTATATATTTTATCTATTACTTTTGGGTTTGCTCTATTTTGTAAATATAAATATCCGCATTTTTTACATATTGATAACTTCAATCTTTTCTTTGGGCGATAGTTATTTTTTTTTAAATATTTATCATAACTATCAAAATCTATTGGAAAATTTACAAATGGAAATAAACCAAAATCTATAAATTTTGATGGCTTGCATCTTTTGGAAATTGATAAACACTTGTTACTATTCATGACAATCAAGTTGAACTTTTCTCAAATTTTAGTAATTCACGTTTAATATCATACTTTTGTTTTGTTTTGTAGAAGTAATGATCCTTCAGTTTTGAAGAACTTAGATTAATTTCATTTTTTATCGCTTTGCAAAATTTAAATTGCAATTCATCAAAAGAATTTGCAAAAATATTTTTGTTTCCATAATTAATAAAATTTTTGATTAAACTTTTAAAATTAGGTTCATAATCATGAACAATAACTTTTTTCTTAAAATAAAGGGTCAAATCAATAACAGAAGATGGTTTTGTAATAATAATTTTTGAATTTTTTAATATACTCTCTAAGCTGTAATTATTAAAAAAACTATAGAAAGAAATATTTTTATGTTTTTTTAATTTTTTTTTGAATTTTTTAAATTCAGGAAAATTTCTAAAATCTTTAAATTTAGACTTTATAATAAATTGTTCATTAGGATATTTAATTGATAAATTTAATATATCTTCATAAAAGCTAAGTTGATTTTTAAATGAGACATCATACATCTGCTCATTTAAATTTTTTACAGAATAATCAAAACATAATATAGGTTTCTTTTTAAAAATCTTATTATTTGGTAATTTTTTATTCAAAAAAATATTTCCAATTACCTTGTAATTTTTAATTATGTTGTATTTATTTTTTCTAAAATTTTTTTCACTAAATTTATCCATTACGTATAGGGTATCGAAAATATTGGAGTATAATTTCCAATTACAATAAATAAATCTATTTTGAACGCCTAAAATTTTAATATTTTTTTTTTTCAAAATAAAAGATGTGAGATTGTCATAGTTATAATCATTTGCGACCAAACAAAATTTTGTTTTACTAAATATATCTTTATTGAACTCATTATTTAATCTTCTAAAGGATGCTAATAAAATAGAAACAAATATCCATTGCAAAGGTGAGTGGACCAGATTTCTACTGAACTTTAATGGAAAAATGTTTTTTAGAGTATTTCTTGTATGAAAATAATAATTTAATTTTTTTTGTGTATAAAAATTTTCAAATTCTACTTCTTTTTGAAATTCTACATGCAGTATATTATATTTATTAAATATACTATTATTTTTCTTTAAATAAAAAAATTCTTTAGAGTAAATACCACTTCCATATACTGTAGTCTTGTGTGGATAAAAGATAACTTCAAAACTTCTTCTTAATTCTTTTTTTTTGTATTTATTGATTTGTTTATTTTCCTTAAAATATTTCTTGTTTATTAAAGGAGATAATCTTATTAAATTAAACAATATTTTAAAAATTGTCCCTAAAATTTGTAAAAATAAATTGTAATATTTATAATTATTGGCATTTAATATGATTAGTTCATTTAAATTAAAAAAACCAAAAAAGATAAAAAATTTTTTTTTTTTTTTTAGATATTTTATTAAATGAATTAGTTCAAATAAGTTGTAATCTACGTTTAATTTATTAAAAATTATTGATTTTATTTCTTTTTTATTGGCACCCATAATATTTGATAAATTTTTTCCAAAATTTAGATCTACCGAATTAGAGCTTTTTTCAATTATTTTATATGTTTCATCAATATAAAAGTTGTGAGAACTCATTTTGATATCTAAGTTAATGTTTGAAAAGTGGTTTATTTTTTTTTCTAGAACTAATTTTTTGAAAAGCTTATTTTCTAAAGTTGAGCAATTAAAATATATTATTTTTATTTTTAATATACTTAAAATATAAGCAAATATAGTAAAAAAAAAATTTAACTTATAAAAGATAACCATATTTTAATTATCTTCTTAGATCTTTATTTAATTTTATGTTTTTAAATTTTTCTAAAAAGAATTCGCTATTTAAATTAAATTTTATTTCATCCAGTATCTCATTATAAGTTTTAATCAATTTAGTAATTACCGTATCATTGTGTGAAAAACTTAATATCTGAATACCATTATTTAAAACTCCTTTTTGAATTAATTTAGAGATCCAAAATATTCTTAGAGCTTCTGCTTTAGCGTTTTCTTGATTTTTAAAATTAAAAATAACTTTACCTGAATAACCACTTAAATTTATATAATCGTTTAAATTGAGACTTTTAATCTTTTTTTCTATTTCATTAATTATTTTAGATCCATTTTTTTTTATTTTTTGGCAAATTTTATATTTATCAATTAATTTTAAAGTTGCTATTGATCCACTTAAGGAAAGTGTCTCGCCTCCAAAAGTTAAAGAGTAAAAGATTTCTTGTGACTTTGACATTACTTCTTTAGAACCTACTAATGCTGAAATAGGTAAACCGTTACCCATGGCCTTGGAAAAGCAAGATAAATCTGGTGTTACGCCACAAATTTTTTGATATCCCCCTCTATCAACTCTAAATCCTGTAACTACTTCATCAAATATTAACAATGAATTATTTTTTTTTGTAATTTTTTTTACTTCTTGCAAGAAATTATTTTTGGGACTTTCTTTTGAAGTTGGTTCCATAATGACACAAGCAACTTTATTTTTATAAGTGCTAAAAAGTTTTTTTAAACTATTAATGTCATTATAATTAAATCTGTGTGAATAATTCCCAACATCACTAGGGATTCCATTGTTCATTGAGGTTTTGCAAATATACCAGTCTTGCCAAGCGTGATAACCACAAAATAGTACATGATTTTTATTTGTGAAATGTCTAGCCAGTCTTATTGCTGCAGTAGTTGCATCATTGCCATTTTTGCCAAATCTTACAACTTCAGCTGAAGGTATTCTATCACATAACATTTCTGCGAGTTCTCCTTCAAGAGTGGATGCTAATGAAAACAAAGAACCCTTGTTAAGTTGTTTTTTTATTTCATTATTAATTTCTTTGTTTGCATGCCCTACTACAACTGCTCCAAGAGACATTATATTGTCAATGTATTTGTTACCATCAACATCAAATGCATAACATCCTTTTGATTTACTTATAGCGTATGGAGAAATATCGTTTAAAAATAAATCAAGTCCTTTGCTAAAAGTTGATGGACCGGCTAAAAAATTAAAGTTTTTTTTATAAATTTTTTTTGATTTAATAAATTTCATATTTTGTACTTATTTTACCATTGAAACTTTTATAATAGTTTCGGACTCAATATTTTTTTTAGCAATTTTGTTAATAACTTTTTTATATTCTGTGGTTGGAATTCCTGTACCTGGACGGGCATATTTTATGTCCTTTTCTTGTATTATTTCACCTTTAATAATTTTTCTTTTACTTACAATACTTCTCCTAATCATTTTTCTGTTTTTTAATTCTTGATTTGAGAGAATTCTTTTGAAATTACCGAGGCTTTTTTCAATTTTCCTAATTCCAAAAATAAGATCTTTCATTTCGTCAGGCTCAATAGCAAAAGGATGATCTGGACCTTTAAATTTTTTATCTAATGTTATATGCTTTTCAATAACATTCGCTCCAAGACTAACTGCAGCAAATGCACTGTAATTATCAATTGTGTGATCCGAATAACCAACAATACTAGTTAGTTTTTTTAAGTAAGAAATATTTCTCAAATTTACTTGGGGTTCTTTTGGTGGATATAATGAATTGCAGTGAAGTAACACTATATTTGGGTTTCTATTTTTTTTGTAAAATGAAACGATGTCTTTAATTTCTTTTTCTAATCCCATACCAGTTGAAATAATTGTTGGCATTTTATATTTAATTATTTTTTCATGAAGTTGAAAGTAATTTAAATCTATAGAAGCTATTTTTATTGCAGGTAAACCAAATTCTTTTAAAAATTTCAAATCCTCTAATCTATGTATTGCACTCAATGGTATCATTTTTTTCTTTCTTACATATGCAAACATTTCTTTGAACCATGACCTCGGCATTAAAATTTTATCTCTAGCAATTTTCCACCATGGTTTAAAACCATATAATTTTTCAAGCTTAACATCACGAGTTGTTTCTTTTTTTGAAAAAGCTTCTTCGGCATCATAAATTTGAAATTTAACAGCATCAAATCCTGCTAAGGCGCTAGCATCAATAAGCTTTTTAACAGTTCCTTTTGATCTATTATGATTAGATCCAATTTCAGCGATAGTGAATGTAGGATATCCTATGCCAACTTTCTTATTTCCAATTTGAATAATATTTTTCATTTTTTTTTTTTATATTTGATACATGTTTTAATAACATCTCCAAGATTTCTTATTTTAATTGTATCCTCAAATGATATTTCAATCTTTAGTTTTTTATTTAATTCAGATATTAATCTCAAATGACCTAAAGAGTCCCAGGTATTAATATTTTCCGGAGAGGCTTTATTATTAACTGTTTTATTTATTTTAAAAATTTTTTGAAAAATTTTTAAAACTTTTTCTTCGACATTACTGGGCATAATAATTAATCAAGAGTGACTATTTTGTTTTTTGGAATACCTAGTTTGATTAGTGATTTAATTATTTCTTCAACAAAAAAGTAAGAACATATAATAATTTTATCAATTTTTTTATTTATTAACTTTTTCGGGTTTTGTACAACATAATTTGAACCACATAAAATTTTACCTGACTTAAATTTATCGTTATCAGAGATATATTTAATTTTAGATAATTGTTTATTATTTAATAAGGTAACAATCGAAGTACACAAAGCACTTGCCCCAAAAAGCACAATATTTGAATTATTTTTATTTTTAAAAATAGAGTAGATTTTATTTATCTTATTTGTAGATTTATTTGAAATCAAATCTCTGTTTACAAGTTTAATATTTATTTTTTTATTTTCTAAGACTTTATTTTTATTTATTGCATGAATAAATAAATTTGGTTTACCTTCATGATAATCTTTGATTTCAAAACCATTATTAATAAGTAGATGCTTTAATGATTTATACGTAAAGTAAGACAGGTGTTGATGAAAAAAAATCCCTAAACCTCCAATTTTGTAAATTTCATTCATATTTGGAACATCAATAAATATAGATCCGTTATCTTTTAAAGAATATTTTACACTTTTTAAAAATGAATTTAGATCCTCAACATGTTCTAAAAGATTTCTAAAAATTATTATATCAAAGTTTTTTTTTGGATATGACCCTGATTTATAGAATACGTTTTTAATTTTATTTTTAGAAAAATTTTTTTTCTGTTGCACTGTATCAAGAGATGGATCGCAACCATAGACATCATGTTCTTGATTCTGCAAAATTTTTAAAAGATAACAGTCATAACATGCTATTTCTAAAATTTTTTTTCTAGATAAATTCTGTTTTTTAAAAAAATCATAAAATTTAAGAATTTCTCTTTTACCCATCCCGCTTTTAACAGGAGAAGGACAAAGATAATTTTCTGTTTCGTAAATTTGATCCATAACCTTTTTTTTAAGCAATTTCGTTTGCTGAACAAGGCCACAGGAAATACATTGGCTTATTTTGAGAGGATGATATTTTACTCGATTTATAAATTTTTTGTCTAAAACCCCCCAGTAAATAGGGAATTTTTTTACATTCAGAATATCGTGGAATTTCTTGTCACTACAACTTAAACATTTATGAGACATTAGGTAGATAAATTAATTGTTAAATAAGATTGTATTATACTAATATAAATTTTTTGTAAAGATTTGAGAAAAACAAAATTTATTCATTTGGCTAATTTTGGATATCAATTTCTACTGAAGCTCTACCTAATATTTTACCACTTTTCAGTTCTTGCAAAGCTTCATTAATTTGTGAAATTTTATAATTTTTTTTGACATATTTTTTTATTTTCAACTGATTATTTTTCATATGATTATATATAGTTTTTAAATCTTTTTTCATTTTTACACTTCCTCCTCTTAAACCTACAATACTTTGTTCGTTCAAAAGCAAACTTCTTGGAGAAAAATTCATCTCTTCATAATTTAAGCCAACTATAATTAGTGTTCCACCTCTACTGAAACCAGGGACACATTTTTTTAAATAATCTAAAGATTGTTCCTGAATTTTTTTGTGTCCCACAAAATCATAAATAAAGTCAAAACCTTGATTATTAGTCAACTTATAGATTTTAGTATTCAAATTTTTATCATTGAAATTAAGTATATTTTTAGCACCAAATTTTTTTGAAAATTCTAATTTTTCATCATTAATATCGATAGCAGTTATATCATTAATGCCTAAAGATTTTGCAGCATTTACAGCTAGGATACCAAGACCTCCAACACCAAATATGCATATTTTGCTTTTTCTAGTAATTTCGCTATTATTTAAGATTGCACTGTAGCCCGAAATCCCAGCACATCCAATTATTGAAGAATATCTTAGATTTAAATTTGGTGGCAGCTTAGAAACAAATTGAGAATGCAATTTAGAATGCTTAGATAATGTGTAAATAACAGAATTATATTTTTTATTATTTAAGATAAAATTAGTATATTTAAGATATTTTGTTTTTTGATTTGATTGATAAGGCATCCAACTAATTAATACATTATCTCCTATCTTGACGTGTTTTACAGATTTTCCCTTTTTAATGATTATACCAGTTCCTTCATGGCCTAATAATTCTGGATCTTTAGGATCTCTTTTCAAATTTGTTAAAATTGAACCACATAAACCTGAATATTTATTTTCAACAACAACTTCATTATTATTGGGATTGCTCAATTTAATTTCTTCTAAATTAATTAATTTATTTTTTTTTCTATACACTGCCGCAAGGGTTTTGATCATATTAGTTTCAATTCTTTGTTAAGTTTATTGGTTATATTTTTGTTTCCAGCAATTATACTTATTTTATTTTTAGAAAAATGCTTAGAAATTACTGTTCCACCAGCTTCTTCCACAATGCAAATTCCAGCAGCAATATCCCATATTTTTGCTTTCTCTGCCCAAAAACCGTCGATAGATCCTTCACTTAATAATCCTAAACTATAAGCTGCAGAACCTAATCTTAAAACTCCAAGAGAATTAGTATTTATTTTTCTAAATTTTTTATATTCTTTTATATCATTATCTTTTTTTTCTGAGGAAAATGCAGCAATAAATAAACTATTATTTAATTTTTTATTATTCGATACTAAAATTTTATCACCATTTAAAAATGCGCCATCGTTTTTTGAGGCATAATAAATATCATTGGCAAATGGATTATAAATTACGCCTAAAATAAAGTCATTTTTATACTTAAGCGAAATAGAAATAGAGCAAATTTTAATACCTTTTGTGTAATTTACCGTCCCATCTAAAGGATCAATTATCCACAAATAATTTGAATTTTTGTTGTATAGACCACTCTCTTCGGACAAAAAACTATGATTTGGAAATTTTGAAAGAATAAGATTTTTTATTTTTCTATCACAAATATTGTCTACTTCACTTACTATGTCTCTCAAATTTTTGTTTTTTTGTGAAATTTTATCAATTTTTTTATATAAACTGAGTACTTTTTCACCAGCAATTTTTGCTGATTTAATCGCTGTCTCAAGATATTTGTTATTATTCATAATATTATATTTTTTGGTTTAAACAAAATTTAATTAATGGTTCATTGTCTTCAAAACCACAAACTTTTTCCAAAATATATCTTTTTCCAAAATTATTAATTAAAAGTCTCATATGTTTGGATTCTTCATCATTAATATCATAGTAATTAATTGCTGCCATAATACCCTTCGCGCAATTGATAGGTTTTTTTTTGCAAAACATCCCAACACTAATAGCTCGAACTAGTCTATTTTTTTTTCCTAATTTTCTAAGAGGTTCTCTTGCAACTCGAGAAATTGGATCGAACAATTTTTTATTTGAAAATCTAATTAATTCTTTATTCATATAATATTTAGCAAAACTTTTATCTACTGTATTAGTAATTATTAAACCCTCAGTAATTTCATTAATGCATCCTTTCACAATTTTATTTATTTTTTTATTTTCCATAGCATCGTGTATAAACTTTAATTTCTTTAAATTGCCAAGATAGGCTGCTACTGCGTGTGGAGCATTATGAATATATAATTTACATATCCAGTGTTTTAATAAAAATTCTTTGCTAACTGCTTTTATTGGGAATGGAAAATTAAATTTATTTTTTTCAACTACTAAAATTCCTTTTTCACTTATTAGAGATAATTTATCTAACTTTAAAAAATCCCTTGGAGCAGTATTAGATGTAATTACATCTGGTATTCCAAAAAAAATATTCTTGTTGCGTGTTAATTCTTTTATTTTATCTACAGTGTCAATATCATTCTCGCATGATATCAGAATTTTACATTTTTTGTAATAATCAATGTTTTTGTAACAATTTGAAGGACCAACACAACTAAAGGCTATATCAAAATTAGAAAAATTTATTTTATCTTTTTTTAAATTAAAAGCTTTTTCAAAAATAATTTCTTTTTTTAAATAATTATTTTTTTCAGTAACACCAACTAAGTATTTTTTTGCTGAATTTAGACTATTTATAAGCTTTTCATCAATATCTGCAAAATATATTTCATATTTTTTATTATAAAATAATGGTGCAATAAAACCTCTGCCTATTGCGCCTGCACCAAATATCAAAATTTTCTTTTTCACTTTTTTAAATATCTTTTTATTATTTTTCCAGAAGAAGTTTTTGGTAAATTTTTTACAAAAAATATAGTAGATGGTGATCTGAAATCACCAATTTTCTCTCTACAAAATTCAATCAATTTTTCTTGTGAAATTTTACGATTTTTTTTTAGCACTACATAACTGGCAATTTTCTCACCAAAAAAAATATCCTTAATTCCAATTGATGCTGACTCTTGTATATTTAAATTTTGGCTTATACAGTTATCAATTTCTTGAGGTGAAATATTAACTCCTCCTTTTATGATTATATCTTTTGATCTGTCTATGAATTTTAAATTACCTCTTTCCAATTTAGCTAAATCTCCTGTCCTAAAATATTTCTTAAAAAAATATTTTTTATCGTTTTTGATAATTTTTGATTTATAACCGCTAAATAATGCAGGTGTTTTAACACAAATTTCACCTATTGAATTTTCTTTTATTATTTTAACTCCTTTTTCATTGAATAAATTTACTTCAACTCCTTTTAACTTTTTGCCAATTGTTCCATAAATTTTATTACTACTGGGATCATCTATGGTAGCTACACCTATTTCAGACATGCCATAAATATTTTTTACTGTAACATTGTACTTTTTTTTGAATTTTTTTTGCAATTCTTCACTTAATATTGAGGATCCACATCCTATAAATTTTAAATGTCTAATTTTCTTTCTTTTTTTATATATTTGACTAATCGTTTCAATTATTGATGGAACGACACCCACAAAGTTAATTTTTTTTGTCTCAATTATTTTCCATATTTTATGCTTAATTTGCCAAAAATTTTTATATATGTAGACTTTGCCCTGACCTAGAATTGCATTTTTTATAGAGTATCTTAGGGATGCTGTATGTCCCAAAGGAAGAATACATAAGTGTGTTGAGTTTATTTTTAGAAAGTTTGAATTAAATAATATTTTTTGACAATTTATCATTGCTAAATTTGAATATTTTATAAGTTTAGGATTAGCTGTGGTTCCAGACGAAAAATAATAAATACACGTATCCTTGGGTTTTAATTTTGGAGAAATAAAATTTATTTTAAAATTTTCTATTTGTTTTTCAAAATCTTGATAATTTAAAATGATTATATTTTTGATTTTTTTTAAAGAATAATTAATATTTGAAATTAATAGTTTAGAATTTGATATTTTTAAATAATACCTCAATCTATTTTCGTTTAGACCATATGGGATTGGACTAACAATGGCTCCATATCGAATAACAGCAAAATAAAATATTATATACTCAATTGAGTTTTGTAAATACAAAGAAACTACATCTTTTTTTTTTAATTTTAATTTTTCAAAATAGTTACAAACTTTGTTTATTTTATTATCTAAATCTTGGTAAGTAATACTTATGTCTTCACAAACAAAAATTTCTTTTTTTGGAAGTTTACTAGAATAAAATTCAATTATTTCACTTAAATTTTTTTTTTTTAATGCTTTATTTAATAAATCATAATTTTTATTCATTTATATTATATAATTATTTGGTGAACCTAGAAGACGGTTTTTTATTTTTCTGTTTTTCAACTAATTCTACTAATTCCATTTTTTTCCCTAAAAGCCAAATTGTTTTAGAAAAATTATGTCCCGCGCCAGGAACGACTCCACTAATTTGTAGAAATTTTTTTTTTTTTAAATAATTTAAACTTTTTTCAATGTTATTTACTTCATAAGCAATGTGATGATAGTTTTCACCTTTATTCATTAAAAAATTATAAACTTTAGATTTTTTATTCAAAGGTTGAATTATTTCCAATGCAGGGACAGTTTTAGTACCCATGTCCAAAAACATAAGTTTGACACCATGAGGTTTTTCATAAATAATTTTTGTAAGGGGTTTAAAATTATAGTTTTTAGTAAAATAATTTTTTGATTTTAATAAATCTTTTACAACATATCCAATATGATCAATTTTAAATTTCATTTAATATATCTCTAAAGTATCACCCATAGTAAAAAACCAATCTTTGCTATTTAGTTTTTTTTTAAACTTTTTTCCTTCTTTTAAAAATTTACATATCATTGGTCTTTTATTTTTAATTTTATATTTAGCATTAATTAATTTATTTTTAGCGATTTGGTCTCCTTGAAGCCATAACGTAATCTCGCTACATTTTGCTTTATAAAAATATTCTTCCGAAAACTTAATTATATCACTAAATACATTTTCTTTTTTGTCGTAAAAACAATCAATAATATGACCTCTCTTGATTTTATTCTCTTTATAAATTTTAAGGACTACATAAGCACATATTTTATTTTTGTTATTTTTAAATAAAAAAAAATCATAACTATAATCTGGTCTTTGTAAGTATCTCCATTTTAAAAAATTTATATTTCTGTTTAAACAAATCTTTCTTTGTTTTTTTACATTATTTAAAAAACTATCAAAAGCTTTTGAAAAATTATTTGCCTTCTCAACTGTAAAACTATTAGTTCTGTTAATAATTAATTTATTATCTAATTTTTTGTGAAATAAATTTTGCATTGAAATATCTTCGTAAGAAAAAAATTGTTTGTGTATTTGGTAAGCTTTTTCATTGGGATAGCCATATATAAAACTAATTCTATTGAGAGCCGCATCATTAAATAATTTATCTGCTACAAATTTTATTAACCCTTTGTTTTGATAGTCTGGATGAACAATCATAGCAATTGAACATCCGCCTAGCACAGTTTTTTTATCTAAAATATATTCCAGTGGAATTACAGAAAAAGTAGCAACAATTTTTTTTTCTTTTTCAGCTACCCAAACTAATGAACGACCAAATGGATTTTTCCCTTTATATTTCCAATACCAATTTTTTAGATTTCTTCTATTCCAAGGATGTTCTTCAACAAGTCTATCAAGTTTAAGAATTTGAATTTCATCTTTATTTTTATATTTTCTTATCTTCATAATAAACTAATATAATATATTATTTTTTTACAAGTGATTTAATTTTATTTAGATTTTTAATTTTATAGTTGTAATTTACTGGTTTTTTTTCTTTATAATTTCTATCAACAAAAATTGTTTTTACCCCAACTTTTATTCCAGCATCTATATCTGATTTTCTGTCCCCGACAAAATAACTTTTTTTAAAATTTATATTCCATTTATTTTTTGCTTCTAATAGCATTCCGGGATTAGGTTTGCGTCTATAATTTTTATTATTATTACTAAAACAAACAAATATGTCATCTAACTTAAAATAATTTTTTAATTTTAAATTGAACTTATTTACTTGACTTTTCTTTATAATTTTTTTTTTTACATCTGGTTGATTAGTTATAATTATAAGAATATATTTAAGTGATTTTAGATATTTTATAATAGGCAAAAACTTAAAATTAATTTTAAACTGATTTTCCTTTGTCGGGGCGTAGGGTTTACCATTTTTAACTATAGCTTTATTTAAAATACCATCTCTATCTAGAAAAAAAGCTTTAGCCATGTTTAATTAAATTTTTCAAAAATAATTTTGTTTTTTTTTGAAATACTTTTAAATTTCAAATTTTTAAAAATATTTATTGATTTAACATTATCCTTTTTTACTTCAGCATAAAATCTGAGTTTTTTTGACTTATTTTTTTTTAATACCAGTTTTAACATGTGTGAACCTAAACCTTTTTTTCTAAAATCTCTGTCTATTGAGTAGTCGATTTTTGCAGTTTTATGTGAAATATTTAATCTAGTTTGACCTAAGTAAACTTTATTTGTCTTAAAAATATATAGTAAATTTTTTTTTGGATATCTTAATTGTTTATAAAACCACTTTTTGTGATCTTGAAGTAGAATTTTCTTTTGATTAAAGGAACTTGCTCTCACGTCTTTATCATTAGCCCAATTATAATAACTATAGACATCACTTTTGCTCGCCTTTTTTAGACTAGTCTCTGCAGTTGTAGATGGCATTAATATTTCTGCAACTCTACTAGCTCCATATCCATCAACAAAAATGTCACTATCTTGTGACTGCTTTTTTATTTTTATAAAATTATTTTTAATATGTAGAATTTGTTGTTTAAATTTATGTTTATTAAAATTGGTTTCTTTTCCAGCGTAAATAATCATCTTTTTTTTTTTTAAATTATCTATTGTAAACTTTTGATTTTTTGAAACTTGAAAAACAAGAGAGGGTATCGAAAAACAAATTCTTTCCCATGAAGATATACCACCTGCTCCAATAGAAAGGTCGGTATTATAATAAATTTTTGCTAATGATTTTAAATTTTTATGAAAAGTTATATTTTTATAATTTTTAAATTTTTTTTTTAATTTAAAAGAATACTGGTAACTATTTCCTAAAATAACTATTACATTAAAATTATATTTTTTTGCAGCTAAAAGTTCTAGCACTCTTTCAGTTAAATTCTCTTTATCTGAGCCACCGAAGCTAATAAGAATATTTTTTAATTTGTTTCTTTTTTTAGCTTTTTTCTTTAACAGTAGGGAATAATTTTTGTCTAAAAGAGCATACTTGGGTCCAACTAAGTAATTTTCTTTATATTTTTTTTGTATTTTTATATTTGATTGAATATCTAAGATGTTTTGATTCAAGTATAAGTTACAATAATGTTTTTTGGAAATATCATCGCAAATAACTAATGTTTTATAAAAAAAACCTGAAATAATTTTTTCCCATTTATAATTGATAGAATAATCATCTATAATTAAAAAACTATCTTTTTTATGTTTAAATATTGTCTTAGCCTTTTTTAATATATCTTTATCATCTTTGAAGTTTATTATTTTAAATTCGTTTCTTAATTTTTTTACTATTGAAGTAGATGTCTTAGTCAATAGGAAATATATTTGATTTTTACCCTTTAATACTCTCGCAAGGTTCAAGCATCTTTGTAAATGACCGCTACCTATGTTTTGATTTGCATTTGTTTTGAAAAAAAATTTCATCAATAAAATTAAACTAAAAAAGTCTTTCAGCTAATTTCCAATCATCAATGTCATCGATGTCAGTTGCTTGCCATTTTTTTAAGACTATAGCAAGGGAGTTTTTAACAAGAATATTTTTTTCTTTTTTCCATGTATTAATTTTAGCTAAGTAAAATTGTCCCAAATCTTGATAGAAATTTTTTTCTAAATCTTGCGTTTTAAGATGGATATTATTAGAAAATTTTTTTGCGATAAATTTATCGTTTAATATCAAATATCTTCTTGATTGTGGATCAATTTTTTTAACTACAAATACAAATTTGTTAGTATTTCCCAATATCTTAAAACTTTTTTTAATTAAATTTGGTCTTGCAAAAATTGATGTAGCATAGAAACATGCCAAATTTTTAATATTTGAATATTTCTTTTCCAAATATTTAATTGAGTGATCAATAACTTCTTTTGTACCTGAATTATCTCCTGAGATATAACTAGGTCTTAAAAAAGGAGTTTCTATGCCCATTTTATTTACTAATTTTGCTATTTTCTTGTCATCGGTGGAGACAATGATTTTTGAAAATTTTTTTGAGTTGATTATATTCTGAATAGACCAATAAATAATTGGTCTATTTTTAAATAACTTAATATTTTTTCTTTTAATTCTTTTACTGCCTGATCTGGCGAGTATTATAGCTACATTCATTTTTATTTAACAAAATTTTTGATCAACCTTATTACTTTTGCGATTTCTTTTTTTTTTAGACTATAATAAATCGGTATGGATACTTGTTTCTTATAAAAATTTTCTGAAGCTGGATATTCCTTTAAGTTAAATTTTTTTTTATAAAACGAATGTCTATAAATTGGCAAATAATGACTTTGCAATAAAACTTTTTCTTTTTTCATATATTCAAAAAAAGATTTTTTATTTGAATTTATTTTTTCGAAATCAATTTGTATTGGATATAAATGGTATGAATGAGAATTATATTTCGAAACTGGAGGAATTATTATATTGTTAATTTTTTTAAATGCTTTGTCATAAAAATTTGCAATTTCTTTTCTTTTTTTTACAAAAATATTAATTTTTTTTAATTGTGAAATACCTATTGCAGACTGGAAATCTGTAAGTCTATAATTAAATCCTAAATTTTCCATATCATAAAAAGATTTTTTTTTATTATTTTTAAAATAATTTAATCCATGAGTTCTAAGATTTTTTATACGATCAATTATTTTCAAGTTTTTACTTAAAACAGATCCTCCTTCTCCAGTTGTAATATTTTTTACAGCATGATAACTATGGGTAACGATGTCGGCGTATTTAGCTGCATAATCAAATGAATTTTTATATTTACTACCTATAGCGTGGCAATTATCATTTATAACGGAGAAATTATACTTTTTTGATAAATATTTAATATTTTCCCAGTCACAAGGGTTTCCAGCATAGTCAACCGCAATTAAGCTTTTAACTTTTTTTCCCTTTTTTTGCATTAATTTAAGTTTTTTTTCTAAGATATTTAAGTCTATATTTAATGTTCTAGGATCAATGTCAACTAATCCTAACTTGGCACCGGAGTACAAAACTGTATTTGCAGTTGCTACAAAAGTTATAGGGACCGTAAGAACAATATCTCTAGAATTCCAGTTTAGAGCTTTTCCACTTAAGTGTAGAGCAGCTGTACCACTAGACACAACCGCAGCATGAGCAGAGAATTTTTTTTTTAATTTTTTTTCAAAAAGTGAAACATTAGGCCCTTGTGTTATATAGTCAGACTTTAATGATTTAATCGCTTCTCTAATATCCTGATTATCGATAAAGTGTTTACCATATGAAATCATTTGATTGTTTTAGAAATTAAATTTTGTAATTCATTTATTGATAAGTAATGATTGTTATTTAAGCTGTTATAGCAAAAACTTTTTTTAACTTTTTTTCCTTTATTTTTTTTTATAAATTTTTTAAATTCATTAAGTTTTTTTGCTGAAATAAAATCACTATTTGGCATTATTATATAATAAGACTTAAATTCGTATGTATTAAGGGCGTCTGAAGTTGTGATCATTTCTTCATGTATTTTTTCTCCAGGTCTAATACCGGTAATTAGAATTTTTTTGTTACTATTAATTGCTTTTGTAAGATCTACAATCTTAAATGATGGAATTTTTGGAACTAAAATTTCACCACCAATCATAGATTTAAGTGTCTTTAATACTAGTTCTACTCCTTGCTCTAAAGTAATTATAAATCTTGTCATCTCTTTATCAGTAACAGTAAAAAATTTTTTACTAGATTGACTTAAAAAAAGAGGTAGTACAGACCCTCTGCTATTCATTACATTTCCATATCTTACAACTGAAAAGTTAATATTTTTGTCACCTGAAACATTATTGGCTGCAACAAATAATTTATCTGCTGTAAGTTTAGTTGCGCCATATAAATTTATTGGGGCGGCGGCTTTGTCAGTGCTTAGAGCTACTACTTTTGATACATTTGATTCTATTGCAGCGTCAATTATATTTTGAGATCCAAGAATGTTTGTCTTAACGAACTCAACTGGATTATATTCAGCAATAGGCACATGTTTTAAAGCTGCAGCGTGTATAACATAATCAACATTACTCATTGCTGTCTTAAGTCTCGCTAAATCTCTAATATCTCCTACAAAAAATCTCATAATTTTTAAAAACTTACTATGGATAGAATTTTTCATTTCATATTGCTTTAATTCGTCTCTACTAAAAATTATTATTTTTTTTGGTTTATATTTTGTTAAAAGAGTGTTTGTCATTGCTGATCCAAAAGAGCCAGTTCCACCAGTAATAAATATTGTTTTACCATTTATTAAATTTTTCATGAATTCATATCTTCCTTCCTAAAATAAATCCCTCAGCAGCTTTATAACCAACAGTTGCACCTCTCCAATTCGCTAGTGACTTAATTCCCTTCACAGATCTAGGATGTGGCCATTCATTTAATTCTTCTTTATAAGCTTTTATTGCTAAAATTTTTTTATTTAAATATTTACTTATATCTTCAAACCAGTTTGGAGCAAAATTTTTAGTATTTCTACTTATTTGCCACTCTGTACTGGAGGGGACTTCAAAAAATAAGATTTCTTTTACTTTATTTTTCTTTTGTGGTCTGCAAATTGTTATAACGGCTTGGTTAGTAATTTGATGATCAATATTTAGATCATTGTCGAAATGAGTGTATATTTTTTCGGGTTTGATTTTATTTATAATTTTTTCTAAAGACTTGATTATTTTTAAAAGTGGGTGTTTATCTAATTGATTATCTGAGAAATTCAAAAAGTATGGAATATTTGCTCCCACAATTTTTGCCGCTTTAATTGCTGCATTTCTTCTTTTATTAATATTTTTTTTTAAACTTTTTTTTTTTAAATTTCTGGCAGATACACCATTTGTTAAAAATATTACATCGACATTATCTCCATTTGCAAAATGTTTAGCAATTGTCCCTCCACAACCAAGAATTTCATCATCAGGATGAGCTGCTACAACAAGTATTTTTTTCATTTGTAAATTTCATTCATCATTTTTTTTATACCCTCTTTAAATGATACTTGCGGTTTCCACTTTAATTCTCTTTTTATTTTTCTAACATTGGCTTTTGACTTTTTTGTTTCACCGCGTCTAATTGGAACAAAATTAATTTTTCCTCCTATCAATTTTGCTAAAGTGATTATTTTTTGTGGACTTCCAGTTCCAACATTATAAATATTGCAATTTTTTTTTGTAATTGAAGCTAAGTAAAATGCATTTGCAACATCAGTAACATAGACAAAATCTCTTTCTTGTTTACCATCACCAACAACCGTCAAGGGCTTATTTTTAATTTTTTGATTAAAGAAAACACCAAAAACTGATCCATAATCCCCATTTGTTCTAACTCTCGTTCCATATGCATTAAATATCCTTATAACATTGACTGGAATATTATAAACTTTTCCCCAGTGTAACACAGCATTTTCTCCTAAATATTTGCTTAATGCATAAGGGTGCTCTGTGCTTATTTTAGTTTTCTCGTCTATTTCTGAATTATTCAGACCATAACAAGACGCGGATCCAGCATAAACGAATTTTTTTACTTTTGCTTTTCTTGATGCTTCTAATACTTTCACAGTTCCTTGTATGTTAACATTCATATATTTAGAAGGTTTCTCTATTGATGGTAAAATAGCACTTATTCCAGCAAAATGATAAACATAATCTACATTTTTAAAAAGATTATATTTATTATTATTTATTTTGCAGATGTCTAATTTCACAAATTTAAAATTTTTATTTTTTATGTGGTGTTTAATATTTTTTTTGTTACCACCAATAAAATTGTCAATTACGGTTACATGGAAATTTTTTTTAATTAGTAAGTCAACCATATGACTGCCTATAAATCCAGCACCACCAGTAACAATTGCTCTTTTTAACTTCATTTAATTGTTATTATAAATTGTAGCCTGCTGATTTAGCATCATTATAGAAATCTTTTACTGTTTCTATTGAATATTGATTTAAATTTTTACCAATTAAATCAAGTTTCTTTAGCATGCTATGTGGAACTGTTA
>MDSZ01167523.1_pt1 | contig 29614 bp, 29 predicted proteins | sample 811201 | NCBI WGS metagenome assembly MDSZ01 (sample SAMN05326647, study PRJNA326480) | marine metagenome | isolation source: seawater | place: Indian Ocean: North | collected 2010 | reverse complement strand
TGGCGCTGTGATTGCAGGTAAAATCATAGAAAGCAAAGATAATTCTTATGGTTTTGATGCTCAGTCAGGAAAGTTCTGTGATTTAGTAAAAGCTGGTATTGTGGATCCAACTAAAGTTGTTAGAACTGCTTTAATTGATGCCGTATCTGTTGCGGCACTACTAACTACTACTGAAGCAATGATTACAGATAAACCAGAAGATAAGTCATCTGCACCTGCAATGCCTGATATGGGTGGCATGGGTGGCATGGGTGGCGGCATGCCAGGCATGATGTAAAAAAAATTTATAAAATTTATTCCAAAAAAGCCGAGTAATAAAATTATTCGGCTTTTTTTATGCTATATTTTTATAATATTGATAACATATAAAAGAATAATTCTTATCTGCCTGTTTATTAGTCTCATAATTATTCCATTAATTTATTCAAGATTTGGCATTGGAGAGGTATTCTTTTTTGAAATTAAATCCTCTATAAATAAAATTCAAATTTTTATAGAAAAATATTTTTATATTTCTTTATTACTGTATTTCATCTTAGTAGGATTTTCTGTAATCTTAAATATACCTGGAAGTTCAATCAAAGCGGTATTATCTGGTATATTATTTGGAGTTTATTTTGGTTCTTTTATAACCATTTTATCAATTTCCGTAGGATCTTTTTTTTCAATTAAATTTTATAAATATTTTATAAAATTTATGTTTAATAAATCATCAATCAATAAAATTAAAAGTAAACTTAGAATAGACAAAGAACCAAGTACTTTCTTATTAATTTTGATAAGAATTATTTTAATAATTCCATTACCTATACAAAATATTTACATCTCATCTTTTAAGATAAATAGTTTAAAGGTATTTATTTCAACTATCCTTGGAGTGGCCCCTATACTAATTGTTTATAATTATATTGGTTCCACATTCACAAATATAATACTTAGCCAAGAAAAAATAAGTGTAAATACTTTTATAGACTTAAAAAGTATATCTATTTTTGTAATATTAATTAGTTTAATTTTAATTTTAAGTTATTCTAGTACTAAAATTGTATCAAAAGTTATTAAAGGATAAAAAATTTGTCTATTCTATTAAAATTGAGAACACCATATGTTAGATGAGATCACTTTATTTTTCTATGATTTAAAAAATGCATTATTTTTAGATATAGATATTAGATTTTTATTTATCTCTCTTACTTTATTAGTATTCTCTTTTTTTATAAGAGAAGTTTTTGCGAATTTCTTTATAAAAAGATTAACAATATTATTTTCCTCAAGTAATGATGTTTTTTCAAGTTTAAAGAGACCTTTTAAATATATTCCATTTTTTATTGTTCTTATAATATTTAACCTAACCATAGAAACAAGTAATGAAAATATAGAGTTATACCTTAATAAAATAATCAAAAGTTTTTTCACTATTGTTCTTTTCTGGGTATTTAATTGTCTGGCGATTCCTCTGTCAAATATAATCTCTAAAAATAGTCAGCTATTAACTGATGAACTAAAATATTGGCTATTTAAGATAATTAGATACACAATTATTATTTTAGGTGTAGTTGCTGTCTTAGAAACTTGGGGAATAAAAGTTGGTCCAATAGTAGCTGGCTTAGGATTGTTCGGAATAGCTGTTGCTTTGGGTGCACAAGATTTATTCAAAAATTTAATTTCAGGTCTATTAATAATCTTAGAAAAAAATATTTCAATTGGTGATGTGGTATTAATCCCAAATCAAGCTGAAGGAACTATAGAAAAGATAGGTTTCAGATCAACTTTAATTAGAAAATTTGACTCCACACCTGTATCTATTCCTAACTTTTTATTTTCTGAGTCAATAATACAAAATTATACAAATAGAAAATATAGAAGAATTAATTGGACAATTGGCTTAGAATACGGTGCACAAACACAACAATTAAAAGATCTTACAGCCCAAATTAAAAATTATATTATTTCAAATAATAGAGAATTTAAAGTCGATGAGATTTATAAATGTTATGTTGTTTTAAAAGACTTTGGTGAAAGTTCAATTGATATTTTAATATATTGTTTTACCAATACTAACGATTGGGAAAACTATTTAAATATAAAAGAAGAATTAGCTCTTTTTATTAGCAAAAAGGTTAAAGATATAGGTTTATCTTTTGCGTTTCCATCAAAGAAAATTTATTTTGATAATAATAAATCATTCAACATTGATGATTGATAAATCAATTGAAATTATTCAAAAAAGCAAAATTATAATTTTGGATTTTGATGGTGTCATCTTAGATACGGTAAATATTAAAGGCGAATGTTTTTATGAAATTTATAAGAAATATGGCAAAAAAATTGCACAAAAAGTTTTATCTCATCATATAGATAATGGTGGAATGTCAAGATTTGAAAAGTTTAAGTATTATCATAAGAAATTTCTTAATATAAAGCTTACTGAAAAGGATTTGAAAAAAATGAGCAAGGATTTTTCTTTAATCTCGAATAGTAAAATTTTAAAATCTAAAGAAATTCCTGGCGCTATTGATTTTATCAAAAATAGTTTTAATAAGAAAATACTTTACATTTGTAGTGCTGCTCCAAAGAAAGACTTAGTATTTATTTTAAAAAATTTAAGTTTGATTAAGTATTTTAAAGAAATATATGGATCGCCCGTTGCTAAAAGAGATAATTTAATAAAAATTATCAATTTAAATAAAGGCACTAAAATATGCTTTATAGGTGACTCAAATAATGACTTTTCATCTTCAAAAAATTTAAAATTAAATTTTGTTGGTCTTGGTAATTATTTTCAAAAAAATAAATTAACTGATTTAGTCATTGATAATTTTAAATCTATCAATAATTTAAGCTAGTAAATGAAAATTGCTGTTATTGGTGGTTCTGGATTTCTCGGATCAGTCTTTTGTAAGATATTTGAGTCTGAACATGAAATATCAATAGGAGATTTAAAATGTCCTCCAAATTTTGTTTCTAAATCTAAATATATAAATTGCAATATAGAAGACCCAGAGTCAATTGATAAAGTAATCAAAGGTAATGATTATGTTTTTCATTTTGCAGGCTTGTCTGATTTAAATAAATCTCTTCAGAATCCTAAACAAACTATTATTTTAAATATATTAGGAACATTAAATGTCTTAAATTCTTGCAGAAAAAACAAAGTTAAAAAAATTGTTTTTTCGAGTTCTGTTTATGCCGACAGTGAAAAAGGTAGTTTTTATAAATGTTCTAAACTTGCTGCAGAAAAATACATAGAGGAATTCCATAAAAGTTATGGACTAAATTATACTATCTTACGCTTTGGGTCTCTTTATGGTCCACATTCTGATAATTCAAATGGTTTATATAATATTTTAAATAATGTAATTAATTCAAATCAATTTATTTATCAAGGCAACAAAGCTAGTGTTAGAGAATACTTGCATATATATGATGCCGCAAAAGCATGTTTCTCAATTTTAGAAAAAAAGTTTAATAATAAAATTATCAATTTAACTGGTACAGAAAAAATAAAAATGGAGGATTTAAAAGATACTATTTCAGAAATGATAGGAAAAAAATTAAAAGCTAAATTTAGCCCTTCTAATTCAAAGCATCATTATGATATGACACCATATTTTGTTAATGCTAATAAAATACAAAACTATAAGTCTAATGAATTTATTGACTTCAATCTTGGATTGAGAGAAACATTTAATTACGTCATACAAAAAAATAAATCTAAATGAAATTAAAACAAAAAATTCGTAAAAATATAATTTCCCTTGGCGCTTGGGTGCAATCTGGTTCAGAGGATGTAGCTGAGGTTTTAGCAAACTTCAATAAGATTGATTGGGTATGTATCGATGCTGAACATGGAAATCCAAATTGTCGAAATTCATACTCTAGTCTTTTTAAATCAATAAAACTAGGTGGAGCTTCGCCATTTATAAGATCATATTCTCTGGAATCCAATGAAATTAAACATTACTTAGATGCTGGTGCAGAAGGTATAATTCTACCAAATGTAAAGAAATCTAAAGACCTTGAAGTCTTATTCAATAATTTGAGTCTACCACCTAAGGGTTCTAGAGGTGTTGGGTTTTATCGGGCTAATAATTATGGATTAAATTTTAATAATTATTTTGTTAAAGCAAAGGAAAATACCTATGTGGCGATGATTGAAAATATTGTAGCTATAAATAATTTAGAAGAAATTCTTAAAATTAAAATGATTGATGCTATTTTTATTGGTCCATATGATTTATCAGCTTCAATGGGTATTCCTGGTGATTTTAAAAATAAAAAGTTTTTAGATGTAATAAACGAAATTAAAAATAAATCAAAGATATATAATAAATCATGTGGAATACATCTCATTTATCCAAACAAAAATGAATTAAATTCTATTTTAAAAAGCGGCTTTAGGTTTATAGCCTGCTCCATCGATATTCAATTGATGATTTCATCTATGGAGAAACTACTAAATGACTAATATTGTTATAATACCCTGTAGAATGTCTAGCTCAAGATTTCCCGGAAAGCCTTTAGCTAAAATTTTGAACAAGCCTATGATTAAATACATTATAGATAATTCTCATAAATGCAAAAATGTTGATGAAACTTTTATTGCGACATGCGATAAGGAGATTGCAAATTATTGTTCAAAAATAGGATGTAAATTTATAATGACATCTTCAAGGCATAAGCGAGCAACAGATAGAACATATGAAGCAATAATGAAGATTAAAAAGAATTATAAAAAAATTGAAAATATTATAATGATACAAGGAGATGAACCTTTAATTGACTCATCAATGATTAAACAAACGCTCAACTATATGAGCAGAAATAATTGTCAAATAGTTAATATGGTTAAAAAAATAGATGATATAAGAGAAATAAATGATCCTAATTGTATAAAAGTAGCTTTAAATAAAGAAAATAAAGCCATTTTCTTCTCTAGATTGCCAGTTCCATCATCTATTCACTCTTCCCTTAAAAAAAATGTTTATTATAAACAGGTTTGTATATTTGGTTTTAAACTAAAATCCCTAGTAGATTTTCATAGTATTAAAGAGGGCTATATAGAAAAACAAGAATCTATCGATATGTTTAGATATTTGGAGTCAGGATTAACTGTTGATACATTAACTACTTCAAAACAAACTCAATCAGTTGATATAAAATCAGATATTCTTAAAGTAATAAATATTTTAAAAAAATAATTCTTAATTGAGTATAATTCAAACACAATTATTTATTTTTTACTTAATACCTACGGCAGCTATTTCAGGACCCTTTTTAGGAGATACCTTATTAGTTTTAATATCATTAATATTTATAATTTTTAATTTTCAAACTTTTATTTCTTATCTTAAGTTTTGGACTACCAAAATTTTTTTTATTTTCTGGTTTTTTATACTTATGAGATCATTATTTGCAGAAAATATTTTTCTCTCTTTAGAGTCATCACTTTTCTATTTTCGTTTTTTTATATTTTCATTAGTAATATTTTTTTTTCTTGAAAGTAAAATTTTAAATTTTAAATACTTAATATTAAGTTTAGCTATTCCTATATTCGTTCTTTTTATTGACTCTTCTTTGCAGTTTTTTACTGGAAGTAATATTTTTGGCTGGGAAACTCCATCTTCTGGTCGAATATCCAGTCTATTTGGCAAAGAATTGAAAATGGGATCATATATCTCAAGAATTTTTCCAATACTAATTCTTTCTTTATATGTTTATTTTAATCAAAAAAAATTTCAATTATCATTTATAATTGTCATTTTTGTTTCTTTTTATTTAATTGTGATCAGTGGAGAAAGAACAGCTTTATTTAATATAATTTTATTCTTAATTATTTTTATTTTAGCAAACAAGCAATATAGATTATTAATTACCATAATAACTTTAATCTCATTGTTTCTTTCTACATTTATTATTTTAAAAAATGAAAATTTAAGTAATAGAGCTATTCTTACAATAGAACAAACAGGAATAGGTACAGATAATATACGTTTTTTTTCAGATCAGCATGAAGCACATTACCTATCTGCATTAAAGATGTTTGTGGATAAGCCAATTTTTGGGCATGGTGTTAAAATGTTTAGAGATCTTTGTGATTTTGATATTTATAAAGTTGAGCAAGGCTGTGCTTCCCACCCTCATAACATATATTTACAATTTCTATCTGAGACTGGAGTTATTGGTTCAATGTTTCTATTATTTTTTTATATATTTATCTTTAAAGATTTTATTTTATTATTGAATTCAAATTATCCGAATAAGACTCAATTCTTTATTGTTCTGACAATTATTATTGTAAATTTTTTCCCTTTTATTCCATCAGGTAATTTCTTTAATAATTGGAATAGTTTGATTTATTACTTACCTATAGGGTTTTATTTATTCTTTAAAAAAGACTTTAATAAATATTTAAATGAAACTAAGAAGTAAAATATTTTAAACCAAATTTTTTTTGAGTTGAAATATTTTATCTCTTTAACTTTAGATTTTTCTAACATAGCAAGTATGAAGTTATTTGATTTAATTGTTTTTAATTTTATTATTTTCAAACCACATTTATCAAAAATATATTTAAGCTCTTCTTCATTAAAATAAAATAAATGAGCTAATTGAATACTTGGCATTTTGTTTTTTACCCCAGGTATTTCAATATAAATATACTTATTTGATCTTTCGGCTGCCATTTTTAGAAATTCAATAGGATCTGAAATATGTTCTAAAACATGCTTTAAAATAACCATATCAAATTTTTCGTTTATATTTTCAAGGTTAGTGTTGAATATTTTTATATTATCAATTTTGTGTTTACTAAAATATGAAGATGGCTCAACCCCAAAACATTTTTTACCTATTTTTTTAAAAGGTATCAAATTCCATCCTCCCGCACATCCTATTTCTAAAACTGTTTGGTAATTTAGTTCAAGGTGATTAATAAACTCAAAAAAAAGAGTTTCAGTGTATTCTTTATAGCTAATTTTTTTTTGGGGTTCTAAAGGATAAATTATCTTAAATTTATCTGTATAATTATCTAAAACATAATTTTCCCAGTAAATATTTGACTTGTAAAATTGATCAATAGCACTTTCTGATAATTTAGGGTTACTTTGCAGGCTATAACATGAGTTGCATATAGAGGTAAAACAAGTAATACCATATCTATCATTAGAAAAAATAATGTTTAATTTTGAAGATTTACAAAAATAACAGTCCATATTAATGAAATTTGATTTTTCTAAGAAATTAATATAATTATGATCGGATTTTGAATTTTTGCGGATTGGGTATTTGTATATTTTCTTGATCATTTTTCTAAATATAACATGTTAAATAAAATCACAAAGATAATAGAAAAAGAATTCATACTAAAATCTATTTTTTTGATTTCAATTACGATAGTTGGTGTTTTATTTGAAATAATTGGTCTTGGGTTACTTATACCACTGATGACAATGATCATAGATCCCTCTCAATTTTTTTCTAGTTTTAAAATATTTCAGGAGCTTAATCTCTTTAATGACTCAATTGATATTAGGTTGAGTCTGATCTTTTTAATATTATTTGCTTTTATTTTAAAATCATTTTTTTTTACTTTTTTAGTATATTATCAATCAAATTTTATAGCTTATTTAAAATATTCAATTCAAAGCAGATTAATTAAATTTTATTTAAAATCAAATTATTTGAATTTCATTTCTTTTAGTGCATCTGAAATTATAAGAAATATAAAAGACGAAACAGCTGAGCTAGGAATGGGACTTACAGCCTTGATCATTATCTATACTGATTTAATGATTGCATTCGGACTCATTTTTTTTCTAATTTATTTAGAGGGTTTTATCATTCTCATACCGTTCGCGTTTCTTTTTTTTACTGGTTTTGTCATTTATATTTTAATCAAAACTAAGTTGTATAATATAGGCCATCAAAGACAAAAATTAGAAAAATTAAGTTTAAAATCTATAGTTGACTCTATTGGGCTATTTCCAGAAATTACTGTTCTAAATAAAAGCAACGAATTTATAAAAAGGTTTAATAACTATACTAAATTAAAAGCAAGATATGAACTTCTTAGAAAATTTATTCAGGGCTTACCAAATATATGGTTTGAATTACTTGCTGTTTTAATTATTTGTTTAATTTTATTAATAGGAATTTATAATGAAATAGAATTATCAATAATTGTTCCAAAATTAGTCTTATATCTAGCAGCAGCAATTAAAATATTACCATCTTTTAATAGAATTTTTAAATCATTACAAAATTTGAGAACAACTAAGCCAGCAATTGATACATTGTATGAAATTTTTTCGAACAAAGAAATTATTCAACATAATTCAATTAAAATAGTTAAATTTGAAGAATTAAATTTTAAAAATATTACATTTAACTATGCCTCAAGTTCAAAAAATATTTTAAAAGATAAAAGCTTCAATATAAAAAAAGGTGATTGGGTAGCCGTTAAAGGGAAAAGTGGTTCAGGAAAATCTACATTAGTAAAAATTATTTGTGGATTGATTCAGCCACAGAAAGGTAAAGTTTATTTGAATAATAAATCTTATTCACTTTCCAAAAACTCAATTTCATCGCTCATAGCATACGTTCCTCAAAACATATATTTATTTAATGGAACGCTAAAAGAAAATATTCTTTTAGATTTAGATAAGCCCATAAATAATAAGAGGTTAAAATTAGCAATTGACCTAATGAAAATTAGCGATCTAATTACAAATGAAAAAAATCTTAATACAAATGTAGGTGATCTTGGTATTAAACTCTCTGGTGGTCAAAAACAGAGAATTGGTATTGCTAGAGCTATATACTCAAATAAAAAAATATTGATATTAGATGAAGCCACAAATGCCCTTGATAAAAAAATGGAAATTGAAATATTAAATAACTTAAAAAAAATAGAAAAATTGACTGTAATTATTATTTCGCATAGAAAAGAAATGCTTTCTAAATTTTGTAATAATAATATTATCGTAGGTTGAAATTGAATTTAACCTCTTATAAATCAAAAATATTAAATAAAAACTTTACTAAGACAATAATAATTTTAGAGATTGCTCAATCGCATGATGGCTCATTAGGTCAGGCGATATCTTATATTGAACTAGCTCATAAATTGGGTGCTGATGGTGTTAAATTTCAACTACATATAGCTGATGAAGAATCAACCATAGATGAACAATTTCGTGTGAAGTTTAGTCATCAAGATAAAAGCAGATTTGATTATTGGAAAAGGATGGAATTTTCTTTACCGCAATGGAAAATTTTGAGGGCCAAAGCTCATTCTCTAAATTTATTGTTCGTCATTTCAGTATTTTCAAAAAAAGCAGCAGTTATTGCCAATTCCTTAAAAGTTGATGTCATCAAGCTAGGCTCAGGTGAATTTGACTCTTATGAAATTTTGGAAGAGGTAAGTAAAACAAAAAGACCAATTATGGTAAGTACTGGTATGAGTAATGATAAAGAAATCTCAAATGTGATAAAACTTTTTAAAAGAAAAAATCTGTTTACACTTATGCATTGTACTTCTATTTACCCAACCCCTCTTAACAAAATTGGATTAAATAATATTGATGAACTTAGAAGAAAATATAATTGTAATATTGGATATTCAGATCATTCTGGAAATATCTATGCTCCAATCATAAGCATAACAAAAAAAATTAAGGTTTTAGAAATTCATGTCACATTTCACAAAGATTTTTTTGGCCCTGATGTAAGTTCATCTTTAGATCCACAAGAGATAAAAACACTTATTGAATTTAATAATGCATTTTATGAAATAGAAAAAAACCCCACCTCTAAGAATAAATTATCTAAGACTTTAAAATCTACCAGAGAGAAATTTTCTAAATCATTATCGCTTTCAAAAGATTTATCAAAAGATACTTTAATAACTCGTGAACATTTATGTCTAAAGAAACCAGGTACTGGGATAAAACCAAATGAAATAAAAAAATATATTGGGAAAAAATTAAAAAAAAATGTTACATCAAATAGGCTTCTAAAAAAAAATGATTTTTACTAATGAATAAAAAAAATATCTGTGTTGTGATCACTGCTAGGTCTAGCTACACTAAGTTTAAAACAGTTTTATTAAATATAAAAAAATCTAATTTTTTAGAGCTAAAGTTGATTTGTGCGGGCTCAGCGATATTAGATAGATTTGGAGATATAGAACAAATTATAAAAAGAGATGGGTTAAGTATCTCTGAAAAAATATATTTTACTCTCGAACAAGAAAAACCAATTAATTCTATAAAATCTACATCAATAGCTATTTCAGAATTTGCAAGTTGTTTTGATAGATTAAAACCAGATCTAGTAATGGTAATGGCCGACAGGTATGAAGTTATTGCTCCAGCAATTGCATCTACATATTTAAACATACCTCTAGCTCATGTCCAAGGTGGCGAAATAAGTGGAAATATTGATGAAAAAGTTCGTCATGCGATCACTAAATTTGCAGATATTCATTTTCCAGCTACCGAACAGTCATATAAAAACATTTTACAAATGGGGGAAGATAAAAATTTTGTATTTTGGACTGGCTGTCCCTCAATAGATATTGCCAAAAATGTTATTAAAAAAAAATTAAATTTTTATGAAAAATATCAAGGAGTAGGTATTAAACAAGATTTGAATAAAAGATTTGGTATTTTACTATTTCATTCTGATACTTATGATTATAAAAAATCAGGAATTTATATTCAAAGAATTTTAGAGTCATTACATGAACTTAAATTATCAACAATTGTATTTTGGCCAAATCAAGATATTGGTGGTGATTTGATATCCAAATCAATTAGACAATTTAGAGAAAAAATCAAAAGTAAATATTTTTATTTTATTAAAAATATATCGCCTGATGATTTTTTAAAACTATTAAGTAAAGCACAATTCATAATTGGTAATTCTAGCGCAGGAATTAGAGAATCTACTTTCTTAGGAAAATTATCAATTAATATTGGAAATAGGCAAATTGGTAGAGAAAGAGATGAAAATATCATCGATATTAGACCTATCAAAAAAATGATAAAAAAAACAATTATAGACAACATAGGTAAGTCATTTCAATCTTCAAAAAAATATGGAGATGGAAATTCAGGTAAGAAAATTGCTAAAATTTTAGAAGATGTTGATTTCAAAAGCACAAAAAAGTTTATCAAAATTAAATTTGAAAAATAGCCTTATAGCCATTGTTCCAGCTCGCAAGGGTTCAGTTGGTGTAAGAAATAAAAATACAAGATTAATTAATAAAATACCCTTGATTGATTATACAATTAAAGTACTTAATCAAAGCAATTTAATCGACTTAATAGTCATTACAACTAATGATGAAAAAATAATTAAATACTATAAGAGCCATAAAGATATATTAGTTATTAAGCGTAGTGATAGAATTTCTAATTCAAAATCCTCAAGTTATCAGTATACAAAAGATGTGTTAGTTAAGTTAAAAAAATTTTATAATTATATTCCTAATTCAATTTTGATAGCACAACCAACTTCTCCTTTAAGAAAAATTAATGACATTAACAATTCAATTCGTCAGTTTAGCTTAAGTAAAAAAAAATCTTTAGTTTCTGTTTGTAAAGCTGAAGGTATGAGACATCCAAAAGATATGTATATAATTAACAATCATAGCAACATAAAACCGTATATTTTTCAAAAAAAAACATATGAAACTAGAGATGAATATTTCAAAATTTATCAAAGAAATGGATGTATTTATATTTTTGATACTCAGTTTTTCTTACGATATAGAAAAGTAAAAAGCAATAATCCTGAATTGTATATTATGCCATGGATAAGATCCATAAATATTGATATAGAAGATGACTTCAATATTGCCAAATGTCTAATAGAATCAAAAATAAAATACTAGTTTTAGAAAAAGATTTTTTTGATCTAAACAACATTCCAAAAAATATTTATTATGATTTTTATAATAAAAAAACTACAAACTTTAAAGATTATTTAATTTTAGCAGTTAGGCTAAAGTATAAAATAGATGATAAATTTTTAAAAAAATTCAAGAACTTAAAATTTATAATTACATTTACAACAGGACTGGATCATATTGATCAAATTTATTGTAAAAAAAATAACATCATAATCTTTTCTTTAAGAAATATTAAAAAAGTTTTAAATCAAGTTTCATCAGCTGCAGAGCACGCTTGGATGTTAACCTTATTAACTATTAGAAAATTTCATAGAGTACAATTTGATAAAAGGGATCTTCCTGTAGGATTGCAATTAATGAACAAAAAAATTGGTATTATAGGTTTGGGGAGAATTGGAAAAAAAATTATGAAATATTCAAAAGCTTTTGGAATGGATACATATTATCATGATATAAAGAAATTAAATATAATTAATGATTATAAATATAAAAATTTAGATCAAATATTCATCAAATGTAATATAATCCTCGTTTCAGTAACAGCAGATGAAAAAAATAGAAATTTAATAAATAAAGATTTGATTAATCTAATGAATTCAAACTCAATTTTGATAAATATTTCTAGAGATTGGATTGTTGATGAAATTGAACTATTAAAAAAAATTAAAAAAAAGGAAATATATGGTTATGGAGCAGATTTTATTAATAAAAAAAACTTAAAAGCTATATTTTCGACATCAAATATAATTGAAATTAACAGAAAACATAACATAATTTTAACTGATCATGCTGGTGGAAATAACGTAGATGCGATAAAATATGTTGAGAAAAAACTATTTTATCAATTTTTTTTAAAATATTTTAAAAATAAAAATTAATTCATGCTAAAAAATTATCTTAAATATCATATTTATACCAAATTTTCAGTCATACTTTCTAATTTATTTTCATCAAATAGTTTTGTTAGTTATAAAAAAAACTTTGATATCAATTTGCTCAAAGAATTTAAAAAGAATGGATATCTTATATTCAATGATGTTATCGATGCTAAAGAGTTGAATATTATCAAAACAGAAATGAATGAATATTTATCAAATAATAGGGTAGAGGACTCTAATGCGGTTGCCTATAAAAGAGAAGTTGCTGAAGTATTTGAAGGCCGATTCACTGAAGTCATTTCTAATTTTATTAAAAAAAATTATATTATGGGATTAATTGAAAAATATTTAGAATCAAAATTTCTCATCACTAATCTTGTCGTTAAAGTAAATAATCCAACTAAAGATAAAATGGGTCCAAGTAATTTTCATAAAGATACATACAAACATAAGTCTGTTCATATAATGGTATACCTTACAGATGTTGATGAAAATGGCGGGTGTTTTACGTATATTGCTGGTTCAAATAAACAAGATTTACGCTCTTTTAAACCACAGCCAATTAAAAAAAGAATTACTGATGAAGAGATACTTAGTCACTATGATCAAATTTCTTGGTTAAAAGGCAAAGCTGGAAGTATTATAATTGTTGATGCTAATGGTTTGCATGCAGGTCCAAGGTGGCTTGACCAAAATAGCGAACATAATAGATCCAGAACATGCGTTTTTATAAACTTTTCAACATTGCCTTTAGATAAAAAGCTAAGGTTATCTTTTAAAGAAAAATCACAATCCATACAAAAAAGATTTTCATTTCAATGAAAATATTGTGGGTAATAGATAATAAGCTCAGAGAGTTATACGGACTATACGATTTAAAAAGAAATTTAAAAAAAAAAAATATCGATTTACTAATCACCAGTAAGGCTAATTGGCTTTCATCTATAAAATTTTTTCAGCCAAATATTTTAGTTTCGCCAAATATAAAGTCTCTAGGAAAATCAATAATTAATTATTGTTACAAAAATAAAATTATAACATGTCATTATTCTTCAGAGGGATTGAATTATCAAGACTCTAAATTGACAGAACTTTACCCCTTTGAATATACTGAACTATTTGATCATTTATTTTGTTGGTCTGAAGAAGAGAAATTTTTTTTAGATAATTTAGGATTTAATAAAAAAACAATCCTAATCGGAAATTTCAAATACAACAAAAAAAATCTAATTTTTAAAGAAGATAATTTAAGTATTAAAACTGTAGGTATAGCTACTTCTCTTAGATATTTTGCAAGTAGGTATGAAAAAAATATTTTTACTGTTATTGGAAAAAGATTAAATAATTCAAGAGGAAGAGGAACTCTGCATAATGAAATAGATTACATTTTTTTCATTACAATCTTAATTGAAAAGTTATTAGATGTTGGGTTAAAAGTTATTATTAGGCCTCATCCATTTGAGGATCCAAAAATTTATAAAAAAACCTTTAAAAGTTGTGATATCGATGAAAGCGCAAATGCTTATGAGTTTATTGAAAAAGTAGATTTGATTATAAACCAATTTAGTTCAATTTCTGTTGAGGCCGCTTATGCTCATAAACCTGTAATATCTATTATAGATAACATCCCTTTACATGATGGAGTTTCTTTTATGGAAGGTTTTATTCCTGCTCATATTGGTAAGAAAATAAATAGTATTGATGATATTATTAAATTTATAATTTCAAAAAATAATAAATTAATCGATTATTTCTCTGAAAAAAATCAAAGTCAAATTCAAAGAATTGCTCCTAATCTTGATACTGTTTCTGTACTGACAAATTTTTTTAACAGCATAAAATATACTTCTAATAAAAAAAATTATGCATACTTGTTAGAGTTTATTTTGAAAGAAATTTATATTTTTATTAATAGACCAGGAGGAACTTCTTATTCTCTTTTAAATCCATTAGACGCCAACTTACTAAAAAAATTTAAAATATGAAAAATTTAAGCAAATTAATTGTCAATATAAATTCAAAGATTTCTACAGCCTTAAAACTTATTGAGTCTAATGAAACGGGCGCTTTGATTGTAATTAATGAAAATAAAAAAGTTGAAGGAGTATTAACTGATGGCGACATAAGAAGGTCTTTATTAAAAGGTTTAAAAATGTCTGATAAAGTTAAACTTGCTACAAATAGAAATTATCTTTTTGCAGATGAAAAAACTTCAAGTGATTATATTTTAAAAGCTTTAGATTTAAACAAGAAAATAATTCCATTAATTAATTCAAAAAGAATTTTACTAGATGTTTATACTAAAAATAATTTTATAATAAAAAAACAATTAAAATTTCTAATTCATTCTAGAGCACCTGGTAGAATAAGTTTTTCAGGAGGAGGGTCTGACTTAACAAAATATATTATTGATAAAAATATTGCTGTTTTAAATGCTTCCATAAATCTATACTCATATTGCACCCTAAATTTAAAAGAAAATGAAAACATTATTATAATTAGCTCAAATATACCCAAAGTAAAAAAATATAAAGATCTGGAGGACTTCCTAAAAAAAAATGATGAATTTAACTTAGTTAGAGCTGCGATAAGACTCATTAGGCCTACATATGGTTTTGAATTAATATTATCTGCTGACTTTGAGATTGGATCTGGCTTAGGTGGCTCAACAGCAATGTTGGCTAGTATATTTGGTTGCTTTAATGATCTTAGAATAAATAAATGGAATAGATACGAATTATCAGAGTTATGCTTTCAGTCAGAAAGGATAGTATTTAATCAAAAAGGAGGTTGGCAAGATCAATATGGAACAATTTTTGGTGGTTTTAAACTAATAGAATTTTCAAAAAATAAAAATATTGTTAATCAATTAAATATACCTACTTCTTCTATCAATTCTCTTGAAACTTGCATTAACTTAGTTGACACCAATAAGTTTCATGATTCCGGATTAATACATGCAAAAATTAAATTACCAAATAAAACTAATGAATTAAAAAGCTATATTTCCGAAATGTATAAAAATGTTTATAAAATAAGAGATAGTTTATTATTCTCAGATTTTAAAAGCTTCAATAATTTAATTAATGATAATTGGAAATTTAAAAAAAAGATTTCAGGTAAAATAAGCACCAAAAAAATAGATAATTTAATTGCTTCGGGCTTAAAGAATGGCTCAATCAGCTCTCGTTTACTAGGATCAGGAAAGGGAGGTTTTATAATGTTTTTTGTAGATCCTCAGAAAATACATAATTTCAATAACTGGATTAAAAAAAATAAACTTAAATCTAAAAAAATTAAATTTGATAATTCTGGATTAGAGGTTTGGAGGACATTTGAAAAATAAATTTTATGTTACAGATAAAGAAATAGGTGGCAAATCTATATTTTTTATTTCTGAGATAGGAAATAATCACAATGGTTCATTTGATAGAGCAATTCATATGATAGATTTATCAATTCAGGCTGGTGTAGATTGTGTAAAATTTCAAATTCGAAATATGAAAGAGTTGTATGCTAGCTCAAAAAAAAACTCTTATGATTTAAATACAGAATATACGATTGATTTACTAAACAGAATGCAATTAAGTTTAGATGAGCATAAGAAAATTTTCGAATATTGTAAGCAAAAAAATATAACTTACTTATGTTCACCTTGGGATAAAGAAAGTTTAAAATTTTTAGAAAAACTTAAAGTTGATTTTTACAAGATGGCTTCTGCAGATTTAAATAATCATTATTTAATCAATGAGGTTATCAAAACTAAAAAACCTACCATTATAAGCACAGGTATGAGTACATTAGAGGAAATAAAAAATACATACTTTTTATTCAAAAAACAAAAAATACCATGTGCTATATTACACTGTAATAGTACATACCCAGCACCTTTTCATGACATTAATCTTAATTTTTTAAATGAATTAAAAAAACTAACATCTTTAATTGGATATTCTGGCCATGAAAGAGGAATTGGAATTTCTATTGCCGCGGCAGCCTTAGGTGCAAAAATTATTGAAAGGCACTTTACTTTGGATAGGTCAATGGAAGGCCCAGATCATGCGGCTAGTCTAACATTTGATGAAATGAAATTTCTTGTAAATAATTTGAGAGATTTAGAAAAAGCTCTTGGTGATGGTAAAAAAATTATATCTCAAGGGGAGTTCATTAATAGAGAGAATTTATCTAAGAGTATAGTTGCAAGAAAAAAAATTTTAAAAAATGAGATATTTAATCTTGATCATTTTAGTTATAAAAGTCCAGGTGATGGTATTTCACCCAAGTATATAAAGAAAATTATTGGCAAAAAAGTAATAGAGGACATTGAAAAAAATCAAAAAATACCTATTTCTTATCTAAATAAAGAATTAAAATTAAATATTCATAAAAATTTTGATTATCACTGGGGCGTTCCAGTAAGGTTTCACGATTTTATTTCTATTAGGAAAATGTTTAAATGTAATCTTTTTGAATTTCACCTATCCTATAAAGATCATGATGTGAGTTTTTCAAAACTTTTACCAAAGTATAATAAAGAAAAGTTGATTGTACACGCACCTGAACTTTATGAAAATAGCCATCTTCTTGATCTTGCCACATCTGATGCGGAATATAGAAAAACATCATTAAAATACTTACAGAAGACAATTGATTTAACGGAAAAATTGAATGAATTTTTCCCTAATACTAATAAGCCAATTATAATCGTGAATATTGGTGGTTTTTCGATGGATAAAAAATTTTCTAATTCAAAAAAAATCCAAGGTTATGAGACAATTTCTAATTCTTTAAAAAAATTAAATTTAAGTAATGTTACTCTTACCCCACAAACAATGGCTCCATTTCCTTGGCATTTTGGAGGCCAAAGATTTCAAAATTTATTTGTTGAAATAGAGGAAATTTTAGATTGGTCAAAAAATTTGTCATTGCCAATATGCTTTGATACCTCTCATAGTTATCTTACTTGTAAAGAATATGACTATGATTTTTTTAAATTTACAAAAAAAATTTTAAAAGTTACTAACCATATTCACTTAGCAGATGCATATGGCTTTAATGGAGAAGGAATTCAAATTGGAGATGGTGAGATAAATTTTAAAAAATTTTTAAAAATTTACAAAAATTATAAAAAAATAACTTTTATTCCTGAAATATGGCAAGGACATAAAAATAGTGGTCAGGGATTTAAGTATGCTTTAAATAAATTAAGTAAGTACAATGATTAATTTTATTGAAAAAAAAATAAACAAACATAAAGCGATTTATGATGATTTATTGAAGAGTAAATCCAATGTAAATAAATTAAATGATTTTTCGTTATCAATTTTAAATTCTCTTCAAAACAAAGGAAAAATTATTTTGGCTGGTAATGGTGGCAGTTTTTCTGACTCAATGCATATTTCTGCTGAATTTACTGGAAGATTTAAAAAAGATAGATTTCCCTATCCTTCTATTGTTTTGGGTGCTAATTCAGCATATTCAACTGCAAGCTCTAATGATTTTGGATTTGAAAATATATTTCTCAGAGAGTTCGAGGCATTAGTAGATCATTCTGACTTTTTAATATGTCTTACCACAAGCGCTAAAAGTTATAATATTTTTAATTTAGTAAAAGAAGCATCACAAAAAAAAATTGGATATGTTGTATTTACTGGAAAGGATAATGGACTATTCAATGAAAAATATAATCTTTTTAATATTAACTCCATAGAAACTGATATTATTCAAGAAATTACTATGATGATACTTCATAGCGTTGTTGATTTTATTGAAAATAAATTAAATGAAAAAATATAAATATATTGCTGTAATTCCCGCAAGGTCTGGCTCAAAAGGTCTTAAGAATAAAAATATCAAAATCATGCAAGGGAAACCTTTAATATACTGGTCAATCAAAGCAGGTTTATCTAACCATCTAATTGAAAAAGTAATTGTTTCTACCGACTCCAATTTATATGCAAATATCGCTAAAAAATATGGTGCTGAAGTCCCCTTCTTAAGGCCAAAAAAAATTTCTAAAGATAAAAGCACTGATTACGAATTTTTTACTCATTTTATAAAAAAACTAAAATTAACCGAAGATTACTTACTTATCAATCTTAGACCCACAACACCCTATAGAGAGCAAAAAGTATTGACTAGGGCTATTTCTATATTTAACAAAAATTTAAATTATTTTTCATCATTAAGATCTATTCACAAAATGAGTGAGTCTTCTTTTAAAACATTTACCTTGAATGAAAATAAGATTTCTTCTATCAATAAAAAACATTCTCTTGAGTCTGCAAATAAGCCAAGACAATCTTTTCCAGACACTTACCAAGCTAATGGTTACATTGACATACTTAAAGTGAGTCATATTATGAAAAATAAAAATTTATATGGAAATAATTGTTATGGTTTTCTAACTAAAACTAGTTACGAAATTGATAATTTAGAAGACTTTAAACTAATTGAAAGATTAAGTTTATTAAATAAATAATGTCAAATTTTAATTTTAAAAAGTTACCATGGAGTAAAAAAAGAATAAAAACAGAAAATATTTTTATTAACTCAACCTTACCTGCAAAAGGAACAGATAAATTTTTTAAAGAATTATCAAATTTAGAAAGTAGGAGTATGCATGGGCAGCTACCTATAGTTTGGAAAAAAGCAGAAAATTTTAATATCTATGATATCAAAAATAATAAATTTATTGATTTTACCTCAGGTATTTTTATTTCAAATATCGGCCATTCAAACAAAAATTTGATAAAAAATTTAAAAAAATTATTTGATAATAATCTACTAAGTTGTTATTCATATTTAAATAACCCTAGAAAAGAATATTTAAAGTCATTAATTGAATATTCAAAACTTAAAAATTATAAAGCATTTTTAGTCTCTAGTGGAACTGAAGCTACAGAAGCTGCCCTCAAGATTATGAGAATGCATGGTCTTAAAAAGAATAAAAATATCATCATTGCTTTTGAAGGTAATTGGCACGGCAGGACACTAGGTGCACAAATGATGAGTGGTAATTTAAGTCAAAAAAGTTGGATTAAAAATTTAGATAAAGATATTGTACATCTTCCTTTTCCTTACCCATGGGAAGTTAGTGAAAAAAATTCTTTAAAATTTTTTCAAAAAAGTTTAGAAATCCTAAAAAAAAGAAATATAAACTTTGACAGCATAGCTGGGATTATTGTTGAGTCTTTTCAAGGATGGTGCGCAGCTTTCTATCCAAAAAAATATATAAAATTACTTAAAGAATTTACAAATAAACATGATATTTGCTTAACATTTGATGAAATGCAGGCTGGATTTTCAAGAACTGGTAAAAATTTTGGTTTTCAGCACTATAAAGTTAAACCTGATTTAATATGTGTTGGCAAAGGTATGGGAGGAGGGGTTCCTTTATCTGGTTTAATTGGAAGATCGGATTTATTGGATTTGCCCGAAACAGGAAGTATGAGCAGTACTCATTCAGCTAATCCGCTGGTTTGTACCGCAGGATTAACAGTTATAAAGGAATTAACTTCAAAAAAATTAACTAAAAAGTCTGAGTTATTTGGTAAATATATCAAAGCCACTCTCAAAAAACTCAAAAAAAAATATCCAAAGTTTATTACTGGAATTTATGGGGAAGGAATGATTTTTGCCATAGTTTTTAATTACCAAAATTTTAAAAATAAAAATCATGATTGCAATTATTTGGTAAGTCAAATTTGTGAAAATATTATGTTTAGTGGACTTTTAGTAGTGCATACAGGTCGAGAGTCTATAAAAATAGGCCCTCCACTAACTATAACAAAGTCAGCTTTAAAAGAAGGGCTAAATATAATTGTAGAACAAATCGACCGATCCATTAACCAGTTATAATGTGTGGAATTTTCTCTATATTCGATAGAGATCTCAAAAATAAAAAAAAACTATTAGATATTTCTTTTAATCTTTTGCAACATAGGGGGCCCGATAGCAAAAATCAAATGTTGATTAATGATAATTTAGCTTTTGGTCATCATAGATTGAGTGTGATTGATCTTGATGATAGATCCTCACAACCAATGCGCTCTTTAAATGGCAGATACACAATTATTTTTAATGGGGAGATATATAATTTCAAAGAATTAAAAAAAAAAATTGATTTTCATAATTTAAAAACTGAGTCAGATACTGAAGTTTTGTTAATGTTGTGGGAAAAATACGGGCCTTCTTCACTGGATATGTTAAAGGGTATGTTTGCTTTTATTATTTTTGATGAATTAAAAGATGATATGTATATTTGTAGAGATAGATTTGGGATTAAGCCAATTTATTATTTTAAATCAGAGAATTTTTTTATTTTTAGTAGTGAAATAAAACCAATCTTATCTTACTTAAAATATTATAAGCCAAACCTAAAAGCCATAAAATCTTATTTAGTTGATTATTTATATGATCATACTAATGAAACTTTTTTCGATAATATCTTGAAAGTTGAACAAGGTTCATTCATAAAAATTAATATCAAATCACAGGAATGGAAGATAAAAAAATGGTATGATCTTAGTTCAAAAATAAAAAACTTTAATAGAATTAACTATATCGAATGTAAAACAGAACTAAAAAAACTAATTGAAAAAAGTATAAGCGAACATTTAGTTTCTGATACTAAAATAGGACTTAACATATCAGGGGGGGTTGACTCTTCAATACTTTCAACATTTACTCAAAATAAATCAAAAGTAGAAAAATATTTTCATCAAAATTATCCCCATACTAGTGAGAAGGAGTGGATAAGAGAACTCGGAGTGATTGATAGAACGAAATTTATAAACTTAAGTGGCAATAAGATTTTTTCTATTATAGAGGAAATAACCCATTCTCAGGAAGAACCATTTGGAGGTATAATGGTTTGTGGATTTGATTATTTATATAAAGTTGTAAAAAAAAATAATATCAAAGTAATGATTGATGGAAATGGATTAGATGAATTACTTTGTGGTTACTCAAAATATTTAGATTTAGATACAGTTAACTCTAAAACAATAGATGGAACAAATTTTGATAATAAAAAATTTATAAGTAAAAAATTTATCGAAAATATAGATAGTCTAAGATTTGCTACTAAAAAAGTATTTAATGATAAATCCAGAAATGCTTCTTTGAATGATCTGCTATTCTCTAAAATACCAAGAACACTTAGGTTTAATGATAAAATTTCAATGAAATCTTCTATTGAACTAAGAGTGCCATTTTTAGATCATGAATTAGTAGAATTTTCATTTTCTATACCTAATAAATATTTAATTAAAAATAATCTTGGTAAATACCCTGCTAGAGATATTTTATATGATAAAATAAAAAATAGAGACTTATGTTTTAATCAAAAAAGATCTATTCAGTCACCTCAAAACCATTGGATCACTAGTGAATGGTATAATAAAATATACAATATGCTATTTCATTCTTCCTATATAGCAGATAGCAAATTATTCAATATTGATGAAATTCAAGAATATTTTATTAAAATTAAAAATAAAAAAATAGATAATTCTTTTCATATTTGGCAGTGGATAAATTTAGAATTATGGTTTAGAAAGTTTATGCATTAAATAATTTTGCTTCATAAAACATGAGTTACAATTCAATAGTTTATAATTCAGTCAGAACGCCCAAGACAAATTATCCTTTTATTTTATGTAATTATTTAGTTAATAGGTTTTCTTTATCCAAAAATTCTAAATTATTAGATGTAGGATCTGGCAGAGGAGAATTTTCAGATGCTTTTCTTAAGCTAGGTATAGATTCTTATGCTATAGATATAGAAGAAAATTTTGAGAGAAATCAACAAATCCCTTTTTTTAAATGTGATATAGAAAAAGATGAAATCCCTTTTGATGATGATCATTTTGATATTATTTTCCATAAATCATTTCTAGAACACTTCTATAATCCTGAAGATATTTTAGTTAAATTAAAAAAGAAACTCAAACCTGGTGGCATATTGATTGGTTTGGTACCCGATTGGCAGAGTCAATACAAAACCTTTTATCATGATCACACTCATAGAACTCCGTTTATGAGAGAGTCACTTGAGGATTTAATGAAAATACTTCAATTTAAAGATGTCAAAGTTGAAATTTTTAGACAATTGCCGCTTGTATGGAAATATAAACATTTTCATTTTTTATCATTTCTTACACAGTATTTATTACCTGATTTGAAGATATTATTTAATATAAAATGGATAAGATTTTCAAAAGAATTGATGATTCTAAGTTATGGACAAAAGTAAAATTATATTGATAACTGGTGGTGCATGGTCAATATCAAGAATAATATATCTAATAAATGTTTAAATTAAGACATATTGGTATTCGTGTAAGAGATTTAGAGTCAATGAAAAATTTTTTTATTTCAAACTTTAACTGTAAAGTAAAAGTTGAAATGAGGGAAAAAGGAGTTTTTATTGATAACTTACAAGGAAAAAAGAATGTAGACGTTACTACATGTAAATTAATATTTGATGAAAGTGATAATATTATTGAGCTACTGTATTATCATGACGATAAGTTTTCAAACCAAACCCCAAAGTTAAATTATTTTGGTATTAATCATTATGCAGTTACTGTAAAAAATTTAACAAGTTTTTATGAAAATATGGTTGCAAAAGGATTTGTTTTTACCACTAATCCGATTGTATCTAACAATAAAAAAGCTTTATGTACTTTTATGTATGATATAGAAAATAATCTTATTGAATTGGTTGAAGAGTTATAATGAGCAAAATATTAGAATATAATGAGCATGGATTAATAGTTTTAAAAAATATTATTCATAAAAAAGATATTGACGCTCTTTTAAATGTTTTTGTTTCTATATTAAATCAATACCTCGATAAGAAATTAAAAAACATTACTACATTTAATTCTAAACATCTTAATGAGTCTTTAGCCATATTAAGAAAAAAAGATTTACCAAAATTTGGTCATTTTTATGAAACTCTCAAGTCCTCATCAGAAATACAAAAAATTTTTTTTAAACATAATATTACTAAAACTATTTCTTATTTCCTTGAAACAGAAAAAAATTTTTTATCTTATTCGGGATTTATGTTAAGAATGGACTCATTTTTTGACTCAAGAAATTCACTAGATTATCACAGAGATAGATTCTTTTATAATTTTGATGATGATATTAGAAGTGGATTAGTTGCAGTAATTCCTCTTCATAAAATAAATAATTTCAATGGTTCTTTAAAATATATAACTTCATCTCATAAAGACGACTATTCAAGTATGCAAAATAAGAATTCAAAAAGTAAATTTTCAACTTCACAAAAAACAGAAAAACCCCTAAAAGAAAAAATAAAATTACATCAAAAAGATTTATCAGCTGATGTTGGTGATTTAGTTTTGTTTAATTTGAATCTTCTTCACTCATCAGGCATTAATCAATCAAAAAAGTTTAGATTTACAATGATTCAAAGATTTCACAATATAGCTTCAATTGGATATAAACCAATGCAAATAGGTTATAAAAAAATATTTTGAAAAATATTAATTTAAAAACCGGAGATTTATTTTCTTCCTTATGGAAAGGCTTAAACGACTCTCAGTTTCAAGATAGTGTAGACTTGTTTTTTAAGAGGGCTAAAGCAAATAATTTTAATTTAGACATAATTAAAAATAAAAACATTCTAGATGCTGGGTGTGGTTCAGGTAGATATTCTGTGGCTATGCACTATGCAGGCGCAAAAAATATCAAAGCAATTGATATATCAGATAAAGGAATTAATAGAGCCAAAAAAATATTGAAATCCTATAAAAATATTAATTTTATGCAGGGTAACGTCCAAAAATTATCATTTAAAAATAATACTTTTGATTTTGTATGGTCTGCCGGAGTTATTCATCATACTAATAATTATGAGTTATGCCTTTCTGAATTTAAAAGAGTCCTTAAAAAAAAAGGCTATCTATTTTTATTAACTTATGGAGGTGGTGGTTTGAGATGGCAACTAATTAAGAGTTTAAGGCCTATCCTTAGAACTATGGATCAAAAATTAATATTCAATTCTATGAAAAATATAAATTTACCTGAAAATAATATTAAACATTTTATGGATGATTTTTTTGTTCCAATTCAAACTTTAATTCCATTCAAAGATTTAAAAAAATCTTTATTACAAAATGATTTCTGTAAAATAAATAGATGGCAGGGAAATACTTTTGATCATGAAAGTGATTTCAAATCTCAAAAAAAAGATATGATAAAAATAAAAAAAATAATCAATAGCGCCAATCAGCTTAGTAATAAAAATGATAAGTATTTAATTAACTTAATGTTGAAAATTTGTAATGATTATCTTAATACTTTTAGAAAAGTTGAAATTTCAAAATTAAATTTTAAAGAAAAGAAAAAAATTATCATCGGTGAAGGAAATCATAGAGTTATTTGTCAAAAAAAATAATTAAAAATAAGCTTTACCGTGTTTAAAGTTATTACAATCTAATCTTGGTATCTCAAATTTAGAAAAATCATTTAAGCTAGAAAATTCCTTATTTTCAACGCTAAAAGCTAGATCAACACTTGAATCTTTTAATGCATCTAAAGTTTCATCATTGTATGAAATTTTACCTCCATATGGAAAACAAAATATTTTATATTTAGTAAAAGTTTGAATAATTTCAAAACTCTTTGAAATATCAATTTTGATGTCACTGCCTTTTTCTTTTGAGAGTAATCTATGGTTGTGAGAGTGAGACCCTATGAACATATTATTTTTTGATAAATTAACTACTTCTTCATAGTTAAGATAAATTTTCTGGAATAATTCATTTTCATTGATATCTGTATATTTATTAAATAGATAATCTACAAAATCTTCAGATACAGCAGAATTTAAATCATAATTCAAATAATTTTTTATCAATTTTTCAGAATTTTCTTCTTGGTTATAATAAGTAATCTTTGAATATTGTGAGTAATTTTCATTTGATTTATGATTTAAAATCTCTTTAAGTAAATCATTTTGACTGCATAAAGAGAGTAAAATATGTATTTTATGAACTTTTAAAATTTTATTTTCTAATAATATCTTTGTTGGAATAAAAAAAATTGCATTAATTTTTTTTTTAATTAGTAACGGTAATACATAATCATAATGGCATTTTAAACCATCATCAAATGTAAGCAATAAATCATCTTTTTCAAACTCCCCTTTGTTTTCATTTAAATTTTCTAAGAAATTCTCACAATTTAAAATTTTATTATTATATTCAAAAAAATTAATTTGTTTTTGAAATGATTTTAATTCTAAATATCCTCTATTGGGTAACCCCTTTTTATCTTTTACATAATGGTACATTAAGATTCGCATCAGATTAATTTTATTAATTTATTATTTATATGATTTTTTTTTGAAAAACTTTCAAAATATTTTTTATATATTCTTAAATAAAATTTTAAGTTTTTAATATTAAAATCTTTTTTTGTGTAAACCCTGTCGTACTTCGAAAATTTTTGTTCAAAACTATATTTTGCTAAATTATTTATTTTAATCAATTTTGTTAAAGTTATTGGTAAGCCAGATATAATTCTGTTTCCTACTGTGTGAACATTATCGTTCTGATAGATATTTGGTGCCTCTTGATGTATTATATTTCCACCGTCAATCTTAGTATTAGTCATCATATAAGTAACACCTAAATATTCTAATTCATTATTTATGATCGGAAAAAAATTTGTGCCAGCTCCCCTATAATAGGGAGATATTCCTAAGTGGACATTAATAGATTTGTTATTAAAAATTTTTAAAAAATTTTCACTTAAAATACTACTTCCAAATGAAATTATATATTTTGGATTGATTTTTTTAATTTTGTTAATGTTTTTAGATAAATTTATTTCTCTATATTTTATTTTAAAAATTTTACAATTTGGTGGATCAAAATAATTATAATTAAGAAAAAAATCCTCTTCGTATCTTTTTCTCAATAAAAAGTGTTTTTTGATAAATTCATTACTAGTTTTTGAGATATTTAATTGATTAAATTTATTTTCTTCTTTAAATACAAAGAAATTATCTTTTAAATTTAATAATGATAAAGATTTATATAAAAAAATATGCCTCAATTCATTTGATGTTATTATTACGATATTTCTATTCATGACATTTAATTTAGTTTTAACAAAAAAATTAAACCTTAATCTACCTAATAAAGTTTTCCTTGGAAACTGGTGTTTAAATAATAACTTTAAAATTAATAATGAAAAGATAATTCCATATCATTGGGATGATAGAAAAAAATTATATAAAGATTTTATTGAGATAAATCATGTATATGAAAAAAAATTAAAATTTCTTTCTTATAAACTTAATAGATATCATAATAAAAGCTATTCAAATAAATATTGGGACTCATTAATTGGTTTGTGGCTGAAACAAGTTTTACAAATTACTTTTGATATAGTTTACATGTTAAATTATACAAAAACAAAAATTACTAATTTTAAAATTATTTCTGTTAAGTATAATTCTGATGAACTTATTCCTAATAGTTTTTCAGAATTTAGAAATCAAATAAATAATGATGATTGGAGAACTTTATTTTATCTTGAAATTGCACAAAAGATACACCCAAATTTAATCATTAATAAAGATTTAGAATTTCAAATAAATAATTATGCAAAAAAAAATAATATAAAAATTTATTTAAAAAAAATAATTTCGTATATTTCTCTTAAAATATTTAAAACTTTCAAATTTAAATATTTTTTTCTTAATCATGGCCTAAGAATTAAAGACTATATTTTATTAAATATAAAATTATTTCAGGTTCCATTATTTTTTTTTGATGGAGAATTTAAAGTGTCTAACTCTAATATTGATAATTCTTTCAGAAATTCTTTAAAAAATAATTCTAAAAATTATGAAAAAATAATTGATGAAATAATCTTAAAATTCATACCCAAATGTTATCTGGAGGACTATAAGGCGTTTTATGATCAATCAATTAATTATTTTCCTAGTGTGAAATGCAATTCAATTATGAGAACTTCAAATATTTTTAAAAATGATTTGTTCATATTTTTTGCATCTTATCAAAAAGAAATTCATAAAAGTAATATTATTTTTGGACAACATGGTGGAAATTATGGAATTTCAAAGTTTAATACTTTTCAGGATCATGAAATAAATTTTTCAACTTACTATTTAAGTTGGGGATGGAAAAATAACATAAAAAAAGTTGTTCAATTTGGCAAATATAATGAACAAAACTTTAAACTTAAAAAATTTAGAAATAAAAAAGACATACTATTAGTTTTAGGTTCATGTCCAAAATATTTTTATATAATTTATAGTATATTTATATCTTCTCAATTTATTACTTATTTAAATATGCAAAGTAATTTTATAAGTCTATTAAATAAAAAAAATAATATTTTTAAAAATTTAAAGGTAAGACTTTACCATAAATCAAATCACCAATGGAATGAAAAAAATTTTTTATCTAAAAGATTTAACAACTTAAAGTTTGATAATAACAAGACAATTTCAAACTCTTTAAAGTCTTGTAGGTTATTTATTTCTACATATAACGCTACAACATATTTAGAGTCACTGTACTATAACATTCCTACAGTAATCTTTTGGGATCCAAAATTCTGGGAACTTGACAATAAGGGGAAAAAATATTTTGAGGCTTTAAAAAGAAATAATATTTTTTTTGATTGTGAAAAAAAAGCTGCTCAATTTGTTATTGAAAAGTTTGACTCAATAGAAGATTGGTGGTTCAGTAAAAATGTTCAATTAGCTAGAAAAAACTTTATAAATGAATACTGTAAAGATTCTAATCTGAATATATTAATTGATACTCTTAAAAATGAATAAAGATATTTGTAAAATTTGCAGTAGTGAAAACTTAATTAAAATATATAAAAAATGGAGATTTTGTAATAACTGTTTCTTTATTTTTGAACTAAATCCAAATGATAATACTTTAGATTTAAAAAAAAATTTAAAATATAGAAATAACAACAATTCTCTCTTAGAAAATTCTGATATTTTTAACAAAAAAAAAGAAGAAGTATTAAGTTCATTCTTTTATTTTCAAAATTATAAAAATATTTTAGAAAAAAATTTTAAAATTTTAGATTTTGGATCTAATCAAGGTTATTTATTCGATGCATTAAAAAATACCAATAATGAAGTTATAGGTATTGAAATTTCTGATAAATTTAGAGATTTTTCAAATAAAAATGACAGACCTACTTACGAAAATATTCATCAGGTAGTAGATAATTTTGGGAAAAATTATTTTGATATAATATTTTTAAGAAATTGTTTTCACTTTATTGACGATATAAAAGATATATTTCAAGATTTTGATAAAATACTTAAACATGATGGAATGATTTTAATGTATGAACCTTCCATTGATTTTTCAAAAGATTTTTTTGATTGTTTGCATACAAAAGTAGAATACCCACATCATAAACATTGGTTATCTTATTTTTCAATCAATTCTATTTTTTCTCAATTAAATTATAAAGTTAATATTAGTTTTTTCAGACCTAATAAAACAATTTTTATTTTAAAAAAAGAAGTAAATGTAAATAAAAAAATTAATTTTGTCTCAAGAATTTATATTTACTCTTGGTTATTAATAGCAAAGACTATAATAATATTTCATGATTTATTTTCACGTAGGGGTAGCTAAAGCTGGTAGCACTACCCTTCAAAGACACTATTTTAATAGAATAAATTTTTACTTCGGTAATTATTCTGATTTTTATAAAAAAAAAAAATTTTAAGGATATATATGTTGAAAATATAATTGAAAATATAAGA
>MDSZ01153613.1_pt1 | contig 29630 bp, 28 predicted proteins | sample 811201 | NCBI WGS metagenome assembly MDSZ01 (sample SAMN05326647, study PRJNA326480) | marine metagenome | isolation source: seawater | place: Indian Ocean: North | collected 2010 | reverse complement strand
TTTGCATCAAAGTATGGGAAACAATGTATCGTTGTTTCTATTGATGTAAAAAAAATAGACAATGAATTTATCGTATTTACAGATTATGGAACCAAAAAAACAAACTATAAACTTAAAGATTGGATAAAGATTGTTCAAGATGAAGGTGCTGGAGAAATTTTTTTACAATCAATTGAATTTGATGGATCATTAGAGGGATATAACTATGAGATGGTCAATCACATATCTCAAGTAATCAATTTGCCTTTAATAGTTTCAAGTGGTGCAGGAAATTGGGAGCATTTTGAGAAACTATTTGAATTTGATTTTGTATCTGCTGCATCAACAACTAATATCTATCATTTCACAGAAAGTAGTATAAAAAGTTTGAAAAATTTTTTAAAAGCCAAAAATTTAGAGATAAGAGCTTAAATGGAAATAATCAATTGTAAAATTTGTCTGACGCCGAATACTAGGCCTAGAGTCAAATTTGATGAAAACAAAATCTGTAATGCTTGTAAATATAAAGATAAAAAAAAGGATATCAATTGGGCCAATAGAACAGATGAATTGAGAGATATTTGTAATAAATACAGGTCAAAATCAAATGAATATGATTGTATCGTTCCATGGAGTGGTGGTAAAGATAGTAGTTCTGTAGCTTACAAATTAAAGTTCGATTATGGAATGAATCCCCTTTTGGTTACTTTTTCACCCCTAATTCCTTCGAAGGTAGGCGTGAGAAATAGAAAAAATTTTTTAGATATGGGTTTTGATAATGTATATTTTCATCCAAATGAAAAAGTTTCAAAAACTCTCTCAAAAAGGTTTTTTAAAGAAAGAGGAAATCCAAAAGTTCACTGGGATGCAGGTATAAATTCACTTCCAATTCAGGTTGCATGTGAGAAAAATATAAAATTAGTCTTTTATGCTGAGCATGGTGAAAGTGAGTATGGTGGAAGAGTATTAAATAAAGATTCTGACAAAGTAAGAAATTTTGAGGAGGTAATTGAAAATCAAATTGGTGATGATCCACAAAATTGGGTATCAGATGAAATTAATATATCAAATTTACAACCATATATTTATCCGAAATTAGAATTAATCAAACAAAAACAGATCACAGCCTATTACTTTTCTTATTTTGAAAAGTGGGATATTCATGAAAATTATAAATTTATTAAAAGTAAAACGAATTTTAGTGAAAATGAAAATAGAATATGTGGAACATTTCAAAAATATGATAGTTTAGACGATTATATAGATCCATTATATTATTATATGCAATTTATAAAATTTGGTTTTGGCAGAGCCTTAAGAGATGCATCAAGATTAATTCGAAATAATCATCTTGAGAGAGACAAGGGTTTGGAGTACGTTAAAGCTTATGATGGGGAATTTCCAGATACTGAATTTCAAACAGTATTAGAATTTTTAGACCTTTCCTCAGAAGAATTTCATCAAATTGTGGACAAACATAGAAACAGTGAAATTTGGGAAAAAAGTGGGAATACATATAAATTAAAATTTGAGATAAAATGAAAAAAAGAGTAGCCAAAAAATATGATCAGTGTTTAGAAGTTAGTCAAGATAATAAAAAATATCTTAATTTATCTATAAAAAGATCTAAAGGACTTCTGCCACATATGGAGGTAGCAAAAGCTTTTTCTAAATTATTGAAAAAAGATTTAAAAAGTAAAACAACCATGTTGGATGTTGGGTGTTTGTCAGGTCATTTTTTAAGGACTTTTAGGGAAAAAAATAATAAGAATTTTTTTTATCAAGGTTTAGATCCTTTTAATTTACATATTGATGCCGCGAAAAGGGTTTGGGAGAAAGATAAGAATTCCAGTTTTAAGGTTGGATGGGCACAAAAAATTCCTTTCAAACAAAAAAAAATTTGACATATCAATCTGTAGTAATGTGTTTACGCATATACCTAATATTTTAAATCCAATTAAAGAATTAATTAGAGTTACAAGAAAAAAAATTATTATAAGAACACCCATACATGATAAATCTTATAGAATTCAAATGGTTTTTAATAATAAATGGTGGAAATACACCTCTATAAAACCTGAAAATGAGTTTGACAGAAAAGGAAATCCTAGATCTTTCGAGTATTATGATGTTCATTCTAAAGAGTATTTTTCATCAGTTATTAAAAGATTTTCTAAAAAAGCTAAAATTAGCTATGTAAAAGATAATTTCTTTTCAAGCAGAATGATAAATAATCCATTAGAAAAAAAAAACATTCCCACAAAAGTAATCAATAATATGCAGGTTACAGATTTAATGATTGTTCCAAATTACTTTGTAATTATTAAGATTTAAATGAAATTAAAAAACTTAGGCTGTATCATTTTTGCAAGATCAAACTCTAAAAGACTAAAAAAAAAAGTTTTAAGAGAAATTGGTGGTATACCGTTAGTGTTAATCGTCTTTTCAAGAGTAAGAAAAGTTTTTCCAAAAAATAAAATTGTAATTGCAACTTCAAAAAATAGATTTGATGACAATTTAGTGAAAATTTGTAAAAAAAATAATATCAAATTTTTTAGAGGTAATTTAAATAACGTTTTGCAAAGAGGTATACAGTGTTGTAACAAATTTAATTTTGATTCATTTATGAGGGTCTGTTCTGATAGACCTTTTTTTTATTATGAGTTGGCTAACAAAATGAAAAAAAAGTTTAGAGAAGGGCAATACGATATTGTGACTAATGTTTTTCCAAAAACATTTCCTAAAGGACTCACGTGCGAATTTATAAAATTCAATACTTTAAAAAAAGCTAATGAAAAAGATCTTACTAAAAAAGAGCAAGAACATATGATTAATTATTTTTATAAAAATAGTAAAAACTTCTCTATTAAAAATTATAGATCTAAATTTGGCATAAGATATAAGGACTTAAATTTATCAATAGATAATATTAAGGGTCTTAATATGTCTGAAAAAATATTTGAAAAGAATTTCTTTGATATAAATGTTCCAACAAAAACTGTCTTAAAAGATGCAAAGGAGTTATTTTGATTATACTTGGAATTCATGATGGTCATAATTGTGGTGCTTCTTTGTTCAGAGATGGAAAAATGTTGATAGCTATTTCTGAGGAAAAAATCTCAAGAAAAAAAAATGAATATGGATATCCAGAAAAATCTATTAATAAATGCTTAAAATCTTTAAATATTAAAACAAGTCAAATAGATTCTGTGGCGGTATCAACAAAATTTCTTCCTCCAAAATATTTTATGGTCAAAAGAAATACGTCTTTCAAAATAAAGGATTACCTAAAAGAACAAAACAAATACTGGTATCCAAAAATATATCAGAACAAAAAAGTTTCTTATCTATCATTATTTAAAGACAAAGTTTTAAGTTCAAAAAAATTTTTATATGATAAAAAATTTTTTAAGAACGAAGATGATGTCTTAGGAATGCAAAAAGCTAGAAAAAATTTGATATCTAAAAAATTAAATATTGACTCAAATAAAATTGAATTTTTTGATCATCATGAATGTCATGCATATTATGGATATTATGGTTCTGATTTTAAAAATGAGAAAGTTACTGTTGTAACTTGTGATGGTGGAGGTGATAATTCAAATGCAACAATTTGGGTTAGTACAAAAAAAAATAAACTAATTGAGAAGTACAGAACAAATCATGGAAATATAGGAAGAATATACCGATATATTACTTTGGCATTGGGCATGAAGCCTACCGAGCATGAATTTAAGGTTATGGGAATGGCAGGCTATGGGGTAGAAAATACAAATTTCTACGATGAGTCATTAATGGTTTTTCAAAAAACTCTCAACGTTGATGGTATAAAACTAAAGTACAAGTTTAAACCAAAAGATAACTTTTTTTATTTTAAGAAGAAATTAGATGGTTTGCGATTTGATACAATTGCTGTTGCGCTGCAAAAGTTTACTGAAAATTTACTTCTTAAATGGTTTAGAAATATTTCAATTAAATTTAGATGTAAAAATTTTGTATTTTCTGGAGGAGTAGCACAAAATATTAAAGCAACTAAGCTAATACTTGATAGTAATAGTGTAGATTCCATATTTATTCCACCAGGTCCTGGTGATGAGTCACTTAGTATTGGAGCAGTCTATTGTAAACTCTCTAGATTAGGAATTAGAAAAAATAAAATTACTAATATGATAAATCCTTATGTTGGTATTTCATTTGACAAAAAAAATTTAGAATTTTTAAAAAAAGTCAGAAATATTAAGATTTCTAAAACTTCAAATAAAAAAATTGCAGAACTTATCGCAAAAGGTGAGGTTGTTGCTAGATTTTCCATGGAAAAAAATGAATTTGGACCTAGAGCATTAGGTAATAGATCTATTTTAGCAGATCCAAGAAAAGCCGATATATTGAATGTAATTAATAAAAAGATCAAAGTAAGAGATTTTTGGATGCCATTCGCTCCAAGTGTAATAGATAAAGATTTAAATAAATTTTTCCAAATAACTAAAAGACATAAACCATATTTTATGACTATTGCATGTGACACAACTAAAATTGGAAAAAAAACTATTCCAGCAGCTGTTCATCCCTTTGACAAAACCGGGAGGCCACAATTAGTAACGAAAAAAAGTAATGAAAATTATTACAATTTGATAAATGAATTTAAAAAAATTACTGGAGTAGGTGTACTTTTAAATACATCGTTTAACTTACATGGTGAACCAATCGTTTTCTCTCCAAGGGATGCGATAAAGACACTTAAAAAAAGTGGTTTGAAATATTTGTTTCTTGGAAATTATCTTATTGAAAAAATAAAATGACAAAAATTATTGCTGAAATAGGTTGGAATCATATGGGAAGTTTAAAACTTGCAAAAAAAATGATTTTGGAGGCAAAAAAAAATGGAGCAGATTTTGTCAAAACACAAATTTTCGATGTAGAAAATCTAAAAGAAGGACCCTGGGATAAAGATGGTAGAAGAGAAATATATAAAAAAGCTCAACTTGATTCTAAAAAATATAAAGAACTTTTTAATTATGCAAAAAAAATTAAGTGTAAATTTTTTGCTTCTGCTATGAGCTTGAAAGATGCTCAATTAATAAAGAAAGTAAACAACGAGTTAATCAAGATACCAAGTATGGAGTCAAGAAATATCCAGCTTATTAATTATTGCTCAAAAAATTTCAAACATGTAATAATTTCTTCAGGTACATCGAAATTCAAGGAAATATTAAATAGTTGTAAAAAAATACCCAAAAAAAAACTTACTATTTTACATTGTGTTTCATCTTATCCTTGTAAGTTTGCGGATGTTAACCTACCAAAAATTGATTTATTTAAAAAAAAATTTAAGAGTGTAGGCTTTAGTGACCATACATTAGGTATTGAAGCCTCAATCCTATCTTTAAAATATAATCCTAAATATATAGAAAAGCATTTTACTGTTGATAATTCGCTACCTGGTAGAGATAATAAATTTGCGATTCTTCCAAAAGATTTGAAGTCACTAAAAAATATAATAATAAAAAACACTCTTGCAAACAAATTCAAAGGGAAAGATTTTTTAAAATGTGAAACTGAAGCAAGGAAAATTTACTCAGGAAGATGGAATAAAAAATGAACGATATACAAATATCAGTTTACATACCAAATTATAATTATGGACAATATTTGGATAAAGCAATACGAAGTCTTTTAAATCAAACCTTCAAAAAATTTGAGATTATAATTATAGATGATGGCTCAACAGATAAGTCATCTGAAGTAATCAATAAATTCACTTCCCAGAGGAAAAATAATATAAGAGTTATTCAACATAAAAATAAAGGATTAATTAAATCTAGCAATATTGCAATTAGAGCTTCCAAAGGAAAATTTATTATGAGGCTAGATGCTGATGATTATCTAAAAAAAGATGCTCTGGAAAAATTCTTTAAGGCAATAAATCAAGATCAAGAAATAGCAATGGTTTATAGCGATTTCTATATTGTTGATAATAATCTTAAAATTATAAGAAGAGAAAAGAAAATAAATTTAAAAAAAAAATCAGAACTTCAAGATATACCCGCTCATGGAGCATGTTGCCTTATTAGAAAAGATTATCTTATAGAGGCAAACCTATATGATGAGGAATTTGATAGACAAGACGGTTATATTCTTTGGCTAAAATTTTTAAAAAAATATAAAATTTTAAATATTAATAAGCCTCTTTGGTATTATAGACAGCATGGTGACAGCCTTTCATCCAATTCTGAAAAGTTATTATACGCAAGAAGTCTAATTTATGAAAAATTTGCAAAAATAAATAATAAGAAGAAAAGGAAAATTGTATGTGTAATACCTGTTAGAGGTAGTAATGTATCTAATAATTGTTTATCATTTGAAAAACTAGGGGGAAAACCATTGATTTTCTGGTCTATCGATGAGGCCTTAAAATCAAAGAAAATAGATAAGATTATAGTTACCTCATCTGATGAAGAATTATTATTCAACATAAAAAAGAAATACAAAAAAAAAATTTTTTACCATAATAGAAATAAAGACTACGCAATAGAAAATACACATTTTAGAAGGGCTGTTTTAGACTCTATTGATAAAAACTACAAAAATAAGAAACCTGATATAATTGTCATGCTATATCACGAAGCTCCTTTCAGAAAAGCATTATACATAAACAAAGCAATTAATAGTATGCTAATTCATAATACTGAAAAGGTTATCCCTGTTTATACAAATCTAACTGACCACTACTATAAACATGATGGAAAAGGATTAAAATTAATCAACAATTCTAGACACAGCTCTCTTCACCTTGAAAAAAACATTATTTTTGTAGAATGTGGAGGCATGGTCGTAATGAACTATAATTTTTATAAAAGAAATAAAAAAGAAAAAACAAATAAACTTGGCCATATAATTATGGATAGAAAGTCTAGCTTTTGTATAAGAGATAACTTTGATCTCAAAATTGCGAAAAATATAAAAAAATTTTAGTCAAAAAATGTTCTACAATATAATATTTTTTTTCAAAGAATTTAAAAATTTTTTAGTTGGAATATTAAATCAAATAGAACTACTTATTAAAGAAAATAAAGAGGCTGAATTTAAAATTTTTACAAATCAGAATAAAAAATTTTTTCAAAAATTTGACAATTCTTTTAATCATGGGCAAGGAGAAATTTTGGTTACTTGTATTGCCGTTAGTCATCCTGGATTTACTATAACTCAAATGATAATTGGGAAATACCTTGAAAAAATTATGAAATTAAAGGCAGTTGGTATGTTGGAGAATAAATCTCATTACTATACGAAATTATTTAAAAGCTATAATTATGATCAAATAGAAAATTTTACCAAAATGAGTATTTTTAAAAAATATGATCTTTTTTTAAGGTCAAAAAAAATACTACAAGAGCAAAAAAATATTGAAAATTTTATAAATTATGAAGTTGATGGAATAAAAATTGGTAAAATAGTCTATGAACATTATATAAGATTTACTGGCAATCCTACTATCAGAGAATTTGATTTTAAATTAAATTACTTTTTATTCAAAGCTCTTGAATATAATATTTATGTAAAAAATTTATTTAAGAAAAAAAATATTAGATATGTAGTGTTAAGCGAAAAACAATTTATTCCTTCAGGAATAGTTTTTCAAAATGCGCTAAAAAATAAATCAAAGATTTTTGCAAGAGTTGGTGGACCCTCAAATGTAGGCTTAAGATTATTCGAAAATGAAAATGAATTTTACAAATCAAGGTATAACTTTTCAGAAGATTTAGTAAATCATGTTTATAATGAATTTTTAGATACTGCCGTATATTTTTCAGATAAAATATTAACAAATAGATTCAAAAATATTAAGGATAGTAATATTCAAGATATTAGAGGCGCTGATGTTGCCTACAAAAAAAAGGAGGAATTTACCAAAAAAACACTTTGTGAAAAATTCAAATGGGATTTTTCAAAGCCAATTGTAATAATTTTTGATCATCATTATTTAGATGGTTTGTATGATAATGATCGATTATTTTTTAAAGATAATCTTGAGTGGATTGTTTCTACTTTCGAGTTTATCAAAAAAGTTAAGGATGTTAATTGGCTTGTGAAAAGTCACCCAGGAGAACCAAACGAAATTCATAAATCAAAAACTAATACAAAAAAAGAGTTTAAAAAAATTATAGGTAATTTAGATCATGTAAGATTATTTCCTGATAATTATTCTGCTGGTCTACTTCCAAATATTGCTTCAGCTGTTGTTACAGGCTCAGGAAGTGTTGGTATAGAATATCCGTGTTATGGTATACCCTGTATACTTGCTAATTCATCACATTATTCTGGTAACGGTTTTACTCTAGAACCTCAGAATAAAGAAGAGTATTTTAAATATCTTAGTGATATTTCTAAATTAAATAAAATTAGTGAACAAACGATCAATAAAGCAAAAACATTTTTATTTTTAGAAATTATGCTAGGTAGGGTTAATATTCCTTTAATTCCAAATTATGATATCGGACACAATTTTTTTTCTAAATCAAATAGTGAAAAGTTCTGGAACGAATGTACAAGTCTTTTATCAAACTATAACTCAAAGAATGATCAATTTATTTATAATCTTGAAAAACAAATTAAGTCAAATAATAAACATTTAATAAATTATAACATTATTGAAAATTTAAAATGAAAAAAAAAGTTTTTATGTCGAATATTATTGAAGAAGATTTTAAAGTTAAAAATAGAAATGAGGTATTAGAACTAAAATTTTTACGAAGTATCTCAAAATCTAAAGTGTATTTGTCTAAGAAAACTGGTTTGGTATTTCACAAAGATAGAATGGATCCTAAAGAGAATGTAAAACATTGGACTAGAAAAATGTTTAAAAAAAAAAATGAATCCTAAAAAAGGATTTTATACTGATGATAGTCCAATTATGTCTAGTAGGCATCAATACCTAATAGAGTTTTTGAATAAAAATATTAAACTAAATAACCAATTATTTTGTGACTTTGGTGCTGGAGAAGGCGGTTTATTGATAAAATTAAGAAAAAATTTTAAAAAATTAAAACTAATTGGAACTGAAATATCTCACTCAAACATTTTAATGATGAAAAGTAGATTTAAGAAAAACAAGGTCAAATTTCCTAGGATCGCCAATACTTCAATTGAGGATTTTAATTTAAAACAAATGAAACTTACTAAAAAAATTGACATAGCATCTTTATCATGGACTTTATGTAATTGCCAGGAACCTTTAAAAATAATTAAGAAAATTAAGGAAAATCTGAAAAAGAACGGTCTTTTAATAGTTGGAGAAAGTTCAAGAGTTTTAGTTCCATTTAAAAAACCAATATATAATTGTTTTAATAAAGATAATGACATCAGCGGAAAAATTCATCCTTGGCACTGGTCATTTAATTCTTTGAAAAATATATTTAAGTTATTTGGTTTTACTATTTTAGCACATAATAGGTATTTTGATGAAAACGATTTAGTAATAATTTTTAAAAATTCTAATAATTATAAACAAAATTTTGAATGTGATAATTACAAAGAAGTATTAAATTTTTTTTCAAGGTGGAAAAGGGAAAGTAAAAATTACCTAAATTTTAAATAAATATTCTAAATGAAAACTGACACACTTGTTTATCTAATAGATGAAATTTCTATAAATAGATTTACGACTACGACTGGCTTTATGTTGAAAAAAATTAGCGAAAATTTTGATAAAGTTTTTATTCTTAATTTTGTAAGCTTCAAAAATAAATTTAATTTTTTCATCAACTTAAACAAAAATACTGTTGTTGAAAATAATGATAAATCTCAATTTAAACTACCAAAGAATGTAAAATTAATTAACATAAATACTGATTATGAATTGAGTCAATTTTGCAAAAATAAGAATGTCATAGGAATTGATCTATTAGGAAGAAGAATGGCTGATTTACCTATTCATTTTTTATTAGCAAAAAATAAAATTAAATTAATTCAAATAACCAATATTGGAAATATACAATGGGGCCTTAAAATAAATCCTAAATATTTTCTTAAAGGCTTTAAATATTATTTTGATAAAAAGATTTCAAAGATTATATATTATATTTTTGGATATCTGTGTCTTGTGCCTAGGGTAGAAATTAGATTTATTTCAAATTCTAGTATTTTAGAGAGTATTAACAAAAATATTTTGAAAAAACTTTTCTATAAATTCAGATTATTGAATACCAAAAAAATTATAAATGTTAACAGTATCTCTTATGATCAATTTGAAAAAAATAAGAAAAAAAACTGTGAAAAATATATTGTTTTATTAGATCATGATATCTCATCACCTGACGATGTATATCTTGGTAACCCAGTGAAGATTAATGAAAAAGCACACTTTAAAGAACTGAATATTTTTCTTAAAAATTTAAGTAAAACTTTTAAAAAAAAAATTGTTATTGCTCTTCACCCTAGAGACCAATTAAGTAAGAAAAAAAAAATTTTTTCAAATTTTAAAGTTGTGAAATATCAAACACCTGAATATATTAATAAGGCTTTTTTAGTAGTGTTTTTTGAGTCTAGTGCTATTATAAACGCAATCTTGCTTAAAAAAAAAATTATATCAATTACATCAAATCGCCTAAGCAAAAATATGGAGGATGGAAGTTTACGCTATCAGAGAAATGTAGGTATCATTCACTTAAATATTCAGAGTTCAATAAATTTTGAAAAAAAAAATCTTTTACAAAAATTAGAAAAAGCAAAATTTAAATATAAGAATTTTATAGAAAAATATATTCAACCTGACAAAAATAACATAGGTCATTTAAAGATTATTAAAATGATCAAAAAAGAGTTTTTTAAAAAATAAATTAATGCGTATAAGATACTTTATTAAAAGGTTTTTTTTTCATTTGAAAAATGAAAATATTTTAGTTGTATTCAAAAAAATACTAAAGACGATTTTCAAATCAAATAAAATTAATCTTGATCAATTACATATAGATGAAAATATTTCTTTAGATGATTTGTTTATTAAATTTGGAAGTGATAAAGGTTCTCTTGATGGAAAAAAAACTTATTCTTATATTAAGCTCAAAGATAAAAATAAATTTTCTAATTATCTAGAATGGATAAATAGAGCTAATTTAAAAGATTTTGATTATCAATTAGGTCATAATTTTACTCCAGTTTATGAAAAATATTTTTCAAAAATAAGATTTAAAAAATTGAAGATTCTTGAAATTGGCTCAGCAAATGGTCACGCTGTTGCAAGTTTTTTTTATTATTTTAAGAATTCAAAAATTTTTACAATCGATATTAAAAAAAGTTTTAATTTTTTTTATAAAAGCAAAAGGATTTTTTTTGAAACTGTAGATTGTATGAATGACTTAAAAGTAGAAAATTTTTTAAATAAACATGGAGGATTTGATATAATAATTGACGACTCTGATCATACTCACCCAACTTTTGTTAATAACATTAAAAATTTTTATCCAGCGTTAAATCCTGGTGGTTTTTATTTTCTAGAGGATTTTAAATATGCAGATCAAGATTTATTGACAATAAGAAACTACAATGAAAAATTTGGTAAAAAAATTATGATGCAATTTACAATAACAATGGATGAAATCTTCAGAAATATAGAAAATAAAAAATTATTCGATCATAGTATTTTAAAAAAACCAATTTTAAATTATATTTTTGAAAAAACTGAACAAGTACATGTGCATTATGGTGAGCACCCTCTTTCTTCATTGGGTATTCTTAAAAAAAAAGATAATTAAAAGATATTGAATTAAGATTAATTTTAAATATAAATAAATCATTAATGAAAGACATTTACCTCAATAAAAATGATTTTTTTAAATATGGATATTGTGTGGTTAGAAATGTATTAAATGAGGATGAAATTTTAGAGTATAAAAAAAATATCAAACGAATAAGTGAAGAAGTCAATGCAAAAGTAGTTGTGGGTATTCATAATTATAAAGAATATTGGAATATAATTGCTCATAAAAGAATTTTAGAAATTGTAAGAAAAATTTTAGGCAACGAAGAAATAAAATATTTATATTCTGCGGCAACTAGGCATGAAGGAAAAGGAAGTTGGCCATATTCTTGGCATAGAGATAATCCATGTAGAATATTTGGAAAAGGAGCCGATTGGAATGAAAAAGAAATTTATAATTGTGTTAGAGTTGGTGTTTATCTGAGCTCATACGATGAAATTAGATCAGGACTTAATGTAATTCCTGGTTCTCACATTAAAAAATATTCTTTATCAAATATATTGAGAATTTTTCACCATAAAACAAAGGCGTCAGATAATTTTATATTTAAAAAAATAAGAAATGGTTTTGAAAAAATTATAGGGAAAAATATAAAAACAAATCCTGGAGATTGTGTTTTTTTTCTTGCTCATTTAATGCATGCTGGAATACCACCTTCAGCTATGAGGGATGCTATTTTTTTGACTTATGGTACTGATAATGTACATGCTCATAATTATATAAATTATTGGGTTAAGCATAGACCAACGGATACGGATGGCCAAGTTAATGAACCTAGAAAAAATATTGAAGAAATGAAGGAATTTTTAATAAAAAATAATATTTATTTACCCATTCCAAAAGAAAAAATTTTTATAGATGGAGTGTCCATACCCAAATAATAAATTATTATTTAATAAATTTTAAAGAAAATTTTTTTGACTACAAATAAATATTATACAATCGGTAAAAAAAAATTATTTAAGTTAAATAGAAGTTTAACAGGTGAAGGAAATAGACAAACTCTTAAAATTATAAAAGATCAATTTAAAGAATTTAAAATTAAAAGTATCAGGTCTGGTAGAAAAGTTTTTGATTGGAATATTCCACCTGAATGGATTATCAAAAATGCTTTTATAATGGACAAAAACAATAAGAAAATTATTGACTTTAAAAATAATAATCTTCATTTAGTTGGTTATTCCTGTTCAGTAAATAAATTTTTGAAAAGAGATGAACTTTTAAAAAATATATACTCATTACCTAAGCAGCCTAAAGCCATACCTTATGTTACTTCATACTATAAAAAATTTTGGGGTTTTTGTACTAGTCACGAGCAAAAAAAAGAAATCAAGAAATATGACAATAACGATAAATTTAAGATATTCATTGATTCTAAGTTTAACAAACATGGACGTCTAAATTATGGGGAAATATTGCTTAAAGGTAAATCTAAACAAGAGATATTGATCTCTACATTTATCTGTCATCCATCAATGGCAAATAATGAGTTATCGGGGCCAATTGTATCTATGTCTTTAATAAATCACTTTAGAAAAATTAAAAAATTAAACAAATCTATGCGTTTTATATTTATACCAGAAACTATTGGGTCTATAGCATATTTAGATAGGCATCTTTCTCATTTGAAAAAAAATGTGATAGGTGGTTTTAATTTGACTTGTATTGGAGATAATAGAAATCATTCATGCATGTTCACTAAATATAATAACTCGCCATCTGATAAAGCTTTGAGGGAAGCCTATTCAAAATTAAAAATAAAATATAAAATTTACTCTTTTTTAGCGAGAGGTTCGGATGAAAGACAGTATAACTCTCCAGGAGTTGATCTACCGATAACATCTATATTTAGAACTAAATATGGAGAGTATCCAGAATATCATACATCTCTTGATGATTTTAATGTTGTTACAAAAAAAGGTATTAGAGGCGGTTTTATTGTTGCAAAAGAAGCAATTAACATTCTCCAAAAAAAGATATACCCAAAAAATCAAATTATATGTGAACCTCAAATGGGTAAAAGAGGTTTATATAATTACCTCTCAACAAAAAGTGCGAATATAAAAACTATTCCAATAATGAATTTCCTTCAATACGCTGATGGTTTGCATGATTTAAATGAAATAAAAAGAAAAATTAAAATAAGTTTTAAGGAGAATCAAAAAATTTTTAATATTCTTTTAAAGAATAGATTAATTACAATTTAAATATTTTGAATGAATATACTAATTAGATCATCATCATTTTTGTTTCCAGATTCTGATATTTGGAAAAATATTCATAAGAATGCAAAGTTTGTTTTTGCAGAATATTCTGATTTTCACAGCAATAAATATTACAAAAAAAAAGTAGATAATGAAATTTTAGTAATCTTTTTAAGAGATATTATTGAAAATTCTAATGAAACTTCTTATCAAAATATCAAAAATAAGAAAATAAACAAACTTATTCCCTTAATTGAAAATAAATTAAAAAAAAATAAAGATATTAACTTTATAATTTGTATTTCAAATTATGAAAATTCCAATCTGGTTAATTACGCAAAATTTGAAAATAATTCAAATAAAATAAAAAAATTCTTTTTGCAAAAAATTTATAATTTGTCCAAAAATTACCCAAATCTTTATATTGTAGATATGGATGCAATATTTTCAGAAGAAGGATATAAAAATTGTTTTGATAATAGAAATTATTATTCTTTTCGATGCAGACTATCTGTTTTCGGTCAAGAAATTTTGATCAAAAATTTATCAAAAGTTTTTGAGAGGATTTATAATTCTAATAAAAAGGTATTACTTTTAGATTGCGATAACACTCTTTGGGGAGGTGTTATAGCAGAAGATGGTATGGAAAATTTACAAATTGGACAAGACGGCGTTGGTCTTGCTTATCAAGATTTTCAAAAAGCTATTAAAAAACTTCAGTCTAAAGGGATAATATTAGTATTGGTAAGCAAAAATAATGAAAAAGATGTGAAAAATGTTTTAGAAAAACACAAATCTATGATTATTAAGAATAAAGATATTTCAGCCTATAAAGTAAATTGGAGTGAGAAAAGTAAAAATATAAAAAAAATTTCTGAAGACCTATTTCTAGGTTTAGACTCATTTGTATTTTGGGATGATAATCCTATTGAAAGAGAAAAAGTAAGATTAAAATTAAAAGACGTTGATGTAATTGAGCCAGATAAGGATATTGCAAACTGGCCCTCTCAATTAATTGAATACAATGGTTTCTCAAAATTCTCATCATCTAAAGAAGATTTTAAAAAAACAGCACAATATAAAATGAGGAGTAAATTTTTAAATAAAAAAGAAGATTTTAAAGATGAGATAGATTACCTAAAAAAAATTAATATCAAACCAAATATTATTAAACTTAATACAGAAAATATTAATAGGGCCGAACAAATGTGTTTAAAAACCAATCAGTTTAATTTTACAACCAAAAGATATAAAATTAATGATCTTAAAAATTTAAACAATAGCTCCATAGTTTTCTTAGTTGATTTAAAAGATGATTATGGTGAACATGGAATAATTAGCCTTGTAATTTTAAAAGTTATTAAAAAAACTCTTTTGGTAGACACATTTCTAATGAGTTGCAGAATTATGGGTAGATATTTAGAAAACTGGATATTAAATTCAATAAAGAAAATAGCACTATCAAAAAAATGTGCGAATGTATTTTTTGAATTTACCGAAACTCAAAAAAATCAAATTGCTATGACTTTTATTAAAGAGAATAACTTTAAAAATGTCAAATCAAATGAAATACTTAAAATTAAAGATGTTTTTAATCTTTCTAAGAAATCAAAAATTTACGAGTATGATTTAAAAAAGAAAATTAATTTTTTAGAAATCTATGAATAGTATTGAAAAGAAACTTATTGAGACTCTCAAAAAAACTTTCAAAATAAATAAAATTCCAACAAATTTTAAAAAACTTAAAATGGGTGATATAAAAAAATGGGACTCGCTTGGTAATTATAAACTGTTATTAGCTGTTGAAAAACAATTTAAAATTAGGTTTGAAACTAGCATTTTTACTGAACTCAAATCCATTAAAGAAATTTTGAGAGCAATAAAAAATGAAAAAAAATAATCTTAGCATAGAAAAATTATTTTCTGATCATAACATAAAAAAAGATGACGATATCATGATCCACGGAGACTCTGGAATAATACAACAACTAGGGAGGAGTGATAAATTCAAATTTTTCTTTGATAGTATTATTAGATTTTTAGGTAGAAATGGCACTGTTTTAATACCTGCGTTTTCCTACTCTTTTTGCAAAAAAAAAATATTCAACTCTAAGAGAACTCCAAGTGAAGTAGGATTATTTAGTGAAATTTTTAGATTAAGGAAAGATACAAAAAGAACGAAGCACCCGATATTTAGTTTTTCAATTTTTGGAAAAAATTGGGAAATTTATGAAAAAGCTAAAACTCAATCTTGTTTTGGTAAAGGAACAGTATTTGATATTTTTCATCATTTTAATGGAAAAATAATTACAATGGGAACTACTTTTGAGAATTCTGCTACTTTCTTACATTACATTGAGGAAACAGCTTTGGTGAATTATAGGTATCATAAAAAATTTTTTGGAAAAATAATTAATAAAAAAAATAAAGAACTAATTAATACAAATTTCTATGTGAGGAAGAGAAAATTTAATAAAGAATTTAAAAAACCACCTCCCTACTTAAAGTATTTAAAAAAAACTGAATTTGGTAGATATAATGTCTACTCTATTAATTCAAAAAAATTTTATAATATCTGTATAAAAAAACTTAAAAGTGATCCTAATTACCTTGTAAATTAAAAATTTAAGAAATTTTTATAAATGAATAATAAAATACTCGCTATCTTTTTTTCCTCAGACTCACTCAATACCATTTTTTCAACACACTCTTTTTTCATAGAAAAATTATCACAAAATTTTGAAAAAATTTATTTTTTAAATTTAAAATATTTAGATCATTATATTAAAAATAAAAAAATTTCAGCAGAAATTTTTAATAACAAATTAAATACTCCTTTTGTTTTTCCAAAAAATTTTCAAATTAAAAATTTTCGTTCAAAAGAGGAAATAGAGAGATTTTTAAAAAACAAAGAAATTATTGGTATTAGTATTAATAACTTTGGAACAGATTTACCAAGCTTAAAACTTTTGGTTTATTTAAAAAAATTTAAAATTCACCATATTGAAATAAATGATATCTCTAATATTAAAATAAAATCTAAAATTGAAATTAAATATATTTTGAAAGGTATTAAGTTCAAATTATCAAAAATCTTTTATAATATTTTACTTTTTTTACTAAGTAATATTGGTTTAATTTCTAAAATAGAAATTAAGTTTACATCAAAAAAAACAGAAAAAATTTTTGAAAAATTAATTATAGCTCTTAAACTTTCTCGTATAAAACATCTTAAATTAATTAACAGCAAAGCTTTTGATATTCTCAATGATGAAAAAATTCAAATCAATGAAGACAAAATAACTTTAATTGATGATTTTTTTGGACATCCGACATCACTTAAATTGAGAGGAGAAATTGATCAACGCTCAGTAAAGAATCATTATGATTTATTAGTTAAGATGCTTCATTTATTCAGTGAAAAATTCCAAAAAGAGATAGTTGTATGTATTCATCCAAAAGATGATTTAGAGTCAAAAAAAAAAATATTTTCAAGCTTTAAAGTAGTAAAGTATAAAACGAGAGAAAACATTCTAAACTCATTTTTAGTAATATTCTTTGAGTCAAGCGCAATTATTGATGCTATAATTCTAAAAAAAAAGATTATAACAATTTATTCTCCTTACGTAGATGACAACGTAAAAAATGCATCTAATACTTATCGGGATAAAATTGGAATACATCAAATTAATATTAATGAAGATTTTAAAAATATTGAGTCTGATCTAATTTATAAATTAGAAACGAATAAAGAAAAATATAATAATTTTATAGATAATTATGTTTCACCAAATGGCATTGAGCCAGGTTATAAAACAATTATTAACATGCTTAAAAAAAATTATTTTTAACTATTTTAAGGATCGCATTGGAATGTTGTAGTTTTTCAAAAATGATCTAGCTCTAATTGGATTATTATCGCCAAAATGAAATAAACTCGCACAAGCTGCTGCACTTGAAGAGGTTTTTTTAAATAAATCCACTAAATGCATAAAGTTACCAGCGCCCCCTGAGGCTATTAGTGGGACTTTTAAGGCGTCTGAAATTTTCTTTATAAATTTATAGTCAAATCCCTCCATCATTCCATCATTATCGATTGAATTTAAAAGTATTTCTCCGACTCCTAAAGATTCTAAATTTAGTGCATGGTCAAAAGGGTCTAAATTTAATTTTTTTTTACCACAATTTTTGTAAACATATTTTTTATTATCATTTTTATCGAATTTGTAATCTATACCACCAATAATACATTGTGATCCAAATACTGACGATACTTCTTTTACTAATTTTGGATTATCTATAATTTCAGAATTAATTAAAACTTTGTCAGCACCTGCTAAAAGTAAATCTTTAACATCTTTCACAGTTTTGATTCCACCCCCCGCTGCAAGCGGCATACTACATTGTTTTGAAACATCTTTGATTGTCTCCAATAAAACATCTTTAGAATTTTTGTCTTGCTCAATATCAATGAACATCAGCTCATCAGCTTCTTGTGAACTATAAACCTTTACTGCAGTTGATGGGTTACCTGTATCTATGTAATTTGAAAATTTTTTTCCTTTGACCATTCTGCCTTTAGATAAAAGTAATAATGGTATTATTCTTTTTTTTAACATAATCCATCCCAGTCTGCAAAATTTTTAAGAATATTAATTCCATTGGGTGGACTTTTTTCAGGGTGAAACTGCGTTGCAAAAATATTATCAGAGGCTACACATGCTACAAAATTTTCTGACATTGCAATCAAATTTAAATTATTTTTAATCTTACATTCGTAAGAATGTACAAAATAAAAATCAGCTGATGTTCTTACTTTATCCAACAAGCGATGCTCTTTTTTTACCTGTAGACCTTTCCATCCTACAATTGGAATTTTTTGGGTTTTATCTACAATTTTAGAAACCTTGCCTTTGATTAAACCTAATCCTGTATTGTTACCATCTTCCTCACCCTTCTCAAATAAAAGTTGCATACCCAAACAAATACCCAAAAGAGGTTTGTTTTTTTCCACATGTTTAAAAATTTCTAAATCCCATTTGAATTTTTTGAGATTGTCCATACCAACTCTAAAAGATCCGACACCTGGTAGAATTAAATGACTTACATTTTCTATCTCAGATGCATCATTTAATATTTTAATTTTAATATTTAGTTTTTCGTAACAATTAACTATTGAACCTAGATTACCTAAGCCAAAGTTTACAAGACCAATCATTTTTTATTTTTTCTATTGTCTTCTCTGTACCATTGATCATAATCCCATGGTTTCTCTGAAACCTTATTGCTGTTAAAATTGGGTTTGTGTGGTGCTACTACTGTAGGTTTTATAAAATTGTTAAACTCGTCCTCAGTTAATCCCATGTACTCCAAAAAAATTTCTAATGATTGTGGTTTGATACCATCGTACATATCGTCTAACTTTTTTGCCTCTTGAGGATCAATCAGATTATTTCTTACTTTAAACCCATTTATCTGTGATACTCTACTGTATCCTCTTTTAAGCCACTTAATATAATCTCTGGTAGCTTGCGCATAACACTCAATTTTTTCACCATGTTCATTTATTTCATTTGGGACATGTTCTAACTTATCAGTTTTCCATCCTAATTCTTTTTCTATAATCTTAGTTTGCTTGACATGATCCCAAGGTATAAAGCTACCTAATGCTACTGGCTGATATTTAAGTTTTGCTAATTCTTTTATATCTGGAAATGTATATGGAGTTAGATCCCTAATATCTACTGGATCATTTTTGCTGTCAATCATCCCGTGCATGTCTTCAGCAGTAATACCAAGGTTAAAAAGTTTATCAAATTTCTTATCATCGAAATAATCAATAGTGTCATCTACATAATCATAATAATTATGAAATTCTGAGGACGGCTCCCCATAAAAAATTAATGGAACTTTAAACAACAATGCTAATCTAAGTGGATAAGAAAAAATACCGGTATGGCAATGCCAACAAAAATCTGTTTTACGCTTGAAAGACTCAAGCATAAGTTTTTTAACAATCTTCCAGTTAGGCGTGAACTCAATAAAGTCTGCACCTAATTTTTTTAATGTTCTCTCTGTGTTTTTTAAAATAGTTTCTCTGAAAAAACCATGATTAAATTTAACAACTAAAGGTTTTAACTTATAATTTTTCATCAGGTAGTACAGTTGAAAAGTACTATCTTTCCCACCAGAAAATGGAACAATGCAATCGTAGGCGTATTTACCTCGATGCTTTTCAATTAATATATCTAAGAGTTTTTTTCTTTCATTCCAATCTATTTTTGTATTCTTATATTCAGCATCATGACATAAATTGCATATATTCTTTTCATCATATTCAATTGTTTCATAAGTTTCGGGAAGATTACATTTCTTACATTTTCTAAGATCTTGCATTTGAACCTGATTCAAGTTTTTTGTATATTTCATTCATATAATCTAATTTATTTTTCCATAAGGAAAAAAATTACAGTCAATTCTGGGTAATGCCTGTCTTTTTTTAATTAAATCATTTCTCATGATATCTCTATTATCAACACTCATTGAAAAAGAAACTTTTTTCTTTGATAAATAATTCTCAGTATTTTTATTAAATGTGTGATTGCCTCCATAAGGATAGGAAAAGGTTTTTTCCTTAGTAAAGGAATTGATGAAAGCAAAACTTTGGTCTATTTCCTGTTTCATATCTTTTAAAGAAAGTTCTGACATTAATTTATGACTAACTGAGTGAGATCCAATTATCATATTTTCATTTATCATATGTTTTATTTGTTTTTCATTTAAATAAAATTTCTTAGAGATTTTTTTTTCATCATTATTAAATATCTTCTTAAACAACCTACCTATAACAATAGATCTATATTCTTTTTTTATAAAATAATTTAAGTAACTTTTAAAATGTTGTGAGTAAAAAAAGTTTTTTTGTTCTTTGTATATTTTATTTTGGTATTTAACTTGCAACTTTTTATCTACAAAATTTTTATTTTTAATAATAATTTTTTGCAATTCTTCAAAAGCTTTGAGGGCACCTATCTTACCAATTATTAAATGAACTTTGTGAACATTCAAAATTTTCCCTGTTTTGTAAGGTAAAGTAGGAATATAAAAAATACCATTTATATTTTTTTTTTTTAGAATTTTAAATACATAATTGAAATGACATGATAGGCCATCATCAAAAGTAAGAAATATTTTTTTTCTTAAAAAATTGTATTTTTCAAACAGCTCATGACAATCAAAAAAATCATATTTTCTCTCAAAAAAACTTAATTGCTTTTCAAAGTTTTTATAATGTAAAAACTCAAAATTTTTTAACTTTGTCTCATAAGACTGTATATAGTGATACATTATTGATTTCATAGATATTTGTTTATAATTATAGGATATTTATTTAATAGCAATTTTTTTCGTTTAAGAAAACTAGAAATGATTTTATCTTTATAATTTTGATGTAGTTGATTTAAGCTCTTTTCAGTAAAATCAATCGACTTAAAATATTTTGATTTATTATTTTTTTTTTTAAACGATTTTAACTTTTCAAAGTTTAATAGTATTTTTACTAAGTCTTTTTTTAAATCTTTAATCACTCTGTTTCCAATTGTATGGACATTATCTTTTAAATAAACTTTCGGTCTAATTTGATGAATAATTGGACCAGTATCTATTCCTCCATCAATTTTATGAAAAGTTGCACCTATAAATTGAATTTCATTATTAACAAATGCCCAATAATTGGTCGCTTGACCTCTATAAAATGGAGATAAACCTAAATGAATATTTAAAATCTTGTTGCTAAAAACTTTTAAATACTTGCTACCCAAAACTGAACAGCCAAAACATAGAATAATATCTGGTTTTAAGTTTCTTAGAATTTTTAAAATTCTATCATTTTTATTTATAGTGTTAGGCTTGATAGAAATAATTTTTCCTTTTTTAAGATTAATTTTGCTATAATTTTTAAAATAAACCTTCTCATAATAATCTCTCAACTTAAAGTGAGACTCTTTTGATTTAGAGGAGTGATTTTTTTTATTTTTTTTTTTATGTATTTCTTGAATAATCAAAGAAACTTTAAATTTACTAGAATTTAAAATTATATTTTGGATATATTTATGTCTTAAACTATTACCTGTAATAATTACAATTTTTTTTTTTGCTAAATTCATTTATTAGAAAATATTTTTAATAATAAATTCACGAAAAATATTTTTGTCTATTTGTCTGCCAAAATTTTTTCATTTTAAGTATTTTTGCAAATTTTTGAGCTGAATTTCCAGTACCAAAATTAAATGATTTTTTTAAATTCAAATTTTTGGATTTATTAATCTCGCTTAGTATTTTTTTTTGGTTAAAATTTAAATTTTTTACTAATTTATTTTTGATTATTCGATTATTTTGTCTATTTCCCAAATTAATTGCCTTAACACCATAAACTTGGGCTTCCCTTACACCTGAACTAGAATTCCCAATTATAAATTCACTATTTTTTAATAAAGTCAAATAATATTCAAATCTTATAGTGGGTAGTATCTTAAATCTCTTATGTTTTTTTAATTTCTGAATAAAGTTAAAAATGATATCTGAATATGTATCATTATTAGGATAAATTATTATGTAATTTTTTTTCGATCGTCGCAAACTAGAAAATAATATTTTACATTGTCTTTGTATTTCATTTCTTTTTAGAGTTGTCACAGGATGAAATAAGCAAATAGAATAATTATTATATTTAATATCATACCTTGATTTAGCATCAACTAATGACGGTAGATCTTTCTTTATCATTGTATCAACTTCTGGTGATCCAATAACATATATACTTTTATCTAGCTCACCTAATCTTCTTAGAATTTTTTTTGCTTTTTGATTAGCCACAAAATGTAAGTGAGATAACTTAGTTGTTGCATGTCTAATAGATTCATCAACAGTCCCCGATACCTCTCCTCCTTCAACGTGTACAAGTAAAAGATTATGTAAATTACAATAAATTGAAGCTGCTAGAGTTTCTATTCTATCACCGTGTACTATTACAAGATCAGGATTTATTTTTGAAAGATAAAAGTTAAATTTTTTAATTGTATTTGAAAGAACTAAATCCATAGAGTCGTTTTTTTTTTGATTAACAAATTTGTACAATTTTACATTTTTGAAGTCTTTCACAATCTCAGTGTAAGTCTTGCCATATTTTTTTAGCATATGCATACCTGTTGCGAGGATAGTTGGTTCAAAATTTTTGTCTAATTTGATCTTATTTATTAAAGGTTTAAGTTTACCATAATCAGCTCTTGTCCCCGTCAAAAATAAAATTTTTTTTTTATACATCACCCTTTTTTATAAATTGATCAATTGAAATGTTTCTCTTTGCTTTTTTTCCAACTAAAAATTTAAAATCATAAGCCTTAAAATAACCAAGCCCTGGCCGTTTCACCCATATATTTTTATCATTAAATCTTTCCCCTTTAAGAATATTTTTTGTTGAGACAACAGAAGAGAAGGCAAATTTTGCAGTTTTTTTTTCGAGTGGAGAGATAATTTTTTCTTTACCATTTGAATTAAAAATTATTTTAGATGACTTTACTAATTGGCTTAGTTCCTCTGGGTCCATAGAGCATATTATATCTGGGCCTTTTCTGCTTTTACTGTCCGTAAAGTGTTTTTCGATTACACATGCACCCTTTGCCATAGCTGAAATAGAGGGAATTATTCCTATTGAGTGATCTGAGTAGCCAATTAATTGCTTTGGAAATTTTTTTTTTAATTCAGTTATAAAATCAAGTTTAAGTCCCTTAATATTTGCAGGATATTCACTTTTACAATGAAGAAGAATAAATTTAGTTCTCTTTTTTTTTAAGATTTTTACTGATCTTTCAATTGATTTTAAATTATTCATTCCAGTGCTCAAAATTATAGGTTTTTTAAAGTCAGCGATTTTTTCTAGTAATGGAAGATTATTACATTCTCCTGAACCTATTTTAAAAGCTTGAATACCAAGTTTATTTAATTTTACTGCAGCTTCTAAAGAAAATGGCGTACTTAAATAAATCATTTTTTTTTTTTCAACATATTTTTTAAGTTTAATTTCATCCTCAAATGACATCATATTTTCTTTAATTACACTATAAATTGATTTGCTGGCATTCGCGGGGATAACCCTTTTCGATGCTGGAACCATTTCTTTATCCAATATGTGACTTTGGTTTTTAATTGCTTCTGCGCCATTTTTAAATGCTTGATCTACCATTTTTTTTGCAATTTTTAATGAACCAGAATGATTAATTCCTAGTTCACAAATTATAAAAGGTTTAAAATTATACCCTATTTTTCTTTTACCAATTTTAATCATGATTATTTTGTTAAACCTCTTGGTCCAATCTTAGGTCTAGTCTTTTTTGAATTAAATATTTTGAGGTTAGAGGTAATAAATCTATCTCCAACTTTTATAGTTTTAATAATATTACTATTTTTTTCATTAAGCACCTGTTTTACGATTAAGAAATTTTCATCGACTGTTGAGACAACTATCCAGTCCTTTTTTTTTCTAGTTATTAATCCACTCATATATGGGTGGCTTCCTATTTCACCACCGTGAATTTGGACATCTTTTAAATAAACTCTCTTTCCTTTAAGAGTTGTAGATGCTCCCTCATAAGGAGTTTCAAAAGCATTGATAAATCTAATCAATTTTTCAGACTCAAAATTCCAATCTATCCATCCATTTATCTTGGTATATAATCTTGGATGATATTTAGATAGATAAACGTTTTGCTTTTGTAGGTTTAAGTGTTTCTTTTTTTTTAAATCAATTAAAAATTCTTTATAAAGTTCAATAATTTTCTTATTAGAATAATTTATTAAATGAAAAGGTTTTATATAATCTTCAGGTAGAATAGATTCTTTATACATCAAAACTGCACCGCTATCAATATTCTGATCGATTAAATGAAAAACCTGACAATCAATTCTGTCTCCAGACATTATGCGCCACGAAACGTCTGCAGCACCTGAATAAACAGGCAATCTACTGGGATGGTAATTAATCAAATTATTTTTAAAAAATTTTTTTATGTCATTCTTTTTAAATATCCATCTGGATCTGATTGATAAAAACAAAGTTTCATCAATATTAAAATCTTTTTTAATAAACTTTTTAAATTTTTCGTTAAGAGTATCAAAGATTTTAAATTCAAGGTTCTGTTTTTTAAGAGATAAAGATTGGTCTTTAGAGGTAACAATTTTAGTATTCAAATTTAAAGATTGATTAATTTTAACCAACTCTTTTAAACTTCCATGTTCTCCTATAAATACTACATTCTTAAAATTCTTAATAAAAAAAGTATTAGATTTAATCATTGAAATAAAACTTAATTTGTTTCTTATTAAGTTGTCCTAGAGGTTTTTCGTTAAGAAAAAAAACATGTTGATCATTTTTTTGATTGTATGAATATTTCCATTTTCTTTGAAAATTTGATTTTAAAAATCTACTATTTGAAGCTCTTCCATCAACTATTATGATGGTTCCTGGTTTCAAGAAATGTTCAATTTTTAATATATCGCTTGTCATAGGCATTAAATCATTTTGGTTAATATTAAATCCATTTATTTTACCTTTTATGTTAAATTGATCAGGACCATCCAGGTAAATAAAATCTGGATTAATTTTAGGGATTTTTTTAAAAGAGGTACATATTTTGCCATTAAATCTATCCATATATGCTTCTGAATAATTTAAATTGACGATTTTCGAATATCTTTTTAATTTAAGTCGCATTTGTTTTATCCAAGATTTACTATTATCAATACAGCAAATTTCTCCAGGGTTGTTCATTCTTAAACTTTTGGTATTTTTAAAATACTTTTTTTTATTATATTGAATTGCATTTGCCATTACTATGGTTGACCAACCGATCCCAAATTCTAAAACAGTCATTCTTTTAAATAAAATTATATATCTATGTAACAAATATAATTCATCAAGTTCAGGCTGAAATGCAAAATTATCTCTCATTTGATTTACGTGTCTTTTTTTAAAATTTTTTTTATTGGCAATATCTTCCAAACCAAACTTTTTAAAATATTGCTTTATTTTTGATGCACTTAAATTAGTTTTTAATGTTTTGAATTTCATCTTGCTATATTATATTGCTGTCCAACCACCATCTACAACAATATTAGATCCTGTAATATAATTTGCATCATCACTACATAAAAATCTTATTATTCCAACGATATCTTTTGTTTCTGCCATTCTACCTAATATAGTTTTTGCTGAATATTTTTTAATGAATTCTTTATTTTGATTATTTTTAATTCCACCAGGAGAAACACAATTTACCCTAATTCCTCGTTTTCCCCAATAAGAGGCTAAATATTTAGTAAAACTGATAACCGCACCCTTTGATGTTGGGTAAGATGGAGATTTAAAAAATATATTTTTATTTTTTTTATCTCTATAAATTGACTGGTCAGGTCCGACAATGCCATATGTTGAAGAAATATTTATTATAGAACCTTTTTTAGATTGAGACATTATTTTTCCGAATACCTGCGAACAAATAAACATGCTATTTAGATTTCCCAATATTGATTTATTCCAATCTTTAATACTATAATTCTCGAACATTGATTTTTTTGGACTTTTGCTTTTTTCGACAGCATCTGTAACTGCAGCTGCATTAATTAAAACATCAAATTTTTTGAATTTATTTTTTAATTTAATATTAATTTTTTTTACTATATTAATATTTGACACATCGCACTTAAAATAACTTAAATTATTTTTTATTTTTTTAAAGCTATTTACTTTATTAAATTCTTTTTTACTTTTAATGTCTAAAATAATTATATGTGCACCTGTATTAGCTAATTCAATGGTCAGTGCCTTTCCTAATAAACCTAACCCACCCGTAATAATTATATTTTTCTTAAAATTCATATATTTTAATTTGTTAATCTTTTAAATCCCATTAATTTAACAGGGCTTTTAAGATTTTCCCTAATCTTATTTTTTTTATTTAATTTAGCGATATCCAAGAAAACACTTGAACAAGCTTTTTCATATTTAGTTATCAAAATATTATCATGCTTATAATTAGCGTAACATTTATCTGTAGCTAAAAAATTTTTTTTGAGCATTTCTTGAATGAAATATGTTAAAGTGGCAGGCCAATCTTTTACTTTCAGTTTAAATGTTGGAAGTGGATCAATACCATTAATTTCAATATCAAGATCTGCATCTTTTGCGCTTTTTTTCCAAACATTTTTAATTTTTTTACCTTTCGTTATAAGTATCTTTCCTAGATTAAGTTTTTTGTGTTTCTTTATAAATGCAACTGCACATGCAGGACCAATTCTTTCTGTCCAAAATGCACTACTGATAAATGTTTTTGTAGCATTTTTCATAATTTTTTTTTTTCCTATTATTGCTCCCATCGCAAAACCGTTTGCTATCGTTTTTCCAAATACTGCCATATCTGGATAGATGCCTAAATTCATATGGATACCACCTGTATTTGATCTCCAACCACTAGTAATTTCATCAAAAATTAACACACAATTATTTTTTTTTGCTATTCTTTTAATCTCATTTAAATATTCTTTGTTTGGTAAACTTTCTCTACAAGGCTCCATAACTATGGCAGCACATTCTTTAGCTTTTTTTTTTACAATTCTGTCTATATCTTCAAAACTATTGAATTTAAAGGGTATGACAAGTCCCTCAAAAGCTTTTGGTACACCTAAAGGTTCTAATCCTGGTAACAAATGTGTATTTAAACTATTTTGAGATTTTAAATTTGCAGCCAAATACCAATCATGCCAACCATGATAACCACAAAATAATATTTTATCTCTTTTATTGTAAGCTCTTGCAAGTCTTATTGCTATTGACATACTTTCTCCACCGGTTCTACAAAATCTTACACCCTCAGACCATGGATGAAGTTTAAGCAACATTTCTGCAAGCTCAACATCTTCGGGTGGATTTAAAGTATTCATCGGTGAAGAGTTTAGGGCTTTCACTGCTACTTTATTGATAGTCGGATCAGAGTAACCTAAAACTGATGTTCCAATTCCTACCATTGTAAAATCGTAATATTTCTTATTATCTAAACCCCAAACACTAACACCTTTAGCTTTAGAATAATATGTAGGCCAGTTTCCTCCTGGAAGATATAATTCTGGTCTTTTGCCAAACAGCTGCGATGTTCCAGGTATTATTTCTGAGGCATATTTTTGTAATTTTTTTGAATTCTTTTTAAATTTTTTAAACATTTTTTATATTAGTCTTTACATCTTTTTTATAAATAGTCTTTAGTTTTTTATAATGATCCTTATACCAATTTACCTTAATTAAATGTTTATTTTGTAAGATTTTAGAATTTCTTTTTATAAATTTAATAATATCATACAAATCAAAATTCTTTTTTTTTGGATAGAGTTTTTGGTAAATATTCCAAATGACGTAAAAATCCTCTTTGTAATCTAATGTTAATCTATATTTATCATAAAGATCTTTGTGTTTTATCGAGCTATAATTTTTAATTTTGAATTTTTTTAAATTATCCCATATGTAAGGTGTAACATGCTCTCTTTCAAAGTTTTTTTTCGCATTTCTGTATGCTTTCCTTAAAGCTTCAAATCTAAATACCTCTATGTCAAAACCGTCTGGATAAGATGGAGGATGAATATTGCTCATATAGTCTAAATCTTTAAAACTTAAATAATTGCTTATAACTTCATCGATAATTTTTGGATCAATTAATGGACAATCTGAAGTAATTCTAACTATGTGATCAGCCTCAAATTTTTTAGCACATTTGTAATATCTTTCTAAAAGATTATTTAAACTCCCCCTGAAAACATTTATCCCTTTTGTGACACATAAATCATATAATAAATCATCTAAAGGATTTTGTGAGGTCGCTATAACTATTTTATCAATTTTTTTACTTCTACTTACTCGCTCAATTAAGTGAAATAGAAGTGGTTTGTTATATCCAGGGAGTAAAATTTTTGCAGGTAATCTTGAGCTTGAAATTCTTGCTTGAATTATACATACTATCCTCATAATTCAATTAATTAAGCTCTTTCAATGCTTGCTTGATATCATTAGCTACTACTTTATAGCCTATTGGTGATAAATGTGTCCCTTTTGGAGCATAAGCCTTGTTATCATCTATTTTATTAAGCGAATTGGTAAAATCTATAAATTTAAAGTTTTTACTTTCAACATATTCTTTAATAGATAATTTGTAATGATTCTTAAGTGGATTTGGTTCCCAATAATCACTGTTTGGAATAAAACTAAAAATAGGTATACAATTAAATTTTGCACACTGATGACTTACTTCATCTATTGCTAATTGTGTTGTAAAGGGTATTTGAAAAAAAAGTTTTAAATAATAGATTTTAATCGTTCTTGTTATAGTCGGTAAAGCAAGATACCTAATGCCTCTTTGAACTATATTGTTTCTAACTCCAGGTGTAGGAGGAACATAAAAGTTTTCTAATTCGTTAATTGTTTTTATAATTTCATCAGAAATTTCAATATTTTTTCCTGTTTGTTTAAAATAATTTTTATGAATATTTATATTTCCTAAATTTTTCCAAAAAGCAAATCCATCAGGAGAGTTGTAAGTGTTGTCGTTTCCATAAAAAATTGTAACGACATATTTTGGTTTAATTACAGGTATAA
>MDSZ01131442.1_pt1 | contig 29642 bp, 29 predicted proteins | sample 811201 | NCBI WGS metagenome assembly MDSZ01 (sample SAMN05326647, study PRJNA326480) | marine metagenome | isolation source: seawater | place: Indian Ocean: North | collected 2010 | reverse complement strand
TACAACAACAGAAGCAATGATTACAGACAAGCCTGAAGACAAATCTTCTGCTCCTGCAATGCCTGATATGGGCGGCATGGGCGGCATGGGTGGCGGCATGCCAGGAATGATGTAATTATTTCTTAAATAACCAAATATTTAAAATGGGCCGTAAAGGCCCATTTTTTTTTATACAATTTAAAAAAAAAAATTTATAAATAAAAATATGTCTTTCATAAAAAATTTTCTAAAAGAATTTAACTCTGTTTTGTGTAACTTAGATAACGAGAAGATAGAAAAACAGGTAAAGTGTATATCTAAAATCAGAGAACATAACGGAAGAATATTTTTTTTAGGCGTTGGGGGAAGTGCAGCTAATGCCTCACATGCTGTAAATGACTTTAGAAAATTAGCAGGTATTGAATGTTATTGTATCACAGATAATGTATCTGAATATTCAGCAAGGGTAAATGATGAAGGTTTGGAATCCTCTTTTTCAAATTGGTTAAAAGTATCCAAACTGAACTCTAAAGATTGCATTTATTGCTTATCTGTTGGAGGCGGGAATATTAAAAAAAATGTAAGCTTAAATATTGTTGAGGCAATTGAATATGCTTTAAAAGTTAAAGCAAAAGTTTTAGGAATTGTTGGCAGGGAGGATGGTCATCTCAATAAATTTGGAAATATAATAGTTAAAGTACCAAATCAAAAAAAAGAATTAATTACACCTTTTTCTGAGTCTTTCCAGTCATTAATTTTACATTCGATAGTTTCACACCCCGAGTTAAAAAAAAATTTAACTAAGTGGTAAAAAGTAAAAAAGCTATTTTTCTTGATAGAGATGGGGTAATAGTAAAACAATTTACCATCAAAGGTAAATCTTATCCTCCACGTAATTTAAAAGATTTTAAAATATACCCATATGTAAAAGAAAGATTGTTTGAATTAAAAAAAAACTATCTAATATTTGTTATTACTAATCAACCAGATGTTAAAAAAGGTTTAATTGAAAAAAAGCAATTAAATCAGATGCATAATCTCTTGATTAATACTCTTCCAATTAAAAATATTTATACCTGTTTTCATTTAAGAGAAGACTTTTGTAAATGCAGAAAACCCTCCCCATATTTCATACTTAAAGCTAAAAAAAATTTTAATATTAATTTAAAAAATTCTTATTTTATTGGCGATAGAGAATCTGATATAAACGCTGGTAATAAAGTAGGTTGTAAAACAATTTTTATTGACAGAAATTATTCAGAAAACAAGCCACAAATCTATCTCAAAAAATTTTATTCTTTTAATCAGGCTGCAAAGTTTATAATTTCTGAGAGTCGTTAATGAATATCAAAACAAAAATTTTTGCAGATGGTGCAGACATAGAAACTATTAAAACACTTAATGATAAAGATTTAATAAAAGGTTTTACAACTAATCCATCTTTAATGAAGAATTCAAACATATCTGATTACAAAGAGTTTGCTTTATCAATTTTATCAACTGTTCATTCTAAACCAGTTTCTTTTGAGGTTTTATCAGATGATCTAGATTTGATGTATAAAGAAGCAAAGCTTATAAATAGTTGGGCAGAAAATATATTTATTAAAATACCAATACAAAACACAAAAGGCACCCCTACAAAAGAATTAGTAGCTTCATTGTGTAATGAAAAAGTAAAATGTAACATCACTGCAATTTTTACTATTAGTCAAATAAATGAACTTTTAGAAAATCTTGATGAGAATAGTAGATTTATTTTATCAATTTTTGCTGGAAGAATAGCGGATACAGGTGTCGACCCAGAGCCAATTTTTGTAGAAGCAAAAAAAATAACTGAAAAATTCTCAAAATCTGAAATCTTATGGGCTAGCCCCAGAGAAGCATTCAATATAATTCAAGCTAATCGATCTAAATGTGATATCATTACATTAACACCAGACTATATAAAAAAAATGAATAACTTCGGTAAAGATCTTAATAGTTTTTCCCTAGAAACTGTGAAAATGTTTTATGATGATGCTAAATCAATTAACATAGAGCTCTAAAATTTGGTTTAAATTTTTGTTACCAAATATTTCTAAAATCATTATTGACTTAGGTTTATATAAAACTAAAAAATTTTATTTTTTGATCGTTTTAATCTTAGTTTCATCTATTTTTGAATTATTTACAGTGCTCTCTTTTGTACCTTTTATAAATACAATTGTTAATCCTTCTCAAGAATTAAATTATTATAATTTTTTAATAAATTACTTTGATTTGAGTCAAGAAAATCTTTTTATATTTTATGGATTAGTGACACTAAGTATTTTTTTTATAAGCAATATTCTGCTTATATGTTGTGCCTGGATGATTAATTTTTTTATTCATGATTTAGGTGCAGAAATATACACCCGACTATATAAATATTATTTAAATCAAAAATTTTCATTTCATTTAAATCACACTTCTAGTGAATTATCAAAAAGGATATTGCAAGAAGCAAATAGGGTAATAAGTGGAGTCTTATTGAATTACTTTAATATAATCTCAAAAATCATAACAATAATTTTTATTACAGTTATGATTTTGTTATATGATTATTCCTCAGCGTTAATTTGCCTAATTTCATTGTCTTTGAGTTATTTTTTAATCTATAAATTTTTTAGACCATTATTAGTAAAAAATGGAACTATAATATCTGAGACTTTTGGAAAAAGAGTCGAATTGATCAATGAGGGCTTCGGTGGGATAAGAGAGGTCTTACTAAATAATTTACAAAATTTTTTTTCACATAAAATGTCTAAAGCTAATAAAGATTTTGCTAAAGCTCAGGCAATAAATTCAATTCTTTTTATTATTCCTAGATACATTATAGATATCTGTTTATTCGGTATTATTCTGCTAATTGTTATAATAAATTTTAAAATAATAAATGATAATAATTCTGAGTTATTAATAACATTAGGACTTTTTGCGATAGCTTCTTATAAATTGATACCATCTTTTCAACAGGTATTTTCTGCATTTTCAAATATCAGATCAAATATTGTTGCTTATACATTTATAGAAAAAGATTTAAAAGAAAGCAGAATTCTTAATTACAAAAACGATATATCTAACAAAATTAAAGATATTGAGTCTATAGAAATGCACGATATTAATTTTGAATATAAAAGCTCATATAATATTTTTGAGAATGCCCAAATTCTTTTTAAAAAGAATAATATTTATTCAATCTCAGGTGAGAGCGGCTCAGGAAAAACCTCTTTGCTAGATTTAATCTCAGGTATTCATTTATTAAAAAAAGGGAATATAAAAATAAATGGTAAAGAAATAAATAGGGTTGATTACCAAAATAATATTTCTAATTTTATTTCATATTTGCCTCAAAATTTTTTTATTCTAAATACTACCATCATTGAAAATATACTTTTAGATAATAAGAATAAAGATATAGCAAAGATTAATAATTTATTAACATCATTAAATTTGGATAATTTTATTAATGATAAAAGTTTATCACATGAATATAAGTTAGGTGAAAGAGGTTCTCAAATTTCTGGTGGACAAAAACAAAGATTAGCATTGGCTAGATCTTTATATAAAAATAAAAAAATTCTTTTGTTAGATGAGTTTACGAGTTCACTTGATAAAGAAAATGAATTATTAGTATTTAAATTACTAAATGAGATAAAAAAAGATAAAATAATTATCATTTCTACACATAGTCAAGACTTGACTCAACAATCTGATTATGTATACCAAATAAAAAATAAAAAAATAAATTTAATTAAACCATGAAAAATATCTTTATTACTGGTGGTGGGGGATATTGTGGCGCTATTTTAGTCCCTAAATTATTAGACAAGGGTTATAACGTCTGTGTTTATGATACATTTTACTTTGGGTCCGATCATTTAAATTATCATCCAAATCTAAAATTAATTAAGGGTGATCTTAGAGATAGATCAAAGTTAAGAGAAAGCTTAAAAAATCAAAACAGCGTTATACATTTAGCATGTATTTCTAATGATGCATCATTTGAACTTAATGAAAGTTTATCAACTTCCATCAATTATGATGCTTTTGAGCCACTAGTTTCTGAGTCAAAAAATAATGGTGTCAATAGGTTCATATATGCATCTTCAAGCTCAGTTTATGGCGTATCAAAAGAAAAAAATGTCAAAGAGGACCACGCTCTTGTTCCATTAACCCTTTACAATAAATATAAAGGATTGTGTGAGCCCATACTATTATCAGAAATAAACAACAATTTTGTGGGTACAATTTTTAGACCGGCCACTGTTTGTGGCTATAGTCCTCGCATGAGGTTTGATTTATCAGTAAATATATTAACTAATTTAGCTATACGTAACTCAAAAATAACTGTTTTTGGTGGTGATCAACTTAGACCGAATCTACATATAGAAGATTATTCAAGAGTTGTAATAAAAATTCTTGAAAGCGAAGTTGAAAAAATTAATGGTGAAATTTTTAATGTAGGTAGTCAAAATTTATCAATATTAGAAATAGCAAACTTAGTTAAGAACACTGTACCAAAATATATTAATAATATAAATGATATTTCTATAGAAATAACTTCAAGTAATGATCCTAGATCGTATCATATAAACTCTGATAAAATAAAAGACACTCTTAATTTCTCTACAATGTTCACCGTAGAAGACGCTATAAAGGATATATGTAATGCATTTTCGAAGAATTTATTTAAGGATAGTCTTGAAAATATTAATTATTTTAATGTAAAAAAAGTAAAATCGTTAAATGTCAAATAATTCAAATAAAGCAGTAGTAACTGGAGGGTGTGGTTTTATTGGTAGTCATATGGTTGAATTACTAATTAAAAAAAACTTTGAAGTTATTGTAATAGACAATTTATCCACAGGCAGACTATCTAACTTAGAAAAATTAAAAGGCCATAAAAAATTAAAGATTATTGAAGCAAATATAATTGATTTTCAAGACAGTTCTTTATTTGAAGATATCTCGTATGTATTTCATTTTGCAGGAAAAGGAGACATTGTTCCTTCTATTGATAATCCAAAAGAGTACTTTGAAACCAATGCTAATGGCACACTTAATATTCTTGAGTTATCTAAAAATTCTCAATGTTTTGAGAGATTTATTTATGCAGCATCATCGTCATGCTACGGTTTAGCTTCTACTCCGACTTCAGAAACTCACCCTATTAATAATGAGCATCCTTATGCATTAAGCAAATATATAGGGGAAACTATTGTTACATATTGGAGTAAAATTTATGATCTTCCTTTTACTTCAATAAGAATATTTAACGCTTATGGTCCAAGAGTAAGAACCACCGGTGTTTATGGAGCTGTGTTTGGTGTATTTTTTAAACAAAAACTAGAGGGTTATCCATTAACTGTTGTTGGAGATGGAAACCAAAGTAGAGATTTTTTATTTGTCGAAGATGTATGTGAAGCTTTTCTAATGTCGGCACTATCAAAAAATTCTATAAATGAGATTTATAATTTAGGTTTTGGAAAACCCAAAACCATCAACGAACTTGTAAAAATTTTAGATGCTGAAAAGATATCATTGCCTGACAGGCCAGGAGAACCAAGAATAACTCATGCTGATATATCAAAGATATCTTCTGATTTAGGATGGAAGCCAAAAATATCTTTTGAACAAGGTGTCAACAGAATGCTAAGTGAGATAGAAAATTGGCAAGATGCACCTCTTTGGACCCCTGATAAAATTGAAGATGTCACCAAAAATTGGTTTAAATTCTTAAAAAATAAAAATGCATAAAGAACTGTTAAATAAATTTAAACACAAGTTAGTAAATCTAAATAAGCTAAAAAAAATAGATAAAAAAAAGACTATATTGTGTCATGGAGTCTTTGATGTTGTCCACCCAGGGCACGTTAGGCACCTAATATACGCCAAATCTAAAAATAAAATATTAATCGTCAGCATTACTGCTGATAAGTTTATCGAAAAAGGAAAATACAGACCACATGTTCCACAAAATATGAGGGCTCTTAATTTAGCTGCATTAGAAATTGTTGACTTTGTCATTATAGACAATAACAAAACACCAATTAAGTTAATTAAAGAGATTAAACCTGCTTTTTTTGCAAAAGGTTTTGAATACTCATCAAAATTACCCAAATCGACTCTAGATGAAAAAAAAACAGTTGAAGAATATGGAGGTAAATTAATTTTCACCCCAGGAGATATTGTATACTCTTCTACAAAAATTATTAACCAAACTCTTCCAGATTTAAGCCTCGAAAAACTAAGTCTTTTAATGGCAGAGAATAAAATTTCATTTCAAGCTTTAAAAGATACCCTTAAAAAATTTAATAAATTAAAAGTACATGTTGTTGGTGATACAATTATTGATACTTATACAAGAACTAGTTTTATTGGTGGACAAACTAAAACACCAACCTTTAGCGTCTTATATGATAAGCATACTGATTATGTAGGTGGCGCAGGTATTGTTTCCAGACATTTAGCATCAGCTGGTGCAAAAGTGAATTTCTCAACCGTTGCTGGTAAAGACAAGTATGTAAAATTTTTAAAAAAAATTATGAATAATGATAATATAAATTTAAATTTAGTAATTGACCCAACAAGGCCGACAACAAATAAAAATGTTATTATTTCTGGAAATTATAGGCTTTTAAAACTCGACTCTTTAGATAATAGCCCTGTTTCATCAGACATTGTTAATCAACTTTCAAAATATATAAAAAATGTAAAAAGCGATGCCATAATTTTTAGTGATTTTAGACATGGAATTTTTAATAAAGATAACATTCCTAAATATATAAAAAATATTAAAAAAGGCGTGTTCAAAGTGGCAGATAGCCAAGTTGCTAGCAGATGGGGAAATATAACTGAGTTTAAAGAATTCAATTTAATTACCCCTAATGAAAGAGAAGCTAGATTTGCACTGGCGGACCAAGACTCAACTGTAACCTCTTTATCAGATAGTTTAATCGATAATACTAATTGTAATTATTTAATTATGAAGCTATCCGAGAGAGGTGTTTTTTGTATGGAAAAGGTTACCAAAAATAATAAAGTTTTTTTTGCACTAGACTCATTTGCTGATAAAGTTGTCGACCCTGTAGGTGCGGGCGATGCATTATTAGCTTATTCAACTTTGTCTTTTCTGGTTTCAAAATCTATATTGATTTCATCAATTATTGGTTCAATTGCTGCAGGATGTGAATGCGCATTTGATGGTAATATCCCTGTAAATAAAGATATTGTTCTTGATAAAATTACTCAATTAGAGAAGCAAATAAAATAAATTCATTTGAAAACATTAATAATAGGTTTAGGTAATCAAGGTAAAAAAAGAAAAAAAAATTTAAATCTAGATTATGTTGCATCTGTAGACCCTTTTAATAAAGATGCTGAATATGAAAAAATAGAGCATGTAGATTTAAAGATATATGACTCAGTAATGTTGTGTGTTCCTGATAATAAAAAAAAAGAATTAATACATTATTGTCTCAAAAATAAGAAACACATCTTGGTTGAAAAGCCACTGAATTTGAAAAGTTCAGAACTAAGATATATGGAGAAGTTATCAAAAAAAAATCAAACTATTTTGTATACGGCATATAATCATCGGTTCGAGCCGAATTTTATCAATGTACATAAGTATCTTAATAAAAAGACATTAGGAAAATTTTACTCTTGTAAAATGTTTTATGGGAATGGAACATCAAAGTTAGTAAAAAATAGCCGTTGGAAAGATAGTAAAATGGGCGTTATTTCAGATTTAGGTTCTCATTTATTGGATACAGTTAACTATTTTTTGAAAATAAAACCAAAAAATTTTGATTTGATTTTTAAAAAAAAATTTGAAAATAAATCTCCCGATCATGCTTTATTTATTTACCGAGGAAAATCTCTTATACAATTAGAAGTCTCACTATGCATGTGGAGAAATACTTTCAAATGTGATTTGATTTTTGAAAAAGGCTCTATACACGTTGACTCACTATGTAAGTGGGGACCTAGTAAATTTACAATACGACATAGAAAATTTCCATCTGGCAAACCTAGAGAAATAAATAAAACAGTTATATCACCTGATCCTACTTGGAAAAAAGAATATAAATATTTTAAGTATCTTATTACAAATAAAATTAATCATGGATTATCAAAAGATATTTGGATAAGTGAGGTATTAGCAAATCTTGAAAAATAATCTTACTATTGGATTTGCTGGACTTAGTCATTTGGGCTTAACTACTTCAATATCAATATCAAAATTTAGAAATATTAGAGTCGTTGCATTTGATGAGGATAAGAAATTAATTCAAAAGTTATCCAAAAAAAAAATTCCACTTAAAGAGCCAAATTTAGAGTCACATTTACAAAAATATTACAAAAAAATATTATTTGTTGATAGTCCAAATAAACTACTTGGATGTGATATTGTATATATTTCTAAAGACACTCAAACAAATAATAAAAACATATCTGATCTTAAAAATTTAAATTCTTATATCAATTATGTTAAAAAATTTATTAATAAAAAATCTATTTTAGTAATTCATAGTCAAATACAATTAAATTTTATGAATTTGATTAAATGGCCAAAAAAAAATTTATACTACCATGTTGAGACATTAATTTTTGGAGATGCATTAAATAGAGCACTAAATCCTGAAAGAATAATTATTGGTTGTGATAATCCTAATAAAAAACCCTCACTGATTTATATGAAATATCTAAAATTATTTAAATCAAAGATTATTTATATGAACTATCACTCTGCTGAACTTACAAAAATTTCTATTAATTTATTTTTGATGTCATCTATTTCTACCACTAATAAAATTGTGGAAATATGTGAGCAAACAAACGCAAATTGGTCTAAAATTAGACAAAGTCTTATATTAGACAGAAGAATAGGCAAATATAGTTACACGATGCCTGGTCTTGGTATCTCTGGAGGGAATTTAGAGAGAGATTTAAAAGCAATCATTAAAATTAATAACAAATTAAAAATTAATAATGATTACTTTAATTCAATAGAAAAAATTTCTAATAACAGAAAAAAATGGATAATTAACAATATAAGAAAATATGGTTATGATGATAGTAGTAGACTCTTTATTGGATTATTAGGGATTTCATATAAATCAAATACTAGCTCTGTTAAAAACTCACCAGCTTTAGAAATTTTAAAGTCTTACAAGAGGTCTAATATAATCCTGTATGACCCTCTGGCGTCAGATATCAAAACTAATCAAAACCATAAGAGGGTTGATAACTTAAATGACGTATTCGATAAATTAAATTTTTTAATAATTGCTAATGACTCTAAAATTTTTAGTAATTTAAAAATATCTCAGTTGAAAAAAATAAAAGATAAATTGATTATAGATCCATATCATGTACTTAAAAAAATTGATTTTAAAAAGCTTAAAATTAAACATTTAACATTTGGACAAAAAATTTGAATAAAAGGATATTATTTATTGGCTCAAACAGCTTTATTGCTAAAAATGTTATAAAAGTTTTATCTGAATATAAATACAAAATTATTAAGATACCAAGACAATCTGTTGATTTAGAAAAAAATAATTCCATTACCAAATTAAGTAAACTTATAAAAGATAATGATCGTATTTTTTTTGCTGCTGGTCGTGTTCCAGCTAAGAATAAGAATATGATGCTCAGAAATATTAAAATGATTAAAAATTTTTCAAAAGCTATTACTAATAAAAAAATTAATCATTTTTACTATCTTAGTTCTGATGCTGTTTATTCAGATTCTATGAGAAGAATTAACGAAAAATCTAAAACCGCACCAGATAATTTTCATGGTTTAATGCATTTAAAAAGAGAGTCATACATAAAAAAATATTTTTGTAATACTAAATTAACTATATTTAGACCTACTTTAGTTTTTGGGGAGGATGACCCACATAATGGATATGGCCCAAATAAATTTTTGAGACTAGCTAAACAAAATAAAGATATTGAGCTTTTTGGACTTGGTGAAGAGAGAAGAGATCATATATATGTTAAAGACTTGTCACAATTAATTTGTAAGTGTATCAATAAAAATTTAGTAGGTGATTATAATTTAGTTACTAGCAGATTATATACCTTTATGGGTATAGCAAAAATAATTCAAACTAAATATAAAAATTTAAATATTATTACCTCTACTAGAAAAGGTAAAATGCCTCATAATGGATATAGAGCTTTTAACAACAATAAATTAAATTTAATTTCAAAAGATTTCAAATTTAAAAGTATTGAAAATTGGGTTAAATCTTTATAGTCATAATTTAATGAAAGTTCCATACACTTCTTTTAAAAAAATAATTTCAGATAATAGGCGTAAATATTCTGAAAAATTTCTTAAAACATTAGACTCAGGCAATTATATTAATGGCAAAGAATGTTTAAAATTTGAAAAAAGTTTTGCAAAATATTGTAATACTAATTATTCATCGGGTACATCTAACGGCACATGTGCTCTGAGAATGGGATTGGAAGAATTAAATTTTCCAAAAAATTCAGAAATTATTACTCCTCCAAATTCATTTATTGCATCAACTTCATCGATTATAAAAGCAAATCTAAAACCTAAATTTGTTGATATATCAAATGATTGGAATATGGATGTTGATCTAATTGAATCTAAAATAACAAAAAAAACAAAAGCTATAATGGCTGTTCATTTAACTGGAAGGCCAATGAATATGGAAAAAATTCTTAAACTTGCTAAAAAATATAATTTAATAGTGATAGAGGATGCCGCACAATCAATTGGTGCAAAATTTAATAACAAAAAAGTTGGAAGCTTTGGAGATTTTGGATGTTTCAGTTTGCATCCTCTTAAGAATCTTTTTTCTTTCGGTGACGGTGGAATGATTGTTTCAAACAATAAATCTTTAATTAACAAAATTAACATTAGAAAGAACCATGGATTATCATCGAGAGATACTTGTGATTATTTTAGCTGCAATTGCCGTCTTGATGAAATTCATGCATCAATATTAAATGTACAAATTAAACAAATTGATAAAATTAATAGAATAAAAAGAAGTATTGCCAAAATTTACAATGACAATTTATCTAATTATGTTGAAGTTCCATTCGAAAAAAAGAATGAATATCATGTCTATCAAACATATATAATTTTTAGTAATAATAGAGATAAGCTACAATCTTATTTAAAAGAAAAAGGTATTCAAACTTTAGTTCATTATCCAGTTCCTATACACCTTCAGCCTGCTTCCAAAAATTTAGGTTATAAAAAAGGAAGCTTTCCTATTGCTGAAAAATTATCAAGTGAAGTATTGAGTTTACCTTCTTTTGTTGGCATGAGAGAGTCACAAATAGATTACGTTATTCATAATATTAAAAAATTTTATAGATAAATGAAATTTGTAGTACCCTATAACTATCTACCATTTGAGTTTAATAAAAAAAACTCTAATAGAATATTTGTTGATTGGAGTAATTTAATAAAAAAAACTGATTTTACATTAGGTTATTATGTTGAAAAATTTGAAAAAAAATTTGCAAAATATGTTGGTGCTAAATATTGTGTGGCTACAAATAATGGAACTGATGCTCTTATTTTATCATTGAAATCTTTGGGCGTATGTAAAGGTGATGAGGTAATAACTGTTGCTAATACATTTTATGCCACTGCTGGAGCCATAGCAGCTTGTGGGGCCAAGCCTATCCTAGTTGATTGTGATGATAGGTTTCAAATAGATCCAGATAAAATAAAAAAAAATATTACAAAAAAAACAAAGGTGATTTTGCCAGTACATTGGGGTGGCGCCTCACCTCAAATGAAAAAAATTATGAAAATTGCTAAAAATTATAAAATCAAAGTAGTTGAAGATGCTTGTATGGGGATTGGAGGAAAACTAAATGGTAAATCGCCAGGTACTTTTGGCGATATAGGAGCTTTTAGTATGCACCCTTTAAAATCATTAAATGTAATGGGCGATGGAGGTATGGTAGTTACAAATAATAAAAATATATATTTATGGATTAAAAAATATAGAAATCATGGAATGAGAGATAGGGATCACATTGATTTTTGGGGAGTAAATATGAGAATTCAGCCTTTACAAGCTATTGTGGCTTTAAATAGGTTAAAAGAGATTAACAAGACTATTTCAGAAAGAAATATTAATGCATTATTTTTGGATAAAGCTCTAAAAACACTTTATCCAAATGTAATCTTACCAGAGAGATTGAAAAATAATTTAGAAACTTTTTCACTTTACATGTGCTTAGTAAAAAATAGAAATAATTTACTAAAATTTTTGCATAAAAATAAAATAGAAGCTAAAATACACTACCCTGTCTCTCTCAATAAACAAAAAGCATCTAATTATTTAAAATTGAATCAAAAAGATTTTAAAAATGTAAATCATCAGTCAAAAAACATTATTACATTACCCGTGCATCAATATTTATCTAAGCAACAGTTGAATTTTATGGTAAATAAAATAAGTGAATTTTATGATAAATAATAAAAAAAAATCTAAAACTATAAAATCAACAAGTAGTTTTTATGATAATAAAGTTGTATTGAAGCCATGGGGTTACGAGTATGTTGTTTTTAGAAATAAAAATAATCTTTCAGTGACTTTGCTAAATATAAATTACAATAAATCAACTTCTTTACACTGCCACCCCAAAAAAAAAAGCGGATTTATTCTTCTCAAAGGTAAAGCTGAATTTCAACTTGGTCTGAGAAAAAAAAATACTGAAAGTAAATCATCTCCTGCAAAAAGGATGATGGCTAGGGGTCTATTTCATTCAATTAAGTCGATATCAAAAGAGGGACTAATTGCTCTAGAATTTGAGACACCCGTTGATAAGAATGATTTAGTCAGATTTAAAGATAGCTATGGTAGGGAACAAATGGATTATGAAGGGAAGAACTACACCACTGTAACAAAAGATAGCCACTTAAAATTTAAAAAACCTGTATTTGGAAAAAAACAAATATATAAATTAAATAATTTAGAAATTTCCTTGGAAGTTCATAAGAACTTTAAAAAAATTTTATTAAATAAGGAAAGTACAATTTTTGCAATTTTAGATGGATCAATATGTGATAAAAGTGGAAGAAATGTTCTCTCATATGGAGATATTATTAAAACCAATGACTTTAAAATACTATCCAGAGTTTTTATGATTAAAAATACTTTAAGTTTAGTAAAGGTTTACAAACCTTAAGCAAGACATTTTAATGATTAGACTGGCTGATTACGTAATAAAATTTTTAGAAGAAAAAAGTATAGATACTGTGTTTACAGTAAGTGGGGGTGGTTCAATTTTTTTATGTGATGCTTTATATAAAGCCAAAAATTTAAAATATATATCTTGTCATCATGAACAAGCAGCCGCATATGCATCAGAAGGATATGCTAGAAACAAAAATTCTGTAGGCTGTTCTATCGTAACCACTGGGCCAGGTGGTACTAATGCTGTTTCAGGAGTCTCTTGTTGTTGGATTGACTCAATTCCAATGATTTTTATTTCTGGACAAGTTTATTTGAATCAAACAGTTGGAGAAAGTGGAATAAGGCAAATTGGGGTTCAAGAAACTAACATTATACCAATAGTAAAAAGTAATACTAAGCTTGCTGTAATGATCGAAGACCCTAATTTAATTAAATATTACTTAGAAAAAGCTTTTTATTTTTGTCAATATGGACGCCCAGGTCCAGTTTGGATAGATATACCTGCTAATATTCAAAATAGTATGATTGACCCATCCAAGCTTAAATCATTTATTCCTAAGAAAACTAAAGATCTGACTGGCAATATTGAAAAAAAAATCAAGGAAGTTGCTAAAATGATTTATAATTCAAAAAAGCCTTTAATACATTTAGGTCATGGGGTTAGAATAAGCAAATCAAGTGAATTGGCAAAAAAATTCATCGAAAAACACAATATACCTTTTGCTTTGACGTGGAACGCTTCTGATTTGATTCAACATAATCACCCTTTATTTACTGGAAAACCTGGGGCTTTCTCCGAAAGAGGTTCTAATTTCATTATTCAAAGCTCTGATTTATATATATCCATTGGTAGTAGGTTGCCATATATGATTACAGGTTATAACTCTAATGATTTTGCAAGAAATGCAAAAAAAATTATGGTGGATGTTGACAATAAAGAATTAACTAAAACTAATTCAAAATTTATTGATGTCTTTATCCAATGTGATGCGCTCGAATTTATCAAAAAATTATCTATCTATATGAAGAAAATAAATAAAAGAAACACTGGATGGATAAATTATTGTCAAAAAATTAGAAAAAAATTTCCAATAGTTGAAAAGGGATATAAATTCGAAAAAAAGATTAATTCTTATTATTTTATTGAAAATTTATCTTCTTGTCTTACTAAAAAAGCATCCATAATCACTGATATGGGTTTATCTTTTGTTGGTACACATCAAGCCTTTAAAATCAAAAGTGGGCAAAAGCTTTTTACAAATTCCGGTCATGCTCCGATGGGCTGGGGCCTACCTGCCTCAATAGGCGCTTATTTTTCAGATAAAAAGAGACAAATAATATGTCTTAGTGGTGAAGGTGGATTTCAAATGAACATGCAGGAATTATCTACTGTAATGCATCACAAAATCCCTATTAAAATATTTATATATAATAATGGTGGATATTTGACTATTAAACAAACCCAAGAATTAGGGTTTAATAAAAGAATAATGGGCGCAAACAAAGAGTCTGGTATTTCTTTTCCAAATTATAAAGATATTTCAAGAGCGCATGGAATAAAATACAAAAGTATCAAAAGTAATAAAAATTTAAAAAAACAAATAAAAAATGTATTATCTTCAAAAGGAGCAGTTATTTGCGAACTATTTATGAGTCATAGCCAAGAACAAAAACCTAAAGCTATAAATCGTAGAGATCAAAATGGAAATACCGTACCAACAACGTTTGAAGATATGTACCCTTTTATTGATAGTGAAGTAATAAAAAGCAGTTTTTATAATGGATAAGAAGGCAATAATAATCTCCTCTAAATTAGTACAAGATCAAGAATTTGTTTATCCATATTATAGACTTTTAGAGGAAGAATTCGAAATAGATGTTTGTTTACCAGAGGGAGAAATTGTAAAAGGTTTTCAAGGAATTAGTATACCGCCTAACAAAAATCAAAAAATAATTACACCAGATAATTTAGACGCTAATAAATATAATTTATGTGTTTTACCAGGAGGCGTCAAATCAATGGAGCAAATTAGATTAATTAAAAATATTATTAATTTTATTAATGATTTTGATAATCAAAAAAAAATAATTGCATGTATATGTAGCGCCGCCCAACTCTTGATTTCTGCTAAAATTGTTAAAAATAGAAACGTTTCTGGATATTACAGTATGAAGGATGACATCATAAATGCTGGGGCTAACTATGTTGATGAGCCAGCAGTTGTAGACTTAAATCTGATTACTACAGCGCACTATAAAGACCTAGGTCCCTGGTTTAAAGAAGTTTTAAATACTTTTTACAAATTCAACTCATAAATTGAGAGAATATAATTTACTAGAAGGATATCCCTCACCTAAGTTTCCAAGATATGTATCAAACGATTTAAGAAAAATTTCTAATAGAATTATTGCAATTAATAGAGATAAAGAGTTTTTTGATGGTAATAGAAATAATGGTTATGGTGGATTTTCTTATGATGGAAGGTGGAAAAATTTAGCATTAAAAATTATTGATGAATACAATCTCAATAATGGCTCAAATTTTCTTCATATAAATTCTGAAAAAGGATTTTTACTATATGATATGCATAGTTTAAATTCTCGAATCAACTTATTCGGATTAGAAAGTAGCGCTTATGCAAAAGAAAATACATTAAAAGAAGTATATAATAATATCAAAATTGGTGATTATTTAAATTTAGATTATCCCGATAATCATTTTGATTTTGTTTTAGCTATTGGAGTTGTTTATTCATTTAATTTAAAAGATGCAATCAAATCAATATTAGAAATACAGAGAGTAACAAAAAAAAATTCTTTTTTGACTTTGGCATCATATGAAAATGAAAAAGATTATTTCTTATTTAAGAAATGGACTCTTCTTGGTAATACTATTTTAAAAAAGAAAGAGTGGAGAGAAGTTTTAGATTATTGTAATTTTACTGGTGATTATTTTTTTACTAATGCAAGTTCATTACATTTAAAGGAAAAAAATTGAATATTCTTATTACAGGCTCAACTAAAGGAATAGGTTTTGCTTTAGCAAAAAACTTTTTAAATGATAAATCTAATAGAATTATTTGTTCTGGAAGAGACAAAACTTATGTTTCTAAATTATTAAAAAATGATAAGTCCAAAATATTTTTATATCAAGGTGATCTTCGCAATGAAGATGAAATTAATAATTTTTGTAGCTATGTTAAAAATAAGTTTAAAAAAATAGATGTGTTAATACATGCTTTAGGTGGCGGCTTGGGATTTAAAAATCCATTATTATCGAGAAAAGAATTTGAAGATTTATTTCAAATCAATATTGGTTTAGCTGCTGAAATAAACAGAATTTTATATAAACAAATGAAAAAAAATAGTTCGATTATTATGATTGGTTCTACGGCATCTGTTCAAGCAATCGGATCTGTTGGCTATAATACAATTAAACACTCTATTTTAGCTTATGTTAAAAGCTTAGCTATTAACTGCTTAAAGGATAAGATTTTTATATATGGCATTTTACCAGGTGCCTTTGAGGGATATGGAAACGCTTTCAACAGACTAAAAAAATATAATCCGAAAGCCTATAAGGATTTTAAAAAAAATAAAACTGTCTCAGGAAAAATTAATAAAGCAGATGATTATTTTAAAATTGTCAAATTTTTAATTTCTAAAGAGGCGAGGCTTTTAAATGGATCATCGTTAAATGTTGACGCATTAGAAACCAATACTTATCATATTTAATAAGATGTCTTTAGATATAAATAATTATTATGATCCTAAAAATCCTTATTCTAAATTATGGAAAAATATAACTATCAAAAATTTACCTGAAAGACTCAATAAAGTCATTACAATGGAATGGGAGGACTTTTACCAAAAATATCATGTAAACTGTAACAATAATTATAAGACACTGTTTAGTAGTTTGCAAAATGGTGACGTTTATATTTTAAAAAATACTTTTTCTAATAGTTTTCTCTCTAAATTAAAGAGATATGTAATTGATAATAAATTTCTCAAACAAAAATCAGAATTTCACAAAATTTTAGACAATGTACCTAACTTTTGCAGATTTATTGACGAAGATCTTTCAAAAAATTATTCCTTTAAACAAGTTAAAATGACAGCATATTTTTTTCCATTTAATGATCAAAGTGAGTCTTTAAAGGTCTATGATTATATTTATCCTAAATGGAGGACACTAAAATTCATTAGTGGTTATTATGAAAAAGTTTGGGAAAATACTATTCCTAGTGATGGTATTGTTGATAGATTACAAGTTGTTAGATATCCACCAAAAAGTGGATACCTAGAATTACATCAAGATCCATACCTTTATCAAAAATTTTTTATATCGTCGTATCTAACTAAAAAGGGAGAAGACTATGTCAATGGAGGTATGTATGCCATTGATAAAAGAAATAATAAAATTGATTTAGAACAATTGATAGATATTGGTGATTTATGTTTTGGAATAGCCACAATTTACCATGGAGTAGATATTTGTGATAAACCCGAGGGTTCAAAAGACTCATTTGAAAGCGGGAGATGGTTTCTAGGGCTTTACACCACAGAATCAAATTACCAAGAAAATAGACACACTGGAAAACCTGCATCCATTAAATAAATTCATAAGATTGCCAGTCTACCTTTTCGGATTATTGGTATCTATTTTTTTTAAAATATTTGGATTGAGTATTTTAAGAATCGATGGAAGAAGAATAGGAAATATTCTTATCTCATCAGAGTTATACCTTCTTGAAGTAATAGACAATCAACGAAAAAAACATAATTTCATTTGGATTGAAGGCCCTGTGCCAAATAGTTTTTTAATTAAAATAATTAAAGAAAAAATTAATTTATTTCCAAGTTTTGTAGCATTTCCTGTTTATCTTATAAGTAAAAAAATAAAAATATTCCAAAATTTAATAGATGAAAAACCAACCACCTGTGGAGATAGAGATGTTCTTGAGTTATTGGAAAAGTATCCAATACAAATTGGTTTAAAACAAAAATATTTAGATCAAGGAAAAAAAATACTAGCAAATAAATTTGATATTAGTCCAAATTCAAAAATAGTATGTCTAGTTGTCAGAGATAATAGCTATTTAAAAAGTCATTTTAAAAGAATGAATTGGTCTTATCATGATTATAGAGACTCCAACATTAATAATTTTAAAAAATTAATAGGGTACTTAACCTCACAAAATTATTATGTATTTAGAATGGGTAAAACCGCTAATGAGAGATGTAATTTAAGAAGTGATAAATTTATTGATTACCCTTTTTCGGATAATAAATCTGATTTTCTAGATATTTATTTATCGTATAGATGTCAATTTTGTATAACAACTAGCGCTGGCATAGACTCTATAGCTTATGTAGCTCGAAAACCTATGTTATTTTTAAATTTAGCTCCTTTAAATTTTTTTTGGTCTTTTTCAAAAAGAAATATGATTTCTTTTAAATGGTATTATTCAAAAAATCATAAAAAAATCTTATCATTTAAAGAAATCTATGAGCTAGGATATGACTCCTTTTCTCAAAAAAATGAATTTGAAAAGTACAACTTATCTTTAATTGAACTCAATGAAGATGAATTACTATCTATAATAAAGGAATTTCATAATTATTTAGAAATTAGTTTTAATAAAGACAAGAATTATGAAAAGTACAATCTTTTTGCCTATGAATTAATTAAATCATTTAATAAACAGCACTTACACTCCAAAGAAATTAGATCCTTATTTGCGATCGATCACTTTGAGCAAAGAAAAATGAATAATTTTTTTGAATAATTGAATTAAATCTCTTTTGAGTTCTAAAAAAAAAATATTTGAAAATTGTTTTATGTTTTTTATGTATTTTAAATGAATAAACATTTTTATTAGATTTATTTTTTTTAAATTATAATAAAAACCATGTGTACTAAAAAATGTAATTTGCTCTTCTTGAAACAATTTTAAATAATCTATTTCTTTTGATTTGTCAGTATGCGTATTCCAAATTTTGAGAGCGTATTTATCTCTAATCAGAGAGGGTTTTAAATAAATAAAATTTTCATAATGATTTATATTGGCCTTATTGTTACTTTGATTTTTATGTCTTCCCCAATACATAAAAGCATTTTTATCAAAACCCGTAATACCTGTAGGTACAATAGTCATGAAAATACTAAAATCATATCCAAACCATATTTTCTGAATATGTTTTAATATTATTTCTCTTTTTATAACATAACAAAAACCTGGATTTATAAAGAGACTTCTATCTTTGATCCAATCTAAAAATAATTCTTTTCCATCTGTATATTTATTTCTATTTTGCCATAGTCCTGAACTAGGTAAGCTATGTGAATTATTATTCCAATAATAATCTACTGGTAGGCCTATAGCCGTTATACAATCTTTATTTTCACTAAAGATGATATTCATTCTTTCAAAAAAATCATTACTAAGAAAATCATCATCAGATTGGCAAAAAATATAATCTCCAGAGGATACTTCTATACCTTTTTTATATCTATATTTACCAATATTAACATTTGAGTTATTTAAATTGTAATTCTTTTCAAAATATAGAAGTTTATTTCTAGTATCCTGCTCAGCCCATTTTTTAGAAAATTGATATAATTCATCGTCACTACCATTTAAAACTAAAATAATTTCTAAATTTTTATAAGATTGATTTGATAGTGAGGAAAGTGCCTTTTTGAGATAATTTATTCTTTTATAAGAGTATGTAACGATTATTATACTGAATTTCATAATTTATTTACTATTAAAGACAATATACACTAAAACTAATCTTTTATTTTATTACTTTAGTACTTTTTAAAATTAATTTTATGCAATTTTATAATAACTAAAAATTAAAAAAAATTTATTTTTTGATATTATATAACTAAAGAATAATTAATAAATTCTATTATAAAATTATACTTCCAGTAAAATCAGGTTTAACAGGGAAATATTTCATATTTTTTCTCTCTAAAAGATTAATAATATTATTATGTAAACTTTTTTTTGCAACAAAGCTCAGAAAGCCACCACCTCCAGCACCAAATAATTTACCTCCATAAGCACCTTTATTTTTAATTAATTGATAGATTTCATCAATTTTTTTATTCGAAATTTTTTTTGATAGACTTTTTTTATGATTCCATCCTTGATCTAAGAGTTCTCCAAAATCTTTTATTGTTAGTTGATTTTTATTAATTCGATAAAATAAATTTTCAGCTTGTTTCCTAATCAAAATTAGATTGCTTTTGTTTGCCAAGGCTCTTTTATTTTGATGGGATAAAATTTTTGCTGCATTTCTTTTTTGATTTGTATAAAAGATCAGAAGTGGATTAAATAATAATTTCATATGTGAAAACTCTTTATTTATAGATTTAATATTTACGCTTTCATCAGAGTTAAATTTAAACTTGTTTATTCCTCCAAATGCTGCTGCATAATGATCCTGCTTGCCTATTGGTCTTTTTAGCATTTCAATCTCAATTTTAGCTGCCTCCATAGCTAACCTATTCATATTAACTTTTTGTCCTTTGAAGGCATAAAGAGCATTCAATAAGCCAACACAAAATGCACTTGATGACCCAAGCCCTGTAGATTCTGGTGCATCTGCTACAGTTGATATATAAATATTTTCATCAAGATTGAGATATTTAAGACAAGCTTTTATGATCGGATTTCTTATTTTTGATATATTATTAACTTGTTCAGTCTCAGAATAATTTAGTCTAATTTTTTCAGCATAAAGTTGAGAGTGTGATTTAACAGATACGTAAATATATTTATTGATCGCAGAACTTATAACACAACCGTATAAATTTTTTTTATAAAAAGATGGTAAATCAGTACCACCACCAGCAAAACTTATTCTTAATGGAGTTCTTGATACGATCATTATTGATATTAAATTAAACTTTTTATTCCTGTTGAAATATCCTTTAACTCAATGTTTTTAATATATTTATTAATTTTTTTTGTAGAGGCATAAAAATTTTGATTTCTATTGTTTTTATCAATATCATTAAAGTATTCATAATTTTGATTTTCTGTTTCGTTAATTAATTCATTTACTAATTTAAGAATTGTTTTTACCTCAACTCCTTTACCAGATCCTACATTATAAATTCCTGATAAAATATTTTTTTTTATGAATTGGTGTAATATCCAAGCAACATCATCTACGTGAATATAGTCATTGATATTAGCAGGATAATTTATTTTTATTTCCTCCTTATTTTTAATAGAGTTAATAATTAATGGTATAATAGATCCTTTTTTTTGATCTGGTCCATAAACATAAAATAATCTTAACCAATTAAATAAAACATTTTTTTGATTAGCAATCGATGAAACTTCTTTATAAATTTTACTTTTGTAAAAAGAAAATGGTTTTTTGGGATCAGTAATGATCTCTTCACTACATTCACCTATAATATTACAATCATTATATTCCCAACAGCTACCTGTGCTTATTATTTTGGAACAATTTGTAGAACTTAATAAAAAATTTACAATTTTCATTGTATTATCATAATTTTTTCTTGATGTTTCTTCTGAATAATCTGGAATGCCTTCCCAAGCCAGATGAACGAAGATATCTGGATTAAAATCAATAATTTCCTGATCTTTTAAACTAAAGTTGTTTAAGTCAAATTTTTTTCTTATTACATTATCTGTCTGGTTAAATTTTAAATTTCTCCCAATTAACATAATTTTATAATTTTTATTAGAAAGATAGTTAATTAATCTTTTACCAATAAAGCCAGACCCACCTGTAATTAGAACATTCATGATGTTTTTATTTCAGAAAAGGCCAGTTTTTATCTTTTGTTGAAATAACTTTTATAGGCAAAGGAAGTTTAATTTTTAATTTCGGATCCTGAATAGAAAGACCTTTCTCTTTTTCTGGGTTATAATAATTAGTTGTGAAATAAATCAATTCTGTATCATCTTCTAAAGTTTGTAATCCATTTGCAAATCCTCTAGGTATGTATGACATATGTCTATTATCGGCATTCAAATAAATCAAAGTACTTTTTAGATAATTTTTTGACTCTTTTCTAATATCTACAACAATATTAACTAAAGAACCTTTAATACATCTTAACATTTTACACTCTGCAGAACTCCCTGATTGATAATGCAACCCACGTGTCGTTCCTTTTTTTTTATTATAAGAGTTATTTATTTGTAAGATTGAATTTTCAATTTTTTTTTCTTTGAATACCTTTTTACAAAATACTCTTTGAAAAAAACCTCTATCATCAATATTAGGAGAGGGTTTAATTATAAATACACCATCTAAAGGAGTTTTTTTTATCTTCATTTTATAATTAAAACTCTCATATTTTTATAAAATCCATTCTAAATTAGTATTAATTTTTTTTTCAAAAATTAATTTTTCTAACTTTTTTAATCTATTAACTTTTTCATTTCTAAAGTCTATTTCAGAAAAATTAATTTTTTTGAAAAAATTTACGAGTTCATAGCCCCCTCTTATTAAAGACCACTCTGGTTTAAAGAATTCTTTAAGTTCAATAAGTATCTTATCAAAAGATACTTTGTAAGTTCTAGGATCACTGTGTTGATATAGAAAAACTAATTCTGATTCAGGTACTACTTGTTGAGCTGCTTTGGCTAATTCATATACACTATAATTGCCATTTTCAATTCCTACATTAAATGATTTCCCACTAACTAAATTTTTTGGAGCTTCAATTCCAGAAATAAACGCTTTACATAAATCCTTAATATGAATAACTGGCCTAATCGGAGAGCCATCACTTAGAATTTCTATTTTTCCTGTTGTATAAGCACTTGCAACTAAACTATTAAATACAATATCACACCTAAGTCTTGGACTTACGCCAAATACCGTTGAGGGTCTAAACACAATAACTGTAAAATCATCATCATTTAATAATTTAATCTTTTTTTCTGCTTCCCATTTTGATTTGGCATAAATTGTTAAAGGGTTTTTTTCACTAGTATCCTCATCTAGTTCTATTTTGCTATCTGAAATACCATACATACTTTGAGATGATGCGTATATAAATCTTTGTATTTTTTTTAATTTGCATAATTCTGCGAGTCTGACAGTTGATTTATAATTTATATCTTCTGTTAATTTTGGATTAAAATCGCCTAATGGGTCGTTAGCTAACCCTGCAAGATGAATAACAATATCTATCTCATCAAGATCATTAATGCTAATGTCTCTTAAATCTTTTTGAATATGTTTGTATTTCAAATCTTCATACAATAAAGCACAATCGTAAAAATAGTTTATATCATAACCTATAACTTCGTACCCTATCTTTAATAATTCGCTTGTGAGGACTGATCCGATATAACCATTATTACCAGTGATTAAGATTTTCATGCCATCTACTAAGATCTGTATTCTGTCTTTCCAATAATATTATCCACTATTGATAAAAGCCAAATTTGATGAATATTTTCAACGACATTATAAGCATTAGAGTCAACCCACATATTGATATCACCAATTTTTTTTAGAGTGTTCATTTTAGAAAATCCTGTAAATGTACAAAGCAAAAAATTATTTTCTTTACAAAATTCAGCTGCATTGATTATATTTTTTGACTCCCCACTACTACTTATTATTACAACTATATCTCCGGTATCAGCATAAAACTCTAAAGATTTAGCAAAAACTTTTTCATACCCATAATCATTTGCAAAACATGTTAGTAAATCAGCTTCATTAAAATTAATTGATCTAATTTTTGCATTTTTTGTTAAATCAACAGATACATGGCTAGCAATTGCTGCACTTCCTCCATTTCCAAATATTATTACTTTTTTATTTTTATTTTTTGTTTCTTTAAAAATTTTTGAAATTTTATTTAAAGATTCATAGTCTGTTTGATTTAAAGAATCATTAATTTCATTATATATTTTTTGGTAAAAATTTTGCACTGGCTCGATATCGCTTTTAATAAATAGTTTTTAACTTTAATTATTATTTTACTCAATCCCCTTATTTAGTTCAGTGTCATGTTCTTTTTCAATTCTTTCTCTCCAATAATTTAAAGTATCAGAGAGTATTTCCTCAAATTTAATCTTTGGAATCCAGCTAGTTTTTTTATAGAATTTTTCTGCGTCGGCAATTAAAAATGGTACGTTAGTAGGCCTAATATATTTATCATCTGAAACGATACTTATTTCATCTTTTTTTAAATTTGATAAATCAATTAATTTCAAAAGTGCTTCTTTAAATGTAAAAATTGATTTTTTGTCACTATTTCCAATTAGATATAATTCTCCAGGATCACAATGATTTGCAGCTAACCAGTATGCCTTAACCATATCTTTAACATGTGTGAAATTACGCTTATCCTCAATATGACCTGTTTTTATTATTGGTTCTTGTAATTTTTTTTCGATTTTTGCAATTTGATAAGCATACCAAGGTATTCCAAATACTTTTTCTCTTCTAGGCCCTTCATGATTGAATGCCCTAGTTCTAATTACATTTAAACCATATGATTTATGATAAACATATCCGATTAAATCTTGCGCAACCTTTGTTACAGCATATGGATTTACTGGCCTAAGAACACTTTTTTCATTAATTGGAAGTTCTTCCTCATAAGCTAATCCATATTCTTCTCCTGATCCAGGTATATGGAATATAGTATCTTTTTTATTCAGTTTTTGTAGAGCATCTAATAGATTTACTGTTCCTAAATAATTTACATCCATATATCTCCTTGGGTGTCTCCAAGATGGTGAAACAAAACTTTCAGCAGCACAGTGAAAAATGATATCAGGCTTTGTTTCTTCAATTAATTCAAGCGTTGCTCTTGAGTCGGTAATATCACAGTCGAACCAATTAATTCTGCTGTAAAAGTGTTTGACATGCTCTAATCTTGATAAATGATACCTTTTAGTTCCAAACACCTTTAAGTGTTTATGATTATCTAAAATGTAATCACATAAATGAGATCCTACAAATCCTGTTATTCCAGTAATTAAAATATTTTTCATTGTCTCACTAGGGTATTTTAAGGGTTTGTTTTAAATTTAATTCTCATTATTCAATATGACCAAGTCTTTTAATTTTAGATATTTTTTCAAATTTTTTTAACATCTTTATATTTGTAATGCTATAATACTGGAGATTAGTCTTGTATGCGATTAATTCTTTATGTTCAATAGCTTTTTTTAATATATCATCTTCAAAGGAATAATTTTTGTCCAAATCTTGAAAATTTTTAAGATATTCTTTCTTAATTAAAAAAAAACCAATATCTACGCCATTTAATCTCTTATCCACTCTTAACTTATCATATTTAGAAACAAATGAATTTTTTTTTACATAAACGTTATTTTCTCTCCCATATTCTGAAGTTCCAAATTTATTATTAAAAACAGTAGTGCTAATTGAAGCTTTTTTAATTTTAAATTTTTTGTACATCTTAACTAAATTTGGTGTCCAATAATTATCTCCATATAATAATAAAAATTCTTTTTCTAAAAATTTAGAAGCGTTAAGTAATCTTTTTCCAGTATTTGCTTTTACTTCACTAAAATGAAATTTTATTGAAATATCTTTATGATTTTTAAAATACTTTATAATTTTTTCTGATTTGAAACCCACAAGAATTAATATTTTTTTCAATCCACGTTTTTTTAATTCAAAAATCAAATAGCTTAAAAAAGGGATATCATTTACTGGAGCCATTGGTTTTGGTAAGTTCTTAGTTAATGGCAATAGTCTCTTTCCTCTGCCCCCTGCTAATATAACTGCCTGATTAATCATAAATAATATCTAATATGAAATTAATTTAATTCTATATAAAAAATTAATATTCTTATAGAAATTAAATAATTAGAAAATTTTGTTTTAAAACTTTGATTGAAAGGTCTAATAACTTAAGTAATCTTTGAAAAATATATTTAGTAGAGTGATTATTAAGTTATTTATAAAACAGAATTAATACTTGTTTTATTTTTAATTAATAATATTAAAATTCATATAAATATTATGTTTAACCACAAAACAATCCTAATTACGGGTGGCACAGGTTCCTTTGGGCAAGAGGCTGCTCAGTACCTAATTTCAAAGTACAAATCAGTGAAAATTATAATTTACTCTCGTGATGAAATGAAACAATGGCAAATGAATCTTAAATTTAAAGAAAATAAAAATTTAAATTTTGTCATTGGAGATGTAAGAGATAAAGAGAGATTATTTTTTGCATTAAATAATGTAGATTACTGTATTCATGCGGCAGCTACAAAAATTGTGCCAACTGCTGAAATTAATCCCTCAGAGTGTATTAAAACTAATGTTATTGGAGCCATGAATGTAATAGATGCCTGTATTGAAAAAAAAGTAAAAAAAGTAATCGCATTATCTACTGATAAAGCATGTAGCCCAGTAAATTTATATGGAGCATCAAAACTAGCCTCAGATAAATTATTCACATCTTCATCAATAAATGAGCACAAAAGTAAAACTAAATTTTCTGTTGTTAGATACGGCAATGTTATGGGATCAAGAGGTTCTGTAATTCCTTTTTTCCTTGATCAATTAAAAATTAATGAGCAACTCCCAATTACCTCAGAAAAAATGACAAGATTTATGATCACATTAAATGAAGCGGTAAAATTTGTATTATTTTCCTTTAAAGATATGAAGGGTGGAGAAATATATGTAAAAAAAATACCATCAATAAATATAATTGATATTGCTAAAGCTATTAAAAAAAACGTTAAGTACAAAATTATTGGCATAAGACCAGGGGAAAAAATTCACGAACAAATGATTAGCGAGGATGATTCTATGTATACTTATGAATTTAAAGATCATTTTATTATCAATTCATCAAATATAAAAAGAAAATATATAAAAGGAAAAAAAGTCCATTTGGGTTTTCAGTACTCAAGTGATAAGAATTCAAATTGGTTGGATACAGATGAATTAAAAATTTGGATACAAAAAAATAAAAAGAATTTTTTGAATAACAATTGAATAATTCATTGTTAATATGTGGAGGATCAGGCTTATTAGGTAGTAGTTTTATAAAAATACTACACAAAAAATTTGATATTATTCATGCTACATACTTAAATAAAAAAATTGATAACAATTTAAATATTAATTATCACAAAATTAATTTTTTATCTGAGATTGAGATTAAAAAATTATTACTAAAAATTAAGCCTTCTATTGTAATAAATTGCGTTGGTCTTGCTGATGTTGATTATTGTCAAAATAATCCAAAAAAAGCACATAAACTTAATTTTATAACTTTAAAAAATTTATCTAATCTTTTAGACCCAAAAACAAAATTAATTCATATTTCAACTGATCAATTATTTTCAGATAAAAAAAAATTTCACTCAGAGTCATCTGAAACAAAACCTATAAATACTTATGCCAAAACAAAACTTCTTGCTGATAAATACTTACTTAAAAATAGAAAAAATTCTCTAATTATTAGGACAAATTTTTATGGACACAGTTCTGATCATAAAGAGTCGTATTCTGAAAAAATATATTCAAGCTTAAAAAAAAATGAAAATTTGTATTTAAGTGATGAAATATATTTTAATCCTGTTAATACGATAGATTTAGTAAATCTTACTTATAAAATATTAAAAAAAAATGTATCAGGAATCTTTAATATATCTTCTGATGCTCCCATTTCAAAATATAAGTTTGGTAAATTGATATCAAAAAAATTTAATTTGGATGAAAAATTAATTAAAAAAATCTCAAATGTAAATAAATCAAAAACTAAAAGACCATTAAATATGGTTTTATCAAATTCAAAAATAAAAAAATATTTGAAACTTAAATCTATAAAAATGAAATTTTATGATTTTATACCAGATAGATTTTTAAATTACGGTAGACATTTTATATTTGATGATGATAAAAATTCTGTTTTGGATGCCTTGAATTCTGGTCAATTAACTCAAGGAAATTTAATATCAAAATTTGAGAGTATAATTTGTAAATATACAGGTGCTAAATACGCAGTGGCTGTGTCAAGTTGTACAGCTGGACTTCATTTGTCGTGCACAGCTTTAGGTATAAGAAAAAATGACAATGTAATTGTGCCTGCAATAACATTTGTATCAACAGCAAATGCAGTTATATACAATAATGCAAATGTAATTTTGTCAGATATTGATTTGAATACTCTTAATATTTCTCAAGATAATATAGAGAAAATATCTAAAACAAAAAAGATAAAAGCTATAATGCCTGTTCATTTTGCTGGCTATCCTTGTGAAATAAAAAAAATAAGAAACAAAAACAAAAAACAAATTATTATTGAAGACGCCGCTCACGCTTTGGGCGCTAGATATAGTGATGGTAGTAAGGTTGGTTCCTGTAAATATTCAGATGCAACAGTATTTTCTTTTCATCCAGTAAAGCCAATTACTGCCGGAGAAGGAGGTGTTGTAACGACAAATTCATTTACACTTTATAAAAAGTTAATGAGACTAAGAAGTCATGGAATAAATAAATTAGATGATGCTTTTGAAAATAAAAAATATGCTTTTACAAATGGAAAATTAAATCCATGGTTTTATGAAATGAAAGAATTAGGATATCATTATAGAATTACAGATATTCAATGCGCACTTGCTATATCTCAAATGAAAAAATTAGATAAGTTCATAAGTAGAAGAAAAAAAATTGCAGGTATTTATAGAAAAAAATTTTATAATTTAAATAATATCTCTATTGCCCATAAAAAAGATTTTAATTCAAGCGGCCATCACTTATTTATTTTAAGATTTGATTTTAAGAATATGAGCATAGATAAAGTAAATTTAATGAATGAATTAAAAAAGTTGAAAATTGGAACTCAAGTCCATTATATTCCAATTTCTTTACACCCATTCTATAAAAAAACACTTAAAGGAAATTTCAATATCAAAAATGCAATGCGGTATTATGATGAGTGCCTTAGCATTCCTCTTTTTTATGATCTTTCATTGAATGAACAAAATTATGTTGTAGAAAATATAATTAGATTAGCAAAATGATGCTTTGTCTAGGAACAGCGCAGTTTGTTAAAAATTATGGATTAAATAACATTCAATCACACAATATATTTGAATTATTAAATTTTTGTCAAAACAATGGTATTTACAATTTTGATACTTCAATTTTATATGGAAATTCAATAAGAATTTTATCAGATCATCTGAAAGATGATGTCAACATTTACACAAAATTAAAGATTGTTGAAAGTAATAATATTGAAATGATATTAAATACTATAAAAAAAGAATTAGATATAAAAATTAAAATATTAAAAAATAAAAAGATCCGAGGTTTGCTTTTTCATAATCCACAGGATTTTATTAAATTTAATAAAAAAGAAATTACTACTATTTTTAAAACAATAATAGATATGTATAAAAT